>Ga0315314_1000012_pt1 | contig 321419 bp, 377 predicted proteins | sample TDP9_MG_FD_203631 | JGI IMG/M metagenome (GOLD analysis project Ga0315314, IMG submission 203631) | Freshwater sediment microbial communities from Lake Towuti, South Sulawesi, Indonesia - TDP9 | ecosystem: Environmental > Aquatic > Freshwater > Lake > Sediment | place: Indonesia: South...
TTTTCATTTAGTTCCAGCAAAACCTATTTATTCGCTTATTCTAAGCTTTTTCCATGAATTTTGAGCAAGTTGAAGAATCCCTTGTAGACATATCGAAAGAGCTTGATGAAGTTGAGGGAAAGCGTGAGAGGATACTGCGTGAATCTAGAGATGTCATATCCTTATCTGCTAAAGCGATAACTAACATTCATTTGATGAAACTAGATGAGGCAGTCTCTAAACTTGATTCTGCTAAAGCATTATTGGCAGAGCTGAGGAAAGTTGGGACTCATGATTTACACAGATATCTTATAGCACCTGAGGTAGAGTATGTTGAAGCTTCTGTCCTTTACTCTATAGCCATGAAGAAACCGATCCCTTCATACAAGGAGCTTGAAGTAACAAATGTCTCTTACCTTCTCGGTTTATTAGATGCAATAGGAGAGATAAAAAGGCGTATATATGATGAAATCAGAAGGGGAAAAAGTGGCGAGGCTTCTACACTCTTCAGCATTATGGAGCGTTTATACATCCTTCTACTACCCTTTGCAGTCTATGACCACTTAGCTCAAGGCATAAGAAGAAAGTTAGATATAGCAAGGATACTAATAGAGGATACTCGCTCTGCGGTAACAGAGGAGACAAGAAGGTCAAAGATAATAAGGTCTATGGAGAGACTCTCTAAGAAGCTCTCATCAAAAAGTAAATAGTCCATTTATTCAGAAGAAATTCTAAACGATTGGTATGAGTCTAACCTTATTTTCAATTAAGTCGACTGCATAAAGACCAGTCTTAGGTCGCATTCCATACACAACGAGAGCATTATTAAGGTCTTTGAATACAAAGTGAGAATCTGCTACATGTGTAACATATCCTAGGAATTTCATGCCACGTTTCATCGTTCCAATAATTGTAGTTCCGCTTTCTTGTGCATAATTGATGATGGCTTCAACTATGGCGAGCGTCTTGTCAGATCCAAATCGATTTACAAGTGTGTCAAAACCAAGAAAAATGACTAAACCGTTCCTAAGATGCTTAGAATCAAACCTTTTTTCTGCAATTTCTTTCACAACCTTTATCTCGCTTTCAAAGTCATTTGTATTAGGACGATGTAAAACAACCTCTTGTACTAATTCAGAAGGATAAATTTCACCTATGGAAGGAATTATCATCGTCCCTCTCTTATTCATAACAGCGTTCCAAGTGATTTGTGTATGTATTTGTAAGTACCTCATATCCACGCTGTGCTCAACCTCTAATAAGTTAAAACTCCCTTTTTTGAAACCTCCGGTGATCCTATCAAGATCAGGAATCCCTGATGAGATTCGGTCGTTGGCAAGATCCACGATTTTTACTGGTCTGACAGATAGGTCTTCACAAAACGGGGGAAAAGACCTAAACCTTCCACCTTCTAAAGTAAATGTGTATTTCTTATTTAAGACTCTGATTCCTCTCAACTTTTTAAGTTCCATCTCTCTTGCAGCTCGTCTTTCGAGGCGATCTTCATAGACTCTGCCTGCTTCAGCTTCACCATAAACGTCCGTAGAAGTGAGGCTCACAACGCCGTCAACAAGAAAATCAAGGAAAGATGTTTTTTCTGTCTCTTCTACCAATATTGTTCTGCCATTTGTCACATACGTCGTCATTATGATTGCTTTTGCAGCTCGTAACTGTTCTTTATGATCCATCTCCATAGCCATAGCGTCCCAAGTATCAACTACAAGAAAAGGGTGCTCCATCTTCAGTAATTGATCTCGAAGTCTATTCAAGAGCCTCTCAGGGCTTTCCTGGCGTGTTTCCAAAAATCGTATCTCTTCTGGACCTAGAACTATCTTATCCTTAAGCCAAGGGTAGTATTCGTAAAGGATGTTTGGTGGAGTTTTCGTTGAAAAGTAAATACAGTCAACTGGTTCAAAAAATTGAAGTATTTCTAATGCTAAGGTAGTTTTGCCCGTCCCAGCATCACCTTTGATGAGCAAAGTGCGTCCTATCTTAAGGAAATGGCTCAACTCATCAGGGATTCTTGGTGCGCTTATCAAAAAATTATCACCCCAAACAGTCTAATTAGGGAGACCTAGCAAACTCCTCGGCTATGAGTAATCTTATAAGTTCAGTGTTATTCTTTATGCCCTTGCGTGACTTGATTAAGTTAAACTTTCTCGCTAGGTCTCCCTCCAGAATAACTCTTATCACTACTTTGTTATTAAAAGTGTTTTTTTGTTCCATTTTAATACCTTATGTCTAAAAAAGAGACAAAAGGTATATAAACTTTAAGATAGGCACCCATTAAACATGGAAAGCGATATAGAGAATGGGCAGATTAAGAAAATCCTGCTAATCTTAGATAGGGCCAAAAGTCCAGCACCTTTAGATTATATTTCCTTCCATACAGGAATCAAAGAACCTCTTGAAATCTTGGAAAAAATGGAAGAGGAAAAGGGCTTAGTTCGCAGAAGTCTACCCTCATGCTGGTCCTGTAGTATGGATCCCATGTACGAAATAACACCTAAGACAAAGAAGGAATTATGCAGTATATTGTTTTAATCCCATAGAGGCGGTGAACAAAAATCTGCGGTATAGCTGGTCTTTTATCTTTAGAAGATATACATGTTGGAAAGCTATTAGTGAATATGATGGATGCCCTTCAACATCGTGGGAAGGACTCTGCTGGAGTGGCAATGTATAATAAAAGCTCTTCTACTGATGACGAATACATACTAAGGATTTTTACTCGAGATATTATAGGCGCTGCCAGCGGGGTTGCAACGGCAATAGCTAAAGCAGGTGGTGACATTAGGAGTATCCAGTTAAATCCTATAAACGGTTTTGGATTCGACCGATACATAATTAGGGCTAAAAAAGAATATTTAGAAAGAATGGTTCATGAAATCAATTCAACTAAAGTCTCTCGAGTTCTCAGCATAGGACATTGTATGGAGATAATAAAGGATGTTTGCACTGTAGAGGAGCTGGATAAACGCTTTAAAGTATCTGATCTAAATGGGACTCATGGAATTGGACATGTACGCTTCTCTACTGAGAGTAAAGTAGATCTGTTTCATGCCCACCCATTTCAATCCTTTAATTATCCAGACATAGCTGTAGTTCATAACGGGCAAATCACGAACTATTATAAAATGAGAGATAGACTCGAAAGGAGAGGACATAGATTTGAGACAGAGAACGATTCAGAACTGATAGTCCATTATGTATCTGATAGGCTTGAAAATGGTTTAGACCTTGAAGAAGCTTTAAATGCATCTGTAAAAGAACTTGATGGACCTTTCTCTTACATAATTTCGATGCCAGATGCCATAGGTGTAGCTAAAGACAAGCTAGGATTAAGACCAGCTCTTGCATTGGAAAGTGATAAAATTTTTGCTATTGCATCTGAAGAGGTCGCTCTAAGGATTCTTGGTCATACAGGAAATATTCGTAACCTAAGGCCAGGGGAGGTAGTGACATGGAGAAGGTAATATATGCCAAAATAGAAGAGACGATAGAAGCAAAAGATCTCAATACTCGTCAATTGAATAAAGCTTTAAAAGATCTATCAGAAAGAGCCAAGAAGATCATCATAAAGGATCCTAAAGGTAAGCATCATATAGTAGCCGGTCTTTGCCAAAAAGTTGAGATCGATATAGAAGGCTCTGTAGGTTACTTCGTAGGAACCATGATAGATGGATCAAAGATAAGAATTCATGGCAATGCTGGATGGTTTGCAGGAGATAATATAACTTCAGGAGAAGTCATAATAGATGGACATGCAGGCAATGGTCCTGGTCAAGGCATATATGGTGGAGTAGTAGCCATCAAAGGAGATGCTGGCGACCGTGTAGGAGCGTTAATGAAACGTGGAACTGTCATAATAGGTGGAAGCACAGGAATAATGACAGGATTGTACATGATGGGAGGAGAAATAATAGTTTTAGGTAATCTTGGGGATTATGCTGGCGAGTCTATAATAGGTGGGCATATAATCTTTACAGGCAATGCCCCAAGCTTGGGTAAAAATGCAAAGATAGTCGAATTAAATCAAAGTGAGGATAAAACGGTACGCATATTGCTAGAGAAATACGGCTTCAACGCACCTTCACATCTTAGGAAAATAGTTCCTGAGAAACCCCGTCCTTTCTATAAAGAGGTTGAAAAACCAAAAGTGAGAATAAGAAGAACTCATACACATTACCAAGTTTCTATAAACCAAATTCTTTGTAATAAATGCAAAGTTTGTATAAGGTTTTGCCCTAAAGAAGTATTTGAGCTTGTAAGAGAGAGTGTAATTCCAGTCCAAAGGATCGAGTGCGTTGGTTGTAGAGTATGTATGGAGTACTGCCCAACTCATGCTATAGAGGTCATCCCTATACCATTAGATTCTAAATTTATCTGGAACAACTATAGCGTCGATGAGATACAACGTAAAGCAGATTTTGGGCATCATTTGGTTAGAGGAATGGGTGCTTGGAGAAAGTTTCTTCACTTTGATGATTTAGTTCTACTTTGCGCTCAAGCATCAAGACCACCTATAGACCATTACAGAGAACCTTGCAATACTGAGACTGTGATTGGGACAAGATTTGCTGAAAAGCCCCTAATACTCAAAGCACCAATACTCATAGGTGCCATGTCTTTTGGTGCCATAAGTAAGGAAGCAAAGATAGCTATAGCAAAAGCTGCCTCAAACATTGGAATAGCTGTAAATACAGGAGAAGGAGGAATGTTGCCTGAGGAGAGGGAGAACTCTTCGATCTTGATTTCTCAGTATGCTTCAGGAAGATTTGGGGTTTCAGCCCATTATCTTCAAGTCTCAGATGCTGTTGAGATAAAGATAGGCCAAGGCGCAAAATCAGGTCAAGGTGGTCTTCTATTAGGAGAGAAAGTAAGTGAGGAGATAGCAAGTGTTAGAGGGATACCTATAGGTACAGATGCCATAAGCCCAGCGCGCCATCTAGACATAGTAGGTCCAGAGGATTTAAAGATGAAGATAGAGCAGTTAAGAGAAGTTACAGACTGGAAAGTACCTATAATGGTCAAGTACTCAGCTGGTAGAGTGTTTGATGATGTCAAGATAGCGGCTAAAGCCGGAGCTGACATAGTCGTAGTGGATGGTAAGCAGGCAGGTACGGGAGCTGCTCCAGAGATAGTCCTTGAGCAAGCTGGCATGCCAACACTCCCAGCTTTAGTGGAGGCAAATAAAGCTTTGAAGGAGATAGGACTCAGGGATGAAGTCAACCTAGTAATATCTGGTGGGATAAGAAATGGCGCTGATATAGCCAAAGCCATAGCGTTAGGAGCTGATGCTGTAGCCATGTCCACATCAATTCTAATAGCTATGGGATGCACTGTATGTGGATTATGTAACACTGGTCTTTGTCCAAGAGGAATAGCTACTCAAGACCCTAGTTTGAGGAAGAGGTTAAAAGTAGACATTGCTGCAGTCAGGGTTGAGAACTATCTAAGAGCTACTATAGAAGAGCTTGAGATGTTGGCACAATTGGCTGGGAAAACAGATGTTAGAAACTTTGAGTTGGAAGACCTTAGGGCGATCACAGTAGATGCTTCTGCTATAACTGGTGTCAAGCTTGCTGGAAGAGACTAGTCTCGAGTTAAAGTTATCAGTATAAAGAATTTTATGAATATTATGAAATTGGATAAGGCAACACTAAGTTTACTTGCTAAGATTCAAGAGATTATAGCAAAAGTGCATCAACTTGAACCTTTAGATAAAGATAGAATCATAAATGTTTGTGGGGTAGACGTATCTTATAAGAAAGAGAAGGCTGTAGCTGTAGCAGTATTATGGAGTTGCTCTGAAAAGAAAGTGATAGAGGTAGCAAAGAGCATAGGCAAGCCCTTCTTCCCTTATGTATCTGGTTATCTCTTCATGCGTGAAGCTCCTCTTGTGATTTCAGTAGTTAAAGCTCTTAAGGAAAAGATAGATTTAGTTCTAGTTGATGGACATGGTATAGCTCATCCAAGGAGAGCAGGGCTAGCTGTATTTGTAGGACTTGCTTTAGATATTCCTACTCTAGGAATTGCAAAGTCTCTTTTAGTTGGAAAGATAGGACCCTTTGAAGGTATTATGGCTCCAATCTTATTGAATGAATCTATAGTTGGAATAGCTTTTAGAGTTCCTGAGACAGGCAAAACTTATTTTGCAAGCCCTGGGCATAAACTAACTGTCGAGGATTCAATCAGGATAGTTAAGTATGAATATATGAATCTCATAAAAGCTCTAGAATTGGCTCATCGCTCATCAAAATCTCTTAATTAAAGGAAGGTAAATAAGCTTCAGGATACAAAGATAAAAATAGCTTGAAGGATAAACATAAGAGTATAAATCGAATCTGGGGATTAAAAGTAGCTCACATCCCAATACTTATCGAGCTTTTATTGTCAGGAGCAAAAGACAGCCCTATCAAAATCTCAACAATTGAAATCTCAAAGAGAATAGGTAAGTCTCAACAGCTTGCCTCTAAGCATCTTTTAGAATTGGAGAATGAAGGTTATGTGGAAAGGTTCAAAGGCGATCGCCAATATAGCATAAAGCTGACTGAAAAGGGGTTAAATCAGCTTGTGAAGCTTTATCTAGCCTTAAGGGAAGTTCTTGAAGCTCCTCCATCAGTAATCGAAATTGAGGGTGAATTATTCTCTGGTCTTGAAGAGGGCGCCTATTATGTATCTTTAGAGAACTATAGGAGGCAATTTATCGATAAACTTGGCTTCGATCCATACATTGGAACTTTAAACCTAAAACTCACATCATCAAAAGATAGGAAATTAAGGCATGAACTAGAGCATTATTCAGGCATCAGCATAGATGGTTTTAAGAATGAGCATAGAACTTATGGTGGGGCAAAGTGCTTTATGGCAGTTGTTAACGATCTAGTTGAGGGGGCTGTAGGAGTCTTTGAGAGATCACATTACGATGACTCAGTCCTTGAGGTAATATCTCCAATAAAAATTAGAGAAAAGCTTGGCTTGAAAGATGGAGATAGAGTGAAGGTCAAGGTCTTTTTAGAGAGTCCATCGAAGCCTAAAATTCATTAATGATTTCTTTTCTATTTTCAATTATCTTAGAGCTCTTAATATCTGGCATCTTAGTCCCAAGCCTCACAAATTTTAAAGATAATTCATGCCTTTTAGCCTCTTTTTCCAATTCAGATTCATTATGCTTCTGATCATAACCCAATGCAATTACATCAGGCATTACCTTCATTACACTTTCAAATATATTGCCCTCACTGCCCAATATAGCAGCATCTACAATCTTTAATGAATTAACCAACTCTAGCCTTTGCTCTTCATTATTAAAAGGGCTACGCCCTTTATTCTTCGTAACTGTCTTGTCTCTTGCCACTATCACTACTAAAACATCGCCAAGATTTTTTGCAGAAGATAGAGTAAATATATGACCAGGGTGTATTATATCGAAAACTCCTCCAGTTAATACTACCTTGATCTTCGATCTTCCCGTATCAGTAAGCTTAAACTCACCCTCTGATTCTGAAATCAAGCCCTGTTTTCTCATTGAATTGCATAATTCTCTTACATAATCTTCTTTTAGATGTAAATTCTTTGCAAATGCCTCTATGGTATTTTTTATATTGAGTAGGGAGTTTGAATAAATCTTCATGAGCAATTGTTTGTATAGCCCTTCCATTTTCTCTCTCCTTTATTCTAAATTTATTCTAAAATAAATCTAAATTAATTTATCTAAATACACCATTCTAAAAACTTTTATTGATCACCATTCTATCTCAATTTCCTTTATGAGTCTAAGAGAGTCTAAAAGACCCTCTGCATAGCCTATGCTCAGTATAGCCAACTCATACTTTCCCATATTTAGAAATCTTTCTGCATCAGAAAGGTAGCACTCAATATTTTCGAAGAGATCATTAAAATTCTTCTCCTTAGCCTTGCTCCTCTCTCTAGCTTTAGAAAGAGCCTTTCTAGTGTTCATTGAATATCTTTTGACCATACTCATAGCCAAATTTTTTGCTTTAGAAGAATTATCAGCAATTTGATCTCCATCTATCTTCATTAAAGTTTTCAGAGCATCTATCTCTGTGAAATGAAGTTTTCCTGGCAATATTATTACATGAGGAGGCTCACCATAATCTTTATGGATTAAACTTCCTAATTTTCCACCAGATAAAAGTTGAGAGTTGCTACCTATTCTTGATGCTATTATCACAAAAGTTTCATCATCTAATATGCCTTGCCTAAAATCCTCCTCCATACTTAGCAATGATCTCAAAGCTTCATCAGGCTTGAGGAAGAAGCCAGTAGAATGATCATACTCTAAGAGTATTATTGTATGGAGACCCCGCACTAAGTTTTCATGAATTACTTCATAAACTGTAGATTTTGAGGTTAATCCTGATTTCATCAATGTTACTAGCTTACCAAAGTTATAGACGTGAAGACCAATTTCACCAGGTAAAGCACAAAGAATGGATGAGGAATGTATCACAAAGGTCTTTATGCCAGATTTTTCAGCCCTTAGCCTCAAATCTATATGAGTAGTTGCCACCATAGGGTCTCCTGAGGCTATTAAAACTACATCCTTCTGCCTTGCCTGATTAATGATCTCAAGTCCATCTTCAATGAAATCTCTACTAACTGTTATTATCTCATTGCTTATCAAGCCTTGGAGAGAATTTATTTCATCTTGAGAAATAGGGCTTGTGTAAACATCTAGATAGACTTTTTCAGCCTTCTTTGCAACATCTAGACCAATTAATGGCATCCCTTTTGCCCCATGTAATCCTAAGCCTATGAAGAATAGCATATCCATATTTATTCACCAATTAAGCTACCTATAAACATCATGAAAAATGTTTTTTGGTAATCTTAAATAATCGATTTTTCTTTTTGAAGATGGGCCTGTGGCTCAGCCAGGTAGAGAGTTATCCTATAACGGCTGGCTCTTAAATTTGATTAGGGAGACCAGTAAGTCGTGGGTTCAAATCCCACCAGGCCCGCTATTCTCAACTTTATATTCGAGATATCCTTTAGTCTTTGTCCTCGGAGTCTTACTGGGGTTGCTTGAATACTTTAGTAGTAAAGACCTCGATTAGAAACGCCCAAATGATCGGAAAGATCAAAGCTACCACCCAGAATTCATCAAATCTTCCTACAAAGCTAATGCTAAGGAAGATACTGAAAAGAACTCCCCAGAGGATTCCATGAGCAGCCCAGTTGATCTTGAGCGCGCTTGCCCCAATTGCAAATCCCATCACGGTGTGGTGTAAGAGTAAGGAGATGCCCATTGGCCAAAATGGTACTTGAAGAGAGTATTCAGATAGAAGCATGCATATCGCCCCGAAGACCACACCTAGGATAGTAGTTGTGAACACACGAGATAAATTAGCCATTGAGCTCATCGATATTCGGCCAGCATAGAGGTATTTATTCGTTTATCTTATCGATTTTTAGGTCAAAGCGAATATAGTGGAACTGAGTCTCACTAGGCCCGCTTACAAATTTAAGTTATTTGTCAATTCAAGGTTTGAACTGCTTTATTGTTTCTCCACTTCTCTTTAAGCCATCTGTAGAGAAATTTCTGTTGTGATTCAATCATTTACATGATAATCTTTGCTAACATCGCGTAATAGATATGTTTTTATTATCTTCTGATGAACCATTATGGCGAGAAATTGGCTTTAATTGATGAAATAATAGCATTGATCTCAGGTAGCATTTCTGGCATACCGACTATCGTTATAATGATCATACCCTTCATTGTAGGCTTTATAATAGGATTCTTCATAAAAAAGATTCTCAAGATAATGATAGTCGTGGCAATTATAGCATTGATTGCATCTTACTTTGGCATCATCAGCCTTACCAGCATAGCCACGGAGCTGACACACCTTGCATCGACATATGGACCACAAGTTTATAGTTACATAACTCTGGTTATAGGAATATTACCACTAGGGCTAGGATTCTTTATTGGCTTATTAATAGGATTTCTGCTGAGCTAAACTTAGCTAATTGTTCAGAAGTTCAAATAATGTTTTAATCTATGTTAGACCAAGGTATTTTTAATCCTTTAGCTATGATCTCTTTATACAAATTCATGGCTTGCTCTTTATCACTAGCTCCTTCGATTATCATAGTTCCACTCTTTAATGCACTTAATGTTATCTTTGGACTATAATCAAAGGTAATGCCTAGATTTGCTTTAACTCTAACATTTAGCCCTTTATCTTTTATCAATGAATAAAGATCATCCATGCTCAAATCTAAGTTTCTCCTTGGGTTTATCACATGAGTCTTTTTTCCACTCCTACCACATATCTCCTCTAAGAACTTCCTCTTCACTGTAAGTTTAGAGTTTGAACCACAGACTTGGCAATTTTCCCTTCGGGCTATCTTGATCTTCTCAAAAGAGAAATTTCTTAGATCACAGTATAGCAAAGAATTTAGAAGGTGAGGCCTCTTGCCCAGAATTATCCTAACAGCCTCAGAAACTTCCAAGCTCGATATTATACTTGGAAGTGATGGATGAACTCCTACGACACCACATGTGGGCAACATCTCGTCTGTTAACCCTCCGCTGAAGCACTCAAGGCAAGGCGTTTCTCCTGGGATTATAGTTGATACATTACCATATGCTTCTATGGCTGCTCCAAATACGTAAGGTACTTTATGTTTAACGCAAGCCCAATTTAAAGCATATCTTGGCTCTATAGCATCTAAACCATCAACAACTACATCCATGCCTTTTATCATTTCTTCAGAGTTATCAGCATTCAATGAAGCAGGAATTGGATCTATCTTTATATTCGGATTTAATTGGCTTAGTTTCTTTGCAGCAATCTCTACTTTAGGGTAATAGAGAGAATTGATATCATAAAGAGTCTGTCTCTGAAGGTTTGAACGCTCGATAACATCCCTATCTATTATGCGCAAGTAACCAATGCCCATAGCAGCCAATTGAAGGGCAGCAGGACAGCCAAGACCGCCTAATCCAACAAGACAGACTTTAGCGTTTAAAAGCTTCAACTGCCCCTCATAGCCTATATCTGTCAATACTATCTGCCTAGAGTAGATTTCTAGCTCATCATCTGAGAGTTCTTTGATCAACATATCTGCCATCGATCTTTCCCTTAAATATATTTTAATAGCACCTATTTACTCTTAAAACTTTCTAAGATGAACTCAGCATGCTTTTTGGCTTCTAAGAGATCGCCCTTTATTAGCAATTCAGAAATATTCTTATAAATAAGGTTTATTACAAAGTGATCTAATATTGGTTGGAAAGTATGGATGACGTTAGATTTTTTAGACCAGAAAATCTTGGATATAATTCAATACAGCTTTCCTTTGGTTGAGAGACCTTTTTTAGTCATAGCTGAAAAGCTCGAAGTCTCTGAGGAAGAAGTCTTGGGGAGGGTTAGGAGGCTGAAGGAGGAGGGTATCATCCGACAGATCAGCGCTATTTTCGATGCTCGTATGCTTGGATACCAGAGTGTGTTAGTAGCCATGAAAGTTAATGAAGCGTATGTAGACATTGTGGGAGAGGAAGTAAGCAAATGCTCATATGTGAGCCATAACTACCTAAGGGACAATGAGATCAATCTTTGGTTCACTTTAGCTCTTCCATCAAACATAAGCTTAGCCTCCTTTATCAAGAGGCTGACTGAATTGGAAGGTGTGAGGGAGTATTACGTTCTTCCTGCTGTAAGGATCTTTAAGAATACTGTAAAGTTTAACTTTACTGGGTTAGATTCTTCTTGTAAAGAGGAGGAGCCTAGAGTTGTGGAAAAGGTTAGGTCTAAAAGTCTTTCAGACCAAGATATAGCTCTGATTCGAGAGCTTGAGAGAGATATTGAGCTCTCATTTAGACCCTTCGCTAAGCCCGCATACCGCCTTAGAATAAGTGAGAAGACTCTACTTGAAGCAGCTAAAGAACTGGAAAGAAAAGGTATTATGAAGCGTTTTGCAGCCGTGCTGAGACACTATAAAGTTGGCTATATAGCCAACTGCCTCCTTTGTATGAAAGTTTCTGAGGACGATGCGAACAGGATTGGTATAATTGTCTCATCCTTCCCTGAAGTTAGCCATTGCTTTGAGAGGACAGGTTTCCCTAACGAAGAATACAATCTTTTTACAGTGATTCATGAAAGGAGCAGAAAAAGATGTGATGATGTCATAGACAAGATTTTGAAATTCACTGGGGCGAAACATTATCTCAGTCTTTACAGTGTTAAAGAGTATAAGATGAAGAGAGAATACTTTATTCAGAGTTAGTAAAAACAGTAAGGTTCCTGCTGGAAGAGATCACCGAAGACTCCATAAGCCCTCGCCCTACAACCTCCACACACAGCCTTAAACCTACAGAGCCCACACTTCCCCTTTAAAAAACTTCTATCCCTAAGCTTCTCGAAGAGCATAGAGCCCTCATAAATCTCTTTTAAGGGCTTTTCTCTAATACTTCCAGCCGATATAGGTAAGAAGCCGCATCCATAAACTTCGCCAATGTGTGAGATGAAGCAGTAGCCGTTTCCAGCCATACAGCCCCTAGCCCCTCTCATTCTAGCTGCTTCGACAAAATCCTTAATCCTTAAATTTCCCTCCCCTGATTCTTTTTCAATAACAAATCTAACATAATGGGGTGTGCAAGTCATCTTCACGTTCATTGAGAGGATTCTGCTTAATTCATAGATAAAGCTCATCACCTTCTCATATTCTTTTGGCTCAACCTCCATCTCAATTCTTCCTTTGCCTGTTGGTATGAGCATGAAAAGGTCCCAAGATGAAGCTCCCAGAGATAGCACTAAGCTTCTTATTTCATCAAGAAAGTTTACATTATATTTTGAGATCGTTGTATTGATCTGAAGGTCTAAACCACAATCCTTCACGGCTCTAGTGGCTTTTAAAGCCTCGTCAAAGGCACCTGTAACACCTCTAAACCTGTCATGGACTTCAGCATTATGTCCATCTATGCTGATGGAGACAGTCCTCACTCCAGCCTTCTTCATCCTCCCCACCACGCTAGAAGTTAATTTGCTCCCACTCAAAGCCATAGCTACATCTAAGCCTTTTAGGGAAGCGTATTCTACAATCTTAAACACATCTTCCCTCAGAAGGGGGTCTCCCCCTGTAACTATCAGCAAAGGTTTTGAGAAGGATGTGATTTCTTCCACCATCTCTAAAGCCTCTTCCGTAGAGAGCTGGTTTGGATCAGGATTGATCTGAGCTTCAGCCCTACAGTGTATACATTTAAACCTACAGGCTTTTGTAGCCTCCCAAGCTACAACTCTAAGACTCTTAGCCTTCAACTCCTATCTCCTTGCCCGTAAGATAACAGGCTGGGTCTGGAGCCCATATGTCTCCTGTAGTTACTTCAGCCCTCACCCTTAGGTTTCCATTACAAAGCTCGAGGAATGCACAGCGTGAACATTTACCCTTAAGAAAGAGTTTTCTCATTCTTAAAGCCTTCAACAAGGGCTCAGATTCATCCTCCCAAATTTCGCTAAACTTCCTCTTCTTTACATTCCCTAGAGAGTAGTGAGTCCAGAACTGGTCAGGGTGTACGTAGCCTTGAGAATCTATATCTGCAATTCCAACCCCAGAGCTGTTTCCACCGTGCTTCTTCATAAGATTATAGACTCTCTCAGCTCTCTCATCCCCTCTCTCCTTCAACTTAAGGTAAAGGTAGATTGCATCAGCATAGTTGTCTACTGTAAGAACGTCATTTATAACACCTTTATCAGCAGGCTCCTCAGTCCTACTGATTATGAGGTTCATAATCCCCCTCTTCTCATCAGGGCTTAAGTCCTCTTCAACCATGCTACTCCCCCTTCCCACATAAACAAGATGGTAGAAGCAGACCCTTGGAACCTTCAGTCTCTTCGCCAGCCTAAAGATTCTCTCAACTTCAAAGTAGTTACGTTTTGTAAGAGTAAACCTGATACCAGTCTTTAATCCCTCATCTCTACAGTTCTTTAAACCCTCTACTGCAAGCCTAAAGGCTCCTTTCACCCCTCTAAGCCTATCACTCGCCCCTCCAACCCCATCTAAGCTTATACCTACGTAGGTGAAGCCAGCCTCCCTAATCTTCTCAGCCATGTTTTTGCTGATCAAAGTTCCGTTGGTGGATAAAATAACCCTTAAACCTAGCATCCTACAGTGTTCTGCAAGCTCGAAGACATCCTGCCTGATTAAAGGTTCTCCACCAGAGAAGAGGACTACTGGAACCTCATAAGATGCAAGGTCCTCAGCCACAGCCTTCGCCTCCTTGGTTGAGAGCTCCCCAAGATATTCTTTAGCCTCAGAATCAGAGTAGCAGTGGGCGCAATGTAAGTTACACCTTCTAGTAATGTTCCAAACTATTATTGGTCTTTGATGGGCTTTAACCCCATATCTTAAAGGGTCTTCAAACTCAGCATTGCCAAAGAGAAGCTTTGAAAGGTTGATCAACTTTCTTAACCTATGGTTTGAATCATTTAATATGCCTTTGCCAGATAGACGATACGATCAGACTCTTTTCCACACCAAAAGCATTTGCCTGAAGGAATCTCTTTAATATCTATTCTCTTACCTCTTACTTCTAGTCCTCCTGTTTCAGCTTTTATCTCATCTGCACAATTCTTTCTCCCACAGAAGGGAGCTCTTATAATCCTTGCCTTTTCTCTCTTTTCAATTAAATCTTCCTTGCTGTTTATTGACATGATAGAAGAGTTAAATCTATCCCATGCTCTTTTCCCTAACTCTTTAAGGATTAGATTCTTAAGATTCAAGATATGATCAATGGTATCTTTATCCTTAACTTTCTCCTTTGATCTTAAATCACGTCTAAAGATAGTGACAAAGCCTTTATTGACTTCTTTCTCTCCTACCTCAATTCTTATTGGTGCTCCTAGCATCTCCCACTTGTAGTACTTCTCCCCAGGTCTTTCATCAGAATCATCGAGCATCACTCTAAAGCCTGCTTTTGATAAATTTTGAGTTATAATCCTTGATTTCTCCATTATTGCATCTTCCTTACCAGCTTTAAGTATAGGAATAATAATGATTTGTAAAGGGGCTACATCGAAAGGCAATACTAAACCGTACTCATCCCCATGAACACTTATTATAGCTGCCACTATCCTTGATACCCCTGGTCCATAGCAAGTCTGATGAACATTCTTTCTAATTCCATCTTTATCAGTAAATTTTATGTCAAATACATTGGGATTAGAGAAGTTCTGACCTAAGTAATGAGTTGTAGCAACTTGTAAAACTCTACCATCTGGGAGAAGAGTATCGAAGGCATAAGAATCTACAGCCCCATAGAATCTATCGTAAGGCTCCCTCTCTACCATCAAGAAGGGTAAGCCAAACTCATGAAAAGCCCTTTTCGTAATTTCTAAATCATCCTCTACCTGCTTTCTTGCACCTTCTTCATCAGCAAATGCACAATGAGATTCTACCCAAAGGAACTCTCTCCCCCTAAGAAGAGGCCTTGTAGCCTTTGTCTCGTGCCTATAAACAGACACTGATTGAAATATCTTCATAGGTAAATCCTTATAGCTCCTTATCCATAGAGCAAACATAGGGTAGATCGCAGTTTCAGATGTAGGGCGAAGTATCAATTCCTCTTCAAGCTCTTCACCACCAGCCTCACTTATCTTGAATACTTCTCTCTCAAAGCCCTTTATGTGCTCACTCTCCTTTCTAAAGCTGGAGATTGGAATTACAATGGGGAATAGGGCTGGCTTATGACCTTTCTCTAAAAGAAGACTCTCTATGATTTCATAGACTCTCTTAACTATGAACATTATATTCGGTCTGTAAACTATGAAACCTTTTACATTGTATCTAACATCTACTAATTCAGCTCTCTGTAATACGTCATCAAGCCATTCGCCAAAATTCTCATTCTTTTTCTTAAGGGGAGTTTCAGTGCCCATCTCGATCATCATGCCAAAGTTAAATGAAGATATTAACCTTAATTCTTCTAGAGAAGAACCACGTGTATAAGCCTTAAGCGTAATATATTTAAGGTTGCTAGCCAGTGATTTTTTTAATGAGTGAGTATTCTGATAACCCCGGATCATTACCTGCTGAAAAACTATGCAATAGTTCTCCCCCATACAATCCCGTCAAAGGGGATGGAGCTCTAGGTAATCAATATCATGGGAAGATGTTTTATAGGGGGAATAATAGGGAAGAATTGGTCAAGACTCTTCAGATGATGTTAAAAACACTCGGCTACGATCTTGGCACCTTTGGCCCTAACAAGGATGGTATAGATGGAAAGTTCGGTGACGATACTGAAAAGGCTGTAAAGCAATTTCAGGAGAAGAACAAGAATTGGGATGGCAATAATCTTAAGGTTGATGGATTAGTCGGCCCTGAAACTTCAGATGCTTTGAACAGAGCAATGGTTGGTTTATGGTATGATCATTACCAAACACCGAAAGAGTTGGTGGAAAATAAGCCATATCATACTGTGACATCAGATTTCTTGACAAACGGTTTGGCATTTGATCCATATGAAGCAGACAAATCCAAAGTTTTTGTGAAAGGTCCTCTTCCCCAGGGATATCTGAGTCACATTTCAGTACTACTTCGTAGCAATTCTGGCGCTGTACCATTGTCTAACCTTGCCTACCGCATCCAAGTCAGCGAGAGCAAAATTTTGGAAGGAAAGACCGATAAGGATGGGCTCGTCCATCATTCAAACGTCTCTCCAGGGGATTATCGAATGAAGATCGAAGGACTCGAAGACGAAATCCTCGTTTCGACGCTACCGACTCATATCGTGCACCGAATAACAAGAGTGCCGGGCTATTTTCTTTTTGAAAAAGGTTCTGAGAAGGAGGATGTGGAATAATGAGTGTCAAGCCGGACACGTACTTTCATGCAACGCTTACACCGGGGGTACTCAGTAGTCTCAAAAAGATAGTGACGATTAGCTTTGACTCACCCAAACGCGCTGATGACGTACAAATAGGTTTGTTTGAGGCAGATGAGTGGACTCAAGGAACTACACATGTAGAAGAGGGTACTGGCTCCTTCAATCTGATCGCACTATTTAAAGGTGATATACGTGACGGAAAATTTATCGGTTTACCTAGGCTGCAGGGTCGAGGGGCAGGGCCAAATCCACGAAAACTGCGAGTGCATATAGATGGAGACCCAGACGATAAATACTACACTCTCGAAATCTCTGAGGACACTGGCGAACAAGAGGGCGAGCTTCTGGAAATAGTCTTTTGTGTCAGCGGAACTATCGATGGAGTCAAGAAGGAATACAAGGACTGCAACCCAGTCTTCGTGAGGCTTATACCAGATCGCAGGCCGGTGATCACATTTATTACGGGCCATGACGCGAAGAAAGGCAACCCTTTCTTCGGTGCTGCAACACAGTACTTTGAACATTTAGCTGATGGAATAATTCCACCACCAAAGCAAAGAGATCTCAGCTTCGAAGAAATCCTGGATTATCTCGATCGACCGATTCGCAAAGGCAAGCATGTGATCAATCCACCCTGGGGTGAAGTCAATATTGTAACACATGGCACTAATTATGGGAGAAGGAAAGATGGTAGCAATTGCGACTTTTGTGAGATATTCTCTCCGCTATTCCCAAACGGTGACAGAATCACTGCAGGCTTACTTAAGAGAAACTCAGGGAACCCTAGATTAAGGGCGGACAAAACGAAACTGGACGAGGACTCCATAATAGTCATTCGGGGATGCGAGATAGGTGACGATCAGGTTCTGCTTGATGAGCTCAGGCGACTTTTTGGAGGGCGCGCAACCGTCATTGCACCCAGACCGATCCAAAAGTATGCACCTGAGAGGCCGAAAGAACCCTTGAGTGAAGGAAATCCCACGAGGGAGTCTTTTTTGGAGTATTTCTTCTTCTATGTTCCAGGTTCTAAATCTCCTGACCAAAATAAGACAAAAGAGGAGAGAAAAATTTGTATAGGTAAACTAAGGGAGAAATACCCGGATCGGAATTCTGATGACCAATGGACTGAGATGCTCAATAGCGACTTGAGACATGACCGTAATACTGAGCAGGTTACACTCAGGGTACTATATCCATCAATTCCGGAAAAGAACAAAGACTTCCTTGGAGACGCAGAAAATGTATTCAATCAGACCAAGAAGACTTCTCCAGAGGAAATTTTCTTCTCAGACTTTAAGGATTGGGAATGGCATAGGCAGGGTCCGTTTCCATTGGTTTATGGTGGTGAAAAGAAATTCGAATGCCGTTTTACGGGCAGAAGGTACCGAGTGGATGTAAGGCGTGTGTTAAACGATTCCAAAGGGAGTCCTGTGATACCAGTCATTACTGACCCAACATACTATGGTCGCTCAGAGCTTTGAAGGTAATAAAGTAGTACAGAATCACGTTATTTGGGGCGGCTTCGCACATAGCCCTTTGACATCAACGATCAAAGATTTGAAAATGATTCGAAGGGATAGCTTCTCCAATTTACAAATAATGTTGATTGTTAGGCAGGTAGAGACAGTTTAATTTCATTCTTTGCTTTAGGTACCTCAATAATTCCCTCTTTGTCAGTTTGTTTAGCCATCGTATTTCCATTATCAACCGTAACATTAAACGTAACACCTTCAACGGCTTTTTGTTCATTATCAAGAATCTCTATAACAAAACTTACTGGTTGGATATCAGGAACCTTATACTCCTTACGAGAAACCATAAGTTCCAATCCTATAGAGAAAGATTTAAGCATTCTATCCTTAAATATCATAATGATAGGCAAGGATTATATCTTCCTCATCGTTAAGAATTAGATACAGGGACGCTATCCAACTTTTTGAATTAAGTTTAATAAAATTGCTAAGAGTTATGTTCTAGATCATCAAAATTTAAATCCTTATGAATTAATTATAAATTAAGGAACCTTAATGAGAGTATTAGCTGACTTTCATATTCATAGTTATCTGAGTAGAGCAACGAGCCAAAGTATGAATTTAGATGAGTTGAGCAGAAACGCAAAGCTGAAGGGATTAAATCTGCTAGGCACTGGAGATTTTACCCACCCTACTTGGATGAAAGAATTGAAAGAAAAATTAGTGCCTTTGGACGATTATGGCTTATTCACTTACAATGGAATATATTGGATGATAACGACAGAAGTCAGTACAGTATATGAGCAAGAAAGCAAGGCTAGAAAGATACACCATGTCATTCATGTACCAAGCTTAGATATTGCAGATCAGATCATAGATTCATTATCAAAGAGAGGAAATTTATCATCAGATGGTAGACCTATATTCAATGATTTATCATCTCCAGAGCTTGTTGAAATGTTGATGAGCATATACAAGGATATTCTAATAATACCTTCTCATGCTTGGACTACTTGGTGGAGCATATTTGGGGCTTTCTCTGGATTCGATTCTATAGAAGAGTGCTATAAAGATCAGACCAAGCATATATATGCAATAGAAACTGGGCTTTCTTCTGACCCTCCTATGAACTGGAGGCTAAGTAAGCTCGATAGATTCTGCCTTATGAGCAACTCAGATGCCCATAGCCCTTGGATTTGGAGGTTAGGCAGAGAGTTCAATGTATTCGATCTTAAGAAATTATCGTATCATGAGATAATAGATGCTGTTAAGAAGAGGGATAATAAGAGGTTCATATTCACAGTTGAAGTCCCACCAGAGTATGGTAAATATCATTACACAGGTCATAGAAATTGTGATGTCTCTTTACATCCAAGAGATGCTATCAAGCTTAACAACAAATGCCCAAAATGTGGTAAGAAATTGACTATAGGAGTATTACAAAGAGTTGAAGAATTGGCAGATAGACCTGAAGATTTTATATTAAAAGATGCTATTCCATACAAATCATTGTTACCATTATATGAGATAATCTCTTATGTCATGGGTGTAGATCAACTTTACTCAAAAAAGGTCATGGAGGAGCAGGATAAACTGATAGCAAAGTTTGGTAATGAATTGAATGTATTGCTCAATGCCAAGAAGGATGAGCTATCAAAGGCAACTAATGCAAAGATTGCAGATGCAATAATCAAAACTAGAGAGGGAAGAGTAGATTTCATAGCAGGATACGATGGGGTATATGGAAAGCCCATCTTCAATACATTTGAAGATAAAGACATGGAAAAAAGAGAATTACATGCTAAAAAAGAAGTGAAGAGCTTAGACGATTTCATATGATACACTTCTCATACCTTAGCTACTTAAGGGGCGCTGTTAGTTTGAATCAACCAGCAAAAGGTTTCGTTGAGGTTTGTATCTATGAAGTCAAACCTAATAAAACAGAAGAATTTGAGCGATTAATTGAGCGTGTAGCCAAGCATCATCGAGATTTTCCAGGTGTCAAAGATGTAAGATACATAAAGCGGACTCATAGACAAGGTGATTTTTCTGCCGTTAAAAAGGGAGAACCACCTATTAGACTGACCAGAACACTAAAATCTGTCACTTATGTGTTGTATTGGGAGATGGATGATGAGATCACTCATGGCAAAGCGACTAAATCTGGTCTTGAGCACTTTTTCAAGGAATTCACAAAATGTTTAGTTTCGACGCCTAAGATAATTTTAGGGGAAAGGATTCAATGAAAAAAGCGGATAAAATGGATCATTAAAAGAGAAAAACAATATAATAAAAGGAAAATTTTTGCTAGGATTATCGTGTTAATTTACTCTTTTTCTCAACTCTTAAGCTATAAAAGAATAAAGCAATGCCTGCTATGAATATTAAAAGAGGGATGTAGAATACGATATTAGAAGATAATTTTAAGCGCCAAAATATGTAGAGCAATAAAGGAGAAGATGCTATAAGAATAATAGGGATTACCTCAAAGATTATTACCGAGAATTTTAAGAAATGCTTTATTGAAGGAGATAGAGCAAAAGAAAAGAATAGCAAGAAGAGAGGGTATGATATAGCGTATCTTCCTTCTAAATAAAGATCAAAAATGTCGAATATGTTGGATGAGTAACCACTTGCACTCCAAACAGAAATCAAGGATAAAATTATGAATAAGAATGCTAAAATTCTCATTCTTGAGATGTTTTCTCCTATCTTCTTAATCCTCATATCTTTAGGATTTATCCATAACTCCATTACCAATGCTATGAGTATTGCAAATACACCTGCTAAGAAGACGATATTATCATTAGTAACTTTAAGGTAAACATCAACTGGAAGTAAATTCAAGGTAAACCAAAGGTAAAGGGCATATAAGCCATTGATCAATAATGGAGATAGGTATAAAAGAAAAGATATGTCTTCAATCATCCCTAATTTATCCAATCTATTCACCTTTAAGCGGTATTATTATATGAATTTAACCTTTATTGATCCATCAATATTTTTCTTGCGAATGTGAGATATGCTGTATGTCCTATCATCCTCATAGAAGGTCTTGTCATGCCAATTCTTGCTTCAAGACCTCTCAATAGTAATTCTAAGCTCTCTATGCTTACAAAACCAGTATTAACAAGCTCAGCAACCAACTTCTCAACTTGGTTCATTGTAGGAGATATAGAAGTAAATATCCCTCCACCTTTTAGAGCTTCCCATGCAACTCTTACTAAAGTCCAAGGGTCGCCTACATCTATTACCACAGCATCGACATTTCTCTCATCAAAGCCTTTCTTTGCATCAGCCTGCTTTATAGTGACAAAATCCCTCAGACCAGCCCTATCTATATTCCTCTTAGCCATCTCTATGAAATCAGGCCTAATCTCATATGAGAAAACATGACCATCAGGCTTGACCAAATTGGCAAGAAAAGTAGTAAGCGCACCGCTACCAGTACCAGCCTCTACTACTATGGAGCCAGAAGATATGCTAGTCATAGCTACAATCATCCCGAGATCCTTAGGATAGACTATCTGAGTCCTCCTCTCAGCCTTAAGAATTAGATCTACTATAGTTGGCTTAAGTATCCATAATCTCTCTCCTAAGCTTGTTTTTATAGATGAGCCATACTCCTTTCCTATAACAGAGCCTAAGTCTATGTACCCTAGATGTGTATGGAGCTTTTCATCAGCATTAGCCCTAACCAACCACTTCTTCTTATTCGTAAGATAGATCAGTACATTATCTCCAGCCCTAACATAATTATCCAATTGTAGCACTGAAAGATTTAAAATAAGGCTTAAATATAGACATAATGTAGAGTCCGTCAAGGAAGAGGACGTAGTAATTGTCTGAAGAGGAGAGACCATCCCAACAGCAAGGCTATCCACGCCGAAAGTTTCCTACAACCTACTTCAGGGCAAAACCTGTAAAGGTTGGTGATGAACTGGACGTCACCATATCGGAAATAAGTAGACGTGGAGACGGTTTAACAAGGGTTCAGGGCTTCGTTATCTTCGTGCCAAATACAAAGCAAGGAGATAGCGTTAAGATAAAGATAACCCAAGTCAAACCGAGCCATGCGATTGGGCAAGTAATATAACCAGTATCCCGTGATGCCGTAGGCTATACGCCAACACGGCCTATTTTTTATTTTAGACTATATCCTTGTCTTCACCTAAACGTTTTGCGAGCTTCCCTTTGAGCTTTATCCCAACCCCGAAATCCTCAGGGCGTAGCTTATCTACAGTCAACCTTTTGACCATCAATCCACACATATTTCCTGAGACCAGCTTACCTCTTATGCATTGCACATATGCACAGAGCTTTACATCACAGTAATCATTAGTAAAGCTACACCAGGGCTTGGAATTCCTTATTTGTAAGGCCCTGCGACCACACCTGAAGAATACGCATGTAGGAGAACAAGGTTTTGTCGACGACATATCTCCTATGTCCGTATGTGTTGATAAAGGTTATAGATTAAAGTTTTTCGTTTGTTGCAGATTTTAACTCTTTCATAGCAGCGAATATAGGGTAGCTATCTTCCTTTGGCAAAGTTTTATTGATGATTTTTTTATAATTTGGCGAGTAGAAGTTCGAATTTCGCCTCGTGCTCTATCTCTTCCTGCATTATGTGCACAGCAAGATGGTAGGTTACATGATCTTTTCCACGAGTCTTCTCAGCTAGCTTATTATAGCCCTCTATTGCGCATGCCTCAGCCAATAAAACATCATCTACTATCTTCTTTAAGTCACTCGGATCCTTAGGAGGCTCTATGAACTTGCATTTACAAAGCTCACCAAATTTTTTAGGATTTGTTATTGGCGTACCGTTTAGCTGAGTAATTCTCTCTGCAAGCTCATTGGCATGCTCCTGCTCATCTTTTAGAATTTCCTCCAGTGCTTTAATAACTGTTGGAGCGTTTATCCCCATAGCTATTTTAGAGGCTATCCAGTATTGGTATGTAGCATTCCACTCATCAGCCAAAGCGCTGTTCAGATCAGCTATGAGTCCCTTCACATCAAGACCTACTATTTCTACACTTTTTCTTCCCATTTTATCCCCCTAAGCTAACTCAACGACTAATTAATAACATTTTATATTGAACCCTAATATTCTATCTTGAGGATAGCAAGCAGATGAAGGGCATATTATACTTATGTGAAATCGGAGCAATAGTCTTAGATGAGAAGTTTAACGTCATCTCTAATTGGAAGTATCCAAGTGATGCTCAAGTCAAGAATTATGGGAGATTAAAAAGAGGAGAGTTGCCTTTAGAATTAAAAGAAATTTTATCAAATTCCATGAGGAATTTAGAGGCATTGATGATAATTGAAGATGAATTGAGGAAAGAGCTGAGCAGAGAAGGGTTTAAAGTTGATGAGGCTTCTAACGATTTGATAGATGAGCTTAGGTCTAGAAAGATAGAGCTCATGATAAAAGCAGGCTTAGCAAGCTCTGAAGATGATGCTAAAGATATGATTAGAAATTTTGCCATAGCTTTATCTGAATTCAAGTTAAGGGAAGTTTCAGCAAAGCCAGACCTTCATGCAATAGAAGCTATACAGGCTCTTGATGAGGTGGATAAGACCTTGAACATTTTGGCAACGAGGGTGAGAGAGTGGTATGGATTGCATTTTCCTGAGCTCAGCTCTCTTATTGATGATCCTTTAACATATACAAAATTTGTTAATGAATTTGGTGAAAGGAAGAATGTAAGAAAGGAAGAGCTTGCAAAATTTGGATTCTCTCTAAAAAAGGCTGAGGCTATATCTATCTCGGCTGAAAAGTCTAAAGGAGGAGACATTCGTGAAGAGGATTTAAGGAGAATTTTAGCAATAGCTGAAGAAGTGATAAAGCTAGATTCCCTTAGAGATAAGCTTTCAAGCTATGTTGAGAGGAACATGGAAACTATAGCACCAAATATATCATCTGTAGTAGGAGCAACTATAGGAGCTAGATTGATGGCTAAGGCAGGAGGGTTAGAGAAGTTAGCTATGCTACCTGCCAGTACTATACAAGTTCTTGGAGCTGAGAAGGCTCTCTTCAGGGCTTTGCGCACTGGTACAAGACCTCCAAAGCATGGCATTATCTTTCAGCATCAAGCTGTCCATTCAGCTCCAAAATGGCAAAGAGGCAAGATAGCCAGATCGATAGCAACAAAGATAGCTATAGCATCAAGAATAGACGCCTTCAGAGGAAGTTCGGAGAAAGAAATTGAACAGAGGCTTCAAAAGAGATTAGAAGAAATCAGGACAAAGTACAAAGAGCCACCAAAAGAAGAAAGGAGAGTTAAGAGGGTAAAAAGAGTGAAGAGAATTGGAAAGAAGAGGTAATCTACAAGGAGTTCATTGGTTGATAGTAGATGGCGAAGAGAAGATTGCTACTATAAACCTTGCTCCAGGAGTTCAAGTTTATGGCGAGAGATTGATAGTTGATAAAGGAATCGAGTATAGGTTATGGGATCCTTTTAGGAGTAAGCTTTCTGCAGCTATAATAAAAGGGCTTAAGATTTTGCCATTTAAGGAAGGTAGCAAAGTCCTTTACTTAGGAGCTTCTACAGGGACTACTGCAAGCCATGTCTCAGACATAATAGGAGAAAAGGGGATAATATTTTGTGTTGAAATTTCTCCTAGAGTAGCAAGAGAGCTCATGGAGAGATGTGTGAAATACAGAAAGAACATGATACCTATCATTGAGGATGCAAGAAAGCATGAGAAATATCATTCTATATTTGGGCATGTTGATTTAGTTTATTGTGATATAGCCCAACCAGATCAGACAGATATAGCTATTGCTAATTGCAAACATTTCTTGAAGAAAAATGGTCATCTTCTCTTAGCTGTCAAATCGAGAAGCATAGATGTAACAAAGAAACCTTCTAAAGTCTTTAAAGAGGAGGAGGAGAAGCTTGAGAGAGAAGGCTTTAAAGTAGAGCAAGTTATTGAGCTTGAGCCCTTCGATAAGGATCATGTTCTGATTCATGCCATTATGGAATAGAATATTGTTGTAACCCTTTGAAACTCCAATTTTGCAAAAAAAGGTGTGAGTAGAGCTAGTGTAATAGGCTCGATCATGGGAGCTTTTCGACTATTTTGACGAATTCGGCCTGTGTGAAGGCTTTAAGGGTCGTGGTGCGGACATTGCCTAGACTTCCTAGAGCTAGAAAGGCAGACACCGCTGCCTCATCGTTAGGGAACTGTGCTACTCCTACAACGTCATACTGCCCAAACGTGAAATATATGGCTTGCCATTTTCCACCTGCTTTTTCGATAAGAGCTTTGCTTGTTGCGAGTCGCTTAGGAAGGTCCCTGATAGTTTTTATTCCTTGATCCGTCCAATTTATGAGGACAATATAGTTAGGCATTTTTCATCAAATTTGATTTATTTCCTTTGGATTAAATAAGGTTTGCCATCGTCAGTTTTAACATTGAAGCATATGACAAAGAGAGGTTTAGGGCTGAAGTTCTAGCTTTGAAAGCTCTTGGTCTGCCAAGATTCATAGAGAAAACTGCTCAATCGTAGTTTTGATGCATTAACTGACTTATAAATTATTTAATGCTATCTATTCAATTCCTTTATTATCTCTATTATGACTGATGATGGTGCATCTGTCTTTATTCCTTTAGAATTTATTGCACTTCTAGTCGCTCTATAGCCTTTATCTTTTATAGAATTAATAATATAATTTAATTTTGGTACATTTAATTGTAATTTATCAGCTATCTTATCAGGAATATAATAAGTAGGTGGCATATCAGCCTCGTTCAATGAGTTTCTTATCATCTTCTCACATTCTTTATTCAAATCTATGTTATTCAATAAATATGATAAGAAATTTTTGTCATGAATCTCTTTTATCCAAAGGAGACCAGCAAATCTAAAAATTTCTCCACATTCATCACAATTTTTTTCTATTGTTGAGCTTATTTTTCTATTAAAGCAATTAAAGCAGTGAAGTATGTATCCTAGACTATCTCTTGTTTCATCAGCATAGCTTGCTCCTGATGATATAGTGGCATAGATGCGAATGTAATGCCTTGTACTATGAGAGAATAAAGGATTAATGCCTATATCTAATCTCATGGCTGAGTGAGCTAAAGCTCCTAGTAGTAGCCTAATCCCTATCTCGTGACAGTACTCAGTATTAAGAGAGTAGCCAAAGTACTTCCTAGCAGAAACCTTTGGGTAGATTCCACACAAGACAGCTGTGTCAGTAGCAGTTATAGATATTAGTCCTTTATCTCTTACAGCTCTTACTGCACAGTCTAAATAAGGAGCAGGAGAACCGAAGGGATCAATGTCCACTATCTCAAACCTATCTCTAGGAGAAGAGTGCTCTATAAGAAAATGACAAGCATCCATAATAGAGAAGGAGCATTTATCATATACCTCATTCATCTTCGCTGATGCCTTTGCATAATCTATAGCAACAGGGTTAAGATCGTTCATGAACACCTCACCTATCTCAGGAGATTCGACAGCAACTCTAACCCCCCTAGCCCCTATACCTGCCAATGAGTCTGCCATTCTAATATGCCCAGATAGTCTTCTCGCCATAGCCTTGTAGATGAATATCGATAAATCCCTGTTCAACTTCGCTTGAGGATTATAAAATGCAGGCATCTTGGGAGGAACATCAGACTCAATGGAGACTTTTGGCACTAATAAAGTTGTCTTGCCCTCTACTATCTTTATCGATTGCTCATAAACACACAAGAGACTCTCAACCCTATTTTTTACTTATTATTTAATTTAGCAAACTTAAATTATAATCTTTATAGAAAAGACTATGTGCAAGGCTTGAAAGAATCAGTTAGAGTCTGGCTCATAACAGGTGATCCAGGAATAGGAAAAACAACAGTTCTGATAAAAACGATGAGTATAATGAGGAATTATGGATATGCTTTAGGAGGGATGCTATGTAGAGAGGTTAGAGTCAAGGGTGAAAGAATGGGCTTTGAGTTGATGGATGTAGCCTCAGGTCGAAAGGGAGTATTGGCAGCTACCAAACTCAATACAGGTCCTAAGCTTGGAAAATATCGAGTAAATCTTATAGACTTGGCTGAGATAGGAGCAAAAGGCTTGGTGAATGCTATAGATTTCTGTGATATAATCATATGTGATGAGATAGGGCCTATGGAGCTCTTCAGCCCTGATTTCAGAAATGCTGTGAAAGCTATAGTAGAGAGTGGAAAGCCAGTATTAGGTATTGTTCATAAGCGTCTTAACGATCCTCTTATTCAAGAGCTAAAGTCAAAGCCTTTTGTTGAAGTTATAGAAGTCACTCATGAGAATAGAGAGAAACTTCCCAGAATATTGGCTGAAGAATTATTATCAAAGATAAAAGGTAAAAATTATGCAAATGAGAGATAAAATAGCTGGCGTTGATGATGCAGGCAGGGGAGCAATATTAGGTCCCTTGGTAATTGCAGGTGTATGTGTAAGAGAGGATAAATTAGAACAGTTGATCAAGATAGGTGTTAAGGATTCTAAGCTATTATCACCATATAAAAGAGTTGATCTTTACCATAAAATCATGAATATAGTTGATAGTGCATCTATGCTCAAACTTAAGCCTGAACAGATAGACGATTATGTTTTAAAGGGTAAGAAGTATAAGAAGTTAAATTACCTTGAAGCTATATCGATGGCAAAGGTCATAGAATCGTTAGATGCTGAGATAGTTTATGTAGATGCATCTGATGTTAATGTTGAGAGGTTCAAGCAAGATATTTTAGAAAATCTAAAAAGAAAAGTTGAGATAATCTCAGCTCATCATGCTGATAGGATTTATCCTATAGTATCTGCAGCATCGATAGTAGCTAAAGTGAGCAGGGATAAAGAGATATATGATTTATCTCAGAAATTCGGTAATATTGGTAGTGGCTATCCAGCAGATGATCGGACTATAAAATTTTTGAAACAATGGCTCAAGAAATATGGCGATATGCCTCCCTTCGCCAGAAGATCTTGGAAGACAGTAAAGAAGCTTTTGAATTCAAAGCTTGATGAAACTTTAATAGACTTATAGCATGAAATAATACTTTCTAAAGTCAAATTGATTAAAGGTAAGATGATAGTAAATTGGCCACTCTTTCAGCTCCTTTTAAATCTCCTAAGACTTTAGGTAAAGCCTTAGACAAGATTTTAGTGTAATCCTCCTCAAGAATCCTTATCAATGCTTCTAAAATAGATTTTGCTGAAGCTTTTTCTAAAGGCATGTATGTACCAATGCCAAATTCTTGTATACCTTTACCCTTCGATGCTTGCTCTTGATAAGGTCTATCCAAGCTTATGGCAATCATGGGCTTTCCTGCTACCAATGCTTCCATTAGAGTGCCTGTACCAAGACCTTGTATTGTACAATCACAAGATGCAAGGGTTATCATAGCCCTTTGATAATCTAATCCTATGAAATCTATCCAATCTCTTTTTGGAATCGATTTTCTAAATTCTCCTGTTGGATCACTGATTATGAAGAAAAGTTCAGAATGCTTTTTTATCAGTTCATCACCAACTTTTACTATAGCATTAACTATGTCTTGAGCCCCTTCCCCTCTCCCATAAGTGCAAAATACTATAGTCTTATCCTCTGGAAGATTTAATGCTCTACGAGCATCCTCTTTTCGAATTCTGATCATATTTAATAAATCTTGGCTTATGATATTGCCAACAAATTTGATCTTATCATAAAATTCTTCAAATGGCTTTAATGGAACACATTTTTCAAAGAAATCTTTCTCATAAGGTATTATTATAGAATCTAATCTCTCAAAGGCTTTTTTATATCTTAAAGGTAGTTTATCGAAGGCTTGAGTCTCTAAAGTAAATAAAATTCTTAAGCCACGCTGAAGGCATGATCGAACAATTTCATTAAATTTAGGGAAGATTTTGTCACAATAGACCAATTCAGGCTCATTATGGGCATCTATTATCAGCACTTTTGATCTATAGGCCTGGGCTATGCTCCAAGGTAGAAGGTAATAATGCTCAAGATTAGAATCGAATTTTATGCCAGGATCATACTTTCTTATCTCTCTGTAATTTCCATCTTCATCAAGTATCACTCTCTTGCCAGAGTCCACATAGCCTATAGTGTTTATCTCCTTCCATGACAGGCTTGCAGGAGCAATAGGAGCAATCATCAACGCTTTATCACGTAAAGACGGTAAAGTTATGTAATTCATCATTCTGCTCCAATGCCCAAAGCCTCTATCTGTAGCAAATCCTACTAATGACAAAGATAACGATCAATGGTGTAAGTGTTTTATAAGTTATTGTATAACGCCGTAAGATTTTTATATAACAGTGTTATAACTGTCCCTTCTGATGAAAGTTGGTAGACCCATTAATCTTCCCTCACGTAGTTCTTGGAGACGCAACCGCTGTTACAGCCATATGGATCATAGTCGAACTACTTGATCCCACTCAAAAAAGAGTTAACAGAGCCGCTTTAGTCTCCTTATTGGGTGTAACCTTGGCTTGGCTGGTCTACTTAATTGGCGGATACTACTATGTGGTAAGTTACCCTCCTGTCAGAGATGTCATAAAGGTAGGTGCTTGGGATTGGGCTCATAAGATATTTATGGAAGCGAAAGAGCACATATTCTTATTAGGACCTTACCTAATGACAACTATTGCAGTATCATTAAATGTTAACAAAGAAAGATTGCTAACCGATGACCGAGGTCGTAAAATGGTAATCGCATTATCTCTTATTATGGTCATTGGTGCAGCTACAATGTTGTTAATGGGAGTCATGATCAGTACAGGCTACAGAGTAGCCTTGGGAGGTTGAGGTGATCAGTAAATGGCTTCTCAATCAAAGATTTCTTACACATCGTTCTTTCTTGCGACGGCGATAGTTATATTGTTAGTTACTGGCATGACTATTGGGGCAGAGCTCTATAAACCTCTTAAAGACTGGTTGGCAATTACTTTTGGGCACCATTGGGTAGGCAAAAGCGTAATAGCTTTTCTTGCCTTCTTCATAATCGCCTTAGGAGCGAATAGCTATTTTGCAAAAAGGGAACAAGATATAGGTAAGTGGGCAACAATCACAATAGTGCTTATGATTTTGAGTTCATTGGCTATCTTGGGCTTCTTCACCCTCCACTATTACAAACTCATCTAATTTCTTTTCTAACACCTTTTATTTTTTGCTGTTAATCCTTCTAAAATAGACTCTATAATTCAAATCAATTCCTTATTAAGTGATTCTGAATAACTAAAGTGGTGGAGCAATGCATAAGATAGTAGTAGCAGGTCCAGTTCCCTATGATCATATAGAGACTTATCAAGGCATAGTGAGGGAGCAATATGGTTGCATACTTTACCCTACGTTAGCCTTAGTCCATTTATTCCCCCCGCCGTCTACCATCTATCCAGTAACAAATGTAGGTGAAGAAGATAAACGCGTACTTGAGCACTTATTAGGGCTTTATCCAAACATGGACTTGAGAGGATTAAGGGCTACACCAGAGGGAACTGATAGAATATTCCTTAAGTATCTGTCTGAGAGTGAAAGATTGGAGAGGCAGACGAATAAGATGAAGCCCATAACCTTTGATGATCTTAAAGATTTCATCAATTGTGATGCATTCATCTTCGTTCCAGTAACAGATTTTGAAGTTCCATTTGATACGATAAAAAGGCTTAGAGAAAATTCCTCAGGATTGATACTATTCGATGCTCATGGTCCAACTAGCACTGTAGATGAAGATAGTAACAGAATTCCTAAGCATTGGGATGATATTGAAAAATGGCTTTCATATATAGATGTATTGAAGATGAATGAGAAAGAAGCAGGATACACATCTGGTAAAGAGAATTTGAGTAAAGAAGATTTTATTAATATAGCAAAGGAATGGGTCAAGAGAGGTCCTTCACAAGTCATTATAACTTTAGGGAGGAAAGGCTCTCTTCTTGTATATAGAGATGATGGCATTTATTCCGTGCTCGTCCCTTCTATAATTGTTGAGAGAGTCTTAGATACAACTGGCGTTGGAGACTCTTTCGCTGCTGGCTATGTCTATGGTCTATTCTATCATAAGAACCCTATAATAGCTACCATGTTCGGCAATGCTGTTGCTGGACAGAAAGTAAGCTTCATAGGTCCTTTAGGCTATAAATCGAGCATCGATACTGAGATTCAAGTTATCTTCAACTATACTCCTATGCTGAAAGAAATTCAAAGAGGCTGGAAGGGAGATAAATTAGGGTGATGGTATGAAAGAAATTTGCTTAGGCTTCGAAGTTCATCAGCCCTTTAGGATAAGGTCTAACTTTTTCTGGGATCATATGGAGTTTCAACCAGTGCCAAAAGGCGAGTTGATCAACTATTATTTTGATCAAAAACTAAATAGAGAGGTTTTTAACAGAGTTGCCAAAAAGTGCTACTTACCATCAAATCAGATATTACTTGAGCAGATAGACTCTTATAAAAGAGGAAATAAGAAGGTAAAGGTTGCCTTCAGCCTTTCAGGAATATTCCTTGAGAAGTGTGAAATGTGGAACATAGATGTTCTAGATTCCTTCAAACAATTGGCTGATACTCGATGTGTTGAATTCTTAGATCAGACCTACTATCACTCTTTATCAAGTTTATGGCCTGACAAAAGTGAGTGGCTTGAGCAGATTAAGATGCATAGACAAGTGATGAAAGATTTGATAGGAGTGGAGCCTACCTTCTTTGAGAATACTGAGTTTCTTTACAATGATGTGATTGCTAAATCTGTAGAAGAACTTGGCTATAAGGGCATATTCACAGAAGGCATCGAGAGAATATTAGGTTGGCGTTCCCCAAATTATGTTTACAAACCAAAAGGCTGTGAAAAGCTTTGCATCTTGATGAGAAACTATAGGCTTACAGACGATTTTGGCTTTCGTTTTTCTGCAAGATGGTGGGAAGAGTGGCCCTTAACTGCCAGCAAATATTCTTCATGGTTAGAAGCAACTCCTGGACACTGCATAAACTTATTCGCAGATTACGAGACCTTTGGAGAGCACCATTGGCCTGAGAGTGGGATCCATGAATTTCTCAGATATCTTCCTCAAGAGATATTAAGTAAAGAGAGTTTGATTTTAGCAACACCAACAGAAATAGTTGAAAAGCATGAGCCTGTAGGGGAGATAGATGTAAATGAATTGAGTAGCATATCATGGGCAGATATTGAGCGGGATACAAGTTGCTGGTTAGGAAATACTATGCAATGGGCATTCTATAGATCTGTTGTAGAGCTTGCTCCATTGATAAAAGAATCAGAGAATGAAGAATTGATAAAAATATGGAGGTACTTACAGATGAGTGATCATCTATATTACATGTTTACAGCTGGAGGAGGACCTGGCGAGGTTCATAGCTACTTCAGTCCACATGGCAGTCCTTATGATGCCTTTATCAATTCTTTAAGTGTCATCATAGACTTTAAGGCAAGAGTTATGGAGAGGATAATTGTAGCAAGCTTCCCCTTTGAATTTCATAGTGAAGATTTTAGCAGAAAAATTTGGAGCCTTAAAGGTCTCATCAAAGCTATAAAAGATTTAGACATTAACTCCATAGAATTTTATGTGAAGCAAGGGGAATTAAAGGAATGGATAGAAGATTCTCTTCAAGACCATGATCTAGCAAAAAGGTTAGAAGAATTGAAATCTTTATCAGGAGAAGAATTAAGAAAAAATCTTTATGATACTATGATTAAGCGTTATGAAGAGTTATCAGAGTATAAGAGACTGGAAATAAAGCCAAGAAGGATATTAATTAAAGAATTTGCTAATATTTCTGATAAGGCTCGCCATATATTGAGAAGACTACCTTCTTGGAGGGCCTTCTGGTTTAACATAGGTGTTGGAGAATATACTGGGCATTATGCCATGAGTCTTGCAGAATTTTGTGATAAAATCAAAAGTGTTGATGTGAATTCTATAGAATTTCATGCTTATCGAGGAGACTTCTCAAAATGGGTAAGAGATGGGTTAAATGATTATGAACTTGCTAGAGAGTTGGAAGAAGCTATTGATAGAGGCTACCATGGAGAAGAGTTAAGGAATATCATATATAATATTATTAAGAGAAGATGTGATGAATTGGCTAGAGTTGGTATGAATAAACCCTAAATCATTGAATAAAGGATGAGTGGTTAATATCAGGATAGACTTTCACGTTCATACAAAATGGTCACATGATGCATTTGGAGATTTATTTGAGATTAGCAGATGGGCAAGATTCAAAGGGATAGATGCCATAGTTGTCACAGATCATAACAGAGTTACCCTTCATAAGATTGAAAATATCAATTCTACATTGTTCATCCCTGGTATTGAAGTAAAGACTGTTTATGGGCATGTTTTAGGAATCAATCTTCAGGATGATCTTGACATGAAATTATTAAAAGAAAATCCTATTGAAGCTATACATGAAATTGGAGGCTTTTGTGTTCTTGCCCATCCTTTCGATTCACGTGGCAATAGAAAGATGGAAAAATTAGAAGGTATTGATGCTATAGAAGTAATAAACTCATCATCCATATTATTCAACCTTAACTTTAAGCTATCAAGGGCTTATGCCAAGATGCTAAACCTACCAGAAGTTGCTGGAAGTGATTCACATATCCCATTGATGGTTGGAGATGCCTTTGTAGAGGTTGAAGATACAGAATTCTTTAATGCTATAAAATCGATATTTAATGGTCGAGGAAAGGTCTTCGGAAAGCCTAGTTCAATAGTAAATAGAATTAAGTTGAGTCTATTGCGTATAGCCAATGGTAAGTTTTAGAATTCTTCTAAATGAGAAATTTTTGGCAACTTAACGTTTAAGTTCGTATCTAAATCTTCATCTAACTCAAACCTATGCAAGATTTTAGCCATAGGATCATAATCACTAAACTTTGTGTCTTTAAAACCTGATGTCAATAAGATCGCTGTCAAGCCTTGTCTATTGCTCATGCTTATCCCGTACTGTATCTCAATAGAGCCGTTACCAAACAATGAGCCTATTCTGCTTACTGATGTAGAAACATCTTCTGTAGATACCTTTCCATTACTCATGATACAAAGAATAGCATTGCTGGCTTGGTCTGGTTTAGCTATTTGATGTACAGATCGACTTGCTTCTGCTACTGCTTCTTCTGTTGCTTTAAAAGATTCATAAACGCTTAAAATAGCATAGCCCTCTCGATTTATTGTCTCAATGAACTTTTTCAAGCCAACTCCAACCTCTTTTCCTTGAGGAGTTTCTATGAGTTTATTGAGTGCAGTTGAAATCTTCTCATTTACAAGAGCATAGACATCTAGCATAGGTTCTTTTGGAACTCTCTCTAGCAATGAATCGTTATCTATTATTATTACAGCGTCAGATAATTTTCTTATCTGTCTCAAGGCTACCCCTGCATAGAAGTGCTTATTCTTCTCGAATTTAAAAGGCATGGCTACTATGCTAATAACAATAGCCTTACTCTCTTTGGCTACTTTTGCCAAGAATGGGGATAGCCCTGACCCAATATTACCACCCAAGCCTGATATGATAAATACGTACTTGGAATCAGCCAAAACTTTTCTTATCTGATCTATATAACCTATCGCAATACCTCTTATAGCTGAGGGAGATCTCGGTGAGCATATATCTGAATTTATAAGTATCTTCTCTCCTAGAGGAGAGTAGCTAAGGTCTTGCTCATCACAGCTTATGTATATGAAATTCTCTATGAGGATGCTGGAGCGATGAAGATAAGAAAGGATACGGCAGCCAGCGCTCCCTATTCCTAAAGCAGATATTCCCATCCCGCTAGGGCGAGCCTTGATATCCTTCAATAATGAGAGAGAGCGAGTGAATTCCAATTTAGATCGGGCGCCATTAGTTTATTGGCTTTTAAATTAATCTTTGTATGATTAAAATATTAAACCATAAGTTAAAAGCGATTGACCCCGAGTTTGTACCTACTAACTTTTATTTTTAGGATGCATCCTTTATTTTTCGTTATGCTTTCTTGAGTGATATTGTCCATGTTTGAACAATAGTTCTGTGTATTTAAATCTGATATTCTGAATACAAAACAGGCAAACTTAAAGAGCTTTGATAAGTATTACATTAAGCTAAAGAAGAGGAGTAAAGCCATTAAATATAGTTAGAGTTATTATGGACAATATTATAAGTAGATTTTGCTCATAGGTGAGCCTCTTTTGGGCAGGAACTTTTTCGTAAAAACATTTGGTTGCTCTGCTAACAAGTCTGATACTGAAGCCATGATAGGGCTTCTTGGAGATGCTGGCTATTCTTTAAGCGATTTAAAAGAGGCTGATTACGTATTGATAAACACTTGTGGAGTAAAGCAACCTACTGAAGATAGAGTGATTTCTACTTTGAAGCAAATTTCATCCTTAAATAAGAAGTTGATAATAGCAGGCTGTCTTCCAAGAATAAATTTTGAGAGGATTAGAAAGACTGTGTCGAATTTTTCTGCAATGCTAGATCCAAGGTCTATTCATTTAATAGTCGAAGTTATAAAAAGAATCGAAGAAGGACAGGACAAATTATTGATCTTCTCAGATGAACCAGCAATCAAGCCTTCTTTACCAAAGCATCTTCTCAACCCAGTTACAGGCATCATTCAAATAGCTGAAGGTTGCTCTATGGCATGCACCTATTGTTGTACAAGGTTTGCAAGAGGCTCTACATACTGCTACCCTGATTATGAGATAGTAAATGAGGCTCATCGTTCGATAAAAAAAGGTTGTAAAGAGATATGGATAACTTCTCAAGATAATAGCGTATATAATTTTAAAGGAATAAGGCTACCAGATCTTCTCAAAAATGTTTGTAAGATTGAAGGAGATTTCTTTGTAAGAGTAGGGATGATGAACCCCTTTCGCACAAGAACGATGTTGAAGGATTTAATAGAATCTTATCTTGATGAGAAGATATACAAGTTCTTACACTTACCTTTACAGTCTGCAAGCATGAGAATTTTAGGATTCATGAAGAGAGCATACTCACGAAACGATGTCATAGAGATAATAGATTCATTCCTAGCATCCTTCCCTTCTTTGACTCTATCCACAGATGTAATTGTAGGCTTTCCCACAGAAGGTGATGAAGATTTTGAAGATACAATTAGGTTCATTCAAAAGATAAAGCCAGATATAGTTAACATATCGAAGTTTGGTGCTCGTCCTAAGACAGAGGCATCAAAATTCAAACAATTGCCTCATGATATAGTCAATAAAAGATGTAAAGAATTGGTTCAAATTGTAAGAGATATATCTTATGAGAAGAACTTAAATTGGCTTGATTGGGCTGGTAGATGTTTGATAAACGAAAAAGGTAAAAAAGATGGTTCATGGATGGGTAGAAATTTTGCTTATAAACCCATAGTGGTGAAAAGTGATCAGAATTTATTGGGGAGATTTGTTGATGTTGAGATAATAGAGGCAAGGAGTAATTATCTATTAGGTAAGCTCGTTTAACATTTAGACTGCTTTCAACTGCTTAACTGTAGCAGGCCTAGCCTTCCTTAATACTCTATAACCACAGATACACTTTATCTCTGGCAATTGGGCAAGCTTCTCAGCAGTAACTTGAGTGCCACATCTAACACACTCATAAACAACTCCTCCGAATATCTCCTTCTTTTCCTTAGAACTGCTCAATGTAATTAAACTTACAAACACTAATATTTGAAATTTACTTTATTTCTTAAATCTAATAGCTTTCAGGTGTATAAGCAAATAGGCAAAGCTTATCATCTCTGGAATAGAGAGCTTCGTTTTACCTTTCTTTCTTTCAAAGAATAATATTGGAACTTCCTTTACCGACAATCCTAGATTAGAGTATAAGAAGAGGCTCTCTATCTGATAAGAATAGCCCTTACTGCTTAGAGTGAAGTTAAGTAGAGAATTAACAGCCCTTTTGCTCAAAGCCCTGAAGCCACTAGTAGCATCCTTCTCTCTTATCCTGAGTATCAAACGTACCATTAAGTTCGCAACCCTGCTTATTAGCTTGCGGTGCCAAGACCATGATATAGAGCCTCCATCTTTAACATATCTAGAGCCTATTATTACATCATATCCTTCAAGAATTCCTTTTACAAGGTTTGGTAGATAATAGGGAGGGTGTGAGAAATCAGCATCCATTTGTATGAATATGTCTGGAGAGAGGTTAGAGCGAGACCATCTCAAGCCATCTGTGTAGGCTGAGCCTAATCCATACTTGCCTGCTCTTCTTAAGACCACGATGTTGCCGTACTTTATATTTAGCTTCTCAACGATATCGGCAGTTCCGTCTGGGCTGTTATCGTCAACAACTATAACCTCGAAGTCCATATCGCTCAGTACAGATTCTATTCTATCTATGAGTTCAGCTATGTTCTCAGCCTCATTATAAGTTGGTATAAGTATTGCTATTCTTGCCATCAATTACCATCTATCATCTTAAGATCTGGTTTTAATAGCATCTTTAACCAAGGAAGCTATAGTAGAAATATCTTGCTCTGTAAGCTCTGGATGGACTGGTAATGATATGACATGTTTAGATGCCCAGATAGTTTTAGGAAGGTTTTCATTATCATAGCCAAGTTTTTTATAGAGATGGGTTTTATGTAAAGGAGTTCTATAGTAGACAGTAGCTCCAATGCCCCTATTATTTAGGATCTTTAGTGCCATGTCACGATTCTTCTCTAAAGAGATAGTGTAAAGATACCAGTTATATATGCAATCATCTCTTTCTCTTGGCAAAATTACTCCTTCTAAACCATCAAGATATTCTGATAGCATCTTTGCATTCTTTCTTCTCCTCTCAAGAAATGAATTGATCCTTCTCATCTGAACACTTATCAAGGCAGCCTCTATCTCAGGCATCCTTAAGTTTAGACCCAAGACTTCTGGATTATGATCACTAGCTATGCCATGGTTTCTTATCTTCTTCAACTTGGCATACAAATCGTCATCGTTAGTCGTTATGGCACCACCTTCACCACATGTCACAACTTTTGTGGAGTAAAAGCTGAAGCAACCTAGATCACCAAATGAACCAGTCTGATTACCTTTATAAGAAGAGCCTAGAGATTGAGCAGAATCCTCGATTACAAATAAATCATTCTCTCTTGCCAATTTAATTATAGAATCTATATCTGCAGGATGACCATAAAGATGAACAGGGATTATTGCTTTTGATCTACCATTGATCTTTCTCCCAAGGTCATCTATATCCATAGTGTAATCATTTAAATTTATATCAACAAAGACTGGTTTTGCACCTCTAGCAAGGATTGCATTAGCTGTAGCAACGAAAGTAAAAGAAGGTATTAGGACTTCATCGCCATAGCCTATATCTAATGCAATGAGAGAAGCTATTAATGCTGATGTGCCAGAATTTACAGCTATGGCATGCTTTACACCGACAAATTTGGCAAGGCTCTTCTCAAATTCTCTCATCATGAGACTTCCATCAAAACTAGAATCTGTAAGCCTTCCACTGTCCAAAACTTTCATTACCTCTTCCTTTTCTTCATCTCCTATCAAGGGCTTGTTGATGGCAATCAAGATGACCACTAGGCATTAGATAAAGCACCTAATTAATATAGTGAGCAAGATCGGGATACCAAAAGTTTTTTATTTTAAATGTGTGATGCATTAAACGGTAAATTTGAGATTAATAAATCTCTCTAATGAAGAGGAGAAGATCAGAACTATGTACAGAATAGTCTGCCTCACTTCTTTCATCATCATAATTACAGTTACAACTTATGGCATCGTCACTGCTGCAATTCTAGATATAAACGTTATTGGGGAGACCTTTGTTAATACAGAGTTCCCTCCTATGATTTTTCCATTTTATGCTAAGCCTGTAACTTGGTTTATGGCATCAGTGATAGTCTTCTGGTATTCACTTCTTGAACTGAATAAGGAAATGATTTCAAAATTTTCTAAATTCAAAAGACAATTATTCGTGCTCATCGCCTTCTTTGTAGGGGCTATGACTTTGTACGAGGTTTTATTTAACTTCACTCTCTGGGCAAGCTTGATGTCTGCTAGTGAGATATTGGGTGAGCTGAACCCTGATCTACTCGTTAACCCTTTCCCTAACCCTGAGGTGCCTTGGAACCTTGTCTTTGCCACAAAGATATTTCTTTTAATAACCATCATCTCCTTTTACACTTTCTACTTCCTTAGAAGAATAGAATCAAAAAGCTGAAAACAATCTAAAGATTAGACAAAATTATTCGTAAAGCATGATTACCTACTGTATTAACTCGTATAAGCAGATTTAAAGACCTCCAATAGTTCATGCTTATCCTTGAAATGAGACCTTATAGGAGCTATTATCTTATCAATAGCTTTTGCCACTCCTGACTTCAAATCTGCTGGATGAAGCTTTCTTTCTTTGTAGGCTTTTTCTAGATCATAAAAATTTTCAAAAGTTATCTTCCCACCAAATTTAGTAGGTCTATCTATCTCTAAAGCACTAAATTCATGAAAGATTATCTGCTTCGTCATCTCTAAGACAGGGTTGTAATCTGTAATGCCTTCTGGGCACCATGCCTTCTGTATTTTCTTCTCTATCTCATCAGCATCATCATGAATGAATACACAAGTAAAAGGTTTAGATTTACTCATCTTGCTAGAGAAGATCATATCAAGCTTTGAGTTCTCATCCAATCCTAAGCGATAAGGCTCAGACAATCCTGGCAATAGGCTATGGTGGACAGCTATTGGTGCCTTCCATCCTAACTTTGGGAATACCTCTCGAGCCAGCATGTGGACTTTACGCTGATCCATGCCAGCATGAGCTATATTGAGATTCATAGCCTTAATATCTATAGCCTGCATAGGAGGGTAGAGGTACTGAGCGAAATCTAGCTTATCCTTTTTGCTTCTTCCCATTATAGTTAGGCATCGAGTATTTCTCGCTAATGTCATATGCTTTGAGAATTTCACTAAATCCTTCCAGTAGTCATCATTTCCTTTGTATATTTCTGATCCATGAACTATCTTAACCCCAGGGCAGAAGAACTTGAAGGCTTCCTCATAGTACCTTGATGCTATTCTTATCCTATCCCAGTCTCCTCCGAACTTATTGTTGATATAACTATGCCAATCAGCTAAGAATACTCTGCAATCTATCCCTGCTCTTATAAAATCATTTATCTTGAAGCCTGAGATTAACAAAGTGCCAATGTGCATGAACCCAGAGATCTCAAAGCCTATGTAATGCCTTGGATGCTCCTCACTCTCTAATAATGATCTTAGATCATTTATGGTAACTATTTCCTCAGTTGGCGGTCTAATGATAAGATCGATCTTCTCCTCTATATCCATAGTCAGCACCAATTTTCTCCTATCACTTATAAAAATCAATATCTTAAAGGTTAAGTTGTTCTGAGACAGAATTTATAGATAATATTCTTATATTCCACCCATATAAATTAGGGGAGATAGAAAAAGATGGAGCTAAAACATGATAAAGTTATTGGATATATTCTTCTGGCAGTTGGAGTTGTGATGATATTTCTTTCTGTCTACTTTATGTTCAGTGTCTTCAGTGGTGCTACTGCTCCGCCGAGATTGTTCAACTTCCCTGACATTAGTATGGCACCAGGTGAAGAAATAAATAAAATTTTAGATATGGGGTTCTGGTATCTGCTGATGTTCTTTATAATGATAGCCGGAGGGAAGATTGCCTCGCTAGGAGTCAGTTTGATCAGAGAGATCAAAGTTGAAGTAAAGAAGTAAAAAGTTCGTAAGAAAGGTTAATCGCTTCCATATACCTTGGTCTCTTCTTCTTGACCAGCAGTTGATAAAATGAAGGCTTGAGCATTCATATATGACATTATTATAACAAAAAGGAAAGCTAATGAGCCTAGACCAAAACCTATCAATGAGACAATAGTGAAAGTTGTAAGACCTAATTGTAATAAGCTACTGGCTGCATAAAATTGGTAAGAGCATATTATAAGGCTGTATAGACCTGAGGCTATGACTAAAGCTCTAATGTACCTTCTCCAAAATTTTATTATCAATAAGGCTCCAGTGATAAGATTTACTATCCCAGGTTCTACAAGTAGCATTGTTCCCTCACGAAGTATTGCAAGAGATATCCATATGATACCAGTGATCAAGAAGAAGAGACCAAGGCTCATCGTTAACTTATTGGGACTTATTTTCAAGGTAACGCATCCTTAACCTTTTTTAATTAATATATCTTACCATTATTGGATATAATTAGTTGGATGTTGGTATGGAAAGAGCTTTGAGCGAATATGAAAGTGCGCTGAGAAAGTTATTAGAGCATAACCCTAGCATTCCTCCTTCACTCCTTGTTTCAGCCATATACGATGGTGATGCCAAGGTTGCAGTACTGAAGTTCTATAATCTCAATACTCAAAAAATCCATCTCTGGTACGATGATACAGGGCATAAACCATACTGCTATTCTAAGTTGCCAAAAGATCAGCTCAAGGACCTTAAGAGCAGATCAGATGTTATTGATCTTGTGCCAGAAGAGAAAAGAGATTTGCTAAGGGATAGTAGCATCAATTTGACAAAAATCATCGTTGCAGACCCTCTTGCTATAGGAGGAACATCATCAGAAAAGAGCATAAGAAACGTGATAGAGGCATGGGAGGCTGATATAAAGTATTATGAGAACTATCTTTATGATAAAGGTCTGATCATGGGGGCTTTTTATGAAGTAAAGAATTCAAAGATAGTTCCTATTGAGTATGAAGTCCCGAAAGTAGTAAGGGAGAGCTTAAAGAAGGCTCTTGATCAGTCAGACCCTGATTTTAAATCTCATATTATAGAGTGGGCTAAGCTCTTGAGTCAGCCTCTACCAGATATACGCCGTGCTTCCTTGGATATAGAGGTTCTACCCCCAGCTGAGAGCCGTATTCCAGACCCTGTAAAGGCTGAGTTTCCTATCTTGGCAGTCTCTATGGTTGGTAGTGATAGAGTTAATGAGGTATTCTTGCTCAAGAGGAAGGATGTAGAGCTAGGAGAGAAGGTCATAAGTGATGATGTGAAAATCTTCTTCTTTGAAAGCGAAAGGGAGCTCATCTCATCTGTCTTCAAACGTATGCTAGATTATCCCTTCTTGATAACTTTTAATGGAGATGATTTTGATCTTAACTATTTATATCACAGAGCCATGAAATTTAACTTCTCAAAGGAGCAGATACCTATCTCGTTAGGAAAAGATGTAGCATACATTAAGCATGGTGTGCATATAGATCTCTATAAAACCTTCATGAATAAATCTCTTCAGATATATGCCTTTGGGGGAAAATATGTTGAGCACACCTTAAACGGTGTAAGTGAGGCTCTTATAGGAGAGTCTAAGATAGAGTTCGAAGGCTCTTTAGGCTCATTGCCTCTTTATGAATTGGCAAGATACTGCCATAATGATGCTTTGATAACTTACAAGCTCACGAGCTTTAATGAAAATCTCCTCATGAAGCTATTAGTGGTAATAGCAAGAGTTGCAAAGATGCCCATAGATGATGTTGCAAGGCTAGGAGTATCAAATTGGATAAGAAGCATGATGTACTTTGAGCATAGAAGAATAAATGCTCTCATACCTAAAAAAGAGGAATTAGAGGAGAAAGGAGGGGCTGTTTCTGAGCCAGTTACAAAGGGCAAGAAGTACAAAGGAGCCCTTGTAGTCGAACCAAAGGCTGGAGTTCATTTTAATGTTTCAGTACTTGACTTCGCATCACTTTATCCTAGCATCATAAAAGTCTACAACTTATCTTACGAGACTGTGCGTTGCGTCCATCCAGATTGTAAAGACAATATGATACCTGAGACTGAGCATTGGGTGTGTAAAAAACGCAGTGGTATATCATCTTTGGTAATAGGATCGTTAAGAGACCTTAGGGTCAACTACTATAAGCCTTTATCAAAAGATCCCTCTCTTAACCCTGCCGATAAAAACCTCTACAATGTAGTAGCTCAGGCTCTAAAAGTCATATTAAATGCTTCTTATGGAGTCATGGGAGCTGAAATCTATCCTCTTTACTGTCTTCCTGTAGCTGAGGCAACAGCAGCCATAGGCAGGTATGTTATATCAAATACTATAGAAAAGTGTAAGGAGCTTGATATAAATGTGGTTTATGGGGACACGGATTCATTGTTTCTTGAGAGTCCTAGTAAGAAGCAATTAGTAGATATATCAGAATGGGCTGAAGGTGAGCTTAAGATAGAGCTTGATCTTGATAAGACTTATCGATACGTGGCTTTTAGCCAGAGAAAGAAGAACTATCTCGGAGTTCTTCCAGATGGTAGTGTTGATATAAAGGGCTTGACAGGAAAGAAGAGCCATGTCCCTGCATTCATAAGAAATGCTTTCTATGAGACTGTCAATACTTTGAGCAAAGTAGAATCATCTAAAGATTTTGAGAAGGCTAGAGAAGCTATAAAAAGTCAGCTTCATGAGAAGTATCTTCAACTAAAAGAAAGAAAGATACCTCTAGAAGAACTAGCTTTTAATGTAATGATAGGTAAACCTCCAAGCAAATATACAGAAACAACGCCTCAGCATGTTAAGGCTGCACAGTTGTTGATAAATAGAGGTCAAGAGGTTAAGGCTGGAGAGATAATATCTTTTTTAAAGACAACAACTCCCCCTGGTGTAAAGCCTCTAAGCTTAGCCAAAATAGAGGAGATAGACATAGAGAAGTACCTTGATTATCTTAGAGGAACTTTTGAGCAATTATTAGATGCTCTAGGATACAGCTTTGATGAGATATTAGGAGCCATGAAGTTAGAGGACTTCTTCTGGTCATCATAATTTTAAGCATATAATAATTTACAGATTTACTTTAATAATCCCTAACTTTTTTCATATGAAATCTTGATTTTCATTGCTCACTTTATATTGAGAGAATTAACTTAATAATAGTTATAAAGATAGAAAAATTCATTATTACGATCAAAGAAGGAAATGTGGGATGGAGAATTCAATTGATGAGCTAAAAAGAGAACCAGTAAAACCAATGGAAATCTGGAAAGGCATGACAGTAAATGAATTGGTTCTTCAGATGAAGAATTCTGGTGCTTTCTCTTCTGGTGCTCTTGCAAAGGCTGTGGATATATATGAGCAGATGATTAGGGACAAGACGTATATCTTCCTCACCTTAGCTGGAGCTCTTACACCAGCTGGGCTTAAGAAAGTGATCATAACTTTAATAGAAAAAGGATGGGTAAACGCAATAGTAAGCACTGGTGCCAATTTAGCTCACGATGTTTTGGAAAGTTTTGGTGGTAAGCACTACAAGTTCTTGACCAACATAAGAGATGACCTACTCTACAAAATGAAAATTAGCAGAATATATGATGTCTTCGTCACAGATGAGGATTTTGAGGATAAATTTGATAATCCCATTTTTGACATTTATCAAGATATAATTGAGGCTAGGAAAGGAGAGATTCTTTCTATAAACGATCTCTTGATGGAGATAGCTAAGCGTCTTCCAAATGAAGATTCTATCTTAAAAGCTGCTTACCATCATAATGTAAAAGTATTCGTCCCTGCCATTCAAGACTCAGCTTATGGAATTGAGGCTGTCAGATACAACAGAAAGAGCTCTGATACATTGCGTGTAGATGCCTTTATGGACCTTCAGGAGATGTGGTCAATAAGAGAGAAATATGAGAATGCAGGTGCAGTTATTCTAGGTGGAGGTGTACCGAAAAATTATGTATTTCAATCTTCTATCTTTGCTCAAAAGAAGTTCAATTATGTTATACAAATAACTCTCGATAGGCCAGAGACTGGCGGGCTTTCTGGTGCAACCTTGGATGAAGCAGTATCTTGGGGGAAGATAGACGAGGGTGCGAGAAAGGTAGTAGTAGTGAGCGAAGTCACATTAGCATTTCCAATAATAGTAGCTGCACTCCTAGAAAGGTTAAGTTAGAATGAGCTATAAGGATCTTTTCCTTACGTCTGAGCCTTTAATAACTTTTATAAAAGAAGGCATAAAGCCTATTACGAATATCTTCGGAGTTCCCTTCGATTCAACTGTAACATTTAGACCTGGTGCAAGATTTGGCCCTGATGCTATACGCCAAGCCTATATGAAGATAGAGGTTTACTCACCTATCTTAGACGTTGATTCAGAATCTTTGAGCGTATTAGACCTTGGAAACTTAAAATTGACCAACAATGTAGAAGATATGGTTTATTCAGTAGGAAAAGTTGTGACAGAGATAGTTCAAGAAGGAGGGACTTTTGGCGTTCTAGGTGGGGAGCACACCCTAACCTTTGGCACATATCTTCCCGTTCTTAAAGATACTGCACTCATCATATTTGATGCACATTTAGACTTAAGAGATGAGTTTGCTGGATTGAAGTTGAGCCATGCAACTTTTCTTAGGCGCTTGACAGATAAAATAGGAGCTGAATCTATCGTTCATATAGGTTCTAGGGCTGCTAGCAGAGAAGAATGGAAGATTGCTGATAAGATAGGGCTCTCTTTGATATCCATGCAGACTATGTATACTATTGCTAACGCTGAAAAGCTCTTGTTAGATTTTCTTAAGGACTTTGAAAATATTTATGTGAGCATTGATTTAGATGTGCTTGATCCTTCATTTGCACCAGGAGTGGGCAATCCTGAGCCTGATGGCTTATCCGTACATAAACTCTTAGATTTTCTCTATTCATTAAAGGAGAAGAGAATTATAGGATTTGATATAGTAGAGCTTACACCTCTTTATGATAATGGTACTACAGCAGTAGTAGCTGCAAAGCTCATGAATGAACTTATGAGCTTATCCTACTTATCTCAAATTAATAAAAAATCCTAGACGAACTTTGGCCTTCTTGATAAGAGCATACTAAAGTATAAAGGACGGTATGGCCAACCTTGAGTCTCATCTTTGATTTTCTTTAATAATTCTTCCTCACTCATATCTAATGTTTTTCTTAAAGACCTTACTCTAACTGGTAATTTTCCTCCTTCAACCTCTTTCTTTCCTATGACTACTATGTAAGGTATCCACTCTACTTCAGCGTTGGCTATCCTCTTTGCCACGCTCTCACTTCTATCATCAACATCAGCTCGAATATTATTATAATTAAATTTCTCAGCCAATTTTATTGCTAAGTTTAAAGAATCGCTACCTACGTTAATGAACCTAACTTGAACTGGGCAGATCCATGTTGGCAAAGATGGAATTTTTAAACTTGATGCTCTTTCCAATAAATCTGCCATGAACCTTTCTAAAGAGCCTATAACAGCTGTATGGATTATTATAGGCCTTCTCTCCTTACCTTCCTCATCCACATAGGATATGTTGAATCTTTCAGCGTTTCCAACATCTATCTGAGCAGTAGAACTCTCTATGATACGCTTTTGCTGGCTGACGAAATTAAACTCAATGTTAAGGACCCAATAGTACATGCCGGATTCAACAACATGAATTAAGACCTGATTCCCTTCCATCTTCACTAAAGATTTAACATAATCTAATCCTTTAGGGTCATCGAGGAAGTCCTTGCTAACATTATATAGGCTCACATAATCCCAGCCGAATTTTCTCCCTTCTTCAAAGCATCTTTTATAAATTCTCTCAAACTCAACTTTAGCTTCTTCTAAATCATGGCATAATATGTGTATATCTGGCATGTGAAACTTTCTCAACCTTGCAAGCCCTATCAATTCTCCTCTTTGCTCAAGCCTGTAGCTATCAGCCAATTCGAATATCTTAAGTGGTAAATCACGGTAGGACAAAGTCGAATCTGAGAGCAAGGAAAATTGTCCAAAGCAAGCTGCATACCTTAAAGCAAAGGTTCTCTTACCACTCTTCACTTTATACATCCTTTGACCAAAAAGCTTAGCATGCTCACTTACAGGCTTAAGATCCAGATCATAAAGGATTGGAGTCTTGACAGGATTTGCTCCTAGCTCTAAAGCTATTTGTAATGCTCTATCAGCCAATAGATCAAAAATCAAAGCCCCTTTTGGTGTGAGCCTTATATGACCAGGCTCAGATAATTCCTCGTATCCAGCCATTTTTAGCTTTTTCATTAATTCTATATGTGGAGCCCTTTTAGCAACACTCCTCTTATAAACTTCAGCATCTATCAATGCTTGAAGGTTTTGATTCTTTATCTTTGCCTCATCTATCGAGTATACTTGTCCATCTATGTCCATTAAATAGTATCCTCCTGCTTGGAAATCTATCATCTCTATTACCTACCAAACTTCACAAACTAGGGTATATAGGATTGACTATGGATTTATAAACAAATCCAATTTCCCCATTTTAATGCTATGTTAATTTTTCAAAGAGATTAGAACTTTAATTAGAATTTGGCACTTGTTAATCAATAAAACTTAGGATAGGATTGTAAGAAGTTTTGCACAAAGCTCAAATACTTACAAATTCAAATCGATAATGTGAGAGTTTGTCTGAAAAATCTTATGATAGAGATATAGCCGAATTAAGAGAAAGAATCACACGCTTGGAGATTCAGTTCGCTGAAATAGTTAAACGTGTCGATGGAATAAGTAACTACACTCGCCAACTTTTCGACTATCTTAACAGAATGCAGCTGTTGGTTTTTCAGCCATATGATTACACCTTATGAGATAATGATTTAGCCAGTATATAACTATTTTTGCCCATACCTTATTCTATCAAATTCTCTCAACTTTTTTGTTTCTTTTTTCCATAATTTATAATGATACTCACAGAGGTAAACCCTTCTCCCTTCCTTTAATTTTAGATCAGACGATGAGAATTTCTCTCTGCTCAAGGAGCGAACAGCCTCATTATTACAATCTGTTACAGAGCATTTTATGCCCTTCTGAACCTTGCCCAAAGTCATCTGCTCACTATATCTCCCTATATATAACCTAATATTAAAGAGATTAAGGCGAGATGATGCTTAACAAATTTAGAAGAATCTTTGAGCCCTTTTTTAACAAGCTAGGCTTATATATCGCTAAAACTGGCTTGCCTCCTTTCTTCTGGTCATCTTTTGGTTTGATGATGGCTTTTTTATCATGCTTATCTTATTCAAGTATTTTCTTTAAAAATGGGCTTTATGGTGGAATATTTTTGCTGATATCAGGCTTTGCAGATGTTTTAGATGGTTCTGTAGCAAGAGCTAAAGGCTTAGTTTCATCAAGAGGAGCATTCTTAGATTCAACATTCGATAGACTAGGCGAGCTAATGGTATTCACAGGTATTCTGATAGGAAGGCTTAGCGATCCTTTTTTGATTCTGATGACTCTATCTTTCTCTCTTCTTGTTAGTTATGCTAGAGCGAGAGGAGAATCTTTAGGAATAAGCCTCTCAGGGACTGGGATAGGAGAGAGAGCTGAGAGAATATTGGTACTATCAATTGCCAGCATTTTTGGCTATACTAACTATGGGGTTATCATAGTTCTAGCACTAGCTTCTATTACCTTCCTTCAAAGGGTTATTCTTATAGTTAAAGCATTATAAGCTTCTCCTCCCTAAAGGCAGGAGTTTCCTTATAGTGATTTTATGAATTGTCTCACGAGTTCAGACAAGGTATCCACAGCCCTTGTAAGCTCCTTCCTTGTCTCCATGGATTCCCTCTGTAAAGTCTCAAGGATCTGGGTCAGCTTTGCAGATATCTCCCCATAACTCTCCTCAAGTATCTTGAAGTTCTGGTCAGTTCTCTCAGCGAAGCTTCTAAACTCTTCTCTGTAATCCTTAAACTCTTCTCTGTAATCCTTAAACTCTTCTCTGTAATCCTTAAACTCTTCTCTGTAATCCTTAAACTCTTCTCTGTAATCCTTAAACTCTTCTCTGTAATCCTTAAACTCTTTCTCCATGGCTCCAAAACCCTCTTGGAGCTCTTCAGCTATGGAACTGAACCTTATCTCAAAATATTTTATCTTAGGGTCAGGTTTAGTAGCCTCCTCTAAAAAGCTCTTTATGGATATGAGTGGTGGAGGAGCCTTAATGACCTCTAGGAACTTGTTTAGCTTCTGTTCTTCTCCTTGGACGAAAACTGTTACGGATCCGTCCTTCTCGTTTCTCACATAACCTATGATTTCAAGCTCTTGGGCGGTGTCTAGTATAAAGCGCCTGTAGCCTAGCCTCTGGACTCTTCCTCTTATCCTCACCCTGTAAGCCCTTTGTGGTGTACTCATCTCTTATTTTCCTCAGCCAATTTTTAATGAATGTCTGCTATACTTACTGCTTTCTTAACCTTTTCCATTATCTCGTTTTTATTCATTTCCTTATTTTAACTTTTAACTCTATTAAGATGTAGTTACAAGCTATTAATTGTTATACCACCATATTCGTGATACGTTAAAGCGAAAACACATTTAGGGCATTTCATCAATGTTTTTCTCATCAATAGAAGCGACGTTCATCTCTGGCTCTTACCTTTACAAGTCCGTAATGAACAGCGCATGAGACACAATAATACTTTACAGTCTTTGGTGCAGCAATATAGGTTCCAGCAGCCCTAAGCTCTTTTGCCAATGTAGGCTCAACCAAGCTAACTCTTGAAGTGAACTTCTTAGCTTTATCTTTAGGTACCAATGTTCCACAATTACTACAATGGACATAATCTGATCTTCCTTTACCACCCTTTGCTCTTCCTCTGCTCTTCCTTTTCTTTGCCAAATTCCCCCAAGATTATTAATATTATATTGCTTTAAAACGTTGTGATTCTTGATTCCGTAGAATAATGAAGTGTTGCATCTATAATGTTTACAGGAAGGCTGACAAATATTTTAAAAACTTAATGCAGGAAAAGTTAAAATTTACTTGTAAATGTGAGCGAGGTATTTGAGCGAATATGTTCATAGAAATCATTAATATGAGATTTACATAAACTATTTATGTAAGAAAGTAAGAATTTTTTATATAGGAGAAGAAAATGGCTGAACCTGATATTACTATAGTTAGTGATAAAGGTCAGATAGTAATACCTGCCTATCTTAGAAATAAGCTTGGAATCAAGCCAAGAACTAAGTTGCTAGTGTATAATGTAGAAGATACTATAATTTTGAAGAAGCTAACAGTGCCTGATCTTGAGAAGGAGATGAAGGAGCTCTATAAAGAAATAGACAAGAAGCTAGTAAAGTATGGAGAATTGAGCGAGGAAGAGATACAAAAAGAGATAGAAAGGTATAGAGCAGAGAAGAGGAAGAAGAAAGCGTAAGGTTCTCAGAATGGTAAAGGCTGTCTTTGATACTAATGTTCTAGTATCAAGTTTAATCAGAAGTGGGAAGCCAAGACATTTGTGGAATAAAGTCATTAAAGGAGAAGTTGAGCTCATAATCTCTAGAGAGATATTTTCAGAATTCAACGATGTAGCAAGAAGACTAAAGTTAAGAAGGTATGTAAGCCTAAAGCACTTAAGAAGGTTCAATTTAGTCTTAATCAGAATAGGAAAAATCGTAGAGGTAAGAACACATCTACCACAAATAACTGAGGACCCTGATGATAACATGATAATCGAGACTGCATTAGATGGTAGAGCGGATTATATAGTATCAGGAGATAAGCACTTGCTCATGCTCAAGGAGTTCAAAGGAATTAAGATCATTGATGTAGAAGAGATGCTAAAGATACTAGCAAGTCAACCTTAAGATTCGTCTCCCAAAGAATTATCAAAATGTTGCGATTCTTGATTCTGTCGCATTATGAAGAGTTAGGTTTCTAAATGAAGCATTTAACAATTCCTACCACGATCCTTGAAAGACACCGTCCAACTAGACGCCACCTGATTCCAATTCATTTGGTGGGGTTTCATTTTATATCATCTAACACCTTTTCAAACTCGTAAACAATTCTTGCTATTACTACATGGGCTTCAAGAGGCAATTCATGACAAAAGTAGAGCTTATCAAAATTTGAAGATGTATTCAGAGAGAAATGACCTCTTGGGAAGCCCCCGACAACAAAAGTAGGCTTATCATATTTTGACAATTCTTTTGCAACTCCTTCAAAATTATTCTTCTCTCCTAATCTTGATAGACCCATAGTGATGGAAGGCTTGATTTCAGAGATAAGCTCTTTAAAGGATTGGTTTTTCATCTCAAGAAGGACTTCATTATTTGGCGATATTATATTTCTCTCCTTGAATAACTTCTCCATCAACCCCTCGAACCTAAAGTAAGCTTTTGGAAGTCTGACAGACTTTCCTAATTTTATTACTTCATCATTAATAGTATGAACATAAATTTCCATCAAGCCTTTCATGTAAAGTGGAGAAGAGGTTGCTTCAAGTAAAGAGAAATGGACTATATCAGGTCTTCCTCTTTTTTCAGCATCCTTCAACCTTAGCATAGCTGAATGATGATAACTTCTATCTAACAATATTTCACTAACTTTCTTTCCTTTTGATGAAGCATGCTTTATAACTGATGGATGTTTACAAATCTCACAGGGTATTAACTCTAAGGCAGATTCAGCAAGGATCAATATTAATGATTTTTCAAAGTTCAAAGTCAATCTTTTATCAAAGCCCTCTTTTATAATTTTGAAGGATTTGCGCACACATATAAAAGACCTTGCCATGCAAAGAGTTGATATATTGCTAGAAAATGCTCTGATGAATGCTAGAGAAAATATGGAACTAGCTCAGAGGCAAGCATTGATAGCGAGGCGAATATGCATGAAGTTCAATATAAGGTTGCCATACGAGAAGAGACAACTCTTCTGCAAAGGATGTAAAAAATTCATAGTGCCAAGTATAAATGCTCTTGTAAGATTTGGAAACAAGCCAAAAGCAATAAGGATAAAATGCCTAGAATGTGGTCATGTTTATCACAAAATAATTGATTGACGAAAGGAAATCTGATCAAAAACTAAATATATCTAATAATAAATATACCTACAAAAGGCTTATGAAGCCAATTGAAAAAGCTTTGGTGTTAAGATAGAAATGGTAACAGTCTACGATGTCCCTCAGGACTTGTTAATGAAGAGGCTGGCTGAGGAATTGAAAAGAAGGTACCCTCAGGTTTCATCTCCAGCTTGGGCTATTTATGTAAAGACTGGATCTCATGTAGAGAGGCAACCTCAAGATAAGGATTGGTGGTACATACGTTGCGCCTCATTGCTACGAAAGATATATCTTAATGGTCCTATAGGGCTTAGTGATTTGAGGATAATGTATGGAGGGGGGAAAAGCGTTGGATACTCTCCATCACATCATAGAGATGCAGGAGGCTCAGCCATAAGAAAGGCTATAAACCAATTAGAGGCATCTGGTCTTGTTGTAAAGCTGGATAAAAAAGGTCGAATTCTAACAAGTCAAGGTAGAGCATTATTAGATAGACTCAGCACAGAAATCTTTGAGGAAATCGTCAAGACAAATCCTTCTTTAGCAAGATACTCATGAGGTGGTAAGATGGCAGAAGGTATTAAAAGCAAGGATGAAGTTCGTGCTGAAGAAGCTAGGAAGCAGATCATAAAGGAAAATTTGTTAAGGGTTCTGCTTACATCAGAGGCTCGTCAAAGATTGACCAATATTAAGATGGTAAAGCCAGAATTGGCAAACACTGTAGAAGAATATATTATTCAACTTGCTTCTTCTGGAAAGATAAGAGAACCTCTTACAGATGAAGAGTTTAAGCAATTATTGATGGTCATTCAAAAGCCAAAGAAAGATTTTAAGATAAGATGGGCATAGTGATAGAATTGGGTTCGATAAAAACTTCTGGGCTTAAGAAAAGGCTGGTAAAGAAAGCAAGGCAAAACTCTCCTGTTCCTGCTTGGGTCGTTGTTAAGACAAAGAGAAAAGTGAGAACAAATCCAAAGAGAAGGATGTGGAGAAGAAGGAAGCTTAAGGCGTGATGATGTAATTGGCAGAGAAGGAAGAGATTCTAGAGAGGATTTACACAATTCCTCTAAAGAGAGCAATAATAGCGCCTAGGCAGAGAAGAGCGAAAAGAACAATAAACATCATAAAAGAGTTTGCTATGAGGCACATGAAATCACCTAACATAAAACTATCACCAGAGTTGAATGAGAAGATATGGGATAGGGGGATTAGAAGTCCTCCAAGAAGGATAACAGTGAAGATGGTAAAAGATGAAGAAGGAATAGTTACGATATCTCTCCCAACTGAGGAGTGATCTCCTTATTTCTGAAGTTTGACTGTTGCTTTATATTCATCTTGTGTAAGTACTTGAACAACGTTTGTAGAATGAAATACATAAACTGGTAAGCTTGTTGCATCGAATTGTTCTGTCTTTATGACCTTTGAGACAACGATCTTAACTCCTAGTATGTTACCATCATCTAGAGAGTAATAGCTCCACTCCTCGATCAAGGGCTTGAATCCTATAGCCTTGCCTTTTGGGATGATAGGTTGCAAATTATCACCTAAAATCTTGAATTAAAAGTTATGTTTAAACTTTAACTAATTAAATGAATTTATACTATATACTAAACTGTTCTTATTTTAGCATTAAGAAATTCTCTTTAGAGCATCTTTTTTATGCTCATTTTAAGCCTAATTTTCAGGTTTTTAATAGCGTCTTCTTAGTAGCAGTTCTGCAAAACCCCATTGATATTCATATAGATGTAAACCTTTGCTAGATGCTATTATTTCACCATCTTTAACACCTATCTCCTTTGCCATGTACTCTTTAAGTAATTGTAATGCACCTAGGTTTGCTGGAAAACCTGACCATAAGTCCCAAGAGCGAAAATATGGCATAAAGTGTAATTTGCCATATCTTATTCTGACATCTATGAGCCTCATACATGGAGGATCGTTAAGGTTAATATCTGTAGGCATGCCTATCTCCATGCACATTTGATTCGTATTAGGAGTTCCCTTACACATCTCTATCACTTTGTCTATCTGGTCTGCCATTCTCTCACCATAGGTATATTCCTCGTTCGGTTTTTTGATCGCTGTGAATATGTAGCTCATGTATCGATGCACATAGTCCATACTCGTTGGTGGTGGAACTTTGCCTTCTAAATCTCTTGGTATTTCTGGAATTATTGGTCTGATCCAAGGATTTTTAATATGGATAACTACATAATCCAATTCCTTCCTTCTTTTGCCAATAAAACTTCCTCTTTCTACAACATACTCATATCCATGCTCCATGACTTTATCGATGCATTTGAACCAAGCATCAGGTAGATCAAAGGCTTCAATAAAATCTAACTTCATAGAATTCATTTGCTCTTCATCTCTTACCATATTTTTGCAGGATAAGCTGAGGCGAATTTTGGATAGTTGAAGGCATTCCCTTGTTTAAAGAATTTTTGACGGTTTGCTCAACTTATCTCTCTGCAAGATAGCATTTATGAAATACTGATCCGTTTTCCATGGTTTTATAATATTCATATTCAATATCACAGATAAATTTTAACCAGCCTCAACTATCTCTATGATAAAGTCATTAACTGAGAGATGGGCACCACATCTTTTACACTTAAAGCCGATATGCTTTAGAATTTCTTTTGCATACCTAAGCTCCATACCTTTATAAAGGATTTCGCCACAATTATCACATCGAATCTCAAAAGGGTTCTTGGACATATTTGATATGGGGCTTTATCCAATATACGATAACTGTATTTGTCAATTCTTTTAGACATTTTTGTGAGATTAACCTTTATTTCCCTAATTGGTTCTCAAAGGCTAAATTAGATAAAATTTTTCCCTTAGAGATCATATTTTCAGCGCATGTGAGTGACCTTAGTTATCAAGAATGCCAATATATAATAGAAGCAAGGGTAGATTTATGGTGGCTAGCATAGATATCCATTTAGAGGAAGTAATTAAATATGGGAGGCTTCTAGGTCAGAAGAAAGACTGTAGCTATTATCCATGTCATTTTGATGGTCAGGATTGTACTTGGTGCTTCTGTCCCTTCTATCCTTGCAATGATGATAAGACTGGTGGGAGTCTCACTATTGGAATGATCAGTGGTAAGCTTGTATGGGGCTGTGGGAGGTGCCATTGGATACATAGACCTGAGGTTGCTTTATTTATTTTAAAGAATATTCTAAAGATTATAGAAAGAGAAGAGTCGCTAACAAATAGTCAGCTTCTTGAATTAAGGAAGGAAGCTTTGAGGGCTTATCCTCCTTAAATTGATTCTGTTAAATTAGATTACTGCAGGTGAAAGTTTGCTAGGGTCAATAATTACATCAACTATGGCAGGCTTTTTTGAGGAGAAAGCCTCTTCCAAGGCAGACTTAGGGGCACCACAAACAGGGCATGCCCAATCATCAGGTAAATCTTCAAATCGGATTCCCTCTTTTCTCTCATCATAGATGTAACCGCAAACAGTACATCTCCATTGTAAATAACCAACATCTACAGCTTTCATAAACTTATCAAGAAAACTGAGTTTTATTTTTAAGTTTCGCTAATAGAAACTAATTCTTACCTCATGTATAATGACCAAAGCGTTATTACAGAGAATGCAAACAAGTTTAGCCCTAAAAAGTAGGATGAGTTCAGAAAGGCTATAACGCTTAAAGTCCCTAATATGAAGGCTATTAGGAGCTCTATGTAAGAGAGTTTATTCATACCGATCCTATATCTTCTCTTCCATTCTCCTTCTTTACCTTTAAGACCGTATTTTGGTCTCCTAAAGAATTCGTATCTAAGCCTAAAAATGCCTTTGATAAAACTGATCGAATTTGATACGACCATGCTTAATTGATAGTAAGGCAAAAGGATGATTGCTTGAAGATTCTCCCTAATCTTTTGACCATACAATCTCAGCACGTATAATGGTGCTAATAATACTATGATGGCTGGAATCATGACCAAAACGATATACGCAGGATTCTGGAATAAACTAGGCGCAACTTGAAAGTTGAACAATAAACCTAATGCAGCAACGAATGTAGTTATAAGCCATCCTATGCTAGCCAAAGGCCAAATTAAAAGAAGAGTTAACTCTATCTTACAGGTAATGCTAATTCGGCTACGCCAAATTCTTAAAAAATATTTTCTTAGACATTGACCATAACCCTCAGCATTACGAGCAGTCTGTCTCTTCCATACTTCAAGAAGTGGAGGGTCTTCTCCTGAGACGATTGTATCTTTAATGAAAAGACCGTCTTTGCTATTCAAAAAAAGTTTGCATGATAAATCCATATCTTCAACTACAATATCTTGTGACCATCCTCTAACTTCGTTTATTTGATCTTTACGAATTAATGAACATTTACCTTGAAGGCTGAACGGAACGTTTAGACTAATTCTTCCAGCCCTCTCAACAGTCTCAAATACATCTATAGCTAATGCATAAGCTCTAGAGACCCAATTATAACCCCTATTTATGTGACCAGTTTTAAACGATATGAAGCTATAGCCCTTTTCCATAAGAGGTATGGATTTTTTCAGTATATCTTGTGGAAGAATAGAATCAACATCCATTATTAAAATGTACTCGCCTTTTGCAGATTTTAAGGCATTATTTAAGGCACCTGATTTGAATCCATCTCTCTTCTCCCTATGAATTAATTGAATATTATAGCCTTTGATAAGGAGTTTACTCACTTTATCTCTCACAATTTGATATGTCTCATCTGTTGAGTCGTCGGCCACTATTGTCTGTAATCTATCCTTTGGATAATCTATAGATATGGCAGAATCTATGCTACGCTCTACTAAATAGCGCTCATTGAAAGATGGGATGATTATTGTAACTTTTGGAGGATTAATTGATCCTATCGATCTTTCCATTATTCTCTTAATCTTTGCATCATACCTTAACGATGCTAATATTAGGACAAGATAATTGTAAGAGAGAATAAAAACGGGTAAGCTTGTAATGATAAGAAGAAATAGCAAAAATGTATCAGCAGTTATCATCCAATATCCACTATGCACATCGAAGATTCCTATATAAATTAAATTAATTTATTGATCGATGATTCTACGTAGTTCTCTGCAACGGCACCCTACAAGATCATGAAGCTCTTTTCTAAGAGCTTCGCCTTTAAGATTCTTTTCTTTAGACTTTTTTATTAAATTCGCTAGTTCTGAATCTCCTATAAAATTGAACCAATTCTCGAAATCATTTCGATTTATATGAAACTCTATAGAATCAATGCTTACTAGATCGAGTAATGCACAAAACTCGTCAAGAGAATTAGCTACTTGACCTATGTACTCACCTATCCCCTTAAAGAAGTAGAAAGCTCTCTCTGGCGATAGTCTTGTAAGGATTCTTTTGGCAGTTTCCTTATCAATAATCTTAGGTTCGCTGATAAGTTTTTTAAAATTATTCTCAGTAACATAGCTTTGTTCAAGATGTCTAACAAATCCTCTCACAACTGAGTTAGGCTTAACTTTGATGTCAGGCCATATCCTCGATCCATTCCAAATATTAGTTAAATAACCTATTTCACATCTTGCACCTATTATGGACCTATCACCAATTCTCACATTAGAGCCTATATTACAGCCTTCAGCTATTATACAACCACTGAGCCAAGAAAAGGAGTCTATAGAGGTATCCTTATAGATTATAGACTTATTAATGCTTGTATTGGTTGACACTTCAACATCTGATTCAATTATAGAGTAAGAATCAATTATAGCATCATTTTTGATATGACATCTATCTCCAATTATGGCTGGACCATAGATCATCACACCATCATCGATTCTTGCATCTTTGCCAATCAGTACAGGACCTCTTATGATTGCATCTTTAACTTCTGCAAAGATGCTTTTGCCCTCTAACCTGCTTAAAAGCCAGTTTGAAGCCTCTAAGTATCCCTCAGGAGTACCTATATCAACCCAAAAGCCCTCAGCCTTAAATCCATATAGCTTTTTATTGTAGCTCAAAAGTTGAGGAAAAAGGTCCTTGGCAAAATCACACTCCGTATTACTTGGTACATGGTCTAGGATCTTAGGCTCAAGCATATAGATGCCTGTATTGATCATATTGCTGAAGCACTCACTAATCTTTGGCTTCTCTTTAAAAAGTAGAATTTGTTCCTCAGAATTTAGCTTAACAATGCCAAAGAGATGAGGGTTTTCAACCTCTTTCAATGCTATCGTAGCAACTCCTCCTTTCCTTTTATGGAATTCTAGCATTTTCCTTAGATCTATATCTGTTATATTGTCGCCTTGAATTACAGCAAAAGTATCATCCAAATAATTTGCCACATTCTTTACTGAGCCAGCAGTCCCTAAAGGCGAATATTCATCAGAGTAGATCAATCTTGCATCGAGCTCTGAACAACTCTTAAAATAGTCCATGATCTGGTCACGCAAGTAATTCGTAGTGATTATTATCTCATCAAAACCATAACTTGATAAATATTTTATTATGTGATGAAGGGCAGGTCTATCTCCTAATAATAGCATAGGCTTTGGTCTAGTAAGAGTTAGAGGCCAAAGTCTTGTTCCATATCCTCCAGCCAATATTACTGCCTTCATACAAGCACCCAAATTAAGAGAAATTAAGCTAAATATCCATCACTATAGTTATAAATGTTATGGAGAAAAAAATACTTTTCATTTAATTTTATGATAAAATGCTGAGTTGATCTTATTAATTAAAAATGAAAAAGGATAAATGTAATTTATGCATGGGTAAAAATTGAGTGGGGGCTGTTAACGACTGGCTATTCACCTTTTAGATGTTTATAGAAGTCCAAATATCGGGATGTTCATCAAGTGTAATGATAAGTTTCTTCTAATCCCAAAGGGGTTAGCTGGCACTAAAGCTTCTAGGCTATCTTCTTTTTTGGGCGTAGAGCCTGTTAGAGTATCCATAAGTGGCTTAAGGTTGATAGGACCTCTTTTAGCTATGAATAATAAAGGAATAATTGTCTCTAGGCTTACAGAAGATGAGGAGATAAGTGAGATAAAAAAAGAGATAGGCTTGCCAGTAGAGAGGCTACCCACAAAATACACATCTATAGGGAATTTAGTTGTTGCAAACGATAATGGAGCCATAGTCTCAGAAATTCTATCTAATCAAGTAGTAAAGATAATAGCTGATGCTTTAGATGTTCAGGTTGAGACGATGAGCATAGCATCTTATTATCAAGTCGGTTCTATGGCTGTAGCAACAAATTTAGGTGTAGTCGTTCATCCTCGTGCTTCAGAAGCTGAGGTGAAAAGAATTTACGATATACTTAAAGCTGATGTAGAGCCATCGACAGTCAACAATGGCGTGCCCTACGTAGCCTCAGGAATCGTAGCAAATTCGAAGAACGCTGTTGTAGGAAGCATTACGAATGGTCCAGAGCTGTTGATATTAAGTAGAATTCTTAAGGTTTGATCTATGAAACTATATTCTTAAATTCCAGCCAATATTTAATTTAGTAGATGTTAAGTGAGTGAGCAAGAAAGACTTCAATCATTAGCCATAGAGCTGAGGATGCTAGAGGGCTACTTTAATGATATCAATGCACGTGAATCCATTTTGGCAAGAGCCATAATGGAGAGCAGAGTAGCTTTAGAGGCCATAAGAGGCTTTTCAGGTAATGAGATTTCTGATTTGCTTGTTCCAATAGGAGGGGGAGTTTTCATAGAGGTATCTGCAAAGCCTCCTGACAAGCTCATAATTAGCATAGGCGCTAATGTTATGATAGAGAAGACGAAAGATGGTACTATAAATTTTTTAGAGGAGAGGATAAAAGAAATTGAGAATGCTATATCAAACATTGAGTCACAGAAGGCAGAGCTGGCAAAGAGGATAGATGCCAATAGAGCAGCCATAAGTAGCATAGTAGAAAAGCAGAAAAAGACTCAATAAGATTAGATTATAGCTCTACGCTGAACTGAAGTGAAAAGCCATGTTCGATAAGCTCCGCTCTGCCATAAAGGCTTTGAGTAAAGCAATTACAGAGCGTACTCTAGATGAGAAGGAAGTTAGCAAACTGCTTTGGGAGTTCGAGATAGCCTTGATGGAGAGCGATGTAGCTTATGAAGTAGTAGAAGAATTGACATCAAGAGTAAAGAGTGAGATAGTTGGTACTAGGGTTCAACGCTCCATAAATTCTTCAGAGTATATTGGAGAACGTTTGATGAGTGCAGTCAAAGAAATCTTTTCAGGAGCAAAGCAATTGAATGTTCTTGAAATTATAAAAGAGAAGAAGGCTACTGGAGAACCTTTCATAATTTTATTCTTAGGTGTGAATGGGACTGGAAAAACTACGACTATAGCTAAATTTGCAAATCTGCTCAAAAAATCAGGTTTTTCAGTTATTTTGGCATGCTCAGATACACATCGTGCTGGAGCCATAGAGCAACTTACCCAGCATGCAGAGAGATTATCAGTAAAAGCTATCACACAAAAGTATGGTGCAGACCCAGCAGCAGTTGCTCGTGATGCTGTATTACATGCAAAATCAAGAAGGATAGATGTTGTTCTGATAGACACTGCAGGAAGGATGCAGACAAGTAGGAACTTAATGGAGGAGATGTCTAAGATAACAAGAGTTGTGAATCCAGACTTGAAGATATTTGTTGGTGATGCATTGGCTGGCAACGATGCTATATCTCAAGCAAAAGAATTTCAAGAATTTACTAATTTTGATGCTGCGATATTGACTAAGGTTGATGCTGATGTCAAAGGAGGGGCTGCTCTATCTATTGCATATGTAACTGGAAAGCCGATAATCTACATTGGGACTGGTCAAAGCTATGATGATTTAGCTCAATTCAACGTTGATTCTTTCATATCATCTTTATTTGAAGAGAAGTAAGAAGTCTCGTAAAGAAATATCTATAAAGAATGATTTAATATTCATCTTGGTAAAATTGATGAAAGGCAGATCTGTTCTTTCGCTCATAGAATTGAACTCAAAAGAAGTTGAGAAGATTCTCGATCTAGCTATAATGTTAAAGAGAGAAGCAAAGCAAGGCTTATTCAGAAAATTATTAAAAGGTAAAGTCCTTACCATGATCTTTCAAAAACCTAGTACAAGAACAAGAGTTAGCTTCGATGTTGCCATGCTTCAGCTCGGGGGGCATGCTATTAACCTTAGTAGTAGTGAGTTGCAGTTAGGTCGTGGAGAGACCATAGAAGATACAGGTAGAACCTTATCAAGATATGTGGATGTGATAATGGCTAGAGTTTATAGTCATGACGATGTGGTAAGACTGGCAAGGGCATCATCAGTACCTGTCATAAACGGATTAAGTGATCGTTACCATCCTGCTCAAATTTTAGCTGATCTGCAAACTATTCTTGAAGTAAAAGGTAAACTGAAGGGATTAAAAGTTGCATGGGTAGGAGATGGTAACAATGTTTGTAATACTTGGTTGATAGGGGCAGCATTGATGGGTATTGATATATCTGTTGCAACACCTAAAGACTATCGCCCTTTAAAAGAAGCAATCGATAATGCTCAAAGAATAGCTAAAGATACAGGAGCAAGAATAGAGATTTTAGATGATCCTAGCATTGCTGTAAAGGATGCTGATTGTGTCATAACTGATTCTATAGTATCCATGGGCTTCGAGCAAGAGAGAGAGAAGAGATTGAAGATATTTCTACCAAAGTATCGAGTGAATGATGAGCTTATGAATAGAGCAAAATCTGATGCCATATTCATGCATTGCTTGCCTGCAAAGAGAGGAGAAGAGGTTACTGATGATGTTATAGATGGTCCTAAATCTTTTGTTTGGGATGAGGCTGAGAATAGGCTTCACTCTCAAAAGGCTCTACTTTGCTATCTTCTCTTGGATGAGAATGAAATCTTTAGAAATCTCTCTCATTCTTAAAGCATTCAATTGTGAAATTTGATTAATTAAGATTATATTTTGACAATTTTAAGGTTGGCTCTTTCAGCTAATTCAACTATTCTAGCCTTCTCTTTGCCTAATCCCTTCCAATCGAGAATAGCATAATCAACTTTTTGTGAGCACTTTTCTACCATCTGGCTTAAAATCTCCTCATCGATGAACTGTAATGAATATTTTGGAGCAATGGCTCCTAATGCAAAATCTGAATCTATCAAGAAATTTGTAAACTTCTCTGAGTAATGAGTCCCTCCAAAGCCTACACCGACTTTATCATATCTTGGCATAGCATTTATAGTATTCATCAAAGCCTTTGCAACTATTTCACCAGCTTTAGCATCTTTCCATTCATTCTCTGTTGAGCCTATCTCTACGAATATTACAGGCTTAGTAAGAGAGGTTGGACCATGGTGCATAGTCTCGATTACTATCTGGTATTTTGGAGCTAGTTCTCTCAATCGCCATAACTGCTTGATATATTCCTTACACAAGCTTGGGCAAGTATATGCCAACTCTCTTGGCTTTCCTCCATAAGAGTTGTCATCAGAAAAGTTCCCTAGGAAATGGGCAGTAAGGCAGGGTAATTTACTCTCAGATTTATGGCGTGAGATAAATATGTAAGCATCTGTTGAAAAATCCAAATAGTCTGCAAAGATCAAATCTTTCCTTACTCTGATCAGTTTTAAATTATCTTTTATGAACACTAGTGAGTCATCAAACTTTTCATCCCCCTCTCTAAAATCAAATTTTTCTATCAGCATTTTGGCTATGTTAATACTTGCCATGTCTTCACTAGAGCTAACTATTACTAAGCTCTTCATCAATTTGGTCAATGGAAGCCTTTCTTATAAGATTAAAAGAACCTAAAAGTTTAAAATATGAATCATAATCCCATATGATAGAGAGATTTGGGCTTATCGGAACTCATAAGATCAATTATGCAGATGCTTAGACTTACTAAAAAATCTAGTAGAGATGAGTATCTTCTATACCTTAAGCTGACCATTTTAGGCGTAGCAGTTGTTGGTATAGTAGGTTTCATAATAAAGATAATAGGCTCTGTGCTAAAGCTTTTCTTTCCATGAAAATTGGAGGTAAATGAGAATGTCTAAAAAGCCATCCAGGCTATTTGCCATAAAGACCACAGGAGGGCAAGAAAAGATCGTTGCAGAGTTTGTAGCGAATAGAGTATCCACTAGAAAATTGCCTGTATACTCCATACTTGTACTGGATGATATGAGAGGGTATGTTTTCCTAGAGACAGATAGTGCGCAAGTTGTAAGTGAGGCTGTATCTGGAATTAAGCATGTTAAAGGTCTAGTCCCAGGCATGATACAGTATCAAGATATTGAAAAATTCCTCATAACTAAGCCCATAATCTCTGAATTGAAAGTGGATGATATAGTTGAGATAATAGCCGGTCCCTTCAAGGGCATGAGGGCTAAAATAAACCGCATAGAATTGACTCGATCAGAGGTTACTGTTGTATTGTTAGATGCACCATACCAGCTCCCTGTAACGATAGATGCAAATTATCTAAAACTGTCTTCACAAGCAAAAAGTGAAGGTTCTTAACTCAACCCTATCATTTTTATATTGGAGAGTTAGAAGATTTGGTGATGATTTATGAGGGCATATATTCTGATAACAGCCAAACCAGGGACTACTGAAGATATTCTTAAGATCATTAAGGGTTTAAAAGGAATCAATGTTATCTTGGCTGATTCTGTTTACGGAAGGTTCGATGCTATAGTTGTCATCGAGGCTCCAGACCTAAGAGCCCTTAGCGAGATGGTCTATAAGATGATTGGCGGACATACAGACATAACCCATACTGAAACTCTGATAACTCTTTTCTAATATGGGGATGAAAATTGCCCATAAGAGCCTTTGTTCTTGTTACAACAAAGCCAGGCACTTCTGAAGAGATAGTCAGAGCTAGAAAGATAAGAGGTGTGAAGATAGCCAATTCTGTCTTTGGAAGGTTCGATGCTGTCATAATGGTTGAGGCTAAGGATATGAGAGAGTTATCAAAGATAGTCTATGAGATGATAGAGAAGATACCAAATATCATAAGCACTGAGACACTCATCTCCCTATTCTACCCGCCAGAATGATCAAGTTAGAATTTGCTAGGGAATGAATTAAAGCGAATTCCTTAAAAATATCTTATATACAGTTATTGATCTAATCAAGAGAGTGATCTTTTGGGAGAAAAGAAAGTCGTCAATGCTTTGATAGTTGGTGGTGAGGCTACAGCAGGGCCTCCTTTAGGACCAACCCTTGGACCTCTTGGAGTGAATGTGATGGCTATAGTGAATAAGATAAACGAGGTAACAAAAGAGTACTCAGGAATGAGAGTCCCTATAAAAATAGCTGTTGATATAGATACAAAAGATTTTGATTTGGAGGTTGGCATTCCTACAACTTCTGCTCTAATCGTTAAAGAGGCAAGCATTCAGAAGGGATCGGGAACACCAAAGGCTAGTTTTGCTGGCAACTTGAGCTTCCAACAAGCGTTAAAGATAGCTAAGATAAAGGGGCAACAATCATATGGTAAGAATTTGAAGTCTGTAATCAGAGAGGTAATTGGATCATGTATAAGCATGGGTGTATCAATAGAGGGAAAAGATCCTAGGGAGATACAGAAAGAAATTCATGAGGGAAAATGGAATAAGGCTATAGAAGAATAAGTGACATATTTAAAAGGTTATAAGTTATTGTTTATTGCTTTTTATTTATAGTGAGTTACTATGCCGAAATTGATCGAAATAATAAAAAGAGCAAGGGAGAGCTCAAAGAAGAGGAATTTCACTCAATCTTTTGAGCTTATCATATCGCTTCAAAATATAGATTTTAAGAAAAAAGAGTTCAGCATAAATGAGATAGTATTCTTACCTCATACTTTCACTAATCCTCCTCCAATTTGTGTCTTTGCATCTGGCGATATGGCTTTAAGGGCTAGGCATAGCAATGTAGATAGAGTGATAGAGCCTGAAGAGCTTGATAAACTGATTGTTTTAAAAAGAGAGGCGAGAAAGATAGCTCAAAATTATACCTTCTTCCTTGCTGAAGCACCTTTGATGTCAAAAATAGGAAAAATCTTTGGGCCTTACCTTGGTCCTAAAGGTAAGATGCCATCTCCTTTACCCCCTGGTGCTCCTATAGAGAGTATTATAACAAGATATCGTTCAGCAATAAGGGTAAAGACAAAAAATCAACTTAATATTTCATGTAAAATAGGTGATGAAGGCATGGACGATGATAAGATTGCTGAAAATTCATCAGCAATTATAAGCATGGTTGAAAAGAAGCTTCCTTTAGGCTCCAAAAATATAAAGAACTTGGCAGTAAAACTCACTATGAGTCCAGCCCTAAAGCTCCCTATGATAGAGGCGTAAAAATTGCAAGTTACTCTTAAAAGTCGAAGAGTTGAGAAGGAGAGGACAATCCAGAGGATCTCATCTAATACAAAGAATTACAAAACCATAGCCATATCAAAGCTTCATAAAGTTAGAACAACTCAATTGATGGAGTTAAGAAGAAAATTCAGAAAAGATATGGAGATAGTGGTCATTAAGAATAAAGTAGCATCTATAGCCTTTAAGAAGACTGGTCTTAATAAAGTTGAAGACTTTGTTAATGAACTTAAGGGTCAGAGTGCTTTGATTTTCACAAATATAGATCCCTTCAAGCTTTACATGCTACTTGAGAAGAACAAGGTCAACTTGCCTGCAAGACCTGGAGATATGGCGACTGAGGATATAGTTATACCAGCAGGGAATACTGGGATACCCCCCGGTCCAGTCTTAAGCGAGTTTAAGGAGGTTAAGATACCAACTAGAATAGATTCAGGGAGTGTATGGGTATCAAAAGATACAATAGTAGCAAAAGAGGGAGATTTAATCTTACCAAAATTGGCTAGCTTGCTTTCTAGGCTTGGCATAAAGCCTGTGAGGGCAGGGTTATCTGTATCTGCTACATGGCATGATGGCTTAATCTTTCATGAGAAGGATATAAAGCTCGACTTAGATGAGTATAAACATTCAATACAAGATGCCTATCTTCACGCCAAAGCTTTAGCCATAGGAGCTTCTTATCCTGCAAGAGAGATTTTGCCTTTAATCATAAGCAGATCTGAGGCTGAAGCAAGGTCTCTAGCTATTGCATCAGGCTATCTTAGCAAGGAAGTAATAGCAGATGTTCTGATAAGATATAAAAACGAAGCCATGGTTTTGTATAGCAAATTAATGGATAGAGGATATACTTAGTCGAATCTATTAAGTAAAATTTCTAACTTTGAATTTGTCATGATTAACCGAAGAGAGTAGATAGACCTTCTAAACTCTCTTCCTCCTTCTTCTTTTCCTTCTCCTCTTTCTTCTCTTCCTTCTTCTCTAAAGGCTTCTCCTTTTCAGGAGGTGCTGTAGGAGTTGGGGTCACTGTAGGAGGCGCTATAGGAGTAAAAGCACTCTTCAAAGCTTCATCTATGTTTATCTCGCTCAAAGCTGAAACTAAGGCTTTCACCTTTACCTCGTCTGGCTCGACGCCTGCTGCTTTTATTACTTTCTTTACGCTCTCTTCGTTTATCTTCTTATCTAGTTTATAAAGCAGTAGTGCGGCATATACGTATTCCATAATTTTACACCATTTGTATTATAAAAGCTGAATTTTTTAGTATTTAAAAATAGCGTTACGATGCGAATATGCTAAATTCTTTAAATAAGCCTTTATTGATTTCCCATGTTATCATGCCACTAAAAGACGATGAGTTTGATATTGAGTTCATGAGAGAAAATGACTTTGTTAGAAAGAAGTGTAAAGTCTGCAACTCCTTCTTCTGGACTCAAAAGCATGATCTAGATGTTTGTATGGAATCTCCTTGTGTAGAGTATGATTTCATAAATAATTCTCCAGCAAAGGTAAAGGCTGACTTAGATGAGATGAGAAGGATCTTCCTCAAGTTCTTTGAAGAAAATTCTCATGCTGTTATAAATCCTTATCCTGTTGTAGCAAGATGGAGGGATGATCTTCTTGTAACTATAGCAAGCATAGTGGACTTTCAGCCCTATGTTACGAATGGAGAAATACCACCACCTGCAAACCCATTAGTGATTAGCCAGCCATGCTTAAGATTTGAAGATATAGATAACGTTGGTCCAACCTTTGGGCGCCATCTAACCATATTCGAAATGGGAGGCGCTCATGCCTTCAACTACCCTGATAAGTTTCTCTATTGGAAGGATGATACTATAAGGTATCACCATGAGTTGCTCACAAAGAGGCTAGGAGTGCCCAGTGATCTAGTCACTTATAAGGAGCATTTCTGGTCTGGAGGAGGGAATGCTGGACCAGATGTTGAAGCCATTGTTATGGGATTAGAAATCTCAACTTTAGTCTTTATGTGCTATAGAGTAGAGAATGGAAATCTTATCCCTACTCTTGTCAGGACTGTAGATACAGGTTATGGCATAGAGAGATGGTCTTGGTTAAGCATGGGTACTCCTACAGCTTTTCATGCCGTATTTGGGAAAAATTTCGATAAGACTCTGGATTTGGTTGGCATAAAAATAGATGATAAAGTCCTTTTAGAGGCTGGTAAGATTTCAGGTGCCTTCTCTGTAATAGATAATAAAAGATCAAGGATGGCAAGAGAAATTGCAGCTAAGAGGTTAGGGATGACATTTGATGAGTTTGAAGATTTTATAAAGCCCTTCGAGAATATAGCAGCTATCCTTGATCATACAAAGGCTCTTGTATTCATGTTGGCAGAGGGTGTAGTCCCTTCTAATGTAAAAGCTGGATATCTTGCAAGAATGCTAGCTAGGCGCTCCTATAGGTTGCTTTCTTTGTATGGTGCTCAGAGTAAGCTCATAGACATCATAGAGATGCAGATGGAACGCTGGTCTCCTCAATTCCCTCATATAAAGGATATGAGAGAGGAGATAATAAGATTGGTAGATGTAGAGATAGGAAAATATGAGAAGACATTAGAGAGGGAGTATGGTGAAGCAAGAAAGAAGATTGAGGCATTAAAGGAAAAAGGTAGATCATCGATTCCTATAGATCTTCTACAAGAATTCTACGAATCTCATGGACTTCATCCTCAGCAAGTATCTGAAATATCACAGAAGATAGGAATGAAGGTAGAAATCCCATTGGATTTCTTCTCTAGCCTTGTTAAGAAGAGATCAGAGATTGAAGTACAAAAGCCTCAAGAGGATGATCTCATGAGCAAATTTGATGATCTTCAAGCCACTGAGCCAATTTATTACACTGATCCAAAGCAATTGGAGTTCGATGCTAAAGTCTTGAGAGTTAATGATAATCTCATAGCCCTTGATAGGACTGCCTTTTACCCAGAAGGGGGAGGACAATTAGGAGACCATGGCTTAATTGTATGGGATAGGAAAGAATCTCATGTAATAGATACCATCAAGGTAGGTTCTATAGTTCTTCATAAGATAAAGGGTGCTTTACCACAAAAAGATGTTATCGTTAAAGGCATAGTAGATAATAAAAGGAGGAGAGCTTTAATGATTCATCATACATCCACTCATATCCTCAACGGTGCTGCTCGTCATGTCTTAGGGGAGCATGTCTGGCAGGCAGGTGCTCTGAAGGATGTGGATAGGAGCAGACTTGACATAACTCATTATGCTCATTTAACAAGAGAAGAGATTATAGAGATAGAGGATAAGGCTAACATGGTTGTTCGAATGAATATTCCTGTTGAAGTTCTAAAACTTCAAAGAAACGATGCTGAGAAAAAATATGGCTTTCGCTTATACCAAGGAGGAGTTGTGCCAGGAAAGGAGATAAGAGTCATAAAGATAGGGGATTGGGATGTTGAGGCATGTGGCGGAGTTCATTGCTCTAGGACTGGAGATACAGGTTTAATAAAGATAACAAAAGTCGAGAGGGTCCAAGATGGTGTTGAAAGATTTGAGTTTGTTGCAGGAGAACCTGCCATAAAATTCTTTCAGCTTCAAGAAGAAATAGTATCAAAATTATCTCAAGCAGTAGGTGCTCAGCAAGAGAAGCTCATAGATGCTGTCAACAGACTAATGATGGATCGTAACGATCTGATCAAAAAGCAGAAGATTATGTTCAAAAGATTATCAGAGCTTTCAAAAGCCAGAATCATGGATAAGGCCATCAAGATTTCTGATGTTAATGCATATTTTGAGGTGGATAGCGAATTGGGCGAAGATTTTCACATAATGCTAGGAGAGAGGGTTATAGATCAAAATCCATCTTTTGTCTACTGTGCCATAGCTTTAGAAGAGAAAGTTGCAAAAGTTATAGTATTCTGTGGTAAAGATGCTCGAGCAAGAGGTTTGAAAGCAAAAGAAATGGCTCGAAATATATCTCAAATTATGGGAGGCTCAGGAGGAGGAGATGAAAGGTTTGGAAGAGGTGGTGGACCCCTCACAGATAAGGCTGAGGAGGTTAAGTCAATTTTATACTCTTACATAGAAAAAATGATAAAGGAAAGGATGCCATAGCTTTCTAAAAGTTATATCTTTAGGATATTAGGTGATTAATTTGATATTAGATTGGTCAAAGATGGAGGAGAAGTGGAGGAGAATATGGGAAAGCTCGAATATATTTGAGGCTGATGCTGATTTCAAAAAGGACAAGTATTTTCTAACAGTAGCTTATCCATACCCTAACTCACCACAGCATATAGGGCATGGTCGGACCTATACTCTGGCAGATGTCCATGCAAGATACATGAGGATGAGAGGGAAGAACGTTTTATTCCCTATGGGCTTCCATTATACAGGCACCCCTATACTAGCAATGTCTAAGAGGTTAGCAGAAAGAGATGAAGAACTAATAGAAACATTCACTAAAATATATGGCGTTCCTATTTCTGTGATAAAAGAGTTCGATGATCCATTAAGAATTGCTAATTACTTTCATGAAGAGATAAAGCAGGGAATGAAAGATATTGGCTACTCAATAGATTGGCGCAGAGAGTTCACAACTATCGATCCACAGTACAGCAGATTCATAGAATGGCAGTTCAAGAAGCTCTATGAGAAAGGCTTCATAGTTCAAGGTAGCCATCCAGTAGGCTGGTGCCCTAAAGATGGCAACCCAGTTGGTCAGCATGATACTATAGGAGATGTTGAGCCAGAGATAGGAGAATTTATAATGATAAAATTCATCCTTGATGGATACATTCTTCCAGCTGCTACTCTAAGACCTGAGACAATCTTTGGTGTAACAAATATTTGGCTAAATCCTAATGCTAATTATGTAAAAGTTAAAGTGAATGGTGAAGATTGGATAGTGAGCAAAGAGAGCTCAATAAAGCTTAGCTACCTTAACAGAAAGGTAGAAGAGATAGAAGAGATAAAAGGGGCTGATTTAATAGGGAAATGGGCTGAAAATCCCCTTACAGGGTTTAAAATTCCAATACTGCCTGCATCTTTTGTTGATCCAAAGAATGCTACTGGGGTTGTTATGTCAGTCCCTGGGCATGCACCCTATGATTATCAGGCATTAGAGGATTTGAAAAAGAGAAGCGATGAGCTAGCTCTTTACAAAATAGATCAAAAGTTATTAGAATCTATAACTCCTATTTCAATAATAGAGCTTGAGGGATACTCTGATCTTCCAGCTTTAGATGTAATTAAGAAACTTGGTGTAAGAAGCCAAGATGATCCCAAGCTTGAAGAAGCTACAGAAGAGGTTTACAGCAAAGAGTTTCACTCAGGCAGGATGAAGGCTAACACTATGCATTACTCAGGCTTGCCAGTCTCTATAGCGAAAGAAAGGGTTAAAGAAGATTTAATTGAATCAAATAAAGGAGATATATTCTACGAGATTTTGAATAGACCTGTAATATGCAGGTGTAAAACAGAATGTATAGTGAAGATATTTGAGAATCAATGGTTCATAAATTATGGTGATGAGTATTGGAAGGAGCTCGCTAAAGATTGCCTTGATGATATGGATATAGTGCCAGATGATCTTCGACCTGAATTTGAGTATACAATAAGATGGTTAAGACAAAAAGCATGTGCAAGGAAGTCTGGATTAGGGACGAAATTGCCTTGGGATAGAGGATGGATAATTGAGAGCTTATCAGATTCTGTAATATACATGGCTTACTATACATTATCGAATTACATCAAATTGTACAACATAGTCTCAGATCAATTGACTGATGAGTTCTTCGATCATGTATTATTGGGCGAAGGCGATCCTAGCAAAGTCTCGAAGGCAACTAGGATCGATGAAGAATTGCTGAAGAAGATAAAAGATGAGTTCACATACTTCTACCCTTTAGATAGCAGGCATTCTGGCAGAGACTTAGTTCCAAACCATCTAACCTTCTTCATATTCAACCATGTAGCCATCTTCCCTAAAGAATTATGGCCAAAGCAGATAGTCGTTAATGGTAGCGTGCTAATGGAAGGAAAGAAGATGTCAAAATCCCTTGGCAATATAATCCCTTTACGTGAAGCCATTAAAAAGTTTGGAGCTGACCCTTTGAGGCTAGCGATTCTATCAACAGCAGAGTTATTGCAGGATGCAGATTTTAGCCCATCATTGGCAAAGAGCCTTAATGTTAAGCTAGAGCGCTTCTATGAGTTTGCTATGAGTGTGATAAATCTTCAAGAAGGATGTGAAGATATTGAGCTTTCGACTGAAGATAGATGGCTGATAAGCAGGCTACAGAGAATTATAAAAGCTGTGACCGAAGCCATGGATAGGCTCAGGATTAGAGAGGCTATCAATTACTCACTCTACGAACTCGATCAAGATGTACAATGGTACATGAGGCGAAGTCCTATGGAAGGTTCATCTGAGCATAAGAAGAGGGCAATAGCCAAGGTGCTTAAAACTTTGATCGAAGTAAGAGTCAGGCTTTTGGCGCCTTTTGCTCCCTACATCTGTGAAGAGATCTGGGAGAAGATGGGCAAGGCTGGCTTAGTCTCTATTGCTGATTGGCCAGTTTATGATGAGAAAAAGGTCGATGAAAAGGCTGAGGAGATGGAAGATATGATAATGAGGACTTTGGAGGATACAATGAATATAATTAAAGTCACCAAGATTAAACCCAGTAGAATTCACTATTACACATCTGCTGGATGGAAGTGGGAGGCTTATCTAAAAGCCCTTGAGATTCTCGAGACTGGTGCATCAGATATTAGTGAAATAATGAGAAGATTGATTGAAGATAAAAATATGAAGAAGAGTAAAGAGCTATATAGATTTGTTCAAAGGATTTACGATGAAGTTCGAAAGACTCCTCCTGATCTAAGGCAGAGGCGATCAAGGGTTAAGATCATAAATGAATTAAATGTTCTTAAAAATTCTACTGAGTTTTTTGAAAAAGAATTGGGCGTTAAAGTTCAAGTTTATAGTGAGGAGGATAGCAAGAGATTTGATCCTATGAATAAGGCGAATTTAGCCCAACCATACAGACCTGCCATCTACATAGATTAATTTGGCGTATTCATAAAAGATTGCTTTTAGCAGATAATTTGTTTAAAAGATTGACCATCTCTGGCTTGGCAAGGCTGTAAAATACCCATTTACCTTCTTTCCTTTTCTTAACAATTCCTACCCTCTCTAGCATCTCTAGATGGTGAGAAGCATTAGGCTGACTCATGTTCAATGCAATCATGATTTCGCAGACACACATCTCCCTAACAGACAGCATCTTCATGATTCTTAATCGAGTTACGTCAGCCAGTGCTTTGAAGAAATTCGCCTCCAACTTAAGAGAAGCCTCATCCTCGATGCTCTTTGCTAACTCCATCAGCTCAGTAGCATATTGCTCAGGACTCTTAGCCTGACATATCTCGGAAGAAATTAGACGAATTAATCTAGCCTTTACCTCTACCTTACTCATGCCAATTCACTTTAAAATAATTAAAACATATTAATATATTGATAAACCCATATGCACGATGAAGCCATTGGCAGACTCTCATTACTTGATAGATTCCTTACATTCTGGATATTTATATTCATGCTTTTGGTGTAGGCTTAGGCGTTGCATTCTCCTGAAATTACTATCTTTGATATGCTACGCATTAAAGCTGTTTCTCTTCCTATAACTATAGGTTCGCTATGGATGATTTATCCTCCACTTGTAAATGTCAAGTATGAAGAACTATCAAAATTGCTAAAGCTTAGAGGGAAATACAACAATCTTTTATTTTTCAGATTTACTTTTAGAAAAAAAGTAAAAGGAGAAAGATCTAGTTCATTTAGCACAGGTTATCTTCTTCTTACTTTTTCTTAGCCACCCATTCTTTTAATGCTTCAGCCATGGCTTTTATGTGGCCAAGTGGAGCTGGCGGTGAAATTCCACAGCCAGGTTCGAGTAGATCAACCCCAGCTTCTAGAGCCTTCAAAGTTTCCTCTTTTACATCATCTGGAGTACCAAAGATCATATTGCCTTTCGATGAGACATTACCTAGAATTTTAACATCTTTAGCTTGGGCGATAGGTTTTATCTTTTTAACGTCCACAGCCTCTTCTATGCTTATCCCATCGTAACCACATTCGACCATGTCAGGAATCATCGGTCCAGCCTTTCCACAGATGTGCAAAAGCCTTATTCCTTTTAGCTCATCGGCTATCCTTGTTAAAGCTGGCTTCACAAACTCTTTGAACATCTTTGGGCTTATCAAATCCCCTGACGCTGAAGGATCTCCAACCTGCACTATATCAGAGCCTGCACGATACTGAGCCTTACCATACTCTATGATGAATTCTGTTGAAAACTCGACGAATTTTTTCACATAATCAGGGTTTTTCATCGTCCATATCAAGAGCTCTGTAACTCCTGCAAGCTCCCCAGCTAGCGTGAAGGGTCCAAGTACAAGGCTTGAAATTGGAAGATAATCCCCTACTTCTTTTCTAAGGATTCTAATAGCTTCCATTATAACTGGAATTCTTCCAGCCTCAAGTAAGTTATCAGGCATCTTAAGGTCTTCAGGCTTTTTATATATATGTTCCAATGTTGCAGGGATAAGGCTCGGGTCTTCAGGCCATTTGATCTTGCACCCCATAGCTTCAGGCTCTATCACAAAATCAAATGGAACCCTTACGTTTTCAAGCCCAGTTAACTCATAGCCTGCTATAGCAAGCTTAGCCATCTTTTCAGGATCTTTATGGGCATCTGGCCAGTATATCCCTGTAGCCTTTTGTATATCTAAGCTTACCGTCCCTCCACAACCTGCAAGAGATGTTACTGGAACTCTATCCACTTTTCCACCCAATAATGCTGCAAAAACCCTTCGTTTTGGACTAATTTCTACCACTATATTCACCAAGGCTTACTATACAATAATAATGAATATATTGTTTTTTATTCAATTACGTGAATAGTGACTTCAGACTCCTTCGAATCTGGTGTTTTTCTGAAACGCTTTTGAACTATCTTCAGCATGTCCTTTACTCTCTCATCATTCACTTCCTCAGCATATTTTCTAATCCTCTCGAATGTTTCATAATCAAAGACGTTTTTACTGATCATTTCTGAGAGAGTAGCTAAAGCTTTTTTGGATTCTTCATTTATTAACTCAGTCACCTTTTGAGTACTTAAGATTTCTTTAACGCTAAGATTACCTATGATTATATTTAGAACTTCCTCTTCTCCTTTAAGTTCAAAAATCCCATTCTTATGCTTGACTATCCACCCATCAGGTGAAGGCTCAAAAGAATACTCTTCGCCTTCCTCAATTAAGGTGAATGGACCACGTGGAACGTATTTTAGAAACATGAAATAAGATCCAGATCGCAGGAATAAGGCATCTAAAGCTTGAACAGGTCTAACGAAATTTAGCCTACCTTTACCTTTAACAAAAAAATCACTGTCAAAACCAGCCTCACGACCTCTAGTGACTAAAAAAGTCGTTCCATCTTTCTCAAGAACACGGTAAACGTTAGGGTCTTTCATAAATACTAGCCTTAATTTTTAGATTTTCCTTTTAATAAACTTATTGTCAATATTGTAAAGCATTCAACCTTTCTTTTTTATGTTAAAGCCTACGAGTATAGTGCCAGGTGCATTATTTGCATTCATACACTCACTTATGAAAAGGTGAGATGGTGGACAGGGGCTTGCAGACATTACATCAGTAAATTCATCGATTCCCTCTAATTGCTTGAAGGACATGGGTGGGAAGACCACAGTGAAATCCTTTCTTGACATTATAGATTGAGTCTTATCTCTGAAGATAACAAGGTTCCCTGAAACAATGTGTCCTTGCCTTTCATACTCCTTTGCTTTTTCTGGAGATTTTATTTCTTCCCCTATTACTTCGTTATTGCAAACTATTTGTATCGCAGGTTCAGGTGGCCACTCAAATTCATTGTCATTGGCTATAGCAACTATGATTTCCCTCTTCAGAATTTCTCTTAAGCCTGTGTTAAGCCCTTTACCCATACCATATAAAACCTTCTTTTCAGCTTCCTGCTCCAGCTTAAGAATTTTCTCTTTCTCTTCTTGTGATAATATTTTTATGCAAAGCACTCCTTTTATTTCTTTCAGAGCTAATCTGACTTTTTCCTCGATCTCACTTAAGTTCATAGCCCACCATCACATATCATGCTATCTTATAGCAACATCTATAACAGAACTTTCTTTTAATTATATTTTACTTGTCAAAGTCTCAGTCTAAGAGAGGAATTGGCGACATCACATATCCACAGCTACAACAGGTTTATCGAGTTCAAATATTACCCTTGAGTAAATGCGCTGGAAAAACTTTGGAAAGTCGCTTAAGGATCTAACATTAAAATGAACTGGAAAATAGTTACTCACACTAATGTTCCTTTGTGTACCTACACCTATGGTAAAGATGTCACGAGAGAAAGTTTTTCTGACAGCTGCTTTCGTATGTTCAAGAGGATTTCCAGTCTTACATGTGTTCGGCTCTCCATCAGTTATCACCATGAGTACTTTTGTCTCTGAAGGGAATTTACCTAATCGATTCATACAAAACTCTATGCTATCACAGATATTTGTGGTACCTCCTGAGTACATCCCACCTATACGACCCTTAACAATTCTATCATAACCCTCATTGAAGTCTTTCACTATATAGAAGTTGTTACTAAATGCACATATGCAGAAGTTGTCATTGCCTAAAGCAACATGAGCCACTTCAGATAGGAGTATTGTGAGTTCAGTAACCTCTGATGCAAATACACTGCTACTCACATCAGTTAATATAAGCCACTTAGTGTCAGCCTCTTTTTCAATGTAGCGTTTAAAAAGGTGCTTGTCCTTGTTCAACATACGCTGTACAAAATCGCTGGAGAGGCATGGTCCCTTTCTATAGTTCTCCTCCCAATCTTGTGCCTGTTTGATAAAAAGAAAGTCCGAGGATAATTTTTGTATCTGTGATAAAACTTCTGATCTGCACTTATAGAAGAAGCCCCAATCTTCATTTGGGGTATGGACTTCTAAGGGCTTTTTAGAGAAATACTGCTTAATCTTTTGATCTCTTCTTTCTTTTAAATTTATGTACTGCTCATCGATATCAACTCCGAAAAGGTCTCTTACCAGCTTTTTCTCAACCTCAGAGGGATCTAAATTGACATTGAATTCATCAGCGAACTCGCCTATAACTTGTTCTTCATAATTTTTTAAGGTTTTTTCACTTAATTTTAATTCTTCACCTGATGCTTTACCAAGTGTTCCCATTTCTTCTCCTGGATATTCTGTCGACTCTTTGCCTTTAATTTCAAATCTACTTTCAGGTTTTTCTACAACAACATCGTCTGAGATCGTCTCACGAGTGTGGGACTCAAAAGGAGATGAAAGTAAGAACTCATCTGATATCAATTTATAAATTTGCTCAGCGCAAGGAAGAAGCTCCTCATCGAAAAGGTAAGACCACATGGCGCAATCTAAAAGACTTTTCACCTTTTCTATCTTCTCAAGCTGAAACTTGCTTAGAACTGAATAGTCTCCTTTTATTCTTCCAAATGTGACATATTGAACTAAGGCTAAGAGAAATCTGAGTTCCTTAGGGACTTCTTGAACATTTTTATGATGCAAAAAACTGTAAGCTAAATAGCTTGCAAAGTCTCTTTTTAGCCCTGGATAGCGATTTATGAGAAAGTTATTACAGCGATGATCTTCTATCAAGTTTGCTATGAAGAAGCGAAGCTTATCAAACTTATACCATCTTTGCCATTTCTTTATCTCCGATAGGTAAAAATGGCTAGAATCATGAGCAACATGCACTCTAAAGTTCCTAAGGGCTTGGAGAGGGTCACAATTAAGGATTTTTGTGCTAACGAATATCTTATTCTCTTCTTTAGCATCAAACCTATCCCATATATTTGATAAATAAGTTGCCTCATCAAATATTTCAACGACAGCATTCTTTTTACAGACTATGCTAGCGATCTCTTGCCCTTTGATCTTCAAAAGGTGTAAGTTAATGCTACCAGATTTTACTTTAAGCTTAGAGACATCCGCCATATTTAACTATCACTCGATCAATATAGAGCATATCTCTTCAACACGGCTCTTCTCTTCCTCATCTGTGAAACGATTTATGATGCAAATTTCTATGGCATCTCTCTTACTAAGACCATTCGCTATAAGGTTACAGCAATCTATAAGATTTCTAAGGCTGACAAAGTCACGAAGGTTACCTTGCCTGTACTCGTTATTTATCTTCTCAGCTATCTCAATAAGACCTTCAGTGAATGCTTCATCATTCAGATTGCTCCTCATCTTTATGATCTTCCTCTTCTCCTCAAATGATGATTCAGGTACTGCAACGACTTGAAATCTATCTAGAAAGGCTATATTGAGGTGCTGAGTACCAAGGTACTCCCCCTTTGGCGGATTGAGAGTTGTTATAGCGAAGGCATGAGGATGCCTATCTATCCTCTCGTTCCTATGCTCTTTTACAATAAGGTAGCGACGGAAGTCAAAGATGGGATGGATTCTTGCAAGAACGCTTGATCTTGCTAATGAGAGCTCATCAAGAATTAACATGCCCCCATACTTACACCAAATTGGCAAGAGTCCTTGAACCCATATAGTCTTCCCACCTATCATCTCATAGTGCCCTACCAGATCATATTCTGTCAAATTTCTTGACCCACTCACATCATAGACTGGTAGGGAGAATTCTTGTGCTATGGCTAGGCATAAATGGTTCTTACCTACTCCTTTCTCTCCCATCAATACTGCTTGCCCAGTCACTTGCAAAGCTATGAGGGTCTTCTGCCAGATGTTCTCAAAATCAAGAAATATTGGAGTATTTACAGGGATCATTGACATCAATTTCTTAGGAACATCATAGCTTATATCAGGGACTATAGTCACATTCTCTTCATCTATATTTTGAACATTTGAGGTAACCTCTACCATCTTTTCATTTATAATTGCCTTCTTTGCCCCTTTCTTGATGAGACCAAGAAGAGCTTTCTGCTCCTCTCCACTTAAAAAGTATCCTATAGGGCGTACTTTAACCTTAACTACACTCTTTTCAATATACTTAGGTGGGAGAGCTATCTGTATTACTTGACTCACTGCTATCGCCTAGTATCTTGTAAAATATCACTTATGATATAAATTTGTTTATGAATATATAAAGTTTGATCGTTGTTTATTCTTTACGATATAATTACCATGAAGGCCCCTCTAATCATTCTTTAGTTAATTCCAGAAAAAGATAGAGTCTTAAAATTTATAAATGAGAATAGATGCAAATAGCATAGGTAAAAAATAGGTATAGATATGAGCTTACTAGAGCTTGAGAGATTAAAAGAATATTCCTTTGAACTTGCAGAGTCTTGGATAAGACCAACTTCTGAGATTTTAAGCCATTCTTTGCTATTAAGATTAATGCGTAATTGTCCTTGGAATTTGTGCAAATTTTGTGAATGCTATAAGGGGAAAAAGTTTGAGTACAGAAGTGTGAAGGAAATCAAGGAAGATATAGATGCAGTAAAAGCTATTAGCGATGAGATAAATGTCTTAGCGAAAAAACTTGGAGGCATGGACTGGGTAGCTAAAGTAATCAACAGTTATTTTTTGTATGATAAGAATTCTAATGAGCTAGAACAAAATGAGTTACAAAATTTGTACAATGTAGCAATCGTGTTTAACTGGCTCTGTTTTGGCGCAAGCACAGTATTCTTTCAAGATTCAGACAGCCTGATCATGCATACTTCTGATCTAGTTGAAGTGATAAAATACTTAAAGCAAAAATTTCCAAGCATTGAGAGAATAACAAGCTATGCTAGAGCTAAGACTATTGTTGAGAAAAATTTAGAGGAATTGATAGAGATATGCAAGGCTGGTCTTTCAAGATTACATATTGGTTTGGAAAGTGGAGATGATGAAGTATTAAGATATATCAACAAAGGTGTTAACAGTGAGGAGTGTATTTTGGCAGGCAAAAAGGCTATGAAAGCCGGTTTTGAGCTTTCAGAGTACGTTATGCCAGGTATGGGTGGTAGAGATAAATCAGAAAAGCATGCAAAGAACACTGCTAGAGTTTTAAACGAGATCAATCCTGATTTCATAATGATGAGACCCTTTGTACCACGTAAGGGCACACCTTTGTTCGAAGAATATGAAAAAGGAAATTTCCAACTAACATCTCCTCATGAACGTTTAAGAGAAATAAAAATATTTATTGAAGATTTGAAAGTTAAAAGTAGAGTTTGCTTTGATCAACCTGTTATGAACTCATGGCATAGAGACTCTAGTCGTCGTTATCCACTTTTTAGACCAGATAGCAATGGATACAAATTCCCAGAGGAAAAAGACGAAGTTTTAAAGACTATAGAATTAGGTTTAGCTATCGATGAATCAGTGCATATACATGCAAAAGATCTGATCAATCAACGTTTTTAGGATTAATATTTCTAACAACTTATTATTACAAAAAAAGAAGGTGGAGGGTAGTTAAGATTTTTACCCTTTTACCAGATACCTGTTAGTGGTAGACCACAAGCCTCGAGAGTCTTCATTGCTGCTTCGTAGGCTCTAAGGTTCTCCTCAGTTGGTAATACCTTGACTGGGTCGTAGCACTCGGCGAACTTCTTGCCCTTTGGAGCTACCTTGTAATCCTTCACATGTGTTGCAAGGACTGCATTGAGTACTTCGTTTGTCTTTGGTACGTTGAGCTTGGCTGTAGCTGTTGCTATCTCTCCATTAGCCCTTGCTTCCATACCAGTAGTGTAGTCCTCAGCAACTCCCTTTGCTGCAGCGACACCTGATATTATTTCCCTTCCGCTACCTGAGTCAGTTATTGACTGGCAAGCAGTTTCCAAGAAGACCATCTTAGTAGCTGGACCAGCTAGAGTGTAGTACTGGTTACCTAGCAAACACCAAGTATTCCTGTCGATAGCAAGTCCTGCATGTCCAGCACACTGGTTAGTCTCCTTAGCAGTAGTTGTACCCCACCTTACGTGGATAGGTCCATCTAGGTGCCAGCTGGTTCCGAAAATTCCAAAAGCTGCTAAGTGAGTTGCCACGTTAGATACAGCAGCTGCTTCTACGGTGGGTAAGAAACCACCCACGATGGGCATCTGCTCAGTCATGCCAATTGCGCCGTAGTCCCTAATGTGCTGAGACTCTCTTATGAAGTCTAAGTCTATCTTGCACTCGTTCAGCTGAGAGTACTCATGGCTATCACAAGGCCTCATACCACACAGTCCAAACTCTGGCCAGTAGATGTCAACGTCGTCTCTGACAACACCTAAAGCGGACTCAGGACCCTAAATGGCCATTCCTGGTCTGCCGGCATTGCTGACAGCAAGTCTTATGAGTTGTGCCTCAACTTTTACTGCCTTTAATTCTTGCACGCTACCAGGGGTTACTTCCCAACCTTGCCAAGTACTCAAGACTCCGTCGACGATTGAATCTACAACGCCTTCTTGGGCGAAACTTGTCATGCATTGTAGGAACCATTGCTCCGATATAGGAGCTCCTGTTGGTCCTCCTTGACAAACGGGCCTTTTCGCAAAGCTATCTTTACCGACCTCTCTTGCATACATTTTAGCACAGTCTCTACCAGCACCCAAGGTCAGCTCTCTTGGAGCGTGCTTCAGTCCATCGGTTATCTCATCGTCAGTGCATTTTATTAAACGTGCTGTATCTATGACGAAGAAGCCGTTCTCGACAAGTAGCTCCCTTCCAGCATGGTAGATGCGGTCTGCCATGTCTGCATCAGGAATCCATGTCTTCTCATCGATCTTTATACCATACTTCTTGGCTTTGGCTACGGTCTTCTCTGGTATTATCTTAAAGTCCCAATCCTTCTCGTCTACCTTTGGTCCTGTTATTGCACGATTGTAGGCATCTATCGGTTGTATTCTTCTTGCTCTTACCATTTTATTTTCACCTTACCTCCTTCCCATCATGGCTTTTACCACTTTAAGAGCTTCGCCTGCGTTCTGAGCATAGCTAGCTCCTATTTTCTCAGCCCATTCTGGGGATGCACATGCTCCTCCCACAATGACCTTTATCTTTGGATACAATCCTTCCTCCTTTCCTGCTAGGACAACGTTCCTTTGGAATAGGGTTGTTGTCGACATAAGGGCTGATACAGCCACTAGATCAGCGTTGACCGACTTTGCGGTTTCCCAGTAGAGAGGAATCTTTACGTCCCTACCTAGATCATGAACCTCGAATCCGGCTCCTCTCAACATTATACCGACTAGTGTCTTCCCTATGTCGTGAATGTCTCCTTGTACGGTACCTATAACTACTGTTCCTAGCTTGGCTGACGCACCAGCCTTAGCTAGTTCAGGCTCAAGGACCTTTATACCTGCGATCATGGCATCTGCGGCTACCATGACTTGTGGAAGCCATATCTCCGCATCCTCAAACTTTTGGGCTATTACACCCATTCCTGAGGCAAGAGCATCTACTGCTTCCTTGGCTGAGATACCAGATTTTAATGCATCTTTTGACCCAGTTGTTGCAACGTCAGAATCGCCTTCGATGACAGCGTTCTTTAGTTTGTCTAAAATTGCTTTACTCAAGAGAATGCCTCCGGACTAACTATAATAACAAATCATATAAAAACTTACCGTTCCAGAATAAAATTTATATAAAAGTAAATTTCAGTCAAAATGACAAAGAAAAAATTTGTTATTTGGTAATTTATTTTAAAATTTCTATAATAAAAATTACTTTAGTTCTATTTTCTTAAGTTGTGCTTCAATATGTTCACTAGAGTACATTTTTGATCATTTTACTAAGGGCAATTTTATCAAAATAATTATCCTAAAATAATTCTTTAGCCATAAACTTTAAAGCATTAGAAATATTATACTATTTAGGTGGCTAAAACATGAGCAAAGAAACTCTCACAAACCCTGAAGTAAGGATCCTTTATGTTCTTGTGAAGCATGATGGAAAATCTTCTTTCGACCATATGATGTCTGAGAGTGGCATGTGCTTCGGAATGTTCTGGAACAATGCGAATAAGCTCCTTGAGAAAGGTTACATTGAAAAGGGTGAAACCTTTAAGGATTATGTTATAACTCCTAAGGGCAAACGCAAAATCGAAGAGCTAACAGGAGGAGTACTACCCCACAAAATGTTGTAATGCTTGGCGGTATATCTGATGAGCATTCTCGAAAAGAAGAGAAGTGTTTCATCGTTAGTCAATGAGTTAGGCTTTTTTGTATCCAGATCTGGAAGGTTACACAAAGTATCTTCAATAGTAGAGCATGGTGATTACGTTAAACTACTCATGAAGTGTGGGCAATGTATAATTGTTAGAGACTCTCGCCAGAGCAGAGCCACAAGATGGCTTAAGAACAAATGGATGAGAAAGCCTTGCAGAAGTTGTAAGATTAAGAGCGGGGATCTATCAAGATTTATGATAAAATACTAAGCATTAATAGGTCGCTAGGCGGGGCCCCCGGGAGTCGAACCCGGCTGAGCAGGGCTAGGGCCTGCTTGACCACCTACGGCCAGAGCCCCATTCTTCTTTAAATCGTTCTTCTAATATGCCTCGGGGCCATTTACTACCTTTCATCCGAATCTTGTGATCAGTCTAGGAGTGAGATTCCCGAGGCAGGCGATAAAATCGCCCATTAAAAATCTTCCAAGGAAACTTTTAAATCTTCTGTAAAGATGCAAAAGTAAATATTGTTAAAATTTCGGGTAATCTTGTCATGAAAATCTGTGTTGTTGGGGGGAGGCTTCAAGGGACTGAAGCAACTTACTTGGCAAAAAAGGCTGGATATGAGGTCATTTTAATAGATAAGGATTCGAATGCCCCTGCTTCATCACTCGCCGATGAGTTTCATGCTCTAGACTTATTAAAGGATGTTAATGCTGTAAGAAAAATCCTAAATTCGACTGATGCTGTCCTTCCAGCCACTGAGAATAAAAGGACCTTGAGTTTTTTGGAGAGATTATCTTTACAAATAGGCATCCCTTACATGCAAGACAATTCAGCTTTTTGGGTATCATCAGACAAAATCAAGTCGATGGAATTCTTTGATTCTTTAAACATACCTCATCCAGAGCTATGGCCTAATTCTGGTTTTCCAGTAGTAGTTAAGCCAGCGAGTAAGAGTGGAAGTGTGGGCATATATAGGGCAGATAACGAGGAGCAGTTGAGAGATGCTTTAAAAAAATCATCTTTAATAGATGAGAAGGTAGTTGTTCAAAAGTTCATAAATGGTCCAGCGCTATCTCTAGAGGTTATAGCCCTTGATGGTAATCCGTTGCCATTACAAATAACTCAATTAGAGTTTGACGAAACTTATGGATGTAAAAGAGTTTTTGCACCAGATTTGGTAAATGATGATATAAGGGAGAGCTTTATTGAGATCAGTAAGAAGATGGCAAGGGGGTTGAACTTAGGGGGCTTAATGGATGCTCAATCCATAGTCGATAGCAATAATATTCCTTTGATGATAGAGATTAATGCAAGGTTGCCAAGTCAGACGCCCACAGTGGTTTATCACTCATCTGGAATAAATATGGTTAATCTTCTCGTAGAAATTTTCGTTGGTAATAAAATGCCTCATGTATCAGTGAAACAAAAGAACTCTGTTATATACCAGCACATCAAAGTTAATAATAGTGTTACCATCATGGGGGAGCATATAATGAGTGAGGCTAGAAATCTCAGGATCGAGAAAGATTTCTTTGGAGTCGATGAAGCCATAACGAACCTAGATGCTGATAAACCTGAAGGCGTGGCAACTCTTATTGTAAAGACCTCTTCTCTTGAAGAGGCGAAAAGAAGATCGATGCAAGCCATAGAAAAATTGATGGCTGAATTCCACTTGATTAAATTCTCAGACTCGTCGCCCAGAGGTGTTTAAATGACAAGGCTAACCTCTGACGATGTTCGCCCAATACCCCATACCATAAAAGATTATGATAGAAATCTTAAAGCCAAGATAGGAAAGTCGTTAATAGATTTGGCAAAGTACCTAGCAGATAGCCAAGAGATGGATCAAGTTATAATGAAAAGTAAGGCTGCAGTCGTTCCTATAACTGCTGGACAAGGAATCATAGAAGGATTCACAGAAGCTGTTGCCTCAATATTAAAGTACATAGGCATGGATGCCTTCGTTACTCAAAAGACTGATGTTGCAGGCTTTGCTGAAGCATTCTCAAAAAATGTTGACTTATTATTCGCTGGGGATGATTCTGTCTTCTCAGTATTCAACCTTAATAAGAAGAAAATTGTTGATAATTCTTTTGCTACTGGCAGAGCTTATGCTACAGCTTTAGAACTAGCCATAAGAGGCTTAGAAGGCAAGACGGTATTAGTCATTGGTGCCGGGCGAGTGGGCTTATCTGCTATAGATTACCTCATAAAGAAAGGTGCCAAAGTTATTGTAATAGAGATAGACAAAGAAAAGGTAGCTTGGCTGAAAAAAATCTACAAGGATCACCTTACTATCATGGATACTTTAGATGAAGCCATCAAATACACAAGGCTTATCTTGATTGCAGCACCTGTCCATGGGCTTTTGGATGAAAGTATGATTGACTCAAAGACGATAGTCTCATCACCAGCTATACCATCAGGATTGAAAGAATCTGCCTTAAAAAAGCTACCTGCCAAAAATCTTATTCACGATCCCTTACAAATCGGCGTTGTGGCAATGGCTGCACTCGCTCTTAAGTAACCACAGGCGAAATATTGAAATAACTCAAATACTGATCAAATGCTTACCTATGCCATCAGTCATGCTTTACAGGCTATAACATGGTGTGAAGATATGGTAAGGTTCACAGTCACTCAAAAGCGCCGGCTTACGGAGCTGAGTGCACCCTCAGAGCTTTTAGAAAGGGTTTTTGATGATGTTGAAGAACGTGATGAATTCTTTGACAAATTTGTCTCAGAACTTGTGATTACAAATAAAACTCAACTACAAAGATTGATTCATAAAGGGTTTTGCTCATCTTTAAGAACTATTGAAAGGAAAGTTGATGAAGCGGCTATATCGAAAGGGTTTACAGAGGTCAACACCCCAATACTCATAACAGATTCTCATATCAGGCGCATGGGAATAGATGAATCAAATAAGCTCTGGAAGCAGATAATTTGGGTAGATGATAATTTATGCTTAAGACCTATGCTAGCACCAAACCTATACTACGTCATGAAAAGGCTTAGACGATTTTTACGTCCTGTTCGCATATTTGAGATAGGTCCTTGCTTTAGGAAGGAAGAAGAAGGCTCACTACACTCAACAGAGTTCACTATGGCCAACATCGTAGAGCTAGCCCCTGATAAAGAGCCTTACGTTGTTTTAAGGGATATAATCAACATGGTTATGACGCCAATTGGGTTGATGAATTATGATATTAAAGAGTCACCTTGTGCAGTCTATGGAAAGACTCTTGATGTCTTGGTGAATGGCATCGAGGTAGCTTCAGGAGTTATAGGTCCCATTCCTATTGATATAAATTGGGGCATCACAGAACCTTGGGCTGGAGTAGGGTTTGGGTTGGAGAGGTTAGCAATGTTGAAAAAAGGTTTAGATCGTATCAAGCCTGTTGCAAGAAGTTTAACTTATTTAGATGGTATCTTTCTTAATATATAGGAGGCGCATAAATTGTTCGATTTTAATCCAAAAGATAGAAAAGTAGCAGAAATCTTGACAAAAGCCCTTGATGGCAAGGAGTTATTAAAGAGTGATGCCCTTTACTTAGCAAGGATAAAGAATATTCATGACCTATACGCAATGTTTTCTGTAGCTCAGGAACTCCGTGAGAGATTCTTTAAGAATGTTATCTTTAATTATGGCTTCGTCTACTTCACTACTTATTGTAGAAATTATTGCACATTCTGTGCCTATAGAAAACCGAATGAAAAAGCGATAAGATATAGGAAAACTTTGGATGAAATCCTTGATTATTCTAAAAGGATAAAGGATTCTGGGATAAATCTTATCGATTTGACCATGAGTGAAGATCCTATAGTTTACGAGAAGATCGATGGATGGCGTTTAGTTGAAAGTATCATCAAAGCAGTGAAGGATGCTACAGGATTGCCTATAATGATCTCGCCCGGAGCTATTTGTAGAGATGGAATTAGAGCATTTGAGAAGGCTGGAGCTGATTGGTTTGCTGTTTATCAAGAGACCTATAACCGTGAATTATATAGAAAGCTTAGAGTAGGTCAAGACTTTGATTATCGAGTTAATGTAAAGCTATGGGCGAAGGATGAAGGCATGTTGATCGAGGATGGAATGCTTCTAGGAGTTGGAGAAAATGGGGACGATTGGGTAGAATCTATCTTCTCTATGAAGAAACTTGGTGTACATCAAATTCGAGAAATGGGGTTTATCCCTCAACCTAATACACCTATGGAGAATATTCTTCCTCCACCTTTATTAGATGAGATGAAGGTTATAGCTTTAATGAGGTTAACAAACCCTGATAGGCTCATTCCTTCTTCATTTGATGTTGATGGCATTAAAGGGCTTCAGTTGCGCCTTATGGCTGGTGCAAATGTAGTGACTTCTTTGATTCCACCAGGTACAGGGCTTGTTGGCGTTGCTCAGGCAGAGCTAGGAGTGGATAGTGGCATTAGAACGAGAGATGGTATAAAGCCATTCATAGAGCAACTGAATTTACGTCTTGCCTCTCAAAAGGAGTATAAAGAGTGGATAGAAGAGCAACGAGTAAAATTAAAGGCAAATACAAAATAGCATAACTCTTTTCCTTATTATTTAGAGCTATGAGATAGTCATTTAAGGCTTTAGCGGCTATTTTTCCTTCACTATTAGTTTAGAATAGTCGAATACATTGATAGGACAGGCTTCCTCACATTTCTTACAGGAAATACCATCACATAGCTCAGTTCTTATAACTATCCTAAAACCTCTTTCTGTCTCAAGAACTTTGAGTGCTTCTTCTATACAAGCATCTTCACATGCTGCGCATCCAGTACAACCCTCGAACTCCTGTGCCAATATAGTGCCTATGTCCCTAACTACATGTAGACCCTTCTCTCCTAGTATAGGTATGTCTCTTATCACTATTCTATGAATCTTTGGCATAAACTCTCTTTCAGGATATTCAGGCAATTTATACCTCTTAAGAAAATCACGGAACATATCCATAGGCATTCCACCCCAGAAACCAAGCTCAACCATGTATGCATTCTTAAAGTCTTGTTCTAGAGGGAACATCACATGAGTTCGCCTTAGCCTATCGGCTATCTCTTGAGCAGTATCCATAACCTCAGGGTCTTTAGCTATATCACATGCAAAAGCAAGAGATGTATTCCCTACTTGATAAATGTTCTTTACAGTTGGTGGGACTAGCCCGACACCTTGGGCTTTAATAGGATCGACATATGTACCCCCTGCACCTGCCATGTATGTTGCCTCGATGTCCTTCATCTTTAACCCTAAATGATTTACAAGCGTTAAGTGACCTGCTCTAAAGGCTCCAAAGGCCTTTCCAGCCTCTGTCATATCTTTTTCAGTGAAGAATATATCATCACCATATAATCGTATTCTCCTATCAGGCGTTAAAATACGTGGCAAGCGGATCAAACCATTTTGCATCCCTGTGTAGACTAAAGCTATAGTTCCAGTCCCTGTTATTCCTCTTGGATGAATGTAAGAGTCGAATTTCTTGACTATGGAACCGTTATTACCATTAACAGAGTAAGATTGATACCCTATCATTGCTTCATCTAAAACTGTAATCTGAAGCCCATCACTAGATGGATTAATGTCTGAGATTGCCCCAGGAGATGCAAGCATGCCCATCTCGATCTCTTGCCCTTCTATTGCAGGACCTGCTGCACATGAGCCAGTATAAATTTCATCGCCAACCATCAAGCCTATCTCAGCATTAGTCCCATAGTCTGTGACCAAGGCTATCTCTTTCCTATCCAATAAACCAGACTTTACTATCATGGCTATGGCATCTGCTCCAATCATATGAATAACAGCAGGAGGAATGTAAACATCGACCTTAGGGTTTAAAATCTCTAAACCTATTTTGTCTGCGCTCACTACTGTAGCCTTTCTTTCAAGTCTAGAGATACCTAGAGCTTCAAGTGCTGCATCTCCTGCATAGGCTAAATCACGTATCTCGATTCCTTGAAATATTGATAACTGTATCGGGTTTCCACCAACAGCCAACCTTTCAACTTTCTTAAGGTCTATATCAAGGTTAAGAAGGACATTTTCAACAGCTCGAGTAACTATTCCATGCCCAACTTCTACACCGTTGTTTATGCAGAAATCTAAATGATCCATAACATTGCTACCTGGCAATGGATGACGTAGAGTTATAGCAGTCGATAAAACTTTCTTGCTTTCTAGCTCTATAGCTTGGGCTCTTATACCACTAGTTCCTATATCGACACCTAAAACAATGCTCATATTTCCACTTTTTGTTTAGGACTGATATATAAAATAAACTTTTTAACTTATAAATTAATCGTAAGTACTCTATAAACCAGATAAAAACAGGCTTCTAAACTAGTACTTCTCGAGGAACCAAGTCTTATCGAACTCTTTTATCTGCTTAACCGTAGTTTCAGGCTTCCATACTACACGCATAGCTATATCCTTCTCCATGTTTATGCCCTTGTAGAGTTCCAGCCAGATAAAGGCAGGTATTGTATAAACAGCCATGGCAAGCTTGTTTGCATCAGCGACAAACTCCTTGTACCTCTCCTTCCTGATGATATAAACACTATCAAAAGTTGTTTCCAATCTTTCACCTCCTAAACACTAAGATGAGTAATTATATATACCTTGCCAATAAATCCATCGAATATTAGTATACTGGCAGATTTACGCTTGAGCAAAATCTTTGATGATATATGATACTCTTTTGAGATACTCTAATGCACATTCATAATTCGGGAAGCTTCTCATTCCACATTCAGGACCAGCGTATGGAACTCTTTCAATGCCATAATTATCTACTATCTTTTTCAATCTTTTTTTCATGGTTTCAACGGATTCAAGAAAATCTTTTGGATCGATTATTCCCTGCTTTATCCCAGCCCAAGCCTTCTCAACCCTTTGCATAAGAGTTGCTTCATCAAGATGTGATTCTGCTAAAATTTTCTCTCTGATAAGCCTATCAAAATCTGTTATGCATATGCTTGCTTTCAGGAATTTATCTTTTTTCTCAAGAAGTTGCTTTACCCTTTTAGATTCATAGATAGGGTCTTCAGCATGTGATTCAATTATATTCAGTGATTTTATCTCCCAAAACAACTCATCTGCTGTATTATGAAGGTGAAGGCATGAACTCACTCCCCTCGATATTGCTTCATGAAAAATATTCTCCCAAGCCTTGAGTAATTCCTCTCTTCCTTCAGTACCATAGTCGATCAAGGGATCACTTAAAAAACCAAAAGCTGGTTCATCAATTGCAATTAATTCTACCTTTGAGTATTTGTCTTTATGGATATTGCCCGAGACGAATTTTAAAAGGACTCCACTTAATTCTCTGAATATGCCGATTCTTCTATCTAAAAAAAGGGATGATAGCGTGTATGGACCAGTTATGCATATCTTTATCTTGAAGGGACTGCCTAATTTCTCATAAATCGTTCGTGAGTTTCTTTTAATTGCTTGAACCTCAGGTATTTTCGCCATCTCAGACCTTAATGATAAGCTTTTAACGATCAAGTAGCCGTTTTCACTCTTTTCTATTCCATCTATAGAATCTAAGAACATGGTGTTCATATCTCTAAATTGTGGATAGTTTGGAATATTTATTCCAGCCTCAAGCTTGTCTAAGAATCCTTTGATAACTCTCTCCTCAAAATATCTTACAGGCTCATATGAGGGATGGCCCATACCATGAAGCAAAGGAAGAATCGAATCAAAGATAATAGCTCCTCTTGAGAATTTATCAAATTCCCCAATGAAGGGCATGCTCCCAACATCATAAGATTTAATCTTCGACAAACTGATCCTCCAATTTTAATAAAAGAAAAAGCTCTACTGTATCTAAAGGTTATCGTTCCATTAAGAGTTTGGACTAAGGTTTGTGAGAACAATTTCAAGAAGAGTCTAGCAGTTAAGATAGTGCGGGGGATGGGATTTGAACCCACGAACCCCTAAGGGACAAGGTTCTGAGCCTTGCGCCTTTGACCAGACTTGGCTACCCCCGCAAAATTGTATAAAACATGCTCATATATCAAATTAAACTTAATTAATACAAGAAGATTAAACATGAATAGCCGGGGTAGCCAAGCCAGGTTAAGGCGACCGCCTCGAGTCTATTGATAGTAAGCGGTTGTCCCTTTGTGGACACATGGGTTCAAATCCCATCCCCGGCGCTCAAGATAATTAAAAACTTAGAACTGAGGTAAATCTTTTCATCTAAAAAGCTTTAATAAACATACATGAATTGATGATATTAATTCATTTTCTAGGAGTGCTTTTGCCCTGTTACAGTTGCTTTTCTGCTTCCTTTTGCACCCAAGATAACTAATGAGAAAATGGAGGCTTATGGTCAATTTTGTATTCTTCACTCTAGGGGTTATAGTGATAATCGTCCCATCAGTTCATTCTATCGCGCTTTCTAAACCTCATTATGAGAGAAAGATTTCTCAGCTATTTTGCCACTTCGTTTATTGCTTTATTCATGGGCTTTTTGGGCTTTGAGGGCATCAATCAAAGACAGGTCAAGAGTGGTACAATCAGAAATAACGATATAACTTCTCAGCGCAATTTACTCCCTGCTTGGTTCAGTGCTATGGACGAAAGTCCCTTATTTTGCCATAGAATTTTAGACACACCGAAGCTCCAACTTTCGATGGCGAGCAGGCTCCATGCAATCTTCTTGATAGCTTCATCGTAGTTTTTAGAATTTAAGCTTCGTTTAAGCGCTTCTTGCATACAATTCTTCATTTTCTGTATTAGTGTTCCAATAAGTGAAGCTAAACATTCGACCTTTTCACGTTCACTTATTTTCGCATCCTTAAGTAACCTATTAGCATCTTCTATAATTGTTGAAAACTCTTTATCGATATTTCTTAGCTTGCCTGGCAAAACATAATATTTTATCTTTTTGTCCAACTCATCTCTCCAATCGATCCTTAATACACTTAATATGCAAAGTTCCTTCAAAGTTGTTGCAAGCTTCTTCTCACTCATATCTAATTCCTTAAGGTTTCTCTTGAAGTCCCTAAACCTGGCTTCCCCACCTATTCTTCTGATAAACTCTACCACCCTGTACTTATACGGATCCCTAATCCATTCCAATCGAGCCTTTCAACTCCAATATATTGTACAGTAACTGTACAATATATAGTTTATTAATGTAGAATTTTTCTCCTCCTTTAGAGGCAATTAAGTTGAATGGAAGAAAGACAGGCTATATGATACTCTTTATCACAATTGTGATTGCTGTAGTTATGGTTGGGCTTTACATCATAGGAAAAACCACAGGTGACCAAATAATTACGGCTACCTTCATCTTCTCAGCCATGTGCGTATTAGGATATTTGAGCATGAGAAAAAGACCCTTGGATGCAAGGGCCCTTGCATTAGTGGGCATTTTTGGAGCTTTGGGTTTCGTAGCGAGAAAAGTATTTGTTTTTACTATATACCCGCCTCTAGTTCTAGACCCGAGATGGGTTTTTTCGTTGCTTGTTGCAATTTGGGCTGGCCCTGCAGGAGGAGCCATGGTTGGTGGTATCGTGGGTCTAGCTTCTGCAACAGGATTGGACGTTGTGGCCGGATCAATAACTCATTTAGTCCTTGGTGCTGTATCTAAAATGAAGATCAAGGGGAAAACGTTGACCTATAAAGCCGTAATACTTTGGCCGTTGATAGGCACTCCAGCTTGGATTCTTCAACTTCTCATATTCACTGGACCGGCGATTCTCAAAATAGTGGATAAACTGGCTCTAACATTGATTGGGATCGGGATTGTTACTGGGGCAATAGCCCTAGTTATTGCATTTTATATTGAAACTAAGCATAAAGGACTATTGCTTCAATATGGATTGCTTGAGCGATGATAGAAGTAGAGAACCTTTGGTTTAGATATCCAAATTCAAAGGATTATGCACTGAAGAATATAAACTTGGAAATAGACGAAAAAGAGTTCGTATTGGTCGCTGGCGCTAGTGGGTGTGGTAAATCAACACTGGTCAAGACTTTTAACGGTTTAATCCCTCACTTTAATAGAGGAGAATTCAAAGGGATCGTAAAAGTTGATGGAATCAGCACTTTAAACACCACAGTTAAGGACCTATCTACAAAAGTCGGAATAGTTTTTCAAAACCCTGAGAATCAGTTGATTGGAGCCAATGTGGAGAGGGTAATTGAGTTCGGCTTACAGAATATCGCTCTTAAAAGGGAAGAAATCACCGAAAGAGTAGAAAGAGTCGTTAAAGAATTAAGAATTGATGATATAAGGCATAGGTCAATAGATTCGTTAAGCGGAGGTGAGAAGCAAAAAGTGGCGATTGCAAGTGTTTTGGCAATGAATTGCAAGATTCTAGTTTTGGATGAACCTTTGTCTCAGCTAGATCCCAAAAGTGGGCTTGATTTTTTAAGGTTTTTACAAAATTTGTCCAAGAGTTTAGGAGTTATCTTGGTCGAGCACAGGCTAGGTAATGTCTTACAATTCGTAATGAGAGTAATTCTAATCGATGAGGGAGAAATAAGGATGGATGCCTCTCCAAGGGCCTTCGCTTATGGGCTCTCAGAGGAAATAGTAGAGTTACCGAAGTTTGTTAAAATCGCTAGACTTCTCGGTTTACAAGGAGTGCTGACTAAGGAGGAGCTGAAGCAAGAATATGATAGAGTTTATAGAAGTTAGCTATGATTACTATGGCCAAATTGGTGTTAAAGATATAAATCTGAAGATAGAGGAGGGTCGATGGGTCTCTTTAATAGGTGCGAATGGATCTGGCAAAACTACTCTGTTGAAACTAATAAACGGACTGTTGAAGCCTAAGAAGGGAGATGTTCTAGTCGATGGGATTAACACTAAGAACGTTAAGACATCTTTTCTTTCAAGGAAAGTTGGGTTCGTTTTTCAGAATCCAGATTACTATCTATTCTCGAATAGTGTTCTGGATGAAGTTATGTTTGCTCCTAGAAACTTCAAATCAAGTGATCCGAGAAGATGTGCTAAGGAAGCCATCGATCGCCTAGGGTTAAATAAGTATGTGGGAAGGAGCCCTCTTGAGCTTTCAGAGGGAGAAAGAGAGAGAGTTGCAATTGCAAGCGTGCTTTCGTATAAACCTAAGTATATTTTGCTTGATGAACCAACGAAAGGAATGGATTACAGAAGAAAGCTAGAGTTCTCTAAGATTTTAATGAAGTTGATTGAAGATGGGCATACAGTTGTAGTAGCAAGTCATGATGTAGAATGGGTTGCTGATAATTCAGATAAAATCGCAGTTTTACATAAAGGAGAGATAATAGCTAACGGTCCTATGGAACTTCTTAGTAAAGATGTAATTTTGAACAAAGCTTCTTTGATAAAGCCTCAAACTATAGAAATATGTGAGACTCTGGATTTGGAAGTTAAATGCAGATTTAAGGAGGTCTCAAAGGAATGTTTAAGTATCAAGCAAAAGATACAAAGTTTCACTCGTTAGACCCAAGGTCAAAATTCCTTTGGTTTTCTATAATAGCCCTACTAACTCTATTCTTAGAGAATGTATTCGTAAATATCCTATTAATCGTAATCATCTTTGTAACGGCTAAAATTGCTAAGGTTTTAAAACAAGCAATTAAGACGACTCTCTTTTTCATCCCAGCTATGTTCATCGTGATATTTCTCAATATTCTACTTGGAGCTACTCTGATATTCGGCGTTGTTCTAGCTTTAAGGCTCTTCATAATGATCTCTGGTTTTCAAGTCCTACTATCAACTCTACACCCATCTGAACTAATAGATGCCTTGGAGAGTTTCAATTTACCGAACGAACTTTCGTTGAGTCTATCCATATCGTTCCACTTTATGCCTATAGTGATCGACGATATAAGAAACATTTACGATGCTCAAAGAACAAGGGGTTTAGAAATAGAAGGAATAAGAAAAATTAAAGCTATACTTCCACTCATCATCCCTTTAATAGTTATTTCATTAAGGAGGGCTATGGATCTTGCTGAGGCTTTAGAATCTAAAGCATATGGCTCTGCCAAGAGAACTTCATTGGGACGACTTGAGTTTAAGAAGAGCGATTATGTGTTTATATCCTTATGCTTTTTGATCTTAGTCATAGCCTTAATTGTTAGTTTTAGATAAATAAGCAAATGTGGTTTGCTTTGATAGATGTAGCGTGAAGTGAACTCCTAAGATATTTTAAAAACTTAGAACTGAGGCAAATCTTTTCATCTAAAAAGCTTTAATGAATATACATGAATTGATGATGCTATTAATTCATTTTCTAGGAGTACTCTCGCCTGTTACTATGTAGACTACTTTATCACCTATAGAGTTGGCATGGTCTGCTATTCTTTCAAGATACCTTAAGATCAAAGTTGCAGATACGGAGCATCTCAAACTACCTCCTTTATTTTCTATGATCCTTTTTACATACTCTTTGTACATATTATCGACTTCATCATCCATCTTTGAGAGAGTTCTTGCCATCTCTACATCTCTTTTTATGAAGGCTTCTATGCTCTTGTATATCATGACCTTTACTTTATCTGCCATATTCATGATCGTTGAATGATCACATTTTGATAAATCTCCAAACATGCTTAACACAGTAGTTATATCATAAGCATAGCGACCAAAGCGGGACAAACCATAAGTTATCTCCATAGAAGATTTGATGAACCTAAGGTCTGATGCTACAGGTTGGTACCTTGCTATCAATTCAATAGCTAGCTCGCTTACTTCATCTTGAAGAAATCTGAGCGCTTCAGACCACTTGAAGACTTCGTTCCTTACATCCCTTCCTTCAGTGTATGCCTGGATAGCTGTGGTAACAGCTTTCTCTGATAGCTCTACCATATCCAGAATCATGTTGTTAAGTTTATCCATTCCTAGATCTAATAGTCTTGCCATGATGAATTAACCAAACCTGCCAGTTATATATTTTTATAAAAATTTATACTTTGTTATTCCTAGACGAAGATTGCAAAAAGAAAGGCAGTAGGTTTACATCATCTTCAGATTTAACATAGTTTTTAATTTATCCGAATCGACCTGTAATATACCTCTCGGTTAGCTCTTTCTCTGGGTATTTGAAGACTCTTGCAGTTCCCCCATATTCTATTATCTCTCCTAAATACATGAATGCTGTAAAGTCTGAGACTCTGGCAGCTTGCTGCATGTTATGAGTTACTACGACTATTGTATAGTTTTCTTTAAGCTTAACGATCAATTCCTCTATCTTTGAAGTTGCATTTGGATCAAGGGCTGAGCATGGTTCATCTAGTAAAAGGACTTCTGGCTCTACTGCTAATGCTCTTGCTATACATAATCTCTGTTGCTGTCCACCAGAAAGACTTGCTCCTGACTCGTTTAATCTATCCTTGATTTCATCCCAAAGTGCAACCATCATTAAGCTTCTCTCGACCATTTCACTTATCTTCTTCTTATCTTTAACACCATTAAGCCTTAAACCAGTTGCTACGTTATCAAAGATCGACATAGTAGGGAATGGGTTAGGCTTCTGGAAGACCATCCCTACCTTTCTCCTAATATCAACAGGATCGACCAAGTCTGTATAGATGTCTTCTCCATCTAAGAGCACCTTACCAGATACTTTTGCTCCAGTGACAAGCTCATGCATCCTGTTGAAGCACCTAATGAGCGTTGATTTACCACAACCTGATGGTCCTATTACAGCAGTTACTTGATTGCTCTTTATTCTTAATGATACGTTTTTAACTACATGGTTGTCATTATACCAAGCATTCAAACCTTCTGATTTTATCTTATCTATCAAAATACTCACCTGTCAAAAAGTCAGCAATAAATTGCATGCCACTTATTAAAAGAGTTGATCAATTACATATATAGTTTGTCTGTTGATTGAGAGTGCTGTGAAGTTTAAGACTCCTCTTCCTTTATGATCAGCAATAAACTGTTTTTGAGGAAGAACTCTTTAAATTTTAAGCTTCTTTTCATAAATTCTCTTACCAAATTCTTGATACCATTTACAATAACCTATGAGTCTGCATACATTACATCTTGGTATGATGGGCTTGCAAATTTTTTGACCGAATTTCACAAATAGCTCATTTATATCCATCCAGTACTTCTTATCAACTTTCTTCATCAACTCGAATTCAGTTTCTTCAGGTTTTTTCGTATTGACCAATCCTAATCTATTTACAATTCTATGAACGTGAGTATCAACAGGAATCGCTTCTTTACCAAAACCATACACTAATACACAGTTCGCTGTTTTTCTACCAACAGATGGTAATGATAGCAATTGTTCAAGATCACTAGGCACCTTTCCATTGTATTGATTAATTATTATCTTCGAAACTTCTTTTATCCTTCTCGCCTTTACACGATAGAAACCTGCTGGTCTAATCAATTCTTGAATCATATTCTCATCACCTTCTGCAATTTCCTTTACATCTTTATATGTTGAGAATAGTTGCTGGAAAGCTCTGCTCGTATTCTCATCTCTTGTCCTATGAGATAATATAGTTGCTATCAATACTTTAAAGGGATCGCTTCTTCTGTTTTTGCTTATCTCCCCTAAAGCAGTTTCGCTCTTTGTACCTTCTTGAAGCATCTTTCTTATCTCTCTGATTAAAAAGCCTATTTCCATTATTTGATTATTAATAATAGAGATTAATTTCTCTTTATCTACTTGCAATTGGGAAACTTTCAAAATAGTTTTAAATGAAAAAATTATCTTAATAAAATAGGTAGGCAAGATTTGAAAAGATTCACTTTAGGAGTTTTAGCGTCTGGCAGAGGTTCGAACTTTCAATCAATAGTCGATCATATAAAATTAAGAGTTTTGGAAAATGTAAGGATTGGTATCCTAGTCTGTAACAATAAGGATGCATATGCATTAGAGATTGCAGAGCAAAATGAAGTAGAAAGTAAGTTCATAGATCATAGGAACAAAGAGAGAGAAGTTTTTGATAAGGAAGTTGTAAAAACGCTAAGAGATTACAATGTAGATTTAGTAGTATTGTCAGGTTTCATGAGAGTGCTCAGCCATTACTTCATAGATGAGTATCAGCATAGGATAATGAATATTCACCCTGCCTTATTACCTTCATTTCCAGGCTTACATGCTCAAAGACAAGCAATAGATTATGGTGTTAAAGTATCTGGATGCACTATACATTATGTAGATAAAGGCGTGGATGTAGGACCAATAATTCTACAGCATGCAGTTCCAGTAAGAGAAGACGACACAGAAGAAACCCTTTCTGATAGAATATTGGTCTTTGAGCATAGGCTCTATTCAAAAGCAATTCAATTACATGTAGATGGTAGACTGAAGATAGAAGGGAGAAGGGTAAAGATAGATTATAGAGATAATTGGGAGGAGATATGGGAGAAGAGGCAGAGAGCATATATTGAGTACCAGAAAGATAGATGGGAGAAAGAAGGAAAGCCCTTGGATAAGGTGTTGAAATGACAGCAGTAATAATGGATGGGAAAAAACTGTCTGAAGAGATTAAGAGCAACATAAGAGATGAGGTAGAGTTATTCAAAAAGGATGGTATAGAGCCTTGCTTAGCAACGATTTTAGTGGGCGAGGATCCAGCATCTAAGATATATCTAAATATAAAGCATAAGAATTGTGAAGAAGTCAGAATAAAATCTAAGAACTATCAACTTCCTGAGGATATAGAAGAAGAGAGATTGATAGAGTTCATCGAAGAGTTGAACAAAGATGGGAGTATTCATGGAATTTTGTTGCAATTGCCTCTTCCAAAGCAAATAGATGAGCATAAAGCCATATCTACTATATCTCCAGAGAAGGATGTTGACGGTCTTCATCCAGTGAACATGGGCAAATTACTAAGGGGAGAATCCTGTATAATACCATGTACTCCTTATGGCATTCAACAATTGTTAATTAAAAGTGGCTACGACCCTAGAGGCAAACATGTAGTAATCTGTGGCAGAAGTAATCTGGTAGGAAAACCATTAGCAGCTTTATTGATGCAGAAAAAAGAAGGAGCTGATGCTACCGTAACCATATGCCACACTGGAACTAAAAATATAAGTTCTTTTACTAAACAGGCGGATATTTTAGTGGTAGCAATGGGTAGCCCTAAGGCAATCACCGCTGATATGATAAAAAAAGGGGCCATAGTAATTGATGTCGGTATCAATAAGATTCCAGATGCTACCTCAAAGAGTGGCTATCGTTTGGTCGGCGATACAGATTTTGAAACAATAAAGGAGAAGGCAGAAGCAACAACCCCGGTTCCAGGTGGGGTTGGCCCTATGACTGTTGCAATGCTTCTACACAACACTTTGATAGCCACTAGCAAGCAGACAAAGCGTGAGCTTAAGTATGATATAAAGAAGCTATTTGGGCATGAATAGAATTCAATTTTCTATTGAGATTATCATGAATTATAAATACGAAAATCTAATAAGTTAAGAAATTAAAATTATCCAAGATAGTTATGATCAGGGCTATTCATTGTGCAGGGGTAACTCCAAGTGGATCGAGGATAAGACTTTCAACTCAAAATTTAGATGAAGCTTTATCATGTACTGATAAGTGCAAATCGACTTGGCTGGACTTCGTTGTAAGCGATCTATCTTTAGGCGCTGAAGAAGTTGTGAAAAGGCTTGGACTCAATTTAGAACCATCAGTGCTCTTCTCAGGTTATCTATCCAAATATGAAGACAAAGGAGATACTCTAGGTCTTATGATGCCAGTGGTAAGATTTGAAGAGAGAAGAGTAACCACGACCCCTCTCCTGATTTACGTCAAGCAAAATCTATTGGTAACTATTCATGATGAATTTGCAGACCATCTACTGAAGCTCTCTCAATATGCAGATTCCTTTCTTAAGAAGCTTCCAATGATGGATGAGGAATGGGCTGAAAGGCAGACTCTTCTACTGGCAAGGATGATGGACGAGGTTAATGAACATAACTTCAAGGTGCTAGGATCTATAGTCGAAAGGTCTGAATTGATGGAAATGACGTTAAGAGCTTCGCCTCTGCGTGAACTTAGCACTGAGATGTTCGAGATAAGAAGATCGATAGTTACATTCCTGAATATTGCATGGGCTACTCATGATTTAGCGCATTCCTTAAGATATGGTGATGCTGAAATGGTTTCAGATAGGGAAGAGATTTTAGGGAAATTCAACCTAATCCTCTCAGATCTAGAAAGGCAGATATCACTTGCAGGGCATATACTTGAGGTACTATCAACTAGCGTCAGCGTCATTCAAGCAGATATAACGAATAAGATGACTACATTATTGCTCTGGTTAACGATAATAGGGACAGCCATTCTAATACCTAACACTCTTGCAACGATTTATGGTATCCCTTTTCTTATGGAGGAACATTGGAGGTGGATAGTAACTTCACTTCTCTTAGTTACTGTCATATCTACATTTGCAGTCTATTTGTATGTAAAGCGGTGGTGGAGAAAGCCTACTGGCAAGATTAGTTGAGAGAATTAAACGAAAATTGCAGTCAAAATCAAAAATAAAATGGAGAGAGCAGTTATGATAAGACCGCCTTTCTTAAATAATGAGAGAGACCTATTAAGAACTTTTGAGAAGTCATCAATAAGTTTCATGCCTATAACCTTCACTGATGAATCAATATAATCAACTTGAAAATTAGCTTGGGCTATTCGTTTCAATGATTTATCGATAAGATTCTTTATGACTTCTGATAACTCTTTCAAACCTGTTCTTTCTCCTAGTGCTATGTAGCCTTTTGAGCTTGATGCCTTACCAGCAGTAACATGGGTGTCAGAAGTGCATAACTCTAAGATGGGTGCACTTGAGTCCTTAAAAATTTTTGACAATTCTTCCCTTAAACCCATGATAGCGTTGTTCGAGTCTGCAACCGCTATGCTATACTTTTTACCATCAATTTCCAAGATTAGAACACAGAGCCCAGCTGGTCCTATATCATTTCCCAATGAAAAATTAAGCTCTGAAGAATGAGCAAATCCGACCATAAAATTATGCTGATCTTTAGACTTTAAATCCATCAAGGCTTTTTCAGTAGCTTTGATGAACTCATCACAATCCTCTTTGTTTACTACATCTCCTTGTGAGTTATGAGTATCCACTATTACAGCATGTTTATAACCAAGCTTCAAGGCTAAACCTTCTATCTCTTGCTTTAAATCCAATGGCAAATCTTCCATGCCAAAGGGGGATAGAGTCAGCATAACCAACACAGTGTCTTCAAAGGCAATACATGTGGCTGTTGCTTTTCCAACTTTAGCTATGATAGGGATGCTACAAGTCTTCCCTGATGCTACCGTTTTTAAGTTTTTGAATGATGAAATGAATCTATCTACCTCTCTCTTAGATGGAAGATTGAACTCATGTCCTGAGATCCCATGAAAAATCATAGGTGAGAAACCATTACTTAAGAACCAATTTTGAAGATGAAAAGGCAAGTTGCTACTCCCTATAGGATAAAATGGACCTGGGTGCACTTCTGGTATCACGAGAGCTATTTTCATATCTCCTGAATCTAACACTATTACATTTGCCCTGACTGTTTCTTGAGAACTCATCTTATCCATAAACTCCTCTATAAATTCAGGGCGATTAGCAGCCCAAGCTGAAAGAAAAGCGCGAAGAAGTTCTAAAGAACCTACTCTCATCAATTTTGCACCAGGTCTGTTAACAAAGATTAGGTGAAATGTGACTAAAGTTATGATGATAGCCCCGCTCAAAATAGGAATGGCATAAATTGTGATCATTTCAATAAAAGATGAGATATGGAACAATATGGGCACTAATATCATTGGCTGAAAGAAGATGATGAAGGCCTTTTTTAATAAATTCCCATAAAATATAGAGCCTACTACCAATAGCCTAAATGCTATAGCATAAAAAAAGCCTAGAAGTAAAAGAGATATATAATTCTCATAATAAATCGAGAAAGGGATGGAAAGGAGAAGACCGAAGATTAGCACAAATAACCAAATTAAGTAAGAAAAAAATGAGATAAAAACGAGCCTCCTGAAGGTGACCAAAGGATTATCCTTTAAGATTATTTGCTCTATCATTATTGAGACAAAAATTGAAGCTTCAAAGATAAGAAGAGTTATGAACACTGATAGATTGAGCTCGTAAAGCAAGAAATAAGAGCTGATAAACAAAAAGGTAGATGTGATTATAGTTAGTATTGTTGCTACTTTAATGGATGGTAAAGTGAAGAGATTACGATACTTTCTAGCTATACTCGATTTAGAATCCTTCTGCAGCTGTCTACCACCCAAATTATGCTGGTAAGAAGATGCGTAAGAGGATAGAGATAATAGCTATGCCAATAGCTAATGCTACAACTATATCTGGACGAACTTTCACCCCTTTTGTTTCATCCTCAAAAAATCGAAGAAGACCAGCACTAGAAGCTGGCATAGGAGCCCCGCGCTTCTTTTTCTTGCTACTCAAAGTGATCAGCCCAATTTAAATTCATACAAAGTTGTTAAAATGTGTTACTTTTATAGTCTATTGTTCGTTGAAGATCGAGTAATATTTTGTAGATGATGTATATTCATCCAAGATGGCAAAAAGTGTATATAATACTTCTAATCTGATTCAAATAGGTGAAAAGCTAGGCGGGTGGCAATGGAGGAGGAGGAAGATTCAGATAGTAATACCGTAAAAACGCCCCTTTTCCGATCTCAAAGTCTTGAGAAGTTCCTCAGATTTTCAAATATATACTTAAAGTTCGAGGGGCTGAACCCGACTGGGACTCAGAAGGACAGAATCTCACTCGTTCATATGAAACTAGCAAAAAAGCAGGGCTATGATACAATTACAGCAGGAACTTGTGGAAATTATGGAGCTTCGCTAGCATACTTTGCCCATCTTTTAGGGTTAAGGGCTATCATATACATGTCTAAAATTGATTATGGGAATAGAATTGATGAGCTCTTAAGCTATGGAGCCAAGGTTGTAAATGTTAATGAGGGTTATGAAGAAGTCGTTGAAGATAGCATAGCTGATGCTGAGAAGAACGAATGGTACAATGCTAACCCTGGTCCTAAAACATCTAAGGTCAACTATGAGGCTTATGCATCCATAGCTTATGAGATTGTGAGTGAATTGAATTGTTCTCCTACAGCTGTTGGAGTCCCTGTAGGAAATGGTACAACCTTGGCTGGGATACACTACGGCTTTAAATCCATGTATGAAAAAGGCTTGATAGACCATATACCAAGGATAGTTGCTGCTAGTAGCATTCATGGGAATGCAATTATATCGAGCTTCAAAAAAGGATTAAGCCATGTTAAGCCCATATTGCCAAATGAAATCAAAGAGACCAAGGTCAATGGACCATTAGTTACATACAAGCCTTATGATGGTGATGCAGCCCTTAAAGCTTTAAAAGAATCCAATGGCTTTGCAGATTACATCTCTGATCATGAGATGTTACTTAACTCTAAATTATTGAGGGGAATGGTTGGAATAAATGTCCTTCCAGCCTCTACAGCACCTATAGGAGCACTCAAAAGGTTCGTCTTAAAGGAGAAGACGAATAGCACTTATGTGATAATCTTGACAGGGAAGGGTTCTTTTGAAGAAAGCCATCATCTTAGCTGAAGGGAAATTTAAGAGTACAGATGGTAAGACAGCGCATGGCTTAGTAAGGTATTCAAAGCGCTATAAAATAGTCGGAGTTGTAGACAGTGAATTATCTGGGAAGGATTCTGGAGAGTTTTTAGATGGCAAGCCTAATGGAATAAAGATTTACTCCTCCATCAAGGATGCTCTGGCTGAGCATAACTCTGATACACTCATTATAGGTATAGCCACAGAAGGAGGAGTACTTCCAAATTTTTATCGTGATCCTATCAAAGAGGCTATAAAGGCTGGGCTCAATATTGTATCTGGTTTACATGAGTTCTTGAGTGATGACCCTGAATTTAGAAAGCTGGCTAGAGAAAATGATGTTGAAATTATTGATGTGAGGAAGATTTTCTATAAGAGGAGAATATTTTTCACAGGGAGAATAGATAAGGTAGGCTCTATAAAATTAGCAGTTCTAGGGACAGATGCTTGCATAGGTAAAAGAACTACAACCATACTTCTCACTGAAGCTTTTAATGATATGGGTTTAAAATCTGTCTTCATAGGGACAGGGCAGACAGCATGGATGCAAGGAGCCAAGTATTGTACTGTTCTTGATTCTGTTATCAACGATTTTGTGGCTGGAGACATTGAGCATGAGATTTGGAGGGCTTATCAGAGAGAAAAGCCAGACATAATGATCATAGAGGGACAAGGCTCTTTAGTTCATCCAGCTTTTCCTGGTAGCTTTGAAATAGTGGCTGCTGGGAGACCTGATGCTATCATATTACAGCATGCACCGAAAAGAAAATGCTTAGATGGCTTTCCACAATACCCTATGCCAGATCTAGAAAGAGTCATAAGGATAATAGAGCTAATCTCTCTTAAGAAAATTGTAGCCATAACGCTCAATCATGAGAGTATGAGCATGAGTGAGATCGAAGAAGCTGTAAGGAATTATGAGGAGAATTATGGGGTTGCTGTCTGTGATCCATTGATCCATGGAGTTAACAAAGTAGCCAATAGAATCATGGAGTTATTTCCAAGGCTTAAAAAAAGGTTTGAGTCTCATGAAAGTTAAACTTTCTAAGAATTTAGCCAGCTTCCTAAATTTGCTGATTGAGAGGGGCTATTATAATAGTGAGAGTGAAGCGCTAGTAAAAGGGATTAAACTCTTGGCTGAAAGATGGAGGTGTGGTTATTGTAGTGCTTATACAATTAACTTCATCAAAGAAATCTTCTCTATGTGTAAAGTAAAGAAAATTCAGTATGAGTGTCCAAGACATGGAAAAGTTATCGTTAAAATTCCAAAGATAAGAAGAATAATAGTGCCAAAAGAGCTAGCAAATTTGGGCTTGAATTGTAAGCTATGTGGAGAGTTATGCTGTGATTATACCAATGAGTCTTATGGTGATATTTACACTAGATCACTCTTAAGTAATATTCCAAGCCCACTCTTAAAGCGAGCAAATCTAAATAAGATGAATTTGATCTTAGATGAGAAAGTCAAAAAGGCATTCATTTTAGTTGTAGAGGATGAGCCTTGCCCATTCTTAGAAAAGAACCTATGCTCATTTTACTTTGAAAAAGCTCAAGATAAGAGGCATCCACTCTGCATATCTTCACCATTTCGCTTTGTTATAAAAAGCAATGACCTTCTTTGGACTTTTGTCAAACCACATGAAAGGTGCCAAGTTGAGCTTGTGAATGATAGTAGTCATCTTAAAAAATCTCTAAAGGCTTGGTTCGATTGGACAAGAACAATAGCTGAAGATTTAGAAATTGAATTTAAACCTCCAAAAGTCTTATTGATGATATTAGAAGAGAATAACTAACCTCATAGCTATCAATAAATCTTATCCATGCTTGGTTAAAAGTTATACTTTATTATACTGAAATATAACTTCATTAACTTAAATAAATAAGTGATGTAACTAATTAAGTAAAAATTGGCAGAATTCGATAGGCTATTCGATGAGTTGCAAAAGCGTTCAAGTATGGATAAGAGCGCTCTATCAAAGCTGATAGAAGAGAAGAAGAGAAAGGTAGGAGCAGGATACTTGACAGACATGGGCGCTCTCTTCCTTGTAGCCTCAGACTTGGGCATAACTTTAGAGTATATGGCAACCTCAGACTTAACTCTTAAGGATCTTTATATTGGGGCCAATGAGATAACGATAATATCTCGTGTTTTAAGTGTGTATCCTATTCAAAATTATACAAAGAAGGATGGTTCTCAGGGCTACTATAGGAAAATTATTCTATTCGATAAAGATAATTTTACAAAGGTTACTTTATGGGATGAGAAAGCTACTCTGATCGATTCTCTAAACATAAATCCAAACACTGTTGTAAGAATAATAAAAGGCTACGTTAGATCAAGTTTAGTTGGGCGCCCTGAATTGCATTTAGGATCAAGGGGAAGCATAGAAGTTATAGATGACCAAGAATTGATAAAAAAATTCCCAACTATAGAAGAAGTAACAAAGGATGTTTCAGCCATAAAATCTCCAGCCTCTTATCTTTCTATTCGTGGTTCAGTAAAGACAGAGCCAAAATTGTCTCAATTCACAAGAAAAGATGGTAGCCAAGGTTCTGTTATTCAATTTTACATAAACGATATAGAGAGTGACCAAGCTGTTCGTGTTGCTATATGGGATAGCGAATCAAAAGCCATAGAAAGTTTACAAATAGGCTTTATCGTGCGCTTGATCAACGTAAGAGCGAAGATGCTATCTTATGGTGAGATAGAACTACATGGTGATGTAGGGACTTTCTTTGAAGTCGTTTCAAAAAAGATAATCCATAGAACCTCTCCTATGACTTTTAGATTGCTATCGATAGGCCCTACTCAAGAAGGGAAAAGTTCATCAGCTTTATTGATAGACTCTATAAAGAGATTCTACACTCTAGTAGCGAAGGATGATGCTCACAATAAGCTATTATCAATCAAGCCTGATAGCTTGATAACTTGCTACCCAAGAGAGGTCATCAATTCAAAGATTGTTTGTGATGATGGAAAATCGATAGTAACTAAAACTTTGGATGATCCAATATACCCTAAAGTACAATCATTCTTGTTAAAGATAAAAGATACATCGAATTTAGATTATCCAGTCTTCCTTGAGGTTATAGCATTATCTCATTCTAGCATAAAAGATGTGACAACAAAGGATGGCTCTATTATAAAGAAGGCGGAAATTATGGTAGGGGATGAGACTGGGGAGAGAAAGGTAGTTGCTTGGAGAGATTTAACTAAAATTTTAGAAGGAATTTCACCAGGAGAGAAATTAAGGATTAACGCTGTCATCCCTCAAGTATCAGGAGCCAATGAGCCTATTTTCATCATAAGACCTTATTCATTTATTGGGAGAGCCACCAGTTAATAGATTATAATGACCTTTACTAAATAGATGTTATCAAAAAAGAAAAAAATTTTCATATTGGAAATTATCGATGAATTGAAAGTCAAAATTCAATGAATTAATGTATGAAAATTTCATGATGATGCTATCTTTATGCATATGGGACTATAACTAGGCTTCCTTGATCGGATAAAGGAATCATTAATAAATACGGTTTAATAAAATTGTAATGATATGGGCAAGGCTAAAATCAGCCAAGGAAAGTTCACGGTTATTCTTCGTGAAGAGGAGGAAGGCGGCTACTCTGTTCAATGTCTGGAGCTTCCTGGTGCCATTAGTGAAGGCGATACTAAAGAAGAGGCTCTAAAGAACATTAGGGAAGCTATCCAAGGCTATTTGGAGGCGTTTCCTGAGGAAGCAGAGCGCCTAAAGCTCAAGAAAGAAGTGGTGGAGGTTTCCCTCTAAAAAGCTCCCCGTATAGGATGGAGAGAGGCTATTAAAGCGCTCAGCAAGAAAGGCTTTTACGTGACGCATCAAAGAGGCAGTCACATCTACCTAACCAATCAAGATAGAAAGCATAAGGTTACTGTGCCAAGGCATGAAACCATAAAGGCTGGGACATTACTGTCGATAATTGAGCAGGCAGGACTGACAAGAAACGAGTTCATCGCCTTACTAGACTGAGTTGTCACCCAATTGTGGTTAACTTTCGAAATAACATATAACGTCTCATTAGGTACTCCATGCCCCTTAATTTAACAGAATCACATCTATCATCTAATCCCAGAAGCCTCTTGTCCTCACAAAGGTCTTCTCAGCCATATAGATTTCTTTTACCAATTGATCAAAGTCAGCAACCTTTCTCAATATTCTACCAGCAGTATCTGGACCAACGCCAAACCCTGAGAGCACAAGGAGAGCTTTATTCCCAAAGTTCTGTATAAAAGAAGATACTTTCCAAGCCTTTCTGAATTTTAATTCTTCATCAATTTTTAGCTTCTTTCCTCTTATCTTCCTCATTATTATTTTATGTAATTCATCATCAGATAGATATGTAGCAGTGATTAAACGAGATTTGCATATAGGGCAGATAATAGCATCTTCAGAATCTTTTGTTTTTATGATGCTCTCCCAAGCACAATTCATGCATATCAGCTTATGCTTTGTATTCTTTAATCTCTCTTCAACAAGAGAGAGAACTGTTTTTTCAGTGCTTGTAGAAAGGGTTACAAAGCTCGAAGAATATTCCAATATAGGCTTAGCTAAGGGAGAGAATTCATCAACCTCTTTTTGAATCACTTTTATCTTGCCCTCTCTAATCTTTGATAAAATCTCTTTTGTTGCTTTTATGCTATACTTTTCCAAGAATAGCTCTCTTAAGACTTCTTTGTATAAGGCTGTTTTTGTGTATGAATCTTGTATTAAGCGAGATGCTCTTCTATCATATTGAGCATCTTTGCTGATTACGCCAAACTTCTTTGCTACATGCCATGTCTTCAAATTTAAAGGGTGAGTCCCCATAGTAGAAGCAGAGAGTATATCTTCAATATCAAATTCATCATTCAAAGCATCTATGACATTTTTAATCTCTAATCTTCCAAAGGATGATAGCAAAATCCTATAAGGATCAGATTTAGCCTCTACAGGATAGCCTATAGAAGAAATCAAAGTTGATAATATTGTAGCTAGAGTCTGATTTACTTTTGAGCCAAAGCAGGCATGAATAATGATAACATTAGATGCTTTTTTCTTCTCTATAACTATTGTATTCTCATCAGGAATCACTCCTAAGCTCTCTTTAGTCTTCATTAATCTCTTCTTTTGCTTCTCATTAACATTTAACTTATCATCAACTATCTGCCTTCTTATTCTTCCAACCTCTTTTGCAGTATCCAAATCTACAGGGATCAATTCACCAGTCCAGTAAGGTATAGTTGTCAAATCCTTGGATATAGGCTCCACATGAACCTCCATCTTCTCATCATCTATAGATAATATCCTCCATGAAGAACCCTTTAGCACAAAAGTTTTCCCTTGCTCACCATACTCACCTACAAAAATATGATCAAGCCTTCCTATTGTCTTATTTGATGGTAAATCTATAACATCGAACTGTTGCACATCTGGTATTGTAGATAGATTCTCATAGTAATAATCATAGGCTCTCTTGCCTCTTCTCACAATTTCGCCATCATAATTTATTATCCCTTGACTTTTTAGGATCTTTAGGCAAGAGTCTAAATCTTCTAAATCAATATCCCTAAATGGGTATGCTCTCTTGAATAATTGAAGAGCATCTTTTAATGAGAAGGTATTATCTAAAGTCAGTCCAGAAAGATGATGGGCTAAAACATCTAAAGCTCTTTCATGTAATTCACTATTCTCAAGCCATCTCTTCTTGACTCGATCTATTAGAGCAATTCCCTCCAGCTCGTCATCAAACCTATTTGTAACTATAATTCCTAAAGCAGCCTCGCCTAGCTTATGCCTGCTTCTACCTACTCTTTGCATTAGTTTCACAGCCTGCCTAGGAGAGCCTATCTGGACTACAAGGTCTACAGCTCCTATATCTAGACCTAATTCTAAAGATGATGTGCAAACAACTATTCCAGCTTCTCCGCTTCTAAGCTTGATCTCTGTAGATTCACGAACTTCTTTTGATAAAGAGCCATGATGCACTTCAATAGGAATATTAGGAGACTTTGCTTTTAATATCGCACCAATGAACTCAGCCTCATCTCTTGTGTTTGTGAAGAGGAGAATAGTTTTATTCTCCCCACTCATCTTTTTGAAATGGTTTAAGATAAAGTCAGCAATTTCTAGAAAAGAGCCATCTATATAATTACATTCTGTATCATAATCTCTTATGGAATTATCCACTAATACAGCACATTTTCTACCAATTCCTGATAAAAATTTGGCAGCAATGCTAAGATCTCCTAAAGTTGCAGACAATCCAACTCTTTTTACCTTCTCATTTGATAAAGCTTCAACTCTCTCTAAGCTTATAGTTAGATGTGAGCCTCTCTCGTTTCCTATAAGCTCATGAAGCTCGTCTATTACAATCCACTCAACACTCTTTAGATGAAGCTTAAGCCTCTTTCCAACCAGCAATACGCTCAAAGTCTCAGGAGTAGTTATTAGAACATCAGGAGGCTCTTCAACCATCTTCCTCCTTATCGATAAGGGCGTATCGCCATGCCTTATCTCAGCCTTTAAACCCTCCCTCTCAGCATATTTTATGACCCTCCTAAGGATGTCTCTGTTCAAAGCTCTTAAAGGGGTTATGTAGAGCATTCTGATACCTTTACTTGCTGGCTTTTTATGAGACAACAATACGAATATGGGTATGACTACAGCCTCTGTTTTGCCAGAACCTGTTGGAGCTATTATCAAAGTGCTTCTTTCTCTCAATATGACTGGAAATGCCTTCTTTTGAATGGGCGTTAACTCTTTCCAGCCTATCTCATGAATCCTATCCTCGGCTATCTTCTCCAAATTATAGATTTCTGGCATGGCTAACTTTAACTACCTCTCATTTACTTACTAAGTATGAGAATTATTAGCAAAACTAACTAAAAAATTAATTGTTCTAATTTAATGTTTTACTCTTCTTTCTGAGGGTTGATATATGCAAAATAGTCTCGAATAGCATCTTGAGTTGCTTCAGCATCTAATACTCTAGCCTCTACCTCATCAGTAAAAGCTTTTGCAACTCTTCTATCAAGAGATATGTCTGAATCTATGAGATCAAGAGGGAATGGGAGACCAGTGGCTGGGTTGCATAAGGGAAGAATCTTCTCTGCTACATCTTTTAGCTCCATATTTGCTGGTAGCTCGACTTCAAAAGGCGGCATCTCAGCAGCAAAACGAATATAGCCTCTTTTTAGTTTAGGAAACGATTCAATTCCAAGCCTCTTTTTTTCCTTTTCGAAGTTAGCCTTAACCATGTCGAAAGCATCCTTTCCTTTGAGTCCTCGCACTCGGGCCCATGAGAGGGTTTTAGAGTGGACTAGTGGGTCGTCCATTATCCATTCATAGGCCCAATACGTAGAAGGGGGCATGAGACGAGTGAGAATGTGTTTATCTCTTGTGTTGGTTACGAAGTTTGTATCACCTCGAACGAGGAGCCAACCGTCTATAGCTCTTAAAGCACTTCTTTTGATTATTCCAATCACTTTACCTGAAGTAACCAACTTTCTAGTTATATTCACAGCATTGGTCACGAACTTGCTGACCTCAAGAGGTGCGTATCTCTGGGCAATCCGGCTTAAAGGGTAGAGAAGTGAAAGAAAGGGACCATCGATAAGAACTAAATCTGGATCGTTCTTTAAGGCTTCTAAGGCGGCCGAACGCTCCATCCCAAGCATTTTCAGGGTACTTAAAGAAGAGAAGGCTATGCCTTCAAGCGACCCTTCAGTGAAAGCGCCACCATAAAATTGCTCCTTGATCAACTCCTCATTCCTAAATATTTTATAACCTGCGCTTAGAACTGCTATCCTTGTTCCTAATCTATCACTAGATTTAGGGCTCTTAGAGCCGTCGATGGTTGCTATAGTGAGGCTAGCTTTTTTTGGTGTAACTAATATAGGCTGGATGAACTTTGCTATACTATGGATTCTCTTCTCAGCTTCTTTGATTCTTCTCACCGCGCTTGTTGCATGCTCTTCTGCGAGTTGGAAGAAGGCGTCTATTAATGGTCGAGGCATTTGGAGCAGAGGGTTCTCTTCTTCCATAAATGATCACTCAGTCTTGAAAGAGATTAGAAGAGGGGTAGGAGATGGGTTCATCTTACCTATAAAGTAAAACTGACCTGGCTCCATGCGAAGAAGCCTTTCAACTGGTATGTGATAGGGATTTAACCAATTTCCTGCTTCCTCCATGTCAAGAGGATGAATCTGGCCTATAAAATGAGTGTTCAAATTTCTTCTAATTGCTGCATTTATGCCTATATCTCCTGCCATGCCTTGAGCTATCATAGTTACTGATAAGCGATGCTTTCGACCTAGAGCACAAAGGTCTTGAATAAGATCGGTAGTATCGATCTGTATCCCTCTGGGTTGCCATGGTGCATATTGAGGACCTTCATCTATTATTAGAGCGAGATTGAGATCCTCACCCTCTTCTAGGCGCTCTTTTATATGCACTCCAAGGCTCTTAAAGAAAGCAAGTTTCTCATCACTACCCACTGAAGCCATATCGAGAATAAGCAAGCCTTCACTCTTTGCCCTTTCCACTAAATCCTTAGGCTCCATCTTTCCTAAAATCGTAGCCCAATGTTTATTTTCAATGCGTTTTAAGCCTGCAGTTAGACGAGCTTTATACATCTGAAGATAATCAGCCCTTTTACCTTCGCTAATTTCCAAATGTTGCTTTACTTCACTCTCTAACCAATCACCAAGCTCGAATTCACTTTTCATCCTCCAGCTTTCTTCACCACTCTCATACGTTCTTAGCAAATATTCTATGGCTTGTCGGATTCTATTGTTCTCTCTTTGATAGCCATAGTAACCAAAGTGGTTGGCTCTTGAGCAGATGTAAGTTACGACTGTATCAGTATCCATCTTAACTTGTGATACTAGAACTGTATTTTTGGGCATATGTCGTGCATAGTCACGACCTTCCCAGTCTAGGGCTAAAATTCCATAGCCAGCCTGCTTTAAGAGAGGAATCAAGAGGAAACGAGTCAAAAAGGATTTACCACAACCTGTTGCTCCATAAACACCTATATGATAATGAATGAAATCCTTGTGGAAAGGAATCTCCCAATCCTCACATTCCCAGTAATTTCCAGCCCAAAGGTAATCACTTTGCTTGAAGGCTGAGAAAGGGTTTCTATCTTGAACAAGGTAAGCCTGAGAGCCAGGATGAATCACTTGTCGATTCTCTTCAAGACCAATATCTTTAATCTGACCTATCACAGAGAAAGTGTAATGAAAAGACCTTCTTGCACTTGAAGGTGCATGACCCCTTTTTGCATAGGCTATGCCTGGGCTGTAGCGCCCTGATTGTAGATTGTCATCTATCCCTGTACCAGCCCTTATCACCCCTAGTACCCGTCTACCTCTATCCTTTACCATAACAAAGGTTTCCTCTCTTACCTTATCTTCTAAGCCTTCTACAAGAAGAATTGTGCAACTTGTAGCTCCGCTCTGGCTAGCCACAAAGCCTATCAAGGGTCCTGGAACATTCTCAGCCTTTTCCATGCTTAACAATCCTCGCTATAGCTTTAGAATCATCTTTCAGCTTTAGATACTATCACGTTATAATCTTTCTCCGATAATGGTATTATGCTTCTCCTGAAGTATTTTCTCCATAAATCCTTGTCTTTGATAAAAGCCAACTCTTCTTTTAAATCTATAACAGGCAAAGGTTCTTTCCACAATTTGATATCTTTCAATCCTAATGAATGGCTGAATAGAGATGATGGATACCCTATAATTTGTTTCTTCTGCTCAAGAGTTATTGGGCAAGGCTCACTGGCTATAGTGCATCTACCCACGAACTTCTGCCCATCACGCCCTCCTATGTAAAAGATTACTTTATCACTCTTTTTTATACGATTGAAGTTACCAGCATTCTTATTAAGAGACCAAAACTTTTCCTTTACTCTATCTTTTAAGACCTCTATGGCTTTTATGACCTTATCATCCGTCCTATGATCTATAACTACGAATATCCATTGATTTACCATACCAATTGAGAATTAATTAAGAACTGCCATTTAAACTCTTATCAAAAATCTCTTCAGAGCAAAAATTAGCCCTTCTCTTTTCTCAGAGCTTCATATTCATAAATGAAGATCATTGTCAAGGCTAGAATGAAGAAGATGAATACAAGACTACTTATCGAATTGAAGAATTCGCTTGGTGCTATCAAAATACACTTCACAACATTAACCTTAAAGGAGCTGATTTAAAACTATTTGCTTATGTCTTTGAAAGACAGAACTTTTCTATCGATTAACTCTTAAATATCGACAATGCTTATATAACACTGTTATAAAATGCGATTGATGCGTATAGAGATCGACTTAAATTCCATCAAGTTTAGGAGAGATGAGCATGGAGCTTTTTTTAGATGATATAGAGAAGTTCAGGGATAGATATTCATTAGGGCGAGATAGAGGGGAAGGGTCTACGAACTTCCTCAGGATAAAGGTTTTAGGAGGCATGCTCACACCAGATCAGCTTAAAGGTATAGCCAGATTATCTTTAAAGTATGGTAGAGGCTATGCTGAGATAACAACTAGACAAGATATTCAATTACATTGGATAGATCCTGATAGAGGCGTAGAAGTCTTCAAAGATCTTGAAGAATTGGGCTTCACAACAGATAAATGTGGTCAAGGCTATCCTGGCACAAGGTATGGGGATGTTAGGAACATGGTAAGCTGTCCTGTAGCTGGATTAGATAGGAATGAACTGATCGATATAGTGCCCATAGTTAAGAAGATAAATAGCTTCTTTCTTGGCAAGAGAGAATATCAAGACCTTCCTAGAAAGTTCAAGATGTCGATTTCATGTTGTGGAAAAAATTGTGTAAGATTTATGGTTCATGATTTGTCCTTCGTGGCTGTTAAAAGTAATGATAATGTAGGCTTTGCGGCTTTAGTAGGCGGGAGTTTAGGACCATCTCTACCAGGACCAGCTCTAGCCAAGCCTTTGAATGTCTTCATAAAGCCTGAAGATGTGCTTAGCGTTGCTAAAACCATGGTAGATATATTCAATGAACATGGTAATCGTGAAATCAAGCCCAAGGCTCGCTTTAAGTGGCTTGTTGATAATTGGGGTATCGAGAGGCTTAGAGGTGAGCTGGAGAAGAGGCTCGGTTATGCTTTAGAGGATTACTCATTCGATTACTCATTGATACATTATGGGGAGCATACAGGTGTACAAAAGCAGAAGCAGGATGGTTACTACTATATCTGCGCCCCTGTAATAGCTGGCATACTTTCAAGTGAGAAGATGATAGATATAGCGAAGATAGCTGAAGATCATGGTAGCGGAAAAGTAAGGCTAACAACATCACAAAATTTCATCATTATCGATGTTCCAGAAGATAAAGTTAATGTTGTCCTTGAATGCCTTAAGAATATAGGCTTCCCTGTGGAAGGTTCATCGATAAGGTGGATGACTGTTGCTTGCCCCTCTAACTTCTGTGGTAAGACTCGAAGCCCAAATCCGAAGGAGATAGCTTTAGAAATTGTAGAACATTTAGAAAAAAACATGGGCAAAGCCTTAATGGATTTAAATTTAAGCATAGGCATAAGTGGTTGCTCATTCTCTTGTGCTGAGTTTCGTGTTTCAGACATAGGTCTTGAGGGTACATTAGTAGGGAATGAGAATGAAGCTAAGCAGTGCTATAATATATATCTTGGAGGAAGTTCTGGACCAAACCCATCCTTGGGCAAGCTCATAAAGCGTAACCTTGAGGTAGGTATTGTGAAAAGGGCAATCGAAGCCCTATTATTGAAATATTTAGATAAAAGAAAAGGCTCTGAGAGTTTTAGAGATTTTTGTGATAGGCACAATTTAGAGGAGTTAGAGTCTTTTATGGGATTGAGCGAAGTTTATACCAAGGATGTTGTTGAAAGAAATCCTAGCGGGACAGGTCAAGAATGCTGAAAAGATTTCTTTAGGAGTGTTATCAATGAGCGTGAATATAAAAAAGCTTGATGAGGGGCACTATGCTCTAGATATAAGAGGTTTCGTTTGTCCTTATCCACAAGTTCTCACGATTAGGGCTATTGAAAAGCTTAAGCCCAACGAGATAATAGAAGTTATTCTTGACAACCCGCCATCTGCTGAAACTATACCAAGTGCCATTGAGAAGCAAGGATATAAAGTATTAGAAGTTTCAAAGATCGATAAAGTATTATGGAAGATTGTAATTAAGAAGTGAGCCGATTAGATAAAGTTCAAGTGACATCTGGCATAGTTTTACTCTCTATAGCTTATGCTTAAAACTGATACAGAACAGAAAAATACCAGTACTACCATAAGATTGTCGATGGAGAAAGGGGCTAGGGAAAATAGAGATTGGCGAGAAGAGGCAAGTAAGAACTTAGACTACTATCTCGATACGAAAGAAGGACGTAACGAATTGATGGAGATGATAAGGGCTGAAGCAATGCGCTTGCTTCAACAAATGAAGGGCAGGCAAAGAGTAAAAGAGTTTATTTGGCTATCAAAATTTTGCTTAAACTGTTCATATTTTATGGGAGGGAAAAGAGGCTTCATGAGATGTATAAAATTAGATGCAAAGATAGTCAAGCCGTTTTATGGTAAGCCTTTATGGGCTGTCATAATGACTACGAATGGAGAAGAATCATTGATAGTGGATATTGATTGGCATTCCAAATCTTTCGATGTTTCAGACTTTTTAGTGGAAGAAGCCATAAAAAGAGTCAACAATGGCTATCCATACCCATGCTTCGAATATAGGTTATGATATAGCTTATTCTTACCATGTTGGTCTTGATAATCTTAACCTTGATGGTGTGTATTTATAAGGCTTAGAGATGTATTCGTCATGGACAAGATCATCGATTCTCCTACGTGAAGTAATCTCAGGCTCCTCGTCTGGATACCCTATGGATATTATAGCCACTGGCACTAAATCATCTTTTGCATTAACGAGCTTCATGATAGGTTCTTCATAGAAGGCGCCTACCCAAACACTCCCTAAACCCAAAGCTGTAGCTGAAAGTTGAGCATAAGTTGCCGCTATAGTTGCATCTTGCAGAGAGTATAGCCTTATGCCCCTTTGTCCATACCTTCTTGCAGACCTTCTTGGGTTGGTGAAGAACACAAGATTAAGGGGAGCTTGAGCTACGAAATCTTCGTTAAGGGCTGCTTCAGCAAGAGCTAACCTTCGCTCTTGATCCCTAATGACAACTATCTCGTAGGCTTGAAGATTGCCAGCTGATGGTGCCAAATTAGCAGCTTCTAATATTATATCGATCTTCTCCTGCTCCACGTCCTTTTTCTTAAATGCACGAATTGAATGCCTATTTCTTAAGACTTCAAAGAAATCCATAATCCATCCATTAGATTAAAATAAAAAGGGTTAATTAGCATTCTTGATTACTTTCACATCATTATTCTTATGCTTTAAAGCAAGATTAAAGTGGGTTGCTATTCTTTATGTGCCATTCTTTTGAGCTTCGTCCTTAGATGGCTACTTTCTTCTAGTTTGCTTATGACCGGAAGAGCGTCACTAATGGTTCGAGTAGTAAGGATGCCTATTATCTCACCTTTTTTATCCTTTACAGGCAGCCTTCGAATGTGATACTTTGACATAAGCTCAGCAGCATCCCAAATGCTAGCATCATCTCCAATAGTAATTAGAGGAGAGGCCATAACATCTTTAGCTTTAGCTTTATTCACATCAAGCCCTTTTGCAATGACTTTCTTCAAAATATCTCTCTCAGTAAGCATCCCTATCTCCTTGTTCTCAAACGCTACGATCACTGAACCTATGTCACGCTCAACCATTATCTCAGCTACTCTCTTAATAGACAGATCAGCTGAAACTATAGTCTTAGGATGCATCCACTTCTTTACTGATTCCCAATCTGACATAGAGCCAAATGCTAAATACTCTCTTAAGTATCTTTCGTGATGGCACCAAAAGAATTATAGCAAAAAGGAAACTAAAGGTTGGCTTGAGAGAAGCACCTTGATCAAGACTGAATTGATATGGATGAATGGTAAATTCGTAGGCTGGGATGAAGCCAAAATTCACATTCTTACCCATGGGCTTCATTATGGCACAAGTGTCTTCGAAGGGATTAGATGCTACGAAACAATAAATGGTCCTGCAGTCTTCAGGTTGAAGGATCACATCAAGAGGCTCTTCGATGGCGCCAAGGTCATGATGATGAATATTCCCTTTACTATGGAGGAGATTTTTGAAGCAGTGAAGGAGACTGTAAGGGTGAATAGATTAAAAGAGTGTTACATCAGACCTATAGTCTACTATGGCTATAAAGAGATGGGCATTAATCCAATGGAAAATCCTATTGATGTTGCAATAGCATGCTGGCCTTGGGGGACATATTTAGGTGAAGAAGGCTTGAAGAGAGGAGTTCGATGTAAAGTTTCTTCTTGGCTCAGGATAGATTCACGTATGCTACCACCTTTAGTTAAAGTGGCTGGGAATTATGTTAATTCAGTTTTAGCAAAGTTAGAGGCTTTAAAATGTGGCTATGATGAGGCTATTCTTGTTAATTTTAATGGTAGGGTTGCTGAAGGACCTGGCGAGAACATCTTCATAGTAAAGAATGGAACGTTAATAACACCGCCTTTAAGCGCAGGGGCTCTCTCAGGCATAACAAGAGATTCTGTAATCACCATAGCAAAAGATCAAGGTATTTCAATTATAGAAACAGATATTTTAAGAGAACAGCTATTCTTAGCAGATGAAGCTTTCTTCACTGGTACTGCTGCAGAGGTTACACCCATAAGAGAGATAGATGGGCGGGTTATAGGAAATGGCTCTAGAGGTCCTATAACTGAGAAACTTCAGAGTGAATTCTTTAGAGTGGTTCGAGGCGAAGATGAGAAGTACTTGAATTGGCTTGACTTCGTTTGATCTTAAATTGAACTTAGCTTCAAAAATCAACTAAAATTCTTGAACTACTTTACTGTTTACTATGAGCGATCTTGAATGGGGTCGGTGGGATTTGAACCCACGATCGCCAGCTCCCAAGGCTTGTTCAGAAATTTTTAAAATTTCTTTGGAATCCTAAACCAAGCTAGACGACGACCCCTCTTCGCCTTAATTTTGGCTTTGGGGCGTATGGTCTAAATAAGTGTTTTCTGGCTTCATAGAACTTATCAAAAGCTTCTATCTGCTTCCTTCTCTTCTCCAGTCTGACATCGGACTTTAGCACTCTATCTATTATCTCCTTGATCTCTATGGGGTTTCCCAGCATGATCCTGTCCCCAATGAAGCATGCCCTTGGGTCTATTTTCTATTATACTTTGCCCAATTCTATCTCACATTAAAAATAAATTATTTATCCTATTGCTTTTAAGGTTAAGCTACCAAGTAGTAATTAAAATGAATATTAGAAGGTTCTTTAGCCTTAGGAGAAGAGAGGAAGAGGTATTCGATTTCATAGACAAACAATTAAGCCTGACTATAGCAGCAGTTGATCATTTATGTATATCATTAAGATACTTAAAGATGCTCGACTTCGATGCTTTTAAAAGAAACTATTCTGAGATAGATTATTTGGAGAAAAAGGCTGATGATATTCATAGAAAAATTGTTGAGAAAATTTGTGAGGGTGCTTTCTTCAGTGGTATAAGAGAGGATCTTTTAAACATGCTTGAAAAAGTGGACAATATTGCTGATAGTGCTAAAGATTCAGCTAAAATCTTGATGCTAAGAAGGCTTGAGGATAGCGTCATAAACTATGTATTTGAGGATAATGACTTGATAGATTTCTTCTCGAACTGCTCCATGGCTGTTATGGAATTAAAGGAAGTCATAAATGGATTGGAGAAGGGTAGAAACTTTGCCTTTAAGCATGTTAGCGCTGTGGAAGAGCATGAAGAGAAGGCTGACGAACTAAAAGAAAAAGTGTTAAAGCGCATATTCGAGAAGGCTGAAGAATTTAATGTATTGAGCGTGATGCAACTTGAAGACTTCATAAACATAGCTGATGATATAGCTGATAATGCAGAAGATGCGAGCGATATAGTTCTTATATTAATAGCAAAAGGGTACAGCTAAAGTGCTATACATCATATTATTGGCATTGTTGATAGCCTTTGTATTTGGCTGGAATAACTCCGGCTTATTTACAGGAGGGCTGACAGGTTCAGGGCTATTATCCTATAAGAAGAGTGTAGCATTGACAAGTCTAGGCTTGATATTGGGTGCTCTGATTGAAGGTGGTAAGATGGGAAGGACTTTGATAGGATTCATGACAGAAAGTACGACTATTATAGCATTGTCAGATGTCTTCATAACAACTTTCTTATTAATGCTAATCTTTACCCTTCTTCACATACCTGTCAGTCTGTCACATGTGAGCGTTGGAGCTTACGTTGGCGCCAACTTTGCCATTGGCTTATCATTGAACACTGCCACTCTAGGGCTGATACTTTTATCCTGGCTCTTAGTTCCAGCATTTAGCGCTCTAATTACGATCTTGATTTACAAGTTTATAGCTCGAATAGCCCAGCGCTTTAGCCTTCTAACGCTCGATGCCTTCAATAGGGTAGCAGTCATTATAGTCACATTTTACATCACTTATGCATTAGGCGCCAATAATGTAGGCTTGATCAATGGATTATACATGCCCTTGATTAGCGACTTCATTCTTTTAGAATTCATGATAATCGTTATGGCTATGTCTGTAGCTTTGGGCATTATAATTTTAGGCAAAAGGATTACAAAGACAGTTGGAGAAGATTTGATAGTTCTTAGCCCTATAAGCGTTCTTACAAGCATGTTCAGTAGTGCTTTACTTATGTGGTTCTTCACTCAATTTAGCATACCTATATCCATAACACAAGCTGTTATAGGAGGCATTTTTGGAGCAGGTCTTATAAAAAGGCATGTGATATTTAATAGAATTATATTGTATGAAATTATTGGTAGTTGGGTTGCCATTACAACTATTAGCTTCATATTGTCCATGCTCATCATGGAAGCCTTAGTATAAATCTAAAGTTGATGCTTTTTAAAGCTGATAAGGTTAGTGGAGTGGGATCGGTGGGATTTGAACCCACGATCGCTACCGCCCCAGGGTAGAATGCTAGACCAAGCTACACTACGACCCCATTAAAATGCGCTATGATAATCTTATAATTTAATCTTACGAATTTTACTCAGTTAACAATCTATCCGAGCTTACTATCTTAACTAGCTCTTTTGCCAGCCATGGTATAGATGAAGCAATTTTAAAATTATCCTTTCCAACATGAACCTCATAAGTATTAGTTATATCATTGATAAGCCCTGGTGCTATCCCTGATCCTCCTTTAGGGGCATGGATTAAGTTATAAAAGAAATCATCTAAGTTCTTAACTCTTCTCTCTATCATAGCGTATAGCCTTGCATCATCTCTTATCCAAATGATCTTAGATTTTTTTATGTTCTTTTCTATGAACTTCTTTGAATCCTCATTCCTGAATACTTTAGGGCCTATTTTTATTTCTATGGTAGGTTGATCAATCCTCTCCATCAAAAAGATGAAGGCACTATTCTCTATCTCATCAGTAGCACAATTCGCTCTGATTACTTTGAAATTATGAATATCGAGTTGCTTTAATATGTGGTTAAGGCTTCTCTTTAATTGACCCCAGAGGATATCTATGCTTCTTTTGCTATGCTTGAACTTTAATGTTACAAGATTCTCTATTAAATCGCTCTTCTCAAGTTTATTCAATGAATAATCCTTCTCTCCTATGAAATAATTTATGCTTGGCTTCTCTAAAAAAAATCTTGATGCTAGAATGAACTCTGCAAGCCTTTTTTGTGATATTGCAGTTCCTAGATTTCTTCTATAATCTACAGGATCAAGTATTATTATTTCAGCCTGAGGGAATAATTTCTTGAAATCTTCATCAACTTTCTTTAGGCTTATTAACTCTCTCTCAGCCCATCTTGAAGCAGATTTTAATGTTGATATAAAGGACCCATAATTTATAGATAGGACTTCACAAACATATCCACTAAAGCCTTGTATAGCAATTTCTGCACCATAAACCCCTATACCTTTCATGAACTTCTTAAGCATTCTCACTTCTCTTCGAAGATCATCATCTAAAGCTTTGACCATGAATTCAGTATGATATGGCGATCTGTCTGCTGCACTCTTCCACTCTCCCTTTTTTACATCGTAGCAAGGGACAACGTTAACTTTAACATCCTCAATGCAAGCCTCTACATATGGGTGCTCAGAATATCTAAGCACGGGGTTGTAACCCTTCATAGAATTCAAAGCTATGTCTAGACCATACTTTTCAAGCTCCTTTTTTTCTAAATCTTTTGGAAATTTGACAAAGATGTCTATATCAGCTTCTCCTTTTAGCCAAGTTCCTTTTGCGTATGATCCTCCCAGAACAACGCTTGGTTTAAATTTACTATCTGATGCAACTTTTGAAACCTTCTGAAAGGCAATCGATGCTAAAGCTTTAACATGATCTATTTCTTCTTTCGATGGCTCTACCAACTTTAATGCTTCTTCTATTACTTTGTTCAATTCGTTCATTTCATTCCATCTCGAAGGGGAAGGTGTAAACATCACTATAAATAGGACCCTTTGGTGTTAGATCACTCTTCTTAAGCCTCATAGATGTTATTATCTCTTCTCCAAAATCTTGGCTCTCATGCTCTTTTATAAAAGCAAGCAATCTATCCTTATTCCTCCCGCTCTTCACTCTAGATATTGTGATATGAGGTTGAAAGCCCCTCTCATCGATACGTGTAATGCCCCTTAATCTTTCCTCTACTTTATTTGCTACATTGAATAAATCATCAGTACAACTTTTATCAACTCCTACCCAGATTACAGAGATTCTTTGTGGACTTGGGAAGACTCCCATCCCTTTATAGATGACATGTAATGATTTGAATTTAAGATTCTCTAATGAATCTTTTATCCTCATGGCTAAAGCATCGTTTATCTCTCCGAAGAACTTTACAGTGAAGTGAAGGTTATTAGTCTCAACGAGCTTTAAATCTGCTTCTGTTTGTATGAGCCTTTTTTGAGCATCTTCGATGAGCTTAATAACCCTCTCATCTTTTACATCCAAGGCAAGGAAAGCCCTCATATCATCAATCATTATAATACTGACTTTTTTGCTTTTTGTAATTAATTAGGCTGTTAAAAATGCTTAGCTTGGTGACTTCATAGTTGCCTTTCGTTGCTTTTGCCCCTTCTTAACTTCAGTCATGGCTTAAGGCAGGCATTTCAGATAACCTCTTAAAGTAACTTCATACTCAGGTCTCGTAATTGTCACTACGCAACCGAGCGAAGCTGTGATAAAGGTAGCTGAAGAAAACAAAATTAAAGTAATAGTAGAAACGGACCCGAACCAACTGTCTAACCATATAAGGTCAATTATTAAGAAAGAGTGGATATAGCAATCTCGCTAAAGACGAAGGGAAAATGTCAGACAACCTTATTAACTTCTAGGGGTAGTAGTAGATTCTAGGGGTAGTAGTAACTTGTACTTTGACGAACGGCCCAAGGACAACAAGAAAAGCCTTTACAACAGGGAAGAGGAGCTAAGCAAGTTGGTCAATGAATTACGAAAAGGTGCTCCACTCATTCTTCTCTTAGGCTTAAGGCGGGTAGGTAAGACTTCCCTCCTTTATACAGCCCTAAATGAGTCAAAGCAACCATCCATTCTGGTAGACTGCAGAGAGTTTGAGGAACATTTTGCCGTATCGTATCGAAATTTTCTTGGAGTTCTTGAGAGAAGTGTGAGCAAACTGATAGGGAAATACGACGGTCTGCGTCGATATCTGAAGCGCATCAAGGGAGTTACGTTAGGCAGTTTTGGTGTACAGTTTTCTTTTGAGGATAAGCCTCAGTCGAGTATCATCGCTTTATTGAATCAACTGAATAGTTGGGGGTCAGACCAGGGTTACAAAGTAGTTCTGGCGTTAGACGAAGCCCAGGAACTCCGAAAAGTGCGGGGATTAAACATCCAGTCGATTCTTGCCTACACTTATGATCGCCTAAGAAACATCGTTACCGTTCTAACCGGGTCGCAGGTGGGGATGCTTCATCGCTTTCTTCAGGTTGAAAATCCAAAGACCCCACTCTACGGCAGGTCTGTAGTGGAGATAGCTGTACGAAGACTGAACGATCATGATGCATTAGATTTCCTGATGAAGGGCTTTGATCAATTGGGTGTCAAAGCTAACACGGACATGCTTGATTACTGTGTGCAGAGGCTGGACGGAATACCTGGTTGGCTGACCTCCTTCGGAGCACGGGCTGTGAGAGAAGGGGTCAAAAAGGAAGTTGTTGATAGGGTGCTCGAAACAGGATCACATCTAGTCGCAGATGAATTGAAGAGGTTCTTAGTTGCAAGGGGCATAGCTGAACGCCGCTATCGTTTAATCCTCCGTCGATTGGCCGAAGAGCCAGCCTCATGGACACAGCTTAAGATATTCTTGGAGGCTAAGGAAGGCAAAAGAATTTCACCTTCCATTTTCACGCAACTATTGAATAACTTCGTTGACTCTGGATTTGTAGAGAAGTCTAACGAGACCTATAGAATACCAGACCCAATCTTACTGTACGGCATTAAAGCAGGCCTAGTATGAGGAGCTCTTTTACACGCCCCTCCCAGATATCAGCTAAACTTCTAAGGGTAGTAGTAACCTCTAGGGGTAGTAGTTATACACTCATAAGATCGTCCTTGCTATAGCTTCAACTTTGAGATAAATTAAAAAAAGCCATGATCGCTGTATTTGTGACCACAATTATTACAGAGCTCTGAGTAGGGTGTCGATACGAATTCTTGGCACGGACATCCATAAACGCGACATGCTCCCCAGCCCATCTATTGAGTCACCTTCCTATTCTGAGAACCTATTGAAAATTATTTAAGCTCTTCTTTCATTATTTATGATTGAATTGAAAATAAAACCATTCAACCTTCCTTTAAAGATAACAGTAGAGGCTCAAGTAAATCCATCAGAAGATGCCAATAAAGTAAAGATTGCTATTCAAAAACTTATCAAGCTGATAGAGCCAAATTTCTCACAAAAGGATAAGATAGTAGCCTCAACAGAAGATGAGAAGAGTCTATATTTAATTTATGAGCAGATAAGAGCCAAGCAGATATTGGCTGTAGCCCGTAGGTTGCTATTTAAAAATATGGCTCAAGATAATACATATCTCATATTGAATAAGCAAGCAGCCTTTATAGGAAGCTTAAATATTTGTGAGGAAGAGGGCGAATCTCCTCTAGGTCCTATAAAGCTTATCATACAAAGCTCTTATATCAATGAATTCATAGATTGGTTAGCACCGAGTTGATATTATGGCAATAGTGGGTTTATCAGCCCTTTACATTCTATTAAAAGGAGAGCCCTTTGAAAATTTGATAAAAGATATAACATCTGAGAGGGAAGAGAATGAAAATCCTGATGTTTGGGAGATAGTCGATGAATCTAATCATTCTTTAACTCATAAAAATCTCAAATCTATTCAGGATCTATCTTCACAGGGTTACTCCTTCACTGTTCACTCTCCTTACAGCGAGATTAATATAGCTGATTTGGATGCTCTTAGACGCCGTGAATCTTTAGCAAAGTTAAAGAGATCGATAGATTCAGCAGCCAAAATTGAAGCCAAAGCCTTAGTTTTACATCCTGGTTTAAAGATGAAAGACCAAATCGTAGCTGAAAGGTTAAATGAAGAATCAATATTAACTCTTTACGATTATGCTGAATCCTTTGGCTTAACTCTTGCCCTTGAGAATATGACTTCTAATACACAGTACTTTATGACAAAGCCTATAGATTTTGAGGAATTCTTAGAAAGGACTAGAATTCGCTTAAAGATAGCCTTCGATATAGGACATGCCCATGTGGGAGATTTAGTGAATGAATTTGTATCAAAGCTATCAGATAAATTCATAATAATTCATGTTCATGATAACAATGGTATGAGAGATGAGCATCTTGGAATAGGGGATGGCTCTATAGACTGGGATGACTTTGCAGATCAAATTATGGAGCTTGATTTCAGGGGAATTTATATAGTTGAGTCTGTTGAGAAGCCTTACGAATCTATAGCAAGGTTAAGAGAGATGCTGAGCCCGATTTAACTGTTGTTACAGTTTATTGGATGAGGAGACTGATGCAAAGATGGCAAGGGTTGAATACGACTCAAAAGTGGATGTAATGTATATTTGGCTTAGAAAAGCCAAGTACGAAATTAGCGAGGAGCTTGCAGAAAACGTTATAATAGACCTTGACAAGCGTGGACGTATAATTGGAATAGAGATTCTTGATGCATCGAAAACCTAGGAAAACAGCTAGTGGAAAAGATACTAAGCACAGAAAAGTTGGCTGTTACAGCCTAACCTGTAAAGCGAGGTATGTCTCCATTCTATGGATTACGATAGGGAACATCTATTACCAATTGATCTGATGCTGCTATTACATTAGGGTGTATCTTCAATGCTTGAGATACTAAATTGCTAACATCTTCATACCTTGCGCTGAAATGAGTTAGAATAAGCAGATTAGCCCCAGAATCTTTTGCCAATTGAGCTGCCTCTACACATGTTGAGTGCATGTTCTCTTTAGCTTTATCGCTATACTCATCACCATAAGTTGAATCGAATATTATAACATCAGCCTTGGAGAAGAACATTGATAATTTAGCATTTGGTCTAGTATCCCCAGATATGCCTATCTTTCTTCCTGGTCTTCTAGGTCCTAATACTTGGTCAGGAGTTACTATTTTATCACCTAATTTTATGCTTTCACCATTTTGTAACTTAGACCATAAAATCCCCTTTGGTATTCCAAGTTTTAACGCCTTTTCAGGATAGAATACCCCTGGTCTATCATGCTCTTCTAGCAAGTATGAATAAGTTCTCACGGAGTGCTCAGCCAAGCAAGCTTTAACACAATAATCCTTCTCATTCACAACTATCCCCTCTTTTACCTCATTTACATTGATTTGAAATGTCAGACCAAACTTAAGGTATCTTATATTGTGCTTTAGAAAGCCTATGATTCCTCTAGGTCCATATATATCCAAAGACCTATCCCTATTAAGCATGGACATGGTTTGTAAAATGCCAAGTAAGCCCAATATATGATCTCCATGAAAGTGAGTTATGAAAATCTTTGTCTTTCTATTGAAGCCAAGACCAGCCTTTACCATCTGCCTTTGAGTACCTTCGCCTGCATCGAACAATAGTAATTCATTTCCTCTCATTATAGCAATTGATGGTAGCCCTCTCTCAATAGTCGGGACTGATGATGAAGTGCCAAGAAATACGAGCCTCAATTGGACCAACGTTTACCTCCTTAAAATCTAGACTAAATAGTAAATTTTTGATTAATAAATTTATGATAGATTAATGCCAAATTGGGATGACAATAGAAGTTATTCATATACTCAATTCAAAATAGGATATTCAGTGCTCAAAAAGAGCCTTTGAATTTTTATCGATCTTTTCATCGATATTCCTATTATGAGATTTTTATCCCATCTTCAATATCGATCTCAATAAGGTTCTATACTCTATCTTTTCTTGAGGGCTACCAGGGGCAGGTAATTCATATATCAAAGGTATAGGTTGCTTAGCCTTTATATCTGTGAGCTTACGGCGAACGGGTCTTGCTACATCGTCGCCTACTATTATCAACCCTATCTCTTTGTTCTGCACCATCTTCTTAATCTCCTTCAAAGCGTCATCTGGTGTTTTAACTTCTATCCCAGGTATTCCTGCCAACCTAAAGCCTGTAACGAAACTCCTCTTGCCTATGGCTATTACGCGCATCCTAACCTATGATTTGGCTTGTGAAATAGATTTATAAGCCTTCTCCAAAAAAGTTATTAAAAGAAAAATTCAGAGTTTTACGGTGGGAGCTAAAGTCTATCTCTGGTGACGAGCTTGGTCGTAGAGCAGATGGCTAAGGTAACGTTACTTGTTCCTAGGAGTGAACTTCCAGTAGCCATCGAAGAGCTTACAAAGTTTGAATGGTTTCATACAGCACAGCCAAAATCTGTTACTTATGACGTGAACATAGATGCTTTGAGCATGAGGGCTTATAAGCTATTCATAGAGCTGGATAGCATAATAAAAGAACTCCAATTGAAGGCCCAACTAGGCATAATAGAGACCATAAAAAAAGGAGCTATTGTAACAAAGAAAGAGAAGATAGTTGCAAAAGATTGGAAGGATTTTCTAGATCAAGTTGAAGCCCAGGCAAATCCATTGTTAGAGGAATTAAGGAATTTATCTAGTGAGAAGGCTTCTCTCGAGAAGAGGCTTTCAGATGTTTCTGCTTTAAGGGAGGCTTTAGTGATAGTATCTAGGCTCTCTATCGATCTTGAAAAGCTTACTCATCTTAAACATGTGCACATGGTCTTCACTATAGTTAATACAAAGGATATAAAAGAGATAAGGAATAGCCTTCCGAATCATTTCGCTGTTGATAGACCTTTAACGAAGACTTATAGCGCTCTTCTTATAGCTGGCTCGGCTAGATTAGCAGAGTATGTAGATAAAGTCTTAAAGAGCTTTGAGTTAAAACCTTTCTCCATCCCTAAAGAGTTGCCTCAGAACCCAATGGAGGCATATAAAGTCTTAAGGTCTCAAGAAATGGAATTGACGAAAGAGCTCATTGAATGTGAGGGTATGCTGAGCAAAATTATAGAGCAGTCAAAAGAGAAGTTCCTAGTCCTGCATGAAGCGACTCAAGCAGTGTATTCAATCCTTAACCCTATAAGGAAATCTGGGGATTTGAAAAGAATAGCCATCATAGAGGGTTATATACCAGCATCTTATCAAGATAATTTTAAAAAGAGGTTCATGGATAAGTGGCTCTGCTTTATCAAACCTCTTAGTAGCCACTCTGAGCATGAAAAGAAAGAGTATTCCTCAGCACCGTCATTATTCCGCAATAAATCTATTGTAAAACCCTTTGAGAACATAACAGTTACTCAAGGTCCTCCAAGGTATGGAGAGATAGACCCAACGCCTTTGATAACTCTCATCTTCCCTCTATTCTATGGTATAATGTTTGGTGATTTTGGGCATGGATTAATTCTGCTATTGGTTGGTTTAATCTTATACAAAAGGGGAGACGAAGGTCTAAAGAGGTGGGGCGTCATCTTATCTTTCGCTGGAACTTCTGCCATAATCGTTGGTACATTGCTAGGAGAGGCTTTTGGCTTTAAACTCGGTGAGATAATACCATTGCTAGGTCCCCTTCAAGTTTTAGAGCTTGTTGAAAGAGTTCATCGTCAATTTAACATGGAGAGTGTTGTAATTCTCCTTCAAGTAGCCATCCTTCTTGGAATATTTCATTTAGCTATGGGTCTTTTGATCAATGTAATTAAGGGCATAAAAGAGAAGGAGCGTATCGAGGTGCTTGTATTCAAGCTACCATTGCTCATAATGTATATATTCGGAGTGTTCTTCGCTTTATCCTTCATAGGTGCTGGAAATAGCTTTGCAAACATTCTTACAAGCTCTAACCCTACGCCTTTAATAGGTTTGCCAGTTTATCTTATGGGTGCAATATCCATAGCTGTTGTAGTATCATGTATGATAATAATCATCTTAGGAAAAGGCATAGCCATCAAAATGGGCAAGCTACCAAAGGAACCTATAGGCATGGTCGTTATGATCGATCTCATTGAAGTCCTCTTTGAAAGAATCCCTGGGCTCTTGGCAAATACAGTAAGCTATGCAAGGCTCGCCATTCTCCTTATAGTTCATTCAGCTTTGCTTTTTGTTGTCAATACTGCCCAAGGAATGGGTTTGACTGGGCTACCAATACTTTTCTTAGGAAATGCTGGTATAATAATGCTTGAAGGCTTGATAGTTTTTATTCAAGACCTTAGGCTTCATCTATACGAGTGGTTCACGAAGTTCTATGAAGGAAGTGGAAATACCTTTAATAAGATTGCTCCTAGCACGAATTATGTTGAGATCATTCTTGAATAAATCATAAAATAAGTTTTCTTAAGATATTTTGAGGCTCAGCTCCTTGCTCTACACCAAAGGCTATAGCTGATAAGTTTCGAACTTCTATCTCCTTGAGTTTTATAATACCTAAGATAGTGCTGAGGCTGAAGATATCCCATATGAAGGGGCTTAAAGCCTTCTTACGGCGTAGCCGCTCAAAAGCATCTTCTAATCTTGTTATGAACTCTTTTTCAGAGGCAGTTATAGGAATGATACTTCTATAAGCAGTCTCTTCAAGGTAAACAGTGGCGTCTACTATCGATTCGCTATCTATCATCAAGTCTATTATGTCCTCTTTAACATCAAAAGTAGGCTTTATGATGAGCTCTCTAGTCTGGCTTTGAGTCAATCCCCATAATTTTGATCTAAATACAGTTAAAATGTTGTATGAGTCTACATCAATTGCTATTATCGATCTGCACTTTTTAGCATCGGCTTTACTTATCTTTTTAAGAGAAGCCAAGATAAACTCGTAAAGAGCCTTGTCAACATATATGTCAAAGATCTGAATCTCGCCCTTCTCATTGAATATATTTAAAGCTGATTCAGCCTCAAATTCTAGCTCACTCTCTCTCAATATATCGGTTGCCTCGATAAGGTCTTTTGAAGCCAAAGCCCTTACTACAAGATCTCTTCTTCCTATCAATTCTTCAGCGTACAAATCTATATACCTAGAAAGCTCTTCGTACTCTTTTCCAAGGGCTTTGCCTTTCAGTATCGTCTTTAAATTCCATGCAATATATTTAGTATAATAAGCAAAGAGAAGTTCTGGCGCGGGCAACTCCTTCATTAAAGAGTAGTGAACAAAAGCTAAATGCTGTCTGAAGGCAAGTTCAAGGCGATCAGCTTCGTAAGGCTTTTGGACTTTAGAAACATTTTCAGAGTATATAGTGCCTCTGAGTCTGCTTACCAAATCTTCCATATCTTTGGATTCTGCCAAATTCTCTATTGTTTGAATAGGTAATAGAGCACCTTTTATGGCATAGGACTTTACTAAGCTATAAATTATGTCTGCACTCACGTCATTCACCGAGTATAGTTTTTACCACTATATCTATTGCCTTATCATATACCTTTTTTATCTTAGCCCTTAGCTCTCCTACCTTCTCCTTACTTTTAGCCACGATGATCTCTGCTTCTTTTTCAACCCCAACTTTCACGCTATTAATTTCCTCTTCAGCCTTCTTCGTAGCCTCTTCTAAAGATTTGATCTTCGCTCTCTCAGCCTCTTCTTGTGCCAGAGATAATAGCCTTTTATTCATCTCCTCAGCTTTAGCCTTTATCTCATCTAGCTCCTTCTCCATGTTATATAGCTCTAGCATTACATTCTCAATTTCTGAACTTATTTGCTCGCTCAAATCACCCCTTAGCTACACATAGTGGGTTATTAAATTTTCCCAGCCTTTACAAGCACCACAGGTATTAGCATTAAGCCAAAGATAAGTAACATTTGTAAGGAAGTTTCCTCTTTATCCGTAATATATCTCTGAATATATTTCGAATACTGAATGATATAAAGACCTATGAACTTAGGTATACACATACACTGCATGGATAATCTGGGAAACGCTATAATCTACTCGCACTAACACTATCTGCATAGTTGCCAAACCTAAAGCCATGGGCTTCTGGGTACTCTTTTAAGTAATCTTAAAGCAAGCCTTTCAACTTCTCCACGAAGTCCCTAATAGTCTGAGCGTTTCTCTCCACGATCTCTGTTGGCATCCAGTCTTCGTAAAAGTTCATGTGGAGGTTGTTGGCTATAGAGAAAGCATCAATGAGCCCCCACTCAGGGCGCTCTTTTTGAAGCTTTACTATAAACTCTCCTAGACTCTTATGAGTTCCTAATCTTAAACCTCTCTTTGCAGCTACAGCCTTTATTATTTCAGCACATGCACCCCATAGTTTCTCAGAGGCTTGAGCGTAATCCTTCTTAGCTAAAAGTTTCTCTGCCTCTCTTAAATACTTACTATTAAGCCTCTCATACTCAGCTTGCCTAATTCGAGCCATAATCTCTCTTGTATTCTTTTGGGTTAACGATATTATTAGCTTTATCCACTTAACCCTTAACTGAGAAACTCTCAGATGCTATCGATGTTATAGAGAACCAAACAATTATAACCCTAAAAGCAAGGGTCTAAGTCGCGTCTCATGAGAGCGAGGAATTAAGCTCTTACCCTTTATTTTTCCCATGAGATAGCGAAACTTATATTTCATTCAGAAACCAATTTATTTTAGTGTTTTAATGACTAGAGATCATAGGAACAAAAATGAAAACTTCATTGAATATGAATAATCGAAGCATTGCTTTTCAAGGAGAATTTGGCGCTTATAGTGAAGAGGCTGCTTTCAAGTATTTTGGAAACTCGATACAAACGATAGGATGTAAAACATTGTCGGATGTTTTTCAAATTTTAGAAGAAAATAAAGTTGATTTTGCAATAGTTCCTGTTGAAAATTCTATAGAAGGAAGTGTAGGCCAGGCTTACGATTTGCTATTAGAATATAATTTGAAAGCTTGCGGGGAAGTTTTTCATAAAATAAAACATTGCTTGATATCGTTCCCTAATGTCGATTTGAAATCTATAAAGACAGTTTACTCACATCCTCAAGCCTTAGGACAATGCAGAAAATTTTTGGAAGAATTGAAATGTGAATTGATACCTTTTTATGATACTGCTGGTAGCGTTAAAATGATAAAAGAGAAGAATTTAAGAAATGCTGCTGGAATAGCCAGTGAAAGGGCAGCAAAAATTTATGGATTGAATGTTATCGTAGAAGGCATAGAAACCAATCATAATAATTACACAAGATTTTTAATTTTATCAAAAAAAGATTCAGAACCAACAGGAAATGATAAAACCTCTATCATATTTACAACTAAGCATGTTCCTGGAGCTTTACATAAAGCCTTAGGAATTTTTTCAGTTAGTGATATTAATCTAACAAAAATAGAATCAAGACCAATTGTTGGAAGACCTTGGGAATACAATTTCTATTTAGATTTTGAGGGCCATCATAAAGACAAAATAGTTAGCATGGCATTGGAAATTTTAAAGCATAATTCTCTGTTCATAAAAATAATAGGTTCTTATCCTAAGGCAAAAGAAGATTTTAGCAAAGAGTAATTTAATGAAAAATAGCTGGAGGTCTTAAAATGAAAATAGCAATAATAGGCGGGGCAGGAAACATGGGGAAATGGTTTTGCAACTTTTTCTTGAAACAAGGATACGAGGTAATAGTTTCAGGAAGAATCAGGCAAAAATTAATTGATTTATCAAAAGAGATTCCAGTGAAGGTTGCAGAAAATAATATTGAAGCTGTAAAGAAAGCTGATATTATTATGATTTCTGTTTTATTACAAAACTTTGAGGATGTTGTTAGAGAATTTGCTCCTTACATTAAAAAAAATCAAATTGTTTTGGACATAACATCTGTAAAAGAAATTCCAGTGGACATAATGCACAGATACATAAAGAAGGGAACAATACTAGGAACTCATCCAGTTTTTGGACCAGGAGCAAAGGATACGAATCAGAATTTTGTTCTTACTCCTAGTAACGAAAAAGAGGAAAAATACGCTAGAGAATTAGAGACATGGCTAGAAGAAAGAGGTTTTAAAGTTAGTATAATGTCCCCTAGAAAGCATGACGAACTAATGGCGGTTATTTTAGGATTTTCTCATTTTGTTGGTTTGACTGTTGGAGATACATGGCTTGACTTGAATTTTAGAGAATTAGAAAAAATTTCTGGTACAAGTTTTAAGACTCTTTTTAATCTTGTAGAAAATGTTGTTAATACTGATCCAGAATTCTATTCTGTCCTTCAGATGAGTTTACCCAATGTTGATAAAGTAGAAAGTTTATTTCAAAGAAAAATTGAAAAGTGGTTAAATATTATAAGAAATAAGGATAAGGAAAAGTTTGTTAAAGAGATGATAGCCTTAAGAAAAAAATTAGAAGAGTCAAGAAGATATAGCCAAGCTTGAGGAAAGCCTTTGAACGTGCTGTTAGGAATAGTGGTCTTAATATCAAGAACCAAGAATTTCTCATGGGGCATATATTGCTAGGCTCACAAGATGCATACTATGATAAAACGAAGATAGATAAATTAAGGAAGAAATATGCCAACTAGACAGCGGGAACAGGCAATAGCTGAAAGGCTAATTAGAACCTTAAAAGCAGATAACTAAACTTAATTATAACCTTAAGATAGTATATGATGATGAAGATGAAGGGAAGAAACTACAAAGAGATAAAGGGCATGCCTTACGTAAGGAGAGAGTTCATACCTGGTGCTCCAAGGACTAAGATAGCAAAATTCTCTGTTGGCAATCCTAGTCAAGACTATGATCTTAAACTTGAGTTAAGAGCTAAAGAGAGAGCTCAGATAAGGCACAATGCCCTTGAGGCTGCAAGAGTTGCTACAAACAAAAAGTTGTCAGAGATAGGCGAAGGTAACTACTATCTTTTCGTCAAGATCTATCCTCACATCGTGCTCAGAGAGAACAAGATGATAGCTACAGCAGGTGCTGATAGGCTTCAAGAGGGTATGAGAAGGGCTTTCGGAAAGCCTATAGGTCTTGCAGCAAGAGTTGAGATGAATACTATAATTCTTGAGGTAAGTGTAAAAAAGGAGAATTTAGGAGAGGCGAAGGATGCTCTAAAAATGGCAGCAAGCAAGTTACCCATCCCTACTTATGTAAAAGAAATTCCTTTAAAGCAAACTATAATAGAGGTTAAAGAGAAATAAATATCTGACTAAATTCATCTTCGTAGAATTCGATTTCATTTAAGTGATATAAATGATCTGGATAGACGAGGAAAAGGTATTCTCAGAAATTAAAAAAAATAAGCCAAAGGTTGTTGCTATAAATGCACCTGAAGGTCTTATGATGAAGGTGCATGAGCTTACATTTAAGATTCAAGAATTATTTGGTGTGCAGACTATAACTATTGCTGATCCTTGCTATGGTATATGTGATACTGTTGATGAAGAAGCTGAAAGGTTAGGAGCTGATATAGCATTCCATATAGGTCATAATGTTGCCATAGAAAGAATAGGCAAAAATACAGTATCAATAGATGCAATCGATGATGTAGATTTTGATGAAGTCTTGAAAGCCTCACTGCCAACTCTCAAGAGATATGGGGTCATAGGGCTCTGCACAATAGCTCAGCATATTCACAAAATTCAGAAGGTCGAATCTCTCTTAAAAGAGAAGGGTATTAGAGTGATTATAGGCAAAGGAAAAGGGCTCATAAAAGATGGGCAGATATTAGGATGTGATTTTCATACAGTTTTTGAAATCAGAGAAGATGTTAACGCCTTTATTTTTCTCGGTCAGAGCATTTTTCATGCTATAGGTGTAGCTTTAGCCACGAGCAAGCCCACCTTTATGCTAGACCCATACTATAAAGAGGCTTTAGATGTTACACCAATAGCTTCAGATGTATTAAAAAAAGCCATACTTTCCATCTACAAAGCCTTAGATGCAAATACTATTGGGATAATAATAGGGTTAAAGGAAGGGCAAAAAAGGTTAGATAGGGCTTGGAAGATCAAGGATGAGCTAGAGAAGCATAGTAAGAAGGTCTCATTTATAGCGTTACATGAGATTAACAATGAGAGGTTGATTCAGCTACAGAAGATAGATGCCTTCATACAGACAGCATGCCCAAGAATTTCCATAAATGGTGAAAGCTTCGATAGACCTGTTCTATCAGCTCTTCAAGCTGAAGCCCTTATCAGGATATTGGATGGGAAAGATTTTGAGGATGTATTTCAAAGAAGTATTTGGTTTTAAAAACACTTTTATTAATGAGCATTAATACTTTTTACAATCTTGCCAGATCATAATTTGATTGCAGAAAAATTGAGGAGAGTAACCCCAGGTGACAAGCTTGCTGTAATAGAGGAGTTCAGCTCTAATGATGGAACTTATATGAATGAGGATTTAATTAGGGCATCAAAATTAGGAGTAGCAAATTATGACCTAAAGAAAAAAGAAGTCAAAATAGAGCCGTTGAAAAAGATCAGGGTACCGATGATAGGCGATAGCATAATAGGACAGGTAGATGCTGTACAAAGTAATATTGCCAACATAAAAATCCACTATATTAACGATGAGAGGAGTTCTAGTAGTTTCACAGGGATGCTCGTTCTAAAGCCTGAGAACTCAATTAAAAAAGGTAAAAGAAAGACAACCATTTGTAAGCCTGGCGACATCATTAGGGCAAAGGTTACAAGCTGTAAGAATGCTATAGTTCATCTTTCCATAGATGGCAATGGAAACGGCGTGATATATGCAACATGTAGCTCCTGTGGAGGAAATGTAAACGGGATTGATCAAAGGATAAAATGTGTTGATTGTGGATTAGTTGAAGAGAGAAAGCTTGCATTTGACTTTGGCAAAGCTTACTTAAAATAATCAAAATTCTTATTAATCGCTCTCTGATAGAAGCTAATAATGGAAATCAAAGTAATCTCAAGCACTGAGAAGATTTTAATCATGGATATAGAGGGTGAGGATATATCTATACTAGAGATAGTTCGTCATGAACTCCTTAAAGATAATCATGTGATATTTGCCGGCGTAATAGAACAGCACCCATTGTTAAAGAAGCTTACTATGAGAGTTCAGACTAAAAATATAGAACCTTTAAATGTTTTAATTTCTAGTTGTTCAAAAGCTATTGAGAAATCATCCGAGTTGCTTTCAGAAATGAAGAAGATTCTTATTGAAAGAGGGGCATCATAAATGCAGTTCTGTGAAAAATGTGGAACAAGGCTTAAGTTCAAACAGATAAAGACAGAAGGTAGATTTTTTCATGGCTTAGCCTGTGATAACTGTGGCTTTTACATAAGGATTGAAAAGGTTACAGGCAAGTTAGAGAAATCATCATCCAATTACATAAAAATTCTTGGAGATGAAGCAAACGAGATAAAGACATTGCCTATTGCAACTATAGAATGCCCGAAGTGTGGTAATACAACAGCTTATTGGTGGTTATTACAGACTAGGGGAGGAGATGAACCTCCTACTCAGTTCTATAGATGCACAAATGAGAAATGTAATCATACTTGGAGGCTGTACACCTAAGATAGCATATAACAATCATTGTTTTATGGAATTTCATCAAAAACATGATTAAACAGCATGCTAAACATATATATTATGATAACCATATAGGGTCGGGGTAGTATGGCAAATTATAAATGTCTAATTTGTGGGGAAATATTTGACACAGATTCGGAAGAAGGCAAACTTCACATGCAGATGAAACATGAGATGGGTCTATTTGAAGCTATGTGGTTGCAGAAAGTAGAAAAAATATGATAAAAGCAGTAATAAAATAAACTTTCAATTTCTATTTCTTGACCTCTCCTATCATTTAGCTAGCAATAATTCCATGAGCATCTTTTGGTCTATCTCAGCCCTTGCTCTCCATCCTATGTATAGAACATTATTCTCATCCTTTAAAAGATAGCCATTTCTAATGAATCTGTCCAAGTTCATATCAACCCTCCATTTTGGGAACTTTTCTCTTAAGATTTGTTCAACATCACTTCTTGGAGCCTTACCTTGTCTCGATATTATTAGAGCTATTGTTGCTGCTAAAGCAGCTATATCATCTATTCTCCATCCAGATGCCATTATATCGCTAACTGTCAAGGGATTCTTTATAGTTATGAAGAACCTTGCCCTATCGATCTGCTCTTCAGAAGGCTTATCAGTTATTTCAATATCTTCGAATACTGCTTTTACTTGAAGGTTCAATCCATCGAGCTCTGAATTCAATACATCTATTATACTCATAAAATCCTTACCCAAAGCCTTCTTCAGCTCCCATCCTCTCAAGCCAGGCTTCCTATGCCTTTGAAAGAAGAGCAACTGAGAGGCTCTCTTCAATTTTCTGCTTATCTCAGCCTCTCTCTCACCCAACCCTTTCCCTCCCTAAGATTCTTCCAATATTCATAATTTAGAGTTATAGGTAAAGAGTGAGTTATCTTTTTGCTGGATAATTTTCTTGGCTCTTTTAAAGGCATTATAAAAGTTCTCTCCTCCAATGGGTCTATTATGAGCGTTGCATAGCCTTCTGTTAAGATGAAGCTTACAATATAGGCTCTTTCTAAAGTCTCTTCAAAAGTATCAGCATATACAAAATCCCAATAATCTATCTTATCATTAATGCTTAATTTACTCATCAGCTCTTTTAACAATTCCTTCATTCTCTCATCAAAATCCTTCAATGAGAGGACTCTAAGCTTGATCAAATCATCTATTTCAAGAGATTCTATAGGAGAGCCTAAGCTAAAATCCTCTCTCCATCTCTCACTCAGTGGTAAGAGGTTATTCCAATAATCTACAGCATCTTTTAGCCTCTGAGAAAAGATTTGATCTATCTCAACTATAGGATGCCAAGAATCAAGAAAGGCTTCAGCTATGGTCTTTGGGTCTAGCATTCTTATCTTCAGCTCAACGAAGATAGGGTCTATGTAAAGAGAAGATGAACGGTGCTTTATCCAATCACTCTGTAATTTTATTATAGATGAAATGGCATTAATAGCCTCAGCATCTAAGAGCAATTCATCCAATAGCTTCCAGTGAGGGAGATACTTCTTCAGCCTTTCAAGAGAAGCCTTTACATTAACTTCAAATGGGTCTACTCCTTTTATCTCTATAGTTCTACACATCTCAACAATTCTTATTAAATTCTCTAGGCTAACCCTCACTCTTTGCAAACTCCTTCACCACTCTTACTTCGGACTTCCCTTGTACACTTTGAACCACTATAACATGAATGTCATGCTCTGTAACAGCAAGCTGGCTAGGCGTAATCATAAGATGTTGTGTATCTTTGCTTTCCTTGATAGTCGAGACTATAACTTTGAATATGGCTTCACGATTCCTTGGATCCATATGAACGTCAAACTCATCCACAGCTCTAAAAGGGGACATTATATGTTGCTGTAAGGATAGCAAGAAGGCCATTATAGAGATTGTCCTCTCGCCACCACTTTGAGTGTAAGCATCCAAGACAGATGGCACCCCTCCCCTAAAACCAACGAGAAGTTCAAGACCAGCTGTCTCTAAATCTTCTAATCCACTTAACCTTACGCTACCTACAGCATTTATCTTTGATAATATGCTTTGATATGAAGGATTAACTTCATCTATGAGCTTCTGTAAAACCTTTCTCCAGACTTCTTTCCTCTCTTCCAATTCTAACAAAGCTCTTTTCCTATTTTCAGAGACTATTGTTGCCTTTTCCTTTAACTCATTAAAAGTCTTTGAATAAGCGTTATACATGTCTTCTGCTTCTTCAGGTATGGCTCCAAGGGATTGAATGTGAGCATCTGTGATTTTAGTCTCAGCATCTATCTCCATTAAGTTTCTCTCAGTCTCTATCCTCTCACCAGCTTTATCCATAAAAGGGGCTAACTCATCGAGTCTTTTCTTCCCATCTCTTATCTCTCTCTTTATATCATCTATTTCATCCTCTATGCCTTTCTTTCTAAAGCTCAGTATAGCCTCGTTCACCCTGTAGTTGACATACTTCTCTAAATTGGAGCTTATCTCCTTCTCCAATTTGCCCAACCCAATCTGAATCTTAGAAATTTTATATTCAATCTGTTTTTTATTATCCTCAAAGCTCTTAACTCTCTCACCTAGCTTTCCTATGGGCTCTACATTCAATTGGCTCAAGATATTTTCTGTGACTTGAATCTCTGTTATAGCCTTCTCAATCTCTATAAGAGAGTAGTAAAGTTTTCTTTGCTCCATTTGCTGAAAAGTAAGTTTCTCATAAGAATTTTTTACAAATCCCTTCGTATGCTCTATCCTAGATATGATATTTTCTAAAGTGTTCGTTCTACTCTTAAGCTTCTCTTCTAGAGAGGCTATGATCCTCTCTTGCCTTGTTATCTGAGCCCATATAGCTTCTCTCTCCAATAATCCTCTTTTTTCTATAAGCTCCTTTCTTAGAAGGCTCTTCTCATAAATATCTCTCCAATAATTTAGAGTCTGCTCAGCACCTTCAAGGGCTCTTAGTATGGATTCCTCTTCACTTATCAAGCCTGAAAGCTTATCCTCAGCTTCTAGTATTCTCCTTCTATAATCTTGAAAGCCAACTGCTTCTTCTACCATCTTTAACTTATCTTGTGGCGAGATAACACTGAACTCTTCCACCATATTTTGATGCATTATTATGAGCATGTTATCAGGGTTTATGCCAAATTCTCTAAAGAGCCTCGTAACTTGGCTCTTATCTATCTCACGATAATCTGCCTCATACCAGTATGAGCCATCCTTTCTCAAGTAGCGAGAGAGCATGAAAGTATCTGACTTGAAGAATGGTATAGGTCTCTTGCCATCTCTTGGCTTGTTATCGAATATCAAAGTAGCCCTTGCTATATCTTTTCCATGCCTTATCAGATCACTTAACTTTCTGCTTCTCTCAGTATAAGCCTGACCCAGTACTATAGATATAGCGATAAGTATTGAAGATTTGCCTGATCCGTTTGGTCCACAGATCATATTTAACCCAGGCTTTAATGGAATCCTTGCATACTCATAAGACATGAAGTTCTCTAAAATTACCTCATCTATAGTTACTGGTATCTTTGGCTTTTTTGCTGATAGCATGCTCATAGCCTTCTAACCATAATAATTTAAATTAGATAAATATGATAATGTTAAACTTATAGCTTAAATTCTCAAAGAGAACCTCTCATAAATCTAATAAACTCCTCCTTTGCCCTAAAACTCAAGGCATAGTTATTATCCTTCTCATAGCCTATTGTCGAGTATGGCTTCTCACCATAATCGTGCCCAGGGTAAATCTCAACATCATCATCTAACTTCATCAACTTTGAGAGGCTATTATACAATTCTTTAGGATTGCCTCCTGGAAGGTCAGTCCTACCACAGCTTCCTACGAAAAGAGTGTCTCCAGTTAACAGCTTTTTATCTATCAAAAGGCATACGCTCTCAGGGGTATGACCAGGTGTATGAATAACTCTCATCTTTAATTTTCCTATCTCTATTATATCATCATCTTTCACACATATATCCTTCATGGCTTTTGATTTCTCATGCATTATTATCTTAGCCTTTGTCTTTGATGCTAAATCTCTATTCGCTATTATATGATCGAAATGGGCATGTGTGTTTATTATGTATATTATTTTTAGATTATGCTTTTCTGCTTCTTTTAAAATTCTATCAACATCATTTGCTGGGTCTACAACAGCAGCAAGACCAGAATCTTCGTCTCCTATCAAGTAAGTGAAGTTCATCAATTCGCCAATAAGCATCTGGACAAAGATCATTTTGAATTCCACTTTAATTAATTTAAAGTTTAAAGGCATTTAAACCAATTTATCAAAGATACAATTATGGTAACTGCAGGAAAGGTCTTTGTGGTTAAAGAAGAAATCGATATCGATGCTATTGCATCAAAACTCAAGGACTTTAAGACTGAAGAAATTCAAAAATTTGATGATCGTGAACTGAAGCTGATAAAAGAGATAAACGATTTAAAAATAGCAACAGATGCCCTTCAAGGAAGATATTCACAAGATCAAGTCATTACCATATATCATAGAGGAGAAAGGGTACCAACAATTAGAACTATAGAAGCTCCTTTCATCTTTTCTGATTATAAGGGTAGGGTATTGTTAACTATATTGGAGAAGAAGATGCAAGCCAATAGTATTGCAAATCAAATAAGTAAGATATTATTCATAACTACGGGTCATATATTAGAGGCAAGAATAGCACCAGACGTAATGAGGAAATTTCATGAGCAGAACTTTGAGGATACAAAAGTTGTATTCTTCGATGATGTCGATATCCCTAATGTCAATAAATTATCACTTTATGGCTCAGGCTTGGCAGATACAACATTATACAATGATTATTGTAGTCATGGAAATGTATGGTACATTGTGATAAAGCCAAAAAAATATGGGTTTATAGTAGGCATAACTCGTGATGGGGTTGTAACTATATTCAGCAGAGTAGAGAAGGATGATTTCATAAATTACGTAATAAATGAGATATACCCCTTGATCTCTTAACTCTTTTCTTTTTTTGATTTTAACTCTTCCAAAATCTTCTTCAAGTAAGGAGCCTCTTCATATTCATGAATATGCTTTGAAATCGTCTTATAGACTTCATCTGGGTTACGAACTCCAAATAGAACATAAGAACTTCTTCCTCTTGGGACAGAAACAGTCCTTCCTCCACTTACTGCAATACCTGCACCAACTCCTTTCTTTGAAGCAACGCCCATGCCAGCAGTAGCAACTGCTAAATCTTCTCCTAAACCAAAGCCTGAGGCAGTTATTGGAAAAATTGTACCGTAATTGAACAATCGACCAAGAATTCCTTTTGTAAGAGCGAGATCATTAATTTTACCATAAGTTAGTTCACGCCTCTTGTATGATAAGAATCTCAGTTCAGAGATTATACGTTGGTTGGTAATATGGAAAGCATGACCTCTTCTATAGAATCCCGTAAGGATCAATCCAACAATACTTGCAATAATAGATGGAATTTGCATATAATATGATGGTAGATTATAAATTGAGACTATGGCTATTCCTATAATGACTAAGATTAGAGCTAAAAAGAACCATTTCCATGTGATCTTTAAAATTGCAATGGCAAGAAAAGGCAATACAACACAAATACCCCAAAGCAAAATGAAAAGTTGCTCTTTTAATAAACCTATCAGATAGATATTTTCTAACCATACTAATATCTGCTCTCTATATAAAACGAAGACTACGCTTACTATCATCATATAGGAAAATATTGTATAAAAGTCCAAGAATGCAAGGGGATGAGGCTTTAAAGATTTTACAAGTTCTTCATCCTCATTAAGTTGCAGTTTCTTAGATTTATCCATCTTGATTAAGGAGTCTTTACATCCATTTAAATTTTTATCCTTGATAGACTTTCCCCCAACTCTGCTTTTGATGTAGTTGGCGTTTTAAAGAGATCAAGATTTACTTGAAATTACGGTTAGATTTGAACGAAAATATGTCACAAGTCTCTTCATCATACTGGTTTTGTCTCTGGAGGTGCTATTATGATGGGCTTAGGTTTCTTCCTTCTCTTTAGAATTATGAATGCTGAAGGAATGGCTATTACTATCACAACTATGATTGCCCATAGCCACCACTGAGTCCAGATGGGTGGGGGCGCTCTACTAAGGGTTATCCCTGTATTGATGTCTTCTGCTGGGTTTCCTGCGTTATCAATGGCTTTAGCCTTAACTTGTATACCACTCTGATCAGATAGACTAGATAGATCCCAAACAACTGTGTATGGTGATGTTGTATTGGTTCCTATTGGTGTCCATGTTGTTCCGCCATCTAGAGAGTATAAGAACTCGACAGAAGCCACTCCAGAAGTCACATCAGACGCATTAGCCGTGACTGTATATGTGTTTGTGTTTATATATGCGTTAGTAAGCGGTGCAGTTAGTGTCACTGTTGGTGGTGCTATATCTACTACAGTAGCAACGCCTAGCTCTCTTCTGGCAGTAGGCATCGAATCAGGCATGGATGTCCAAGTATTCGTGGAGGGGTCGTAAGCAAACACAGTGTCAAAGACAGGGAGATTGTTATTGAAGTAGCTAGTTCCTCCACCAATTACGTATATCTTTCCATCCGCATCTGTAATAAATTCTTCATTTGTGGAGAGAGATGAAGTACCATCGCCCCCACCGATAGCGTAAATGTTACCTCCGTTAGTTACACCGAACCATACTCTTGCTTCTGGCATCGATGCTTTAGTTACCCAAGTATTGGTGGATGGATTATAGGCTTCTACAGTGGAAACGGCGCTTCCGCCAATCGCAGTGCATCCACCAATCGCATATATTAAACCGTCACTACCTTTAATTACGCCCAACTCAAGTCTCGCTGTGGGCATGGAAGCTCTCAATGCCCAAGTATTTGTAGAAGGATCGTACATTTGCACCTTATTGCTAGGACCAACACCCCCTTCATTTCCACCAATCACATAGATCTTACCATCATTGCCAGTCGCTGCACTTGCAGCCCATTGTTCTGTTGGCATAGATGCTCCAAGTGTCCAAGTATTTGTAACTGGGTCATAGATTTGAGGTGCACTTGGATATCCAGCAGGACCCCAACCGCCGAAAACGTAGATTTTGCTATCTAGCCCTTTAGCTACAGCAGCTCCTCGTGTTGCCTGAGGCATCGATGCTTTAGTCGCCCATGTATTGGTGGATGGATTATATGCTTCTACAGTATTGAACACCTGACTCCCAGCGTATCCTCCCATCACGTATATCAAGCCATCATCACCAGCAATAACAGCTGCTTGTCCCCTTGCAGTTGGCATAGAAGTCTTAGTGACCCAAGTAGTTAGGGCAAGGACATTTGACATAGACAATATCAGGAAGATAATTCCTAAAGCAAGTAATAGTCGAGAAAACCTCATTCTTCATCCCACCGGTTTTGTCTCTGGGGGTCACCAGCTTTGACTCCAAAGTTGTACACAACAGCCGAAACAGGAACAACGAAAAGAAGTGATACAATGAGTGCTATTGAAATAGTTGTCTTATTATTAAAGACCATATTTTTCATTATATTCATCTGATGTTAACTTGCATAATTTGTTTAAAACCTTTTCTAACGATTAAAGAAAATCTTTAAAGATAGAAAATTAATCAATATTTAGGTTATCTAGATGGGGCTTCCAGCTGCTAAGCAAGGAGATCAAATAATAGCAACTGATATACATATAATTATGACCCCGTCACCTACTGGTCCTGTCCCTACGCCATTACCACATCCATTTACAGGAATCATAGATGGAAATCTTAGCAAAGATGTTAATATAACGGGTCTCCCAGCAGCCACTTTGGGTAGCACAGCAACCAATTCTCCTTTTCATATTCCTCAAGGTGGACCTTTCCAAAAACCACCTAGTAACAAGGCTACAATAATCACTGGTAGCGGTACAGTTCTGATAAATGGAAAGCCTGCAGCTAGAAATGGGGACACAGCCTTAACATGTAACGATCCAGTGGACTTGCCAGTAGGCAAGGTAGTTGCCATTGGGAATGTGCTCATAGGCTAAAATATGATTAAGGAATAAAGCTCTTTCTCTGAATCTCGACTTTTTCAATAGGTGGAACAGTTATCTCAACATATATCTCTGTTTCGATAGAGTAAACAAGCCTTTTACCAAATACTTGGTTTGAGATTTCTTTTTCAGCTTCTATATTATAGCCTTGAATAGGTTTTATATTCAACCCTTTCTTGGCAAGTTCATCACGCCCAATTAGAAGTGTTTTTATTACATCAATAGCTATAGTATCACAAGCATCTTTATCTGAAGCCCATATGTCAATGTAGTATTTTGCATTCACTTTTAAGCCCCTTGTTACAAATACGCCTTTAGCAGAGTGATACTTGATTAGCACATTTTCTTTTCCCTTCTTTGGTGGAGAAAGGAATACCACAACACCTTTCTCGTAATCTACAGTATAATCCTCGTTCTCCTTTCTGATTTCTCCTATAGGACTCTCTACACTTATAATCGGTTTAAGTGGCTTAACAGTGAGTTGAAAAGAACTCTTCTTGCCATCACTTGAGAATTTTTCGCTTAGTTCTTCTTTGCTCTCTCCACTCTCTCTTCCTATGCCCAAATCTTCTAAAGTAAAATCTACATCATAAAGAGATACGAATGGAAAGGCAGCCTTCTTTAGATCGATCTTTCTTGTAGTGATATTCTCCTTCGGAACATTGGTCAATTTTTCCTGAAGAATCTTGATCAATGCATCTTCAATAACATCGAACAATCTTGCTTTCCTCAAGTTATCTAGATTATTGTCATTCCTTCAGCTTCAAAGGTTTAATACGAGTTTTATACTGGATAACGTTACCTATTCTGGGAGTGCATTCTGCATTTACATTTTTGAAGCATATGTAACGGACTTCTTTCTCAGGGTTAGGATTTACAAGCTGATATTTGTACCAAACACGCTCATTTGGTGATAAAATGTACTCAGTGTAAGGATTATCTTGACTAGCAGGTCTTAGCTTTGTCCTATCATGGATGAATAATCCTTCAATACTTACTGTAGTGCCATCCACGTATTCTAGAACTATATTCAAAGTCTTCTTGTCACCGTTTTCAGCTCCAGACCAATAATAGAGGATGTCAAAAGAGTCTATGACGCCGAATCTGCATATTTCACCTACTTTTCCTTTTTCTAAGAGCCACTGTCTTGTTATTAGACCCATAACGCTAGAATTGTAGCTACTCGTTTCTCCCGGGACGATGTCCATAAGGTTAAATGATTTACCAATTGGGCTTTCTACATTTGTTAGCGTAACAGTTTCAGTCATTTTAGAGATATATTCTTCAATTCTTTCTAGGTCAGCCTTTATCTCCTCTTGAATTTTATTCCAATCCTCTGATCTAATAACATCCCCCGGCTTCTTCGGTATGGGCTTAAATTTAGCCATCTCTCATTACCTCCTAATCTAAAATGGTTAATACCCCCCTTACACCAGTTGCCTTAATATGATCTATGAACCCTTTTAAATCTTCTATCGAAACACCACTCCTAACCAGTGATTCACGGGGCACCTTGAGTTCAAAAGTTGCAGTCTGATAAGCAGTCCACTCAAAACTTATTCTTACCATCGCAACAGCCGTCTCAAACAAAGATTCATCAAAGATAGCCTTATCAAAAACTCCTATCTTCTCTTTAACAGCTTCGTTATACTGCCATTTAGAACCTTTCCTCAGTATCAAGGGTATGGTCATTGGTGAGATTAGATCAGTCACATCTATGCCATCTAGCATGGCCTTCTCTTTTGATATAACCAACTTTTGCCCCCCACTTATTGTGCCTTTAAAGTCTATAGATTCTTTAGTTTCTAAATTTGTTATCATAGGGTTTCTGACTTCGAGAGGAAAGGTCGATTCATCGAACTTTGCGGTGTCAAATAGAGCATTTCCAGCTTCTACGTAGAAAGATATCGTTGGGGTTGCATCTTGTAAGCTATTACTCCTTAAAGTCCAAGTATCACCACTTTTCAATTTATACTCAAAAGATACTAATGCGGGTGGGTTTTCCAGCAGTTCTAAAGTTTCTTCTTCTCTCATACCAAGTAAAGTCTTTGTTAAAGAAATTATAGCGCTAACAGTTCCACCACCTTTGTATTCATAAATCGCTACTTTTAAGCGCCTTTGATAATCTGAGTCCTTTTCACCTAATTTTCTCTTCATATTATAAATTGCTCCCAGCTTATCCAGATCCCCTCTCACAGCTGTATCAACCCAATGAGCTCTCATCGTCCTGAACGAATCCTTCTGGGCCTCATCAAATCTCTTTCCAAACGCATCGAAAATCCTGAAGAATAAAGAATCTTCATTCCAAGCTCCGTAAAAACTTGGTAATCTATCTATGACCCTCTTTGTTATTTCCATCTTCATTTCATCCCTTTACCGAAACATCGATTATCCTTGGTTCAGCTAGCTCGTCGGCAGCGATCCGGATATTTTCCTTGACGGTAACCAATACTTCAGCTTCTTTATGGTAAGCTTTGATCTTTACATCAGTAACATCTCGGACTCCTTCAACATTCAAAGCCATGAAAACGATTTTATTGAATAAGACATCTTCACCTATCTTTAATGAAGAAACATAACCTCTTATTTTCTCCTCAACCTTATTCCTTACCATCGATGCAGAAGCACCTTTAGTCAAAGTTATGGTCAAGCTTACATCCAAATATACTATCTTTGGGCGCAAAAGCTCTACCTTAATTCCAGCTGCCCTTGTATCCTCTATCACCCTCTCCAATTCAGTTGTATCTCCACCCTGTACTACAACTTTGACCATGCCTGGAATGCCTTCAGGCATGTCCTCAATTAACAATGATCTAACACCTTCAACACCTCTAACTGCTGATTCTATTGAAATCAAGGTTGCTTTACCAATTTTCTCTAATGCATGCTTAGCCCTCTCTCTTAGTTCATCGTCCCCTTCAGCTTCCACTCCTCCTGACACATCTCCTCTGTTAATTACGTACTCTACTCCTATTGGGGGTTGAGGCATAACAGTTACTGCACCTGGAGGAGCATTTCCAAATCTTCCAGCCACTGCTGCCTTGACTGGAACTTCAGCCTCCCATTTACCTTCCTCTGTTCTTTCTAAAACTCCTTCCGCTGTAGTAACGAACATCCTTATGTTTTGTGGCTCCCTTGAGAAAGTTGAGATGTTAGTACCTAGGGGAATGGTTATCCTCTGGTAGGCAACGTATTCTACACGAAATTCCGAGTTTAAGTCAGGCTTTTGACCGTCAGGAAGCCATACAACGTTGTCATCCTCCAGAATGAAGTCCTTCTCCAATTCAAAATTATGTTGGGCACTTTGAAGGACTCCCTTAATTTGTGTGATGCTTTTGACAGGAACTGCTTTAAGTTGGTACTCAATCCTACCATCGAATAGATGAACTTCTGGCTCAGCAGGTATTTCAGGTGGGTCTGTCTCCCTTCCAAATGTCACTTTCCCAGTTGCGTACTGAGGAGGCTTTCTATTCACACCTAGAATCGATACTACAAGGTCTAAAGCACTTCCTGTGGCTGTGTCAATAAAACCCGATAAGTAGACTTGTTCAATCTGTGCATAAAGAAAATCAATCTCTCGGCCTATTGCTTCAACTATGTTCCTCATCACACTCCCAGGGTTTACATCAGTGATCTTCCTATCGGGATTCAAATTACCAAAAATATAATTGACATAGAAGGGTGTCTTATCATCAGGCTTTTCTCCACCATCGAGCCATTCTAACATATCCCCACTTAACGTATAATCGATATCCTCCTGAAAGATATGCCTGGTACCATTTAACTGCCCCTCCACTTTCACTATCTCTTTTACTGGTGTGTAACCTAATTTGAATTTGGTTCTGTTCAGAACATAGTCATGCTTCTCTTTAACTATTCCACGGGTTATTTGTGCAATCAGATCTTCTACTATATCTCTATAGTTCTTTCTGACGAATGCCATCATGCAACCTCCAAGTAAAATGGATAAACAACGCTCAAAGGCGTAATACTACCAATAGGAATAACGGTTATTTTTATGTCAATGCGTGAGAGGTCTTCTTTAGAAGTTCTTACGTTTATATTCACTATCTCCTTTATCCTAGGTTCTTGCAAGAGAGTTTCTTGAGTTATTAGTCTAGCTAACTCTCTTGTCCTTTCATTATTTGGCTCTCCTATAAGCTCATATAGGCGCGATCCATAGTTAGGATACCCTAAATCTGATAACTCTCCTTTTCTAGTTCTCAACCTACAGAGTATTGCTTGACCTAGATTGAGTGCACCAGACACTATTTCTAAATCTCCAAATTCTTTTCTCTTCTCAATTCTTCTACGCTCACGCTCAGTCAAGGTTAAATCGGTGCCATAATCTAGATCAGAAAGCATTAAATCAGACCCCAAAAGTTCCTCATTCTCGCTCATTCTAATCAGCCCGAACTTGCCTTTGAAGCGATTCAGTTTATGTTGACAACAGCTCCTTTTATCTTCATCGGTCCTAAAGATTCGATATTGGCACTCGTTCCAGCCTTGATGTTGATTGTTTGTCTACTCTCTAACTTTATATCCCCATCAGAAGTTACTGATGTTGCTCCTTTGGTCTTCACAGATATGTTAGCATTAGACTCTATGGTTATGTCGCCATCTCTGCTCATCTTGAGGATGGTCTTTCCAGCTTTAGCATTGATTTCATCGTCTGTAATAGATAATATCATCCCTCCTGGAAATTCAAAGTAAATCCTTCTAAGACCCTCTTGCCTACTATAAGGAGGTTTGTAGATTACTTCTTCCATCTTGCTGGTAGGAGGTCTATCTTCATCGGTATAGAGCCTTCCAATGATTATAGGTGAATTTATATCACCATTCAAAAATGCAACTAACACTAAATCTCCAGTGTGAGGGATGTTGACCAATCCTATATGTTGAGTTGCTACTGGAACTCTTCTCAACTCTACGTCACGATTCTTAAGTTTAACGTTACATTCATAATTGTCTTTATCACTATCACTTGAATGAGGGAATACTGAAGTAACGACCCCTAGCTCTACTAAATGCAACTTTTTTACCTCTATTTCAGCAATCTTCTTAATTGTTTCCACCACACTAACCAATTATTATCTCACACTCCTACAACCTATAATGCTCTTAAAGCCTTCTGATTTATTAAAAATATGTTCAACGCTTCTAACTTGAAAATCTCCATTCAAATTCGAATCTGGCATACTTTTTATCTCTAAAGTATCGCCTATTTTTACCTCAGGCTTACCTATGGTTTCTATATTTACAAGAAGATTTCTATTGAGTGTGTTTAGCTTGGCTTTGGCAACTTTTTCAGCAGTATCCTTATCTCTTAAAACAGGATCTGTTATCATAAGAGTTGGGCCACTACCAGCTACGCCTTCAACTTCCTTTTTTGTCAACCAATGCCAAGTATCAGACCCTTTAGTGCTCGAGGGGCTCTCCCCAAAGACCTTAACAGAGCCAAATTCTGACTTGTAACAGTATCCATCTGCGCTTACGATGTTCTTCCCATACTCGAATGTATGAACATTCTCTCTAGAGTACTTCTTGAATATCAGTTTGTTATCGCTTGTTACATAGATATCAAAGCCACATCTCTCAGCCAACTCTCTTATATGCTCATATGCATTTTTATTATCATCGATAACATATGAGGGAAGGTTTATTCCATCCGTTATCTCCCCTGTAGCAACTCCTGATGCTTTAGCTAAGTCAGATACTATCTTCCCAGCGGACTGCTTTTCATAAAGCCTATTCGTTCTTTGGTTTATGAGCTTCCATATAGAGTTAAGACCTGTAACTCTTATCTTTGAAACTTCAGGCTTTACTACATCTACCTTGCCCTTGAACACATCTATAAGTTCTTGATCATATCCAAGTGAGATAGAAACATCATCATCTTGCTTGAACTTCAAGCTCTTATCACTCATTCTTAATATTACTTCAAAACTATCGACGGGAATATCCATGCTAAGGTTAACGTAAATGCTTACAACATCGTCTGAAGTGCTTGGGTCTAATGTATCTGATGCTATTTGTAGCTTATATGCCGGATGTAGCATTTAAAATTGACCGATAAATCATGATGTTACTGAGATAATAAGCTTTTATTCTTAGATGAACTTTACAATATTTCTTTCTAAGATCTAAAAAACATGATATGACGGTTAGGTAGAAGATTTTCTCCTGATCCTTCTTTTAGCAGTTCTTTTATTCTTCCTCACTCACTTCTTCTTCTGAACTTTCCTCTTCACTCACTTCCTCACTTGCTTCTTCTTCACTTACTTCTTCTGATGGAGCTTCTTCTTCACTTACTTCTTCTGATGGAGCTTCTTCTTCACTTACTTCTTCTGATGGAGCTTCTTCTTCACTTACTTCTTCTGATGGAGCTTCCTCCATAAATTCAACCTCATCTCCAACTTTGAACTCTATTGGGTAGGAGGGCTGTATTTCAGACACTTCGTATTCCTTCTTCTCAACCATTTCAGACACTTCGTATTGCTTTTTGTGAGACTTCATATTTAAGTATATCAAAAGAAATAATCTTTTCAGCAATTGGACCACGAAATGCTAATATATCTTGCTTGAGGAGTAATGTAGACTATGGCAACATTCGTCTTCGTCCTCTCTGATGAATCTAAAGAACCCACTGATGAAAATGATCCAAATACATGGGTGTTAAAATATGCTCGAGCCCGCCACACGGACGTCCAAGTGTATCGTGTACTAAGCGTTGAAGAGGCAATAGACATAATGCTAAAAGAACTCGGATCAGGAGGAAAAACATTAGAGAAAGTGTATATCTACACTCATTCTGCCCCATCAGGTTTTGTTTGGGGGCGTCTAAGAACTAATGAACCTAACCCTGGTACTATTTCTGTGTCAAATGCAGAAAATTTTCTAAACTCTTCTAATAAAGTTAGTGCTTTATCCAAATATTCTAACGCATCAACAAAGGTCTACTTTCGTGGATGCAATTTGGGGAATAATAAAAAAGCTTTGATGATCTGGCGGGATATTTTTGGTGGAAAACTCGGATCAGGTAGTGCAGCTGATATGTATATGTACTATGGCTTAGAACTGTGTCCATTGCAGGCTACAAGAAATAGACAAGTGGTCCTCACAAAGATGATAAGCCATACTAGAGATGTAGCCTCTATGATTCAAGAACTCAAAAATAAATATAAAGAGAGCGATGATGTTTGGCAAAAATATGAGAAAAAACTCAACGATGATCTAAACAAGTGGTTGACTGAAAGGTACAATCTCCTCAAAAATGGAGGGGAACTTCCACCTAATATGATTAACATTCCTAATGACCAAGTTGTTGAGAAGATGAGAAGTCTTTTCAATAATCATGGCGGACTCCCTAATATGCGTCTCATGCCAAACATACCGCCAGCCGGCATCAATCCACGGATAACTCGTCAGCAACTCAGAACACAAGGTGCAATTTTTCCTGAAGACCCAGGCTGGTCTGCGCATATTATGACTGTGCCTTGATTTCCACTTCTTCTACGTCTCCGTATCCTTCAGCATTTATTGTAACTTTACACTTTCTAAGGAACAAATCATCTTGCCTAGGTATCTGAGGCTATTTGTAGCTCATAGGTTGGACATAGAATTAAATCAGCCAGCCTTTATCTCCACTTCCTCTTTCATATCCTCATAACCTTCCGCTTTGACTACAACAGTATATTTCCCAGGAGACATATCATCCATCCTATAAATCCCGTTCTCATCAGTCTTGATCTTATATTCTGTCCCATCATCTTTTGTGATGACAACATCTATATCCTTCTGAGGATTTCCTTCATCATCCAGAACCTTTCCAGTAATATAGTTTATAGATGCTATTGTATCATCAGCCTGATTCTGTACTTCTTGCTGAGCTTGCTCTTCTTGACTTGGAGGTTGAGCAGGAGGTAGTCTAGGCTCTCTATACTCGCTTAGCAATATGGAATAATGGTACTCGTTTGGATAGCCAGCAATATCATCAATGCGTAGACCCTCTATCATCACTTTCGTTACATCTGCTATACCAGTTATGTCTGATGAGAAATTCATTGGCTTGCCTTGCTTGAACCTTGACCAAAGGTCTTGAAGATTCTCCTTTGCTTTCTCTCCTAAGAAGACACCTTCAAAAGATATTCTTAAAGGCTCTTTACCCATATCTTGAAGTATGCTACCATCTGATCCAGGGATCTTATGCTCCATTATCATCCTTCTTTCACTCGTACTTATATTGTAAACACTTCTTATCTCCTTAACTACCCTTGTCTGAGGATCCTCAACACGCTTTATTAGTTCAAGATCGTCAAGCCTTATGCTCATTCTCATCCCCTTACATTAAAGTTGAGCCAAAGTATCTTCTTGCCTCTTCAGCAAGTATTTGCTCTATCTTCCTTCTTAACTCCCTTAGACCCTTCTCATCACCAAGGGAAGCAGCTTGCACAGTTATGTTAAAGGTATTTTGAATAGTTCGAATAGGCTCCTTCATAAAGCTACGTTCAAGGATGCTTGGCTGTATTTGAGCTATACGACTAGGAGCCAAAGCCTTTGAGATACTAATGGGCTGATAAGTTGGAGCCATTGTAGGAGGGTTTAAGATTTGAATCGAGCTTGGAATTTTTGAGATATCCTCAAAGGTTAGCCTTCCAAAGTCAAGCCGACCTTTACCTAGCTTCGTTAAAAGCCCTACAAAAGGTCTAGGGGCAATCTTGGTCTCTTCTATTCTGTAAATTTTGGACAGGTCAAAGGCTTCAACCATGCCTTTTCCAGATATCATTCTTGCTTCTTGAACCGTAGGAGCTACTGCCATTTCCTTAAAGATTGACGTGGGAATTGCTTTCGAAGCTGCCTCTAAAATCATTTGTGGCATTCTTAGTGCAGTTAATCCAGGAACACCACTTATCCACATAGTCAAAGGAGAGATATGCCAAGTGGGTTCTTCTGGTCTAAAAGTTGTAATCCCTGTGCTAAGGGCAGAGCTTAAGCTGAGAGTTAAGGCTTGATAGATTTGAGGTACGCCTCTTGCTCCTGTAACCATCTGACTGATAATGCCATTAGTCCTAAGCATGATCATTGGCATACCAATACCTGGCATCAAAGGTCTCAACTCTGGAACTGCAGGGACTCTCCCTTCTGGAGATATAGGTGCATAAAAGGTTGGAAGAGTTACAGCTTCTCTCATAGTTATCATTGGAACCGTCAAGTAGCTCCTCGAAGCCATCTCTAAAATCCCCCTTAACTGATCACCCATGCCATAGACCTTTACGATTTCTCTACCTATTGATGGATGTCTGACAAGGGCAAAGATTTCCCTAATGAGAGATATAAAGAGCATAAGAGTATCATATCCAGGTCTTAAGGCTTGTGGAACGCCATAAGGTGGATAGGTTAGACCTGCTGTTGTGGAGCTAATGATGTTATATGTGCTAATAATCTCTGGAATGCCAGCGAAGGTTAACCTCCAAAAATCAGTTGTAGTTATTCCTGATAATGATGGTTCTAGTCTTGTAAGACCAGTAAGCGCTATCTTCCTCTCCATAGAGGCTGGTAGTTGCTGAACTTCACTTATGGTCGGTATGAGGGGTATTTTGTAGCCCCTTGAGGTAGTTTCCAATGCACCCTTCATCTGGTCAACTATTTTGAATGTCTCAACCATCTTTGGTACCTCTTCGACATACCTTTGCATAGCTCTGAAGGCTGACTGTGGAAGTCCCACATATTCTTGAATTGGAGGAGGACTCACTTCGGGAGCTTCAGCAGTAATATGGCTAAAGAAGGCTGGAAGGATATATTGGGCAGAAACTCTTTGCATGGTAAGAGATGGTTGGATAGCCCTTGTTACAGCCAAGGGGGTAAATCTTTGTGCCATTCTTATAGCACCTTCACTGGGCATAAACATTAATTCTCCTACCCTTTCTTCAAGTCCCCTAATCATCTTTGAAATTTCTTCCTCAACAAAAGTAACGTTGAGCAAGAAGGAAATATTCAACTCTTCAAGAGCAGAGGGATAGAGTTCTTCTCTTCTTCGACGGAATGTCAAAGGATAAAGCGGAGGAGCATACCCAAACCTAATTACAGCTATGCCCTGCATCTTCTTATTGAATGCTATTAGCGCTCTAAGAGCATCCATGATTAAAGCAAGTTTAGTAGCATAGATCTGAGTTAAGGCTCTCCCTGCCCTTAAAGCAATATTCGTGACTTCTCCGAGTCGAGCAAAATATGCTTTGCTCATGTTATTCATTTTGATGAAGCTATTGACGAAGTTGTCGATGGTTGTCATAGATTTCCCTGAGATTCTTTAGTCTTCTTTTACAACTATTCTTGTGACACCTTCCTGCTCTAACCTAGCCGACTCTACAAGCTCAGCTCTATGGGCCAAAGCTGCCACTAAAAAATTGATTTGATCTCGTGTTAAGTCACGTGGGTGATCTGCCAGTTTGTAGCCACAATCGAATATAAGTGTAGCTAGCTCTAACCCTTCTGGGCTTCTGACGAACTCTTCAATTTCTAGTCTTTTTTTTTAGCTTGTTCTGGTCCTGTAACGCCACTAAGCTCAAGTATTTTCATGCCGATGTACTCTGGAGCCCCAAACTTCATAGTCGCAACTTCTTCAAAGGTCAGTTTTGGTTCTACGAGCCCGAATGATGTAGCAAGTCTTAATGCGTCTAAGTTCTTCGATACTTCTATCTTACTCGTATCTGGCGTACCATCTTCCTTGATAGGTATATTGCCGAGGATAGCGAAGACCTTAGATAACTCTCCATCTGTCAGCGGGCGAATAACTACTTCTGCATCGTATTCTCTAACGTAGAGAGGCTCTCTTCTATTTGCCCCTTCCAATATGCTCTCTTTGGTGAGTCTTTTGACCATTCAGTTACTGCTCCCTGATTCTTGTCGATGTGAATGTGTAAACACTTATCCCTATCCCATTGGCATCTAGGGTAAAGGTTTTGTCTTCTAAATAACATTCATCAAAGGTGAGAGTCTTTACTGGTTGACCCCATGCTTTTGTTCCAATAGCTGAACTTTTCAGATCTACTACGAGCTGAAAAGGTGTAACCTCTTTTTGTTCTTTTATAAGTATTGCATCGAACTTTGGATAAGTAGATCTTACTCTAAGGCTCCCTACCACATATATAGGTCCCTGGTTCACAGCCCATCTCTCACCGCTACCAATTCCATAGATGTTTTCACGGCTTCTCATGATCTTAAATTCTATAGATTGTAGCCCTGGTATATTTTCACCATCACATTTTATGTCACTTACGTTTGCAGATATAGAAGACATATCTTACACCTCCTTTATGCTTGTACAGTTATCGTAGCGTAGATGTAGTCCATAGCTCTAACAGGTCTTACCGCAACGTCTACTCGAACGATGCCCTGAGCAAAGTCCATCTCTGAGCTATATACATCTACTAAGAATGCAGGATGCTTTAGATCTACGCTTGGGACTATCGCTCCCTCTCTCTCCATTGATATGAGGAATTCTGTCAACTTCTCTCTTAATGCCATTCTCCCGCCAGGACTGTTCAAAGTTCCTATGAAGTTATCCGCAACGTTCTTCACACCTCTTACAGCCCGATCTGCAACCCTCATTACGCTTATCTGCTCACAACTGGTAGTAATTCCTTTCACGACTACTATGCCCCTTCCTCTTATTGCATCTAGACAACAGATTCCAGCCTTTATCAGTTCCATCTGTTCAGCTGGTGTATATCTTCTCTCAAGACTTGCTATCCCAGTTATAGGTTTAAAGGTTGGTGACTCAAAGTAATTTAATCTACTGATAAGCCCAGCTACAGCACCAGCAACACCGTATGGAGCCACTATGGCAAATCTATCACTTGCTAGTACTTCTGTTCTTTTCACTATGCTCTTAACATCTTCACCGCTAGCCACAGTGCCTATACCTATTCTATTTTTTGCATCTCTACTCATGTTCTTGCAATGAGCATCTACAACAGCATGAATTGCAGGATCGCTTACACCACAAGCATAAACAACGTCCACATCTGGCTCCATTTCCAGTTTTTCTAATGCAACTTCGTAATCCTCTTTCTTTGGCTCTCCAGAAGTACCCCCTCCCAACATTTCTTCCACCGGTGCAGGGCTATTATCGGGGAACGCGGAGCTTGATCCTAAATCTTCTGCAGAGACTAGCTTAGAGTTTTTGTTTAAGAAATCTATAACATAGAATTCATTCCCTGGAATCATAACAAGGTTGTCCCATGTCTCCATCTTTCCCCCGTCTGATATCTCCAGCCTAATTGAGTTTTCACTCATGCCCTTTGCCACAACGACTCGAATAGCATTTCCTGCCTCGCCTGGCAGTTTGGATAAAATCTTTACACTATTCTTTTTCTTATGATCTTTCAGTGTTAATGTTGCATCCTTCCCTCCAGCAGCTATTATTCTAGTTGCAAAGACTTCAGCCACGCCATTTTGGAAGCACAGCTTTGCATCTCGAGTTAATGCATAATCAGAGCTCGAACCAAACTTCTCCGCAAACTCTCTATAACTAGTCATAGGTGTAGGCGTTAGAATAGGGCCTTTCTCAGCTGGTCCTATGAGGCCCACGATGCCTGCTGGATGGAGTTGTTGTGGAACGATTTCCTTTACTACTTGAACTTCAACACCAGGTATTATTCTTACCATTTTACTTCCTCCTATGTGATTTGAGTTCTAAAATTTAAACCTTTTTGCTCATTCTCTATACTATAGATTAAGATTTATTCACTAAAATCTGTTTTTATTTAAAATTCTTAATGAATTTTAATTCTATAAATCAAATTAAAAAGCACCATCTAGTGTTAATCGTTTTACCCATATAACCCTCAGTTTATCTTATGAAAAAGTAATGCTTGGTTCAGCCTATTTAAGCAGATAAAAGGCTTTTTAAAGCAGAAATTAGCCTAAGAATTAGGGGGTTTAGAGTGAGGTTTCCTTGCGAGGATAAAAAAAGGGTCTTAAGCTTTAGTACTTATATTATAATACCATCTCTCCAATTTAAGGGTAGCCTCTTACAACTTGCTCCTCTTTTTGTGTGATATAAATGGCCACTTTTACTTATTCAATCTGGAAAGATGAGCGTATTGGTCACCCACCGGTTAAAAGAACAGTAATTTTCAAATATCCTGTTTTAGAAAAAGTATTGTTATCATTTTCCATTGATCTTGCAGTGGCAGGCTCTTCACGTACTTACCTAGACCCTAGTAAACCGATAGTGATCAATGGCAAGATAATAAATATCCCTGATTTACCTAGTGATCCTACGAAACTTCGTGTAATTGAGCGTTCAGATGTAGATGTTACATCTCTAATTAAGAGTAGTTCGTCTGGGGTTGAAAATCAAATAGAAGTAAATTACATCATAGGTGACAAAGGCCTCTTTAGAAGACAGGTTGGCAGTCTAACAATGTCCTTAAGGGTGGTAACTCCTGAGCCTAAAGTCGAGCGCCTTGTCAGGTACTGCTTCTTCTGTGGTGCCCAGAACGAAATAGGTGCGAAACAGTGTATTCGATGTGGGAGATTGCAAGAGATAGGTGGTGAGGAGACGACCATCTGCACTAATTGCAAAGCAACGATACCACTTAGACCAGATGTTAGATTCTGTGATAAATGTGGAGCACTACAAGAGGAGAGAATGGCGGTAAAAGTAGGTACTAAGAAATGTATTAACTGTGGTGTAACGATTCAATCTGATGCTAAGTTCTGTAGTAACTGTGGTGCTAAACAATAAGGTTAGAGCCTAAGAAGAAACAATAACATCTCAGCCTTAGATCTTTAATTCTAACTTACCTCTATTGGTTACTATATTCCTAAAACTTGAGAATCTTTTTACCTATGTTTCTTATATCATAAGATAGCTATGCTAAAGATAGTCCCTGACGAGCCTGCCCTAATATTAGAGACTTCTCTGCATAAAATTCTTATAATATCTGATCTACATCTAGGCTTTGAGAAAGGATTATCATCAAAAGGGATAAACATACCATCTCAGACTCAAAAGATATTTGATAAGCTAAAATCTATAATCGAAAAATTCTCACCAGATAGCATAATAATCTTAGGTGATGTCAAGCACGGAACTTTAAAGATAGTGCCTCAAGAATGGGTCGATGTTCCTCAATTTCTTAACAAGATCAAAGATTTAGTCAAATCTGTAGAGATAATCAGGGGAAATCATGATGGAGGCTTGAAAGCTTTATTGCCCAAGGGAATAGAAATTCATTCATCGAGAGGCATATCCATCAAAGATGGTAAAGAATCATTTGCACTTATACATGGTCATGCATGGCCCTATCCTAAGCTCTTTAATTGTGATGTATTGATAATGGGTCATAATCATCCTATCATAGAGTTTAGAGAGTATGGCTTTAGGATGGTAGAGCCTGTCTGGGTCATGGCAAGATGGGATAAGAAAAAAGTGGCTAAATCTTTCCTTAAATTCTCAGGTTTAAAGGTTGGCGATGATCCTATAGCTTCATTTAAAGATGCTTTTGGTTTTTATGTTAGAGATTCGAAGATAGTAATTATGCCTAATTTCAACCCTTTATTAGGAGGAAATGCTATAAATGTGGATAATGTAAGCCTTCTCGGTCCTTTATTCTCCTCAAGATGCATAAAATTGGATGAATCAGAGATTTATCTATTAGATGGCAGCTACCTTGGGCATCTATCGAATTTGATCTCATAGATTACCTTACATAGTTGCCAACTATAGGTATTTTCTCTCTACAATTAGGGCATCTTTTATCAGAAGTTATAGAATACTTGATTATAGAGAAACCATACCTCTTTATCAATAGCTCATTACAATTGTGGCAATAAGTATTCTCTAACCTATGACCAAGGACATTTCCTATGTAGACATATCGTAAACCTTCCTTTTTAGCAATCTCATGAGCCTTTTCTAAAGTGCTTATTGGTGTTTGTGGTCTATCCACCATCTTATATGCTGGATAGAAACGGGTGAAGTGTAATGGAGTGCTCTCACCCGCCTCTTTCATATGCCTTTGAGCCAATTCTCTAATGTAAAAATCTTCATCATTAACTCTAGGTATCATTAGATTGACAACTTCGACATGTAATCCCATCTTCTTAGCCTCTTTCACATTCCTCCACACTATTTCAACATCTGCTGCACAGAACCTCTTTACAGCATCAGCGTTACCTTTTACATCAAATTTTATTGCATCCATCCCAGCTTCTTTCAATGCTTTTAGTGCTTCTGATGTCATGTAGCCATTTGAGACATAATTGGCATACATATTCGATTTACACACTAAAGGAAATACATCTATAGCATACTCAAACAATAAAGTAGGCTCATTAAAAGAAAAGGATACTCCTTGGCATCTCTCTGATATCACTAAATTTAAAAAATCCTCAGGGCTAATGTAATGAGCTTTATGTGGTTTGGGATAGTATTTGCTTATATCATAATTCTGACACCACGGGCATGTAAAATTACAGCTCCAAGTTCCTATTGTTAAAGCGTAGCTACCAGGCCAATAATGGAAAAAAGGCTTCTTCTCTATAGGGTTTGATGATATTGATGATATATCGCCATAGACAAGTGTGTACAATTTTCCATCTATATTCGCCTTAGTCTTGCAAAAGCCCAATCCATTCAAAGGGATATGGCATCTTCTCTCACATATATCACAACGAATTCTATCTCCCTTCCTCGTGTATAATGGGCTCTCTCTTACACATCCATATCTTAAAATTTCTCTATCTATTTTAATTTCAGCCTTCATTTTATGATTCGAATAAGATTTTTAGCGTGATTGCAGTATTTATTGTTTCTGAAAGGTTCTGTTTAAAAGTTAGCTGTTGAGTTTTGGTTGCCAATCAATGGTTGGCGAGGCAGATTGGGAGAAAAGAGGAGATGTTATGGGGCACAAAAGGGAATATATTTATATCTTAGTGCGCAATCTTTTTAATACGGAACGGGAGAACCCACCGTATGGGGGTTCGTTGACGCTACCCCCGTAGGGGGTGGCGTCTCCTGTTCTTCTGGCCATATCTTCAGCCCATAGATATTCTTATCTTCTCTATCAAAAAGAGAGTATATTTTCTCAAACCTGTAAGACTTTCCAAGTTCAAAATGTGCGAAAATCGAATTAGCACAAAAATCAGTTAGCTGAATAACTGGACTGGCACTCGAGTCAATAAAGAAAATCGATTCGACTATCCGTTCGAGTTTATTTTGTGTCCGAAACAAGGCCCATGGGTCAAAGAACGGATTTCCGCCTAAAACTATGCCAACATCCCGACTCTTAATTAAAAAGTGTCTTAGTTCAGTATCACTTCTGGCTACTTCGGCATCATAGATCATTATGCCATAGTCATCAATCCTTTGTAAGAATTTCGAAAACCTAGGCACGATGTATCTTAGGGCTAGTCTGTTCGGGCGTTCGGGTTGTGTATAACGTTTATAGTGTTCGAGTTTCTTTACGACAATACTGAACAGGACAGGGCTGAGATTCCGAAGTAATTGAAGCAAATCATCTGTGAATTTCTTTAATTCATCTTTGCTGAGAAAACCCCAAGGTCCCTTCTTTCCTAGGATTTCGCTATATTTGATCTCTGAAGGCATAGAAGGCTTATTCGAAAAATACTGTTTAATGAGATTTTTAAGAGCTTCGTTTATGTTTTCCCATTTATCAGGTTTGATAGCTAATCCTGCCAAGATATAATATCTGGACTTAGATTTTCCTATTGGCGATGGCCAACCTGGATCTCCTGAAGCGTCCAAATACAAAAGATACAAAGTTTCCCACACCTTGATATTATATCGCTAGTGGTAGGTTTATATTACGACCATGAATCATATATTGAGTATTTGCATCGGCGAAAGACTGGTCTTTCTTGCCATACTTTATGACATTATGAGAGCCACAAAACTTGCACCAGACCCTCTCATCGCTCATAGCATTACCTACCCTTCTCTTCAGCCTTCGCTTGAAGCTTCGCCTTTAGGCCTTCAATGATCTTCATAGCTAGGTCGGCGCTCAAGATGTCCTTGATCTTCAGCACTCCATAGTCGGTGGTCCTCAATTCCCCTAACACTTCTTTGGGTATGGCTTCTTCAGGCATTGTAATTTCCCTCCTGCCGACGGTTGGGGCCACCTCAACCGGCTTCGCCACTTCGGCAGACTTAAGGTGTATAGCTACCTTTTTGAAGATATTACCAATTATATTAGTAAGACTCTGAACCTTTGCCACATCCACATATGCCTTTTGCCGGAGGAAGATCCTAAGTTGCTCCTCCGTCACATTTGCACCATACTGGTCGAATATATCAGCAAAAAGTGCCACCTTCCTCACGGACTCACCCTTAGCTCTTTCTACTTCATCAGGCTCTCCAAAGATTATACTCTTGCCGAGTTCGGTTATCCTGAGTTCTCCTTCGTGTGTTTCAACCAAACCATAAATGGCCATGGAGGCAAAGAGACTGGATGTAGCCCCTCCTCTGATGGCCATACCGAGAGCATCTGCAGCAACCTCTCTTTTTATGGTATCGGCCTTACAGACTTCAATGATCTTCCTTAATTTTTCAATGCAATACTCTAGGTCGTTTGCAGGGTAATCATATCTTCCCGCCTTTGGCATTCCTTCACCCCATATATTTACTAATTGCTAATATATAACCTTTTACTGTTTACTTAAAGTAATTAGAAAAGATAAGTCAGGATAGCTACCGCCATGAACACCAAGACTTAACAACTAACCTTTAGGCATTTTTAATCTGCAGTAAACAAATCTGTTTTTATTATGATCGACTTATAAGGATGCTTCATTTTCTATCAAAATCAAAAGTGATCCTAAGGATTGAGTGATAAAAGCCAAGAAAAAAGCCTTGAGAAGATAGAGTCTGAGTTAAAAGGTAAAACTCTTCGTGTTTATTGGTATATGATAAAGCAAAACGGCCCTGTTGGAATTAGAGAAATTCAAAGAGCATTAAGGTTTTCAAGCCCAAGTATTGCCCATCATCATCTAGAGAAATTGATTTCATTAGGTCTTGTTAAGAAAGATGAGTATGGTCGCTATTTATTAAAAGAGTACTTAGAAGTTGGCATTCTTCAATCCTTTACAAAGATAGGCAGGTTCATGCTACCACGCTATTCATTTTATGCATCTTTCTTCTCAACCTTTCTAATAGCTTATGTTTATCAGTATGCTAGAGCTTTGAATGTATTTGCTTTAGCTTCTATGCTTATTGCGACTATAATATTCTGGTATGAAACTATAAGAGTTTGGAGAAGAAAGCCTTACTAATTTATGCATGATTATTGATTTTATCATTCACTTCATCGACAATTTCCAATATGAAAAATTTTTCTTTCTATGATGCTATTAAAAAAGGAAATACTTTTATATCTACGATTGTATCGTAGATTTGGGAGCGGTGGAGCATTATGGGTAAAAAGCTATCCGAGATTCAAGAAGAATACCTTGAGTTGATCTATAGATTAGAAGAGAAAGAAGGGGTTGCCAAGACTGGGAGAATAGCTCAAGAGTTGAAGGTAGCTCTCGGGACTGTTACTAATACAGTAGCAAATCTAGAAAAGAAGGGTTTTCTCACTCATAGACCTTACGTTGGGATAAAGCTAACTGAAAAAGGTCGCAAGATAGCTTTAGAAATCCTTAGAAGGCATAGACTTTCAGAAAGACTGCTTACAGATGTTCTGAAAATTCCTTGGAGTGCAGTTCATGATATAGCATGTAAGCTTGAGCACGTTATTAATAGAGATGTAACTGAAGCCATAGAGAAATCTCTTGAGTATCCCCAAACTTGCCCTCATGGAAACCCTGTGCCAGACAAAGATGGCAGAATTCTGAGAGACTCATATGAACCTTTAGTGAATCTACCAGTAAAGTCGAAGGGTAGGGTGATGAAGATCGTTAATGAGAAGGAGGATTTGCTGAAGTATCTTGCAACTCTTGGTTTGCTACCAGGAGTAGAAATTGAGATTGAAGAGAAGGCTCCATTTGGAGGACCAATTCTTGTTAAGGTCTCTGAAGCAAGATATGCTCTAGGACAAGAAATCTCATCATCAATATACGTTAAAAGGGATTAAATGCTTGGTATCTTTCCCCTCATGCCATGCCATTCAAGAAGTAAAAGAGAAGGCAGACTTAACTATAGCCCTTTCAGGGAACCCTAATACAGGAAAGAGCACTATATTTAATCAGATTACAGGTTTTAACGTAATTACTGCGAATTATCCAGGCAAAACTGTTTCTCTTAACATTGGTAACATAAAGTATGGTGATTTATCCATTGGCATCATAGATCTTCCTGGGACTTATGCTATAGGAGCAGTATCAGATGATCAATGGGTGGCAAGGAGGGCAATACTTGAAGGCAGACCTGATGCTGTAATCGTGGTAGTAGATGCAACGAATCTGAAGAGAAACCTCTACCTTGTCCTTCAATTCATTGAGCTTGGTTTGCCTGTGATCGTTGCTTTAAACATGGTAGACCTTGCTTCAAAAATGGGTATGAAAATAGACTATAAATACCTCTCTTTGCTTCTTGGCGTCCCTGTTATTCCTACAGTTGCTAATAAAGGAAAGGGAATTAAAGAACTAATCAAAGAGGCTATTAGGATTACACAAAGCAAAGAGAAGAATTCTGGGATAGACATAAGCTATGGTGAAGATATTGAAGTTGCTATAGGCGTTTTGGCTGAGGCTATTGAAAGATTCTCCTCTCATACTCTCTATGGCTTATCCCCAAGGTCCATTGCTATACTATTGCTAGAAGGAGATTCAGAATTCTTAGAAGCTATATCAGCTTTAAATCAAGGAGATGCCATCACCAAATTTTTACAAAGAATTAAAATGAGAATAGAGGAGAAGGGTGAGCCTACATCAATAAGAATTATAAGGCGAAGACACGAGGTTGCAGAATTCATAGCTGGCAAGGCTCGGACTTGGTCTGAGCAAACAGTATTGCTCTCTGATAAAATACGACATTATGCCATCTACCCTCCTACAGGCATTCCTTTGATGCTAGCTACTCTTTTAGGCTCTTTCGCCTTAATCTCATACTTGGGAGGATTGTTAAGTGAAGCTATAAACTTGGTCTGGGGAGCATATTTCTCTCCAATAATAAGCTGGACAATCCACTCTTTGATCAGTCAAGAAATAATAGCTAGAGTTGTTCTTTGGGGGTTAGATGCTGGGATAAACGCTGGTTTAACAGTAGGCATACCATACGTTCTTACCTTCTATATTATTTTATCTATAATGGAAGATACAGGCTACCTTAACAGCATAGCCTTTCTTACTGATAATGTCATGCGTAAGTTTGGTCTTCATGGGAGAGCTATAATACCTATTTTAACAGGGGCTGGATGCAATGTTCCAGCCATAATGGGGACAAGGGTACTGAGCACAAAACGTGAGAGGATAATTGCCAGCGTATTGATAGTGCTTGTGCCTTGCAGTGCCAGAATAGCTGTGATAGTGGGCGCTGTCGCTAACATAATTGGCTGGAGCTACGCCTACATGATCTTGATATTTGAAGCATTGCTCATAGGATTTGTAGGTCTTAGTTTGAACAAGCTTCTAAAAGGAGAGTCTTCAAGCCTTATTATGGAGGTTTCTTCATTCAGTACACCTTCTATCAATACAGTCTTAAAGAAGACTTGGTTCAGGTTCAAAGATTTTGTGCTCGTAGCCTTCCCCATAGTCACCATAGGTAGCCTTATTTTAGGAGCACTATATGAAACAAAGCTTTTATGGATAATAAGCGAGCCTTTAACCCCTATTATAACAGGATTTTTAGGCTTGCCCATGGTGGCTGGTCTTGCCCTTATCCTTGGTGTATTGAGAAAGGAGTTGGCTCTTGAGCTTTTAGTAGCTTTAGCGATTGTGCAATATGGCTTCTCGATAGATAACCTTCTAACCTTTATGACTCCTTTTCAGCTCTTCATATTCGCTCTAGTAGTGACTATATACATTCCTTGTATTGCAACAGTATCTGTCCTAGTAAAGGAGCTTGGCTTGAAGAATGCAATCCTTATCTCAGCTTTTACGATCATTCTAGCATTGATGATAGGAGGCTTAGCGAACAAAATTTTGCCTTTTTTAGGCTGGTAGAATAGCTTTGAAGTCAAATTTTATGAAAAAGAAATACAGATGTCCTCTCTGTGGCTTTGAGATTAATTCTTCAGAGATAAATGCTTGCAATACATGCCCTTTTAAGCGAAGATGTGACTTCGTACTCTGCCCAAGATGCTTCTACGAATTCCCAAAGCTTTAATAAAACTGAAAATTATATTTGATAGTCTTTTCTCTCTATGTAAATCGTGTATCGATCGATTGTTAATTTTACTAGATAGATTCCTATAAACGTCAACAAGATGAAATCCAAAAAATTCATAATTAGAATGGTTTGAGTGAGCCATTGAACAGCGATCTCAATAGCAAGCCCCAGTAGAATGCCACCAAATGATACAGGCAATAGAAGCTTCATAAACAATCTATCTTTTAATTTCTGACTGTTTGGCATAATAGAACTGAGCTATAGAGCAGAAATCTATATTATAAATCTATCGGTATTTGCACATAAGACTATGTGTGTATATCCCTAAGAGTCTAATTCTTGCTTTGAAGGAGTTTATCATTTGTCTATCCTGAAATCAGTACTTGATTTGTTTCGATTCATAAATTTAGTCCACTCAAGCTATTTATGGGATGATTGTCAAGACCATGTGTGGTGTATGCAACTCCTCGATTTGATGTTTAAAGCTTGAGTTAAGATTTCAACGTAATTTTGGTTCTGGAATGCATAGCTCAAATCCTTCAGGCTTAAATAGAGAAGATGAAGTAGCATCACTGAGCAAAGCTTTAAAGAGATACTATAGAAGAGTTAAGGAGAGAGTCTGATGAAGTAATCTGCTTGATGGCTCCTGAGCCTTTCTTTGCCATTGGGCAGTTCTATGAGAGCTTTGAGCAGACGAGCGATGAAGAGGTTATTCAAATCTTAAATAAATTGAAGTAAAATTCATTCAAACTCCTCATATGCTTGCTTTAACTTCTCTGATATAACCTCAGCTTTTTTTCTTGTCTTGTCTGCACTACACGTCTCTAAATGCTTTTCATACTCTGCTATTGTAGAGAAAGATGCACCACATTGTACACATTTCTTCTTAGAATCCGCCTTCATAAGCCTCTTACTAATTATAAATATCGTAGTATATATGAATTATTCGCCCATCATCTGTAAGACTAGTTCTCTTGATCTGCTATGAATATCCAACTCTATAAAGACTACTTGTTGCCACGTACCAAGAGTCAATTTCTTATCTTTAAATGGTATTGTCAAACTTGGCCCTATAAGGGATGCTCTTACATGGGAGTGCCCATTATGGTCATGCCATCTTTTCTCATGCTCATAGTATATGTTCTTTGGTGCTATCCTCTCCAGCATTTCTGGGAAATCCTTTAGCAATCCAGGTTCATATTCTATAGTTGTTAAAGCGCCTGTAGAGCCAGGGACAAATATTGTTACTATACCACTTCTAAGATTTGTCTCATTTATAGCCTTAGATACAGATTCTGTTATATCGATCATATCTAGCTCTCCTTTTGTTCTTAAACTAAGATACTTTGTTAAAACACTCATAATCACACCTAAAATTTCTTTACATCAGCTTCTTTTAATGGCTTTTTCTTTAGTTAAGAATTAAAAAAGAATATCAATTCAGACGAGTTCAATCCCATTTATGAACACCAAATCCTCTAAGCTATTTATCTTTATTTTCTCATCAGATATCGTGTAGAGAAAGTTTTCAATGTATAGTATCCTTTTCACTTCGAGGTTGCTTTCAAATTGTGCATTGCTTTGATGGGTGATGTTTCCTTTAAGTGTAAACCCTTGTTCGAGGGATAAATTGAAGACGTATGCACCTTGCCAAGTGCCATTGTATTCATAGTTATTCATATTTGACCAAATTGAAACTGGAAGGGCTAGCAATTGCTTTGATTTATCAAACAGAAATGCCTTGTGGTCGTATAGGACTGGCGTGCTGGACCAATCACTTGGCACAACGAATTTTGCCTTTTCTATTGGTGCAATGACGTTTGTAACGTCGAAAAGAGATAGCTTCACCTTGTTTTCCTCTATACCCACGCCTATTATATGATTCTCATCATAGGGGTGAAGATAGCCTGAGAAACCAGGTATTTTCAAATAGCCTAAAACCTTGGGTTCAGCTGGGTTATAAAGGTCTATAACGAAGAAGGGATCCACTTGCCTAAAAGTTACGAGATAGCATCTTTCGCCCATAAACCTTGCTGAGTATATGCGTTCGCCTGAAGCTAGGCCCTCGAGTTTTCCGACAATGTTTAGGCTCATATCCAATATGTACAAATTATTCTCGGAACTATCAATCGTCCACTTTGTTGTCGCTATTCTGAAGAAGCCATTATACTCATCCATGCTGAACTGATTAAGCACATAGCCTGAAACTGAGCCTTTAGCCTCGAAGACTATCTTTTCTTCATCTAACTTTATCCTATAAACCAAAGTTTCTTCATTTGCTTCTTCACCTACACTTAAAATTAACATGTTTGTGTTGGGAACTACTAAGTATATGTTGTTCAGTGAGACATACATGCTTGAGGTTACTCCTGTTAGAATCGGTTCGTAGGTTGGCTCTTGCACATCATCTTGAATGTTAACGGCTACAATCGTTGTGAAATAGTAGAAAAAGTTTGGAACATCAATATAGCTTATTTCAGTCGGTTGCACCTCTATAACAGTGCTGTTAACAGCTATCTTCGGCAAGTTCACTTCAAAGTCTGTTTCGTTGCCACTTGGGAGTGTAGCTGGCTGATTGAACACAGCGTAAACGTAGTTGCCTATCATCCTTGAGCCTGAGATGGTTCCATTTAGGCTTATGGTTCTCTTTAAGACAGGGTTCTCTCTGTCTGAGATGTCGTAGACTTTGATGAAGGATTCCTCTGCATAAGGATAAATTATGATATCTTTGGGATTGTATTCAGGAATCATTGGCAGCGGGTAATATTGATAATGTTTTCCTAGAACAGCAAGCCTACCTCCATTTACATAAATTTCTAAGCTATAGGTTTCGTTCAGGGCTATCTTTGAGAGTATTTCGGCTTGTTCAGGAGGATAAGCCCTTAATATGTAAATGCTAGAGCCTGAAACTACGTATAAGAATTCTCCATCAGTCTTGACAACATCTGCTTCATCTACACCTACAACTTGAATGTTAGTGGTTGAATAGCCAGGTGCACCTGAATACTCTGGTGCAAACTTATCGTTGTTCGTTAGAGTGGAATATACATAAAATCCTTCAGAATGCCTTGCTTGCTCCATGCTTGTTTTTATGAAGTTTTTGAGCTCGTCATAGCTTGAGAATGTTTTAAGCTCTGGAGAAATTGGCTGAAAGCTAGGTTGAAAATCGAAGCCATAATATATAGCCGTAGCAAGTAGAACAGCTAAAAGCACTGCCGCAACGCTGTGGGTTACCGCCTTTCTATTAATCTCCCTCTCCAATTCCAACACCATTTTTAAGACTATATTAAAACATGCGTTTATTTTATCCTAATTTTTGATACTCCTTGTCCAGAAATTGGACAGGCATTGAAATGGCTTTTAACGCTATAGTAGAAGTGTTATATATCAAAGAATCAGAAATGGATTTATGAGCCGCCAACTCTATATGCTTGGTTTCTTATTGCTAGTTGCAGGTGGTTTTCTCTTAGTTTATGGGTACTTGTCTATAAGGTATGATTGGGAATATTGGGGAGGCATAACGTTCTTTGTTGGTCTATTCATCGGTATTCTAGGCGTTTTAGTATCTGAGGAAAAAACGAAAATTATGTTAAAGTCGTTAGGTGCATCTGTACTAATTACGATGATTTTTATGGCTATGACTTATGGTCTATACAAGCTTTTGTATCCACAATCATACATCATGATAACTAACATTGGTTTAATATTTTTCTTCATATTGGTATCAATAATAGCATATTTTGCTTTCTATTTAACAGAAAAAAGAAAACCTTCTTCAGGCACCTAAAGTTTCAATAAAGTTTCATAAAATGAGGATTGAAATATGATTACCAGAATCGAACCTTAACGTCTTCTATCTTAAGGAAGTCCTTATCGTTGGATATCAATTCCTCTCCTCTCTTGATGGATATTGCCGCTATTAGAATATCAAATTCCCCTACTATCTCCCCCTTTCTCCTTAACTTTTGATAAATCGTAGATGCCAATTCTGCGGATGGCGAATCTAATTCTAATATGGTGATGTTTGAGAGGAGACCCTTTACTATTCTGACGTTTGCATCTGACTTTACCGAAATCACAGCACCTTTTAATAGTTCATATGCTGTTATAACCGTCGATCTAAGCTCCTCGCCCTTTCTTTCCAAAGCCTTGATAAAAGATACTGCCTTTGGATCGCCCTTAATAAGGGATACAAGGATATCGGTATCTAAGCAGACCAATTTAGACCGTGATCTCTCTTGTGGCTGATAGCAACCTCTCTTTCTTAATCATGTCAAAGACTTTATCGATATCATCTCCATTCCATTTGCCTGCGAATGTAGTCAATGATACTCTTTTCTCCCCCTCTATCAATTTCATGATTACCTCCGAGAAGGATTCGCCCTCCCTCTTCCTCTCTTTGAGCATTTTATAGGCCTTGTTTGACAGCGATACGACCCTTGTCATATGTATGCATATGCATAAGCGCATATATAAGCATTAATGGTAGTAAGTGTATCGATGTTGATATAATTGTAATAGTTTATGATGGTATCTTCTTGCATGAACTTCTGATTCTTCTGTTGCTTTATAACCGAAACGAAAACCTGTTCGATATGAAGGATAGGGCGTGAACAATAATACAGAACTCCCCAAATCCAGTTCGATGGCTGCATAGCGACGTTGATGCACTGCTTCACTGCAGACACTCTTTAAATCGAATTAATAGCTTTAAAAATGAACGAATTGAGCCAAGATAAAATTGGAAAGAATGCTATAGATGTTATTCGTGAAGTATCCAAGCTTATCGACAAGATAAATAGCATGGTTAGAAGAACGAAAAGCGAGGAGAAGATCATCAATTACGCAAGAGCCCTTTCCTCTCTTTATGGTACTCTATTAAAAGTTCTCAAAGAAGTAGGGATAGAATCCTCGAATAAAAGCTTAGATGAGCTATTGTCTGAATTGGATATTCCTGAGAAGCAAGCCAAGAAACTGTTGAAAATCTTGGAGGCTATTGATAAATGAGAAATTCAGTTCAAGGTATACTGCCAAAATTGAAGAAGGGTTGCCTTATAGAAGTATTGTGGATAGATGCCTGTATAACTCAAAATGTTAGAGCTTTCACAAATAAGACCTTTGCAACTTATAAGAAATCTGTAGGAAGATTTGTAAGCATAATCAAAGATCATCGCTATAATGAACCTCATTTAATAATAAGCAATGAAATTACTGATGAAGAAATTCACGACATAACATCCATCCCTTTAGGGATAATTATGAAGATAGATATGATAAACGAGAAGATGGATCAAATTAAAGTCAAGTATTCTAAATCATCCATAATAGTTCCACTGCAAGTTATCAAGCTCAAGAGGGCTCAAAGGCTAGAGCATCTTGAAGATGGAGGCCTTAAGATAGTTCTAGAGAAGGATGTGAAAGAAGATTCCAAGATTTAAGAAAAAAGGTAAGCTCATAGTAAAAGAGCATGAGTTTAGATGGATTGAGAGCGATTGGAGAGGTTTGATTGCATTAATATCAACTCTAGGATACATCACATTGATCACATTAGCCATGGTGCTATTTGGGATTGAATCAGTCATTACAATCTCTGCAATACTAGGCGAGCCTTATGGATTGATAATAGGATGGTATTTTTCAAGAGTTGAAAGAAAATGGAAAAGGAGAAGCTAAGAGCGATAAAAGATGATCCTGTAATATTCTCAAAGCTTATTCTAAAATTCTATCCTTTCGACTATCAAGAGAAGATTCTAAGAGATAACTCTGATAGATTGATCGCTATATCTGGTAGGCAAATAGGTAAATCAACATGCTCAGCCATAAAACTAATACACTTTGCTATCACTAACCCAAAGACTACTAGCATTATAGTTTCAGCGACTTTGAGGCAATCGATGGAGACCTTTAACAAAGTTCTAGACTTCATAAATTCATCAATTCTTAGAGATTCAGTAAAAAGGATGACTAAAACTCAGATATTCTTCAAAAATGGCTCAAGAATTATTTGTTTACCATCTGGACGCTATGGTTCAACTCTTAGAGGATTAACAGTTCATTTTGCTATATTGGATGAAGCTAGTTTCATTTACGATGAGGTAATAACTAATGCTATATTCCCTATGCTCGCAACAACTAAGGGCAAAGCCTGGCTCTTGACAACTCCTTGGGATAGAAATCACATTACATACAAATGTTTTAATTCACAAAATTGGAGCAATTATCATCTTCCTTCATCAATAAACCCATTGATAACAAAAGATTTCTTAAATGAGCAAAGACAGCTTATAGGAGAGGAAAGGTATCGCCTTGAATATCTTGCAGAATTTATTGATGATAGCAATTCTTATTTCCCTATGACTCTCTTAAGACCTTGCTTTGAGGATTGTTTAGAAGATTTAAAATCAGGTAAAGAATACTTTGCTGGATACGATCCTGGCTCAAAGGAATCTTTCGCAGCACTTGTAGTTATTGAGCTATTAAAAGATCATCTATACACTCGTTATTTTAGAGCAGTTAAAGAAATTCCATACTCTCAATTCACTGTTGAAATCTTTGATCTGCATAAGAGAATCAAATTAGCAAGATTGGCTATAGATATGACTGGTTTAGGTAATCCTATAGTAGAGCATGCAAAAGAGCTCGGTTTACCTGTTGATGGCTTTAATCTAACACAGAGATTCAAGGAAGAGTTGCTATCGAACTTAAGAATAATTTTGGAGCAAAGAAAGATTTCTTTACCACAAGATACTCAATTGATAAATTCTTTAAATTGTATAGAATATGAGAGAACTAGAACTGGAGGCTATCAATTCAGCCATAGAACTGGGACTTATGATGATTTAGCATATGCTTTAAGCCTTGCTTGCTGGTCAGTGAAAGAATCTTCAGGAAAAGGCATCTTGATGGGAATATGAAGATAATTATCAGCATTCCTATAAAAATCCCAAAGAAAATCTTCAAAATTGATAAATCCTTTAGCACTAAGAGTGAAATCACAAAGCGAACAGTTGAAATTTCTGATGCTTTTGGTATAGGTGTAGATGAAGCTAAGAATTTTGTAATATTCAAGGATTTTACTGTTGATATAAATCCAAAAGATATAGTATACATTACAGGTGAAAGTGGATCAGGCAAGTCTGTTCTATTAAGAGAGCTGGCATATAAGATATCAAGTATAGAAGATTTTGGAGGAGTCATTAGAGATTCTGATTTAGAAATCAATCAGGATGAGATACTTGTTGAAGGAGTTGGAAAGGATACAAAAGATGCTTTGAATATATTGTCCATGGCTGGATTGAATGAAGCATTTCTATTCTTAAGGCATTATAGAGAGCTTAGCGATGGTCAAAGATATCGTCATAAAATAGCTAAGATGCTTGCTTCGAAAAAGAATACTTGGGTAATGGATGAATTTTGTAGCACGTTGGATAGAATAACAGCAAAAGTGGTTGCCTATTGTGTTCAGAAAGTGGCTAGAAGGCAAGGTAAGACGGTTTTAGTAGCTACAACTCATGATGATCTATTCTATGATCTAAACCCTACTATTCATATTGAAAAGAGGTTTGGGCATGACGTTCATGTGAATTACTACAAATATGAGCCAAGGGATTGTAGCCTTCTAAAAGAAATCATAATTGAAGAGGGTAGCATAAAGGATTACAAAAAGCTTGAGCATTTACACTATAGAAGTGCATCACTAGCCTTTACAAAGAGAATATATGTGGCAAAGATTAAAGATGAAGTTATAGGAATAATAGTCTATGGCTCTCCTTACTTTCATCTTAAGGCAAGAAACTATACTCTTCATCAATATAGTGGTAATGTAACTAAAGATAAAATGGCTATTATTAATAGAGATTTTCTCAGAATATGGAGAGTAATAGTTTCGCCAAAGTATAGAAGCATTGGCTTAGGTGTTAAATTAGTCAAAGATACTCTTCCTTTAGTAAATTTTCCTTACGTAGAAACTCTTGCCATTATGGCTAAGTTCAACCCATTCTTTCAAAAAGCTGGTATGATAAGAGTAGATGCTCCAGAGACAGATATCGATAAATCATATAGAAAAAATCTTGAGAAGCTTGAGAGTTTAGGTTTCAATCTTGATTTGCTATCTTCAAAAAGGCATAACCTGATGGTGATTAAAAAATTAAAAGAAGATCAAGTTGAGGAGCTTAAGAGAATAATTCATAAAGATTTTATGGCTAAAAAGTTTCGTGGTAATTCATTATTAAAATTAATAGATCAAGGCAATAAAGATTCTATGGCTGAGGCTTTGAAGAGGCATAGACTAAATCCTATTTACCTTATCTATAAAAACCCAAAGTTTAAGGATTATCCTAACCCATTGATTTCGTATGTCTAAAAGCAGAGAATATCGCCAGATAATTAGAAAGGTTCGGGTTTCAAGTATTGCCCAAATGAACGAAAGAAAGTTAATCGGTAGAATGGCCGAGGAATATGCTGTCAGAAACATTCTTCCCTCCATGGGTTTCACCTTTATCTTTTGCCAAATCTGTCTTGAGTCCCACATAAATACATATACTGGTGACAGGCTCCTGATTGGTTGGTGTAGGGAGTCGTGTTAAGAAAGCAGTATGCTACAACTTAATATTGATTTAGTGGGCGCTGAGACAGGTGGCAGATATGGTAAGAAATAAGGATGTCGAACGAAAAGCAATAGATTTCGCAAAGGATTACTACAGAAGTCAAGGTTATACCGTTAAAGAAAAATCACGGATAGGTTGTGACTTGACAATAACTAAAATGGGAGGAGAATATCCTATCGAGGTTAAAGGGAGAACTAAAATTTGGGGTTTCATAAATTTATCTATGAAAGAAGTTAAAGTTCTTAAAAACAATCCGAACGCTCGCTTGTTTGAGGTTATCATCAATAAGAAAACGAAAGGAGTAGAGTATGCTTATGAATTTTGCTTTGGCGATTTCATTCGGGAAAGACCCTTAGGTTACGCATTATATCCTAATCGAACGTCTAGGAACTTAGTATATCAGAAAAGTTAAAAAATAAATAATATGCTAGCGTGTGTTCACTTAGTCACACCGGCTTAAGTACTTGTCCCTCCTAAGTTAGCTTTGAGGTTAAGAGAAGAGTCCTCATCATAGGATCGTTAACTCTATAGACTCCTTCTTCTTCCTTTATCAGCATTGCCGCCTTTAGACTTTCTAGGATGTTGTATATCGTTGCATCGTTAACTGTAGAGCCTTTTCCGATTTCTACTGCTCCTTTTATCTCTGTCCAACGAGCAACTGTTGCTGCTACTTTGAGAGCAGATATATGCCCTACTCTGTCTCTTCCTTCTAGATAATGTTCAAGCTCGTCTTTAACTATCTTGAGGCCTTCGGATACGGTATCGTTGAGAGCGTCTTTATGATCAAGTTTTCGAACTAAGACGTTGTTACCATAGAGGGTTAGCCACCCAGGCACACCATCCAGCTTTTCCACAACCTCCTCTATGATGTTTTCGTTGATCTTTGCATCGTATTCCTGGAATCCTTTCCTAAGAAAGCTTGTTGCTTTTTCTTTTTTGAACGGTTGAAGGTAAATCTTTGCTGGCGACCGTCCGTAGAGGGGAGATGAAGGCCCAGGTTCGAGCAGAGTTTTCATTAAGCCGAACATGGATCCTGTAAAGACAAAGGCTATGTTAGAGTATGTGTTGAAAATGTTGGCTAGTATTTTGAGAAGATGACCAGAGATGACCGCTAGCTCTTGAATTTCGTCCAGTTCTATGACATAGTCCTCAGCCTCCCTTCCTATAACATTCAACAAGTCCCATGTTGTTGTCATAGGTTTCTTTGGGGCAGAGATAGTGATTCCTGCAAGTCCTAAGGATACACCCTCAATTCTTCCGATGCCATCCTTGATCTTTTGTGAAAGACCTTTAGAAGAGTTCAAGCCTCGCGCCAATGCATTTAACAAGCCTTGGGTTCTTTGTGCTCCCCAAAGATTTACGTATACAGTCTTAAACCCTGCATCTTCTAGCTTCACGTTAGCCACCTTGATGAGGCTGGTTTTGCCTACCATCCTTGGTCCTAGTATAGCGACCCATCTTCTTGCTTCAATTAGACGAATCAGTTCGTCTAACTCTTTTTCTCTTGCAAAGAGTTCTTTTGGCGATTCTTTTGGGTTCAGGTCAAACAGAGGCAAACTTAACCCCCGTAAGTACTTAACCCCCTCAAGTAATAAACCTAACGCATACACTAAACGCCCAATTTAAAATGTTATCTAAGCATTTTTCAAGAATAAGATGCTCAGTAATTCGATAAAATCACTTAGTCCACACTTTTAATACTTAATGCTACACAATTGCACGTATAAAAACGCGGGAGAGCTAAATGATAGTCTGGCTGTATTGGATAATAAGTCTCACAATTGTAACTTATGCCAGTAGCTACATAGTTAGGAAATATGAGAAATATGGATTCGCTGCTTTAACTGCTTTCTACACAATATACTTGGGAGCTTCACAAATAATTGCTAGTAGAATAATAAACTTCGATCTTGGATTCTATCAATTCTTTGCTCCTGCAGCAGTATTCATCTATCCATTTGTTGCTCAAGCCATAGACATGATAAACGAAGCTTATGGTAAAACAAAAGCACATCTAGCCATCTTCATAGCCTTCATAACCCAAGTTCTATTAGTTACATTCATTGCTATGGTCAATAGCTTGAGTCCAGCACCATTCTTTCAATTCGAGGAAGCTTGGCAGAGTCTATTTGGTTTATCAATAAGAATAACTGCTGCATCATGGATGGCTTTTCTAGTCTGTCAGAACTTAGATGCACATGTGTTCGCTTTTTTGAAGAGGAGATATGAGAAGAGAGTAGTAATGAGAAGTCTTACAAGTGATGTATTAGATCTAACATTAGATAGTATAATATTCGTTACTATAGCTTTCTATGGAGTAATGCCAATAGTACCATTGATAATTGGGCAAATAATAAGCAAGAACATAATTGGATTCTTAGATACTCCATGGTTCGTGTGGTATAAGAAGATGTTGACATGGAAAGAGATATCGTTCATACCAAGAGGATTCTTGCAGAGATTAAAAGCAAAGTTAGGGCGTTATCGCCTTCTTATGAGGGTTTAACCATTAGATGAGCCATTTTGCCTTCAATGAAGATTTCCTTTTGACAAACTTAACCTCATAACTGCTGAACTGTTTGTTTGGGGTTCTTGTGAATAACCTCAGCCCTCTAGTCCGAGCTTCCAGTTGTCTATGATGAATTGCTCCTCTTCTTTACTCTATGCCTTATTATGGAATTTCAACAACCTAAGGGCATGCGTAGTTATTACCATTTTAGGTCTAAGTTCGCTATTAATCTTAGTGCTTATCCATAAAGTCCAATTCAAACCTGTCTTATTCGCTTCAAGAGCCTCAATGGTAAGTCTTATAAAGATTTGCTTCTACATAGGCTAGCGGGGTGAGATAATAGCCTTCTATTGTCCCAAATGTGGAAAAAGTTTCGCTACCAGAAAGGAACTAGAGGCGCATGGCACAGCTCATAAGATGAACGCTACTCAGATGTGGCAGTGTTATCTGACTGGATGCAGCGGCACCGGATGCTGAAGTAGCAGTGTGTGCTTCTATCTCGGAAGAATTTACATATAACCCGACCAAACGTGTAACGTTCGTTCTTGCATTTTTGAGAAAGATATTGAGATTAACTTTAAACTCAGGTTCTTCTCATATTACATTTAATGGCTCCTATGATCTTCAAAAAGTCTTTATTTGATATTCTTTGTAACTTCGTGGGTTATGCTCCAGGTTTGCCTTTAATCAACTTCTTTAGCAACTCGAACGTATTTCGATTCTTGCCTGCTCATGGCCAAGGTGCACTCCTAATAGTTATGTTTTTTCTTTTTCTTTGAACTCCTTCCTTACTAACTCTAATGATGCTGCGGCAGATATTACCGAAATTATTGCTATCAAGGCATCGCCAGTGGAAGCTTCAACGTAAGACCCAATGAGTCTCAATGTAATAACCTTTACAACTATCGGGAGAAGAAAGATCATAACGGAGTAGAGGTATTTTGCATACTTATACCCTCTGATAGCTATTATTGGCATTATTATTGCATAAAGAAGATAGAGCAAGATTGAAAATAGAGAAGGAAATTCATAACCTGTTTGTAGCGACCATGTAGGGTATACTCCTGGAGTAATTATGTATGATAGTGAGAGTAGAAGGAATGAGAAACCATAGAACAATAGCAATAAGATTAGACTCTTTAAGTGATTTGTCTTGAATCCTTCAGAAACTGCCCAGAATATAGACCATGGAAAGAGCAGAGATGCGAATAATATCTCTATAGGAATATAGTTAAGGGAGCCCCATGAAGCAAAATTTTCAACAAAGACCCCTATAAAAAAGCTCATAGTATATGAGTTCAAGCCAAAGACAACAAAGAATGCATCCTCAACTTTATCTATGTTGAAATCCTGTCTGCTGATTATCCGTTTTATGATAAAAGGACCAATAATAACATAGAGTAGAGGTATGACCCACAGACCAATTGTACTCCCTATAGTACCTAGCTCCAGAGGGCTAATCCCAGAGGCTATGAACAAAACCAAAGATGGTAAGAGTATTGGTAAAATTGTTTTCCTATACCCCAACTTATGAAACACCAGCTTGTCAATTAATGCTAGTGATATAGCTAAAAGTGGAGCAAAGACCGAAAGAAATCCAAGAAAATCAGTCATACCATAGAAAAGAACTCCCTCGAGGTAAGAGAAAATAAAAAGAACCACAAGAAGGCGAATAAGCAGTATTAATGGAGTTACTAAAGTAGTTACTATGATTATGTTCGGGATGGTTGCATCTATCCTAACTATAATAAACAAAATCAACAAAAGAATTAAAAAGTTAGAAGCCATACGAATGTTTTCAATTTCAGGCTCGAATAGGCCGTATTTCATATAAATAGTAAGAAGTATAGCAATGGAAGCTGGTATGACTTTTAGATACGATGTACTCTTAATCTTGAGCTTAATGCCAATTGGACGCCTTGGTTCTTCAGTTGATTCTCCACTCATATCTCTGCTTTTCCACCTCCAAGATTATAACATCTATTATAATTAAGGTTATCACTAAAAATTTTCAATTTTTATTAGCACAGCAGTTATATACAAACAGAAATCTCACGATAGGACTAGCGAATGAAAGATTGAAATGCGCAGATCAGGGGAATTAGAAGTATTATGTAAATAGCTCATGCTTAGAAAAGAAGATCAGGAAGTTCTCTACCAATCTTGATATAGGTATTCTCCTCTTATTGGCAACTTTTCTTGCATTCTCTAATACATTTTCATCTATAGACAATGTTAGCTTTGTCTTATTTGAAGTATTCATGCGTACAGACACGTATTAGTATGTATTTAAACATGAAACATTAGATGAGCCAATTTACCTTCTATGAAGAATTTTTCCTTGAAAAATATAATTGCTCTTCTGCTTTTTTACTTATATTTTGAACTTCAACTTTGGCTTCGGTATTGAATAACCATGCCTCTCCAAAGCATCTAATACATCTTTAATGGTATATGAGTAATCTATATGCAAGCACTCATTAGAATCACATAGATCACAATATGCTTGATTATTTTTGAAGTAGATGCTGGCTATTCTATTCGTCTCATTGTCTATTATCTTGACATGGTCCTCATAAGTATTCAAATGCTCCAATCTAGGTCTTTGCTTATACATACCATCTCTCTCCAATAGCATTCTCGTTGCTGTAACAACAACATCTGTTCTACTCACAAACCCTCTCTCTTTAGCCATGTCTGTACTTAGATAGCGGTCTATTAACTCTACCATATCTTTTGGTATGTTAATCTTCATCCATTTGCCCATGTTCCACATATGTTCCAAATATGGATATATTTAAATATTGTTTTTTATAAGATGGTATTGAATTGGACAATAAAGCAAGATGCCTTTTGAACAGTATTCTTAACAAGCCTTTTGATGAGGATAAGCATGGTAGATATAATTTCTTAACTATTCTTGAGATATTGATAACTCTTAAAATAGATGGAAAGCATAGCACATATTCACTCTTTCGATCTTTATCATCTTTAAGTCATGTAGCATTGATAGCAAGGTATCTATCCATATGCCTTCAATTAGGATTAATCGAATTTGACCATGTTAAGAAATGGTATGGCAAGTATGATCAGGCAAAGTATTATCGTTTAAGTAAGAAGGGAGAGGAATTGTTAGATATATTCTTGAGGGAGGGAGGAATGAGTGGATGATCGATCAGATCAGAAAGATGTTGAACCTTTCTTGGTAATCTTAACACTGTTGAACCTTGTAAGTTTAACGACATGGCTTCCCTTTCGATGTTCAACCTTAAAACCTACTTTACTTAAGGCTTTAATGACCTCTTTTCCTGAGAGTATTGGGAGTTTATTAGGCAGTTACCTCGACCATCTCTATCGTTTTTCCCTTAGCCTTCTTCTGACGCCATTCTAAAACAGCCTCTATGGCTTCCTTGATATTTTTTAATGCTTCTTCCTTCGTCTTCCCCTGACTTATCGCCTCAGGGATTTCAACACATCTAGCTACATAATAACCGTCCTTTCCTTCTTCTAATGTAACTGTAAAGCTTCTGGAAGTCATTCTCATTAGTTTAATTCATAAGAGCCAATTTAAGGCTTTCCACTAAATTTTTGTTAACAGAACCTATGATAGCCTGGATTTTCAATGAATTTTCCTTCATCGAATGAATCTTCATTCTTTACTTAAGAATTGAAGTGTTATGATGTTAACCGATGAACTTGGGCTTAAAAAATGCATTGACTGAAAGAATCATTGCACCCATAAGAAAGAGGCTGAGAGAGGAGAAAGGATTGATTGCTCCTCTCTCCACAGTAGCATGGGGAGAATCTCCAGCAATATCCTTTTCAACCCTGTTGAACAACTATCTTAGCGATACTGAAATTGCCATAGGCATCGACTTTCTTGCTGAAGCTACTGTAGGATCTGGTTTTTACATAACTTCAGATGATGATAAAGCAAAGAGGATTGTTGAGGAATTTTGTGCTGAAGTTAATCTTGATAATCTTAACCTAATGATAGCAAAAGAGATAATTGCCTTTGGAAATTCTTTCATAGAAAGGATAGAGCCTGACGATTTAATTAATTTAAAACATATTCCAATATCAACCATATGGAAAGTTAAAAGAGATGAATTTGGCAAGGTAGAGCATTATGAGCAACTCATTGGTGGTAAGATAGTAGAGCTTGAGCCTGATAGAATAATTCACTTCAAATTTAATGCCATGAATAACTCTCCCTTCGGCTATGGTCTGTTACATCAGTTATCTGCAAAGAAGAAGTATGTGATAAGGCTCTCTGATGGAACTATCAAAGAGAGAATTATACCATCTTTACTAGAATTGAAATGGATAATGGAGGATGATATGAGAAAGATTCTTCATCGCTATGTCCCTAGACATGTTTATGAGTTTGAAGGTGCAAGTGAGGATTTTATAACAAATCAAGCCAATGTGATAAAGAGCCTTGAGCCTGAGCAAGACTTTGTATTTGGAGGAAAAGGTATAAAACTTAACATTCATGATGTGAGCATAGACCCTAGAGCAAGGTTTGAAGCCTTCATAGAGCATTTTGACAATCAGAGATTAATAGGCTTACAGACTCCAATCTTCAAGCTCTTCACTACTCCTGGCTTTACTGAAGCATCAGCAAAGGAAGCAACAAGGATGGCTGAGAGAAAGGTGCTAGCTATTCAAAGATTCTTAAAGAGAATCATAGAGAGAGAAATCTTCAGACCTTTGATAGAGCAAGCAGGTCTTGATTGGAAGATAGTTAACTTGAGATTAAAGTGGGGATTGCCTGAAAGACCTGAGGTTAAGCTCGAAGATATACAAAGATTCGTTGATTTGAATATAATGAGCAGAGAAGAGGCTCGAAAGATTCTCTCTAAATTAGGCTTAGAACTTGAGCAAAGTGAAAATTTGGAGAAGTGATTAGGTTGAAAAAATTACAAGAGTCTTTTCAATGGTTTATGCCCATCAAGCAGATTAGTGGTACTCATTTTATTCGTGGTGTAGCTTTGAACGTAGGTCAGACAAGAAACTTGAATAAATATAGTGAAGATGAATTAAAAAGGGCTGCTAGGACTTTAATCGATAAGCCTTTCTTTTACCCTCCTCATGCAAATCCTCCTATAAAGGTTGGAGAGATTATTGATGCTGAGTATGAGGATAGAAGAATAGAGTACTTTGGTAAAGTTGATGATGAAGTCTGGAATTTGATAGCATCTGGAAAGATAAAGCATGTTTCTGTGGATGCTAGATACAGATGGGGAGAGCATTATAATGGTGTTATCCCTCACGGTCTAATCTTTGATGGTTTATCTCTTGTTCCTGAGGATGTTGAGCCTGGAGATCCTAAGACATCTGTTATCATCGATAGATTGATTGAAACTCTTGATGGTTCCTCATATAGCCTAGCCTCAAAGGATGAGGTAGGCGTGAAGGAAAGAAGTGGAAAAGCGATAGTAGCTCATGAAGCCTATGAAGAGAAACTAAAGCAAAAATCATCTAAGCACTCAGAATTCTTAGCAAAGCTACCCAAGCCTGAGCAAGTACCTGCTATGATTAGACGTGAAGCCTACCTAAAGCTCATCCGTGAGGTGAAGGCTGAGATAGAGAAAGAGTGAATGTAAATGACAGACAAATGGCCAGATGCCAATCAAGGGGATGTAATAGCACCAGGTGCATTGATCCTACCTTTCAAAGCAGCAAGCACTATAACAAAGGGAAAGGCAGTTATTCTATCAGCAGATGGAGAAGTCAGTCAACCTACATCTTCCTCTAATGCAATAGGAATAGCTGTTGAAGATGGATCAGTAGGGGATCAGATAGGAATCTGTGTATTCGGCATAGTAAAGGTGAAGGCAGGAGGCGCTATAGCGAGAGGACAAGCAGTTCAGAACGATGCCAATGCAGATGTTATTGCACTAAGCGATCAGTCTGTGGATGAAGGAGGAACAGCTACTTACACTATCTATTACTCAAGAATACTAGGATTTGCTCTAGACTCTGCAAGTTCATCAGGAGACTACATAAGAATATTGGTGGTGAAATAATGCCAAAGCTCTTTGAGACTCTTCAGAAAGATGAAAAGTTTGCAAAAGAAATATCTCAATCATCTCAGAAAGCCATGGCCAATCCTTTCTTCCAGAGGGTTATGAAGGAAGCTTTGCTCAGCGACTCAAGCCTAGCCTTAGGAAAGGTTCATGATGCAGTTGTAGAGGCAGCATTGCCAGAATTAGTTGGCCGTGAGCTAGTTCAGATAATAGAGACTGAAGAGCCTTTCCTAAGAATATTTAAAGCGAAGAAAGGTAAAGCTTACAGAAGTGCACAGCTATCAACGACATGGGTAACAGGAGAGAGTTATGAGACACAAGATGTGAAGGCTGATAAGGAGATTCGAGCAATAGCAGAGTTTACGAAGAGATTTTTAGAGGATGCAAAGTGGCCTGTAATGGAGAGGCAAGCGAAAGAAGTAGGGAGAGCCATAGGAGAGATGGAGACTACAGAGATAAAGGATATTTATGAAGCAATATCAGCAAGTGATCTGGCAAGTGGGGCAGAAATATCTGCTACAACACCTGGAACATTAGCCTATGAAGATGTATTAAAGGCATGGAAGGCAGTGAAGGGTGAGAACTTCAACCCTACAGTTCTTGCAGTGTCTCCAAACAAAGCTGGAGACCTATGGAATGATGATAAGTTCATTCATAGCTTCTACTTTGGAGAATTGCAAGACAAAGAAAGAGGAATATTCGGTAGCTCTATACTTGGCTTCAAGATCGCAGTATCATCCATATTCCCTGATGATAAGGCTTACATGATAGATGCAAAGAATGCTTCAGTAATGCTATTGAGAAGAGATATAGTTACAGAGCCTTATGAGGATTTGAAGAATGATAGGCATGGCATAGTGGCATCTGAGAGGATAGGATTGGCAGTCTTAAGGACAAAGGCAGTAGCGAGGATCACGATATAAAAGTGATCCTCTCACTAAATTTTTTGTGATCATTATGAGCAAGAATCTTGATTTTATTAAGAAATATGTGAAGATAAAGGGAAGGTATCATAAACAATTAAGAGCATTAAGTTATAAAAATGATATTCCAATAGAAGAAGTTATTGACATAATCTTAGAAGATGTCCTTAAAGATGAGAGTAGGTTTGATGAATTATTTCAAAAAAGAAGGCAAAAGAGCGATTAAGCATTAGCCCACGCCCCTTAAAATTCTCTACTAGTTAGTTTATCAGAATCATTCCTTCTCTAAAGAAACTATGCCTAGATTTACCATTATTCTTGAAATGTGACTTACATTTACTTAAAGAAATTTAGTTCAGCCTTGAGAGAGAAGTGGAAAGAAACTTATTCACAGTTAGCGAAGCCAAGAAAATAGAATAGATGACATCTCATTCTCCGAAGTAAAGGAAAGTGTGTATTCATTTTCTAGCATCCCGATTATCTTAGTAAAATTTAAATGTATTAAAAATTACTAACATTAATATGGAAAAAGAGTTAATTTTTCCGAGAGATATTGAAGCAAGCTTGCTAAGATGGATAGAAAGAAGAGAAACCTACGCAATAAAAGGTCCAAGACAGAGCGGCAAAACAACTCTGCTAAGAATTCTGGAAGATGATTTAAAGAAGAAAGGCATAAACACAGTTTTTTTGAATTTTGAAGATCCTGATATACTGGAAGCTTTTGAGACTAATCCCAAAGAATACATTAGAAGCTTTCTGACAAAAGAAGGCAAGTATTGTTTTTTGATGGACGAATACCATTACGTGAAAGACCCTGGAAAGAAGCTCAAGCTTCTTTATGATACTTTCGAAAACTCTAAGTTTATTGTCACTGGTAGCTCATCTTTAGAGCTTTCAGGAGCTATGGCAAAATTTTTGGTTGGGAGAGTATTTTTCTTCGAGCTATTCCCATTCAATTTTCATGAATTTTTAACAGCAAAAGATCCAAGACTGGCAAAGATCTATGAAGAGAAGAACAATATGGTTAAAGAGTTTTTAAGTAATAAAGTTGAAGTTGAGAAAGATATTTTCCTTAAGGAGCTTGCCCCATTTTTTGATCAATATGTAATTTTTGGTGGCTATTCTGCTGTAATAAAAGCAGAAGATTTTGATACTAAAAGAGCTATATTAAAAAATATTTATGATACCTATATCTCGAAAGATGTTGTAGAGTTCCTTAAAGTTACTGATGCTTTTAAATACAGACATGTTGTTAGGGCTTTAGCAGTACTAATTGGGAATTTGATAAATTACAATGAAATCTGCTCGGCATGTAATACTTATTATAAAGAACTAAAAAGAATGATTTCAATACTCTCAGAAACCTACATAATAAACTTGATTCAGCCGTTTTATAGAAACCCGTTAACAGAATTGAAAAAAGTTCCAAAACTATATTTCTTTGATCTAGGTTTAAGAAATTATATAATAGACAATTTTAATCCCCTTGAAAAGAGAACCGACAGTGGAGCATTGGTTGAAAACTTTGTTTTTTTAAGCTTAAAGAACAATTTCCCTGAAGCGATAATAAACTATTGGAGGACTATAGCGAAGGCAGAAGTTGACTTTGTGCTTAAAATAAAAGATGAAATAATCCCAATAGAGGTTAAGTATCAAAGTTTCAAAGAACCTAAAGTCTCAAAAGGATTAAGAAGCTTCATAAAATCTTACAAAATTAAAAAGGCTATTGTGATTACAAAAAATTTTTGGAGCAAAATAAAAATCAATAATACAGACATTCTTTTTATCCCAGCTTGCTACCTATGATTAATATTTAACAAATAAGGCATGTAGAAAAGTTTAATTAAATTTTTTCTTATTTGAAGAATTGCTTTTTTCATCGAGAAGTTGCATTATCTTAGAGATAACTCCTTTTACTTTTAATTCTCTTTAATAAGATTCTTGTAATGACCTGCTCAATGAACTATTCCAAAAAAGAAGGCAAAAGGGGCAATTAAGATGCCTTTATTTCAATTAGAAAATCGCCCGGCGTAGCAACTCTAATTTTTTCTTTTATTTTTTCTATATGAAAATCTTTATCTCCAGTAATAAAATAAGTTGGTTTTACTGCTAAGGTACATGCAAGTATTGGTATATCTTTTCTGTCATCGATTAACTCAGAAGCCTCTGCTATAAATCTGGAATACTCCTCATCCATAATAATTCTTGGTTTGACCAATAGAAGAAACGAATCTAAAAGGCTAGTCTTATCAGAAACTTCTTTTGCAAATACTTCATAGATTTCGTTCAACTGATCGATCGGAATTATCAGCTTCAATTTACGCTTTCTAATCAATTCAAGAACTTTAAACGGTTTTCCTTTAAACAACAAACCAGAAAATAAAATATTACTATCAACCATGATGCTTCTCATACTTTTCCTTCCAAATTTTTTCTCGCACCTCTTCTATTGCTCTGTTTATCTTTTCTGGAGTCAGACCTTTTTCTTTAGCTAGCCTTTGGCAATATCTCTGTAGCTCTTCTAAAGATTCTACTATCTCCACTTTTTTCATAACTACTAGCTCTTTGTCTACACTTTCCACTAAAAGCTTGCTTCCTTCTTTTATTCCTAATTTCTTTCTTACATCTTCAGGTATAGTCACTTGCCCCTTTCGAGTTACAGATACTAGCTTCATCTCTATCATAAAAAGTAGTACTGTATTACTTAAATACTTATGTTTTCAGTCAACATGAATTCTGTAGCGTTTTGTTAATGTGAAGAGTTTTATGTTAAGGATGAGAGTAAATTTGATGAACTATTTCAGAATAGAAAGAAAAAGAGCGATTAGAACGCCCTATCTGAGTAGTCTTCAGGATAGTCTTGTAAAGTTAAAAGTAATTCAGAATCATGCCTACTTATTTCCATCCTGGGCACAATTGCTGTAATTGTTCCATTAGTTGCTTAATGTGCTTCCTCTAAGCACAGATGGTGGAATAGCAGCAGTATTCAATACAGCAAGCCAGAGGTATGTGTTCTTTAATCCTTCAGAAAAGAGTATCTTATCTACTTCAGGGATAACGATAGGGTTCGTGGATGATATTATCTTTGTTACTACTGCATATGGCACTGTAAAGGTCATTATCAGGACAGCCAAGTTGAGGCTTATTGTGAAGCCAACATTAAAGAATGTAGCCCTGAATGCTGAGGCGATCCCCCTCCTTTGAGTTGGAACAGAACCCATTATCGAACTTATGTTTGGGGAGATGAACAGGCCTATACCGGCACCAAGGAGCACCATGTAAATGGCTAAAAGTGAATATGGTGTGGATGCATCTGAAGTTGAGAAGAGGTATAGAGAGATGCTCGTCAGAGCTAGGCCAGATGTGGTAAAGGGGAGATGCCCAAATCTATCAGAGAACCTTCCGCTTAACACACCAAGGAAAAGGAACGCTATGTCGAAGGGTATTATCCTTATTCCAGCATCAAATGGGCTTAGACCAAGAACAAGCTGGAAGTAAAGGCTGAGCAAGAGTAATACAGCTCCCCATGCTATTGTATTAAGCAGTTGCGCTATGATACCGCCAGTGAACTCTCTTATCTTAAGAAGCCTTAGGTCCAGTAATGGATGCTCATGGTTTCTTTCATACGCTACGAAGGCTACCATGCTTATTGCACTAACGATGAGAAACTCGTAAACTGTAATCTGCTCTGCTATCCCATAAGCAGCGTATGTGAGAGCTAGGATAAAGCTTGTTAAAGAAAACGTAAATGTTACAAAACCTACCCAATCTATTGGGGTCCCCTTCTCTAGGCTCGCTATTTCTTTAAGCCTACGTTGGGCCCAGACAGTCCCGAAGATACCTATTGGCACATTTATGTAGAAGAGCGCCCTCCAGTCTAAGAAGGAGAGAATTATTCCGCTTACAGTTAGCCCAGCCATAGCACCGAACCTGAAGGCTATCTGATTTACACCAAGAGCAAAGCCAAGCTCATTCTTCGGAGTTGCATCCACTATCATAGCTATGCTATTTGTAAAGAGTATAGCAGCCCCAAGCCCCTGTATCCCCCTGAACAAGATAAACTCTGGAGATCCCCATGCAAGGCTTGTTAATGCAGAGCCTAATGTGAAGATTGTGAAGCCACTTATGTAAATTTTCACCCTTCCAACTATATCCGTAACTCTACCTATAAGAAGCAATGCAACCGTAGTGCCAAGGACATATGCCTGAGTAAACCAGATCGCCTGTTCTGCATCTGCTCTTAGAGCTGAGGCTACTTGAGGGAGACCAACTATAACTATCCTAGAGTCTATACCAGCCATCAGAACACCAACAGTTGTTACTGTAAGCACAGTCCACTTGTACTGCAGAAGAAGCACCCCCTTGGGCGTCTAATTTTTCTCTAGTACATAAGATTTTAGCAATATCATTCCTATAACCCTATCCAATCTATAGCTCCATCAACATTCCTTGCCTTTATGATTTTATTAATAAAATTATATAGTAAAATACAATTTTATCAATTAATTTTAAAATTTTCATTATATTTTAAATAAATGCCCACAGTATCATAAACTGCTTTGCCCTACAGCACAAGGAATATGGTAAAGGAGAGACTGGGAATAGATGCCACGAATAATGCTTATGACTCTATAATAGATGCTAAGATAATGGCTGCTGATGCAATCATAGATAATTCTTTGAAGCAATACACTATAGTGCCTTTATCAAATCCTCCTCAGATAATATCAGATATAAGCGCAGATTTGGCATCAGGTCTATTTAGGCAGGATAGAGCACCACCTAATGAGAATAATTACTTTCTTAAAAGAGGAGAGAAAGAACTTCAGGATTACATAACCTCAACCTATCTTAAGCCAGTTTTTAAGAAGAGTGAAGGAAATTGACATACAAAGAAATCGTTCAAAAGACCATAGACTTGCTCAAAGCAGATGCAAATCTTTCAGAGCCTGATAAGATAAAGAAGTATTACTTTGGTGTACCAATTCGCCTTGATCTTTATCCCTTCATATACGTTCAATGGAATGAGAGAAGAGCTACTGGGAAAGCTAACATATCTCAATTCGAGTATGAGCTTATTCTTGAGATAGGAGTTGCTGATAGAGCAGTAAACGAAGATATAGCGGAAAAAAGCGTCTATGATAAGATTGAATACATTGAGAATACATTAAACAGTAATCCATCCTTAGACGGTTTGGTATCTGATGTAAAGCTACCTAAGAGCATTGAAATTGTTAGGATGAGTGATAAGGATTACGCTGTTGCCTTTGTAAGGCTTCTTCATGCTGTAAGGAAGTGGATATAATGATCGCTAAAGATCGCGAGGAAAGACCTCTAAAGGCAGGTTGCCTTTCGAAGGATGTTATTCTTTCCTTACGATCGGCGATAATCGACTTCAGACTAGATTGGATATCCAATCTAGGAAGATTGAAGAGGTGATTAAATTTGGACATGACGCCAATAATTGAATTGGCTCTGATCTTCGGAGGCGTGGCAACTCTAGGCTTCGTTATAGCTGAAATTCTATCACTATATGTCTTCAGAAGTGCAACGAATAGCATGACACAAGCCACTACTGCTGGGATTAATGCTGTTGTGGATTTGACCACTCTATCTGTGACTGGGTTACATGGAGCTACTGCTGTAGAAGTTCAGGGTCAGCCTACAAAAGTGCCTGGATTAGAACAAAAGTAAACCTCCCTGAAGAGTTGCTGAAATGCAACGAAACCATTTTTTGGTTGGAGGTAGATGTAAATGGCAAGATACTTAGGAATAGGGAAAGAGAGCACTTATGGGACACCAGTAGCAGCAAGCTACTACATACCAATAATAAGCGAAAATCTAAAACTTGAGCATGGCTACATCTATCCTGAGACTGTAGCATATAGAGAACTCGACAAAGTCATAGCTGGCAAGAAGCTGGTAACAGGGGGATGGGAGCAATACGTAACTTATGATAAAGGCATAGGCTTAATACTAAAAGCTCTTCTTGGAGGAGAGACTAAGACCAATCCAGCAACAGGAGTAGCAAATCATGTGTTCAAAAAGGCAGCATCGCTACCATCTTTAACGGCAAGAGTAGGTCTTCACGATGTCACAGAGAAGATCCTCCACGGGATTGGAGTAAATGAACTAACATTAGAGTTAGTAGCAGGAGAACTTCTTGTGTGCACGGTTGATTGTGTAGGAGAGGATGAAAGCACAGGCACATTAAGCACTCCAACCTTTAGCACTCAAGACTTCATAGACTTCTCAAAAATAACTACATTCACTCTAAGTGGAACGGCAGTAACACCAGAGAGACTCTCTTTAACAATAAGAAATAACATAGATACAGAGGCTTTCGTTCTAGGATCGAGGCTATTACCACGCTTAGAACCCACACGAATAGAAGTCGAGGGTGAGATGGATATAAGGTTCTTATCTACAGCACATCTGGATGACTTTCTTGCTTCAACGAAAAAGGACTTACAAGTGATATTAAGAGGACCACAGATAGGAGCTACCGGCTATTATAACGAATTACAGATAGACTGTGATGAGATAATCTATGATGTTGGAGATGCTTACATCGATAGACAAGAGAGAATAGTTCAAGGGCTTAAATTCACAGCAATAAGAGACACTACAAGTGCAGAGCCTATCATAATAACTCTACAAAATGATGAAGATGTAGAATACTAAACTACTAGGCTAAGTAAGTAAGAGGGGTAATAGTAATGAAAGAAGTAAAGATCGGAGATACAATATATAAGATAAAGCCTGCTACACCTTGGAATGTTCATTTACTTCAAAGAGCTACTGAGCAAAGAACAGAAGAATCCTATAGAGAACTGTTTAAAGCTATGGTGGATCCTCAGCCTAGTGATGAAGATAGTTTAGCAGTCTTCATGGAGATAAGTAACTATGTCGATGAGATAACAAAGAAGGCTAGATTTTTTCGCAAAGAGCAAGATAGGAAGAGTGATAGGAGAGTTGAGTTTAGTCCTACATAAAAGACCTAGTGAGTTCTTGGGTCTATCACCTTCATCTTTTGAAGCCTTTTTGTTTGATAATGAAATTGTTGCTGATAGAATGAGAGAACATGAAAGGAGGACAAGAAGAAGATGAGTTTATCATTAGAGTTAAGAGGTTGGGAAGAGTTTAGAAGATTCCTGAGAGACTTTCCATCAAGAGTAAAGATAGCTATAGAAGAGGCAAGTGAGGAAGCCTCAAAGCTAATAGCTCAAAGCGCAAAAAGAAAAGCTCCTGTAAGAACTGGTAAGTTAAGAGATTCTATCAGAGCATCAAGCTTCATGGTCGAAGCTAGGGTTCCTTACGCCGCCTATGTGGAATTCGGCACTAGGAAGATGGAAGCCCAACCATTTCTTAGACCTGCTATTGAAGAGAGCATCCCTAAAGTGAGGAATATTTTCAGAACGAAGATAGAGGATATGATAAGGAGTAGGTTAAGATGAGCACTGTAGAATTAGTAGCGAAGCTAAAGGCTGTTGATGAAGCGAGTGACAAGATAAAGGAAGTGGGAGATAAGACAGAAAAAGCGATGAAGAAGGTTGAGGATAGCACAAAGAAGGCTGACTTTAGCTTTAAGCAGTTTACAATCTCAGTATCAGGAGTTATGACATCATGCTTTGCTCTTTATAATGCTTATGATAGAATTCAAGATGCTCAATTATCAGTTAAAAAAGCCCAAGATTCTTTAACATCTGCTCAGATAAGTGCAAAGCAAGCTCAAGAGGCCTATAATAATGCTGTTGAGAAATATGGGGCGGATAGTGAAGAGGCAAAAATAGCCTTAGAGAAATTACAATTAGCACAAGAAAGGGTATCAACTGCTCAAGATACATTAAAGGAGAAACAAGATAGAGTTAATGAAGCTATGGTTCAATTAGCCATACAAGCAGTTCCTACAGCCATAACAGCAATAACTAATCTAAAAGGTGTTGTTGTGAGCTTAACAGGAGCCTTTGACGCTGCAAAGACTTCTATTGCTGGTTTAGGTGTAGGTCTAGGAACCTTAGGTGGTGCTTTTGCTGGTGCAGGTGTAGCCATGGGTGTTTTCTATATAGGATGGACTGAGGATTGGGATGGCATTAGAACTAAGACTGAAACCACGATAAATGAGATTAAAGCCTATCTTGATTCTTTAGGAGCTTCATTAAACTCTTTTGTTGAGCCTCTTGTGAATTTTGCAAATTCCTTCTCTTCAGCTTTTGATAGTATTAAAGGCGATCTTGGTAGTTTAACTTCAGACATTCAATCTAAACTAGATCAGATAATAAAAGACTTTCAAAACGCTGCTAATGCTATAGCCGGAGGTTCCATCTGGCCAGATATGTGGGCTAATATTCTATCACAAACTAAAAGAGGCATGAACGATAACATAAGAGAGGTTGATAGGAGCTTAGATAACATAGAAGATATGTTAGCCAGACCTCTTTACATGAACTTTGCTATTGATATCAATGTTTCTGGCTTAAGATCGCAAATATACAATATGATTAAGAGTATGCTTAAGAGCGTAACTATAGAGAAGACATCAGCACAGGCTACTACTTCAAGGATAAGAGTGCCTACAACTACTACAACAACTACACCACGGAGCCCGATTCTTGGAAGGTGATATTATTGTTATTCTCAGAACAAGTTCGCATTATAGCTGATGAAGAGAATAATATTCTAAATGATACTACAACTTATAGCATAACTGCTGTATGTGATTGGACAACGAAAGTGACGAAGGTTATAACTTTAACTAAGGAGAAGATAGTCTATGCAAAAATAAGATCGGTAACTGGAACTGGCTCTTTATCTGCTGGGAGGATATTACTTGATGGTGTCCCTCTTATAGCAACTGGTGCAGCAGGAGGAGGAGCAGACGTCACTAGAGAAGTCTTTGTAATACTGCCAGCAGGCTCTTATACATTTGAATTTCAGATTTCTATGTATAAATATAGTGCAGCTTGTTCAATACAGTTATGCCACATCAGTGCATTTAATTTCTCGGATAAGAGTAAACAAGCTTATGATAGTGGTTATATCTCATGCCCAGCAACTTCTACAACCACATTAATCGATCAGAACTTTACAACGCCCTCGGCAAGAAAATTAGCTGTAGGTAGCATTAAGAAATATGTAGCTCTTATCTTTGTTAATGCTGAGAGACAAGCCTATAGAGCGAGCAAGATAAAGAATCCTGGTGAAAGTGATACTGCTAATTTCTTTAACTGGAAGATTTTGATAAATGATATTCAAGAAAGTTGGACAGCAAGACAGGATGATTACTATACTGGTAGCGATGGAACAAATCCAACTTATGAAGCTGGCTCTTACGGTTTACTGATAAAAATTCTTGATCCTAACACTACTTATAATCTTAAGATTGATAACTATAATGGCTTTGCAAGTGCTTACAATGGAAGCGTAACTGTAAGAGTTGTCATCTGCCCCTGGATTTTCACTAGTATTGAGTATGAACCTGTAGCTTTAAACTTTCCTCAAGGATCCACTCTTTATATAATCACTGAGCCTTTAACACATAATCCAACAAAGTCTACGAAAATTGGCAAAAAGAGATTCGTAAGCTTTGGAGATACTACAGACTATTACTCTACGGCATCAGGAGTAGGCATCTTGAGCCATACCTACACCTTTGAAATTATCGAAGTTGCTAATTCCCTCTTATTAGTTAGCGAAGCCACCGCTTTGAATTATGCTTGCATTTCTGTGATAGCTGTAGATGTTAGGTGAGATAAAATGATCAAGATCACTAAAGTTCAAAGGCAAATGGGCGATGTTTACATTACCTTCCAATATGACCAAGAAGGTCAAATTCTCACTGTTACAATTGATGCTAGAGAGATTGTTGAACGTATGAAAACCCTCAAAGAGATTGTTGGACGAACCTTAACTCTTACAGATTTAAAGAACGTAATTGTAACTCTAATCAATGAGATACGCCAAGGAAAAACTCCATTACTCGAGGTTTTTTCTTATGAAGATTACATCAACATAGATTTGGAGGAGTAAAAGATGACAATAATTATTGATACTAAAACTTTAACTGTTTCCTATCTAAGTGAGAATGTCGAAGTTGTAATAACAGAAAAAGATGCATGGGAAAGCGAACAATATAAACGCAAAGTAAGAGTTTTTGGTACTATTAAAAGATGGACCCTCAACTGTTATGAAAAGGATGTAGCTTGGGCTGATAGCGTTGCTAAGCATCTTCAAACTAAAGCGAAGGAAGGTAATGCTGTAAACTTCACAGTTGATGAAGGGACGATGCACCAAGTTAACACGAATGTTTACGTTCTAGGCGTCGATTTAACTTATGAAAGCGGTGTTGCTAACTATCGGACTTTCAGCATATCTTTACAGGAAGCAGTTTAAAAGATGAGAATCATAACTAGATAGAAGGTTCAGAATATAATCTATGGCGAATATTTCATCAGCTTATATCGAACTCTTAAAAATGTGATGCTTAGAGAATAGAGAGATTATTGAGTTTGAGGAAAGATTTAGGGTATAATAAAATTTGAGATGAGAGAAATGCCCATGGTAAAAGATACACTATATTGGCCCAGTTGGCTTAGAAATGAAGTGAAGAGGATTACAAAGAAGTTTCAAGAGCTAGAATTGAAGGAGAACTTGGTGAAGGTTGAGCTTAGAGATGTGATAATAGTTGCTATACAATTCGGCCTCCCTCTGGTTGAGAATATGCCTCTTGAGAAGTTCAAGGAAAGATTAAACGAGATAAAGATTAGAGGATAATTAATATAAAATCATTGCGATTAACTTTTATTAAAGATGCTAAAAAAGAATTCTTATGGCATCTTATAGGAGTACTCTTCCTGTACCTGAGAGATATGGTAGCAAAGAGATGAGGGATATATTCGAAGAGGAGAGCTATCTAAAGTATCAACTCATGGTAGAGTCTGCTGTTGCAGAGGCTCAAGCAGAAATAGGTTTGATCCCTAAGAATGCTGCTATAGAAATCACATCAAAGGCAAATCTTGAGCATATCACAATAGAAAGATGGCGAGAGATAGAATCTATTACAAAGCATGAGACAGCATCTTTGGTAGAGGCTATAGTCGAAGTTTGTGATGATGAGGCAAAGCCATGGGTGCACTATGGTCTCACTAGCAACGATGTCCTAGATACATCATTGTCATTACAGTTAAAGCAAGCCTTGGAGATAATTGAGAGAAAGATGATTTCTTTAACAGAGATTTTATGTGATAAAGCTTTGAATTATCAGGATTTGCCTGCTGTAGGTAGGACTCATGGTCAGCATGCCAGCATAATATCCTTTGGTTTAAAATTTGCTGTATGGGCATCTGAAATGAATCGTAATATTGTACGCTTGCACCAATTGAAGGATAGAGCTTTGGTTTGCAAAACTCTTGGAGTCGTTGGGACAGGATCTGTTATGGGCGAGAGGGCTTTGGATGTTCAAGAAATAGCAGCTGAAAAGCTAGGTCTAAAATATTTGGATGCTGCAACTCAAGTAGTTCCTAGGGATATTCTTGCTGAAGCAATATTCTTCACAGCATTACTTGCATCAACATTGGATAAAATGGCTAAAGAGGTTCGCAATCTGCAGCGCACAGAGATAAGAGAAGTTGAAGAGCCCTTTGCTACTGATCAGATAGGAAGCTCAGCAGTTCCAATAAAAAGAAATCCGATAAAATGTGAGAGAGTTTCTAGCTTGGCTAAGTATATTAGATCATTACCAGAAGTCGCTCTTTACAATATACCATTGTGGCATGAGAGAGATTTGTCTAACTCTGCTAATGAGAGAATAATAGTGCCTTCAGCCTTCATACTGTTGGATGAATGCATGAACTTGATGATAGATGTTATGAAAGACTTGGTGGTTAGAATTGATAGGATAAGATCGAACATAGATTTAACTCAAGGTCAGATCTATTCAGAATTTGTATTAGATGCTTTATTAAGAAAGGGTCTATCAAGATCAAAGGCTCATAGATTATTACGTAAATCTGCTAGTGAAGCATTAAAGGAGAATATACCATACTCTGAGGCTATTCTTAAAGATGAAGAATTAAGCAATTTATTGAAAAAAGATGAAGTTATGAGCCTATTCGATCCTAAAAAGCATCTATCTGCATCTAAGAAGATAATAGCGAATGTAATCGAGCAATTTCAAAGGATAAGAGCATCTTGACTCATCAATAAAATAGAAACTATGCTGGATTAATGTTATGTCTACTGTTATGCTAATTACGGTCCTAGGACTTGCTTAGGTCTGACGACAGGCGTTAGGACCATGCCTTGGCTAACATGAGTTTGTGCCATATCGAAGTCCAGAACCACGGAGTAAGTTCCTCCAGGTTTGACTTCAAAGTGAACAAAAATCTTCAGCCATCCCTGCGCCACTAATTTGAGGGTAACGTTCACACCTGGATTCTCCGCAAAGGTAGCATTCGCCTCAACTATATGTAGCCAAATCGCTGTATAGTTGCCCTTAGGCACAGGGCTAATGCCAAGAGTGGCAGGATTATCTTTAAGTGCAGTTACATTGTAGATCTTAGGCGTCACGGGGAAGTCCAGAATAGGCCCTTCACCAGTCTCGTTCCCTTTCATATGTAGCCTTACTTCGGTTATATTGATGTAAAGGTACTTCAAGGTTTTTGGAGGGGCATCAGTCAGCACCAGAGCCAGCGTGCCCATCTTAGAAGGTTCAGTAATAGGTGGCGGAGTTGTTATTTCTGGAGGAATCTCTGGGATGCTCGTAATCTCTGTAGGAGGGGTAATCATTTCAAAAATGTAAGGCAAAAGGGTAGTGCCTGATATTATAAGCCCTGCCAATATGACTCCAGCCATAGCTGATATGACCAAATGCTTCCTTTCATAAGCCATTTGCATCACTATCATACCCTACACTATCGCCATAGTTAATCCAATGCTTTTGTACAGTCTGTTCAAATTATTGTACAGCTATGGCTTCTCTAACCAAGTTCTTATTGTCTCATACCACATGATGGCAGTAGCTAAACTTCCAAAGATCAGAGCAAAGATGCTGTAAAAGTTAACCTCTCTAAACTGTGACAAGTAATAGACTAGTAGAGTAGTGAGCATAGTAGCGTAAAAGGTGTATCTTGGTAGCATGAATGAACCTATTTTTGTGAACTGTTTTAGAACTCCAACCTTAACCTCTCTTATCAGATGATAATCTCCATCTTCTTTTCTAACAAGACCTAATTCTTCTAACTTATTCAAGTGGTAAGATGCTAATGCTGGGCTTGAGAACTTGAGTGATCTCTGAACTTCTCTCACTCCTATAATTCCATTTTTAGACCTTAACAATGCCCAATAAACTCGAAGAGTATTGCCCTTTAGTTTGCTGGCAATCTCCTCATCATCTAATTCATTCAAACTTCCACCTAAAAATTCTAGAAGATTAATGACACATACTTGCCTATAATAGATTTAAATTTATCTTTGGTATTCAAATACAATTTATGTTTTCAAATTTAGATCGAACCAATGGTATAGTCGCCCTCTTTGGGGAAGATGATGTAATACCTAGGCTCATCTTTGCCCTTAAATCTATTTCTCATCGTGCTAGATACGGCTATAAGATAATTACTGAGGATGAATCCTTAGACAATATTTCAGACTTTGATAAAATTAAATCAAATTTAGCAATAGGTTGCTGCCTTTCTAAACCATCAAATGATGATATAGCTATTCATGGTAAAGTCTACCATCCAGAAGGCTTTGAATTATCAAAGAGATTGAAGGAGGTTTTTGAAGATATAGAAAAAGCTCCAAAGATTCTATCAAAATTGGATGCTGATTTTGCCTTTGCAGGGATAGAAGATGATTCATTGATATATGGCAGAGATTCATTGGGGATAAAGCCACTATACTTTTCTAAAGAATCAAGAATTCTTGGCATAGCATCCGAAATAAAAGCCCTCAAGTCCATAGGATTCAAGAATATCGAGAGAGTCCATCCAGGTAGCATTCATAAAGCGTATATGAAGGGTGAAGAGAGCTTATTATTTGATAAAATCGAAGTAGATTCTAAATTGAGCGCTAGAATGGATGAAGCCTCAGATGCTGTATTAAAGCTTCTTTCAGAGTCCATTAGAAGAAGGATCAAAGGTCTTAATAGAGTAGCTATAGGATTCTCTGGTGGTTTAGATAGCTCTCTTTTAGCTTTAATTACATCAAAGCTGGCAAAGGTAACTCTTCTCTCTATATATGTAAAAGGCTCTAAAGATGAAGATGCGATAAATTCAGCGAAAAGCCTTGGATTGGAGCTTGAAGAGCTTCAGATTAATGTTAATCAGGTAATGAATAAGATCAGTTTAATAAAAAATTTGATAGAGAGTGATAGGGTTATGGATTTAGCTATAGGATTGGGCATGAATTTTTCTGCAGAAAGATGCTCACAAATAGGTTGTGATGCTCTATTCTTAGGTCAGCTTGCAGATGAGTTGTTTGGAGGTTATGCTAAGTATGTAAGAGCTTTAAGAGAGATGGGGGAAGAATTTGCAGAAGATATGATGCTAAAAGATGTCCTTGATGCTCATAAGAACAACTTTGAAAGAGATGAAAAAGCATCCTCTCCTTACACTGAGATAAGGCTACCTTACGCTAATATCGATCTTGTCAAATATGCTTTATCTTTACCTTTGAGCTTGAAGATAGGAAGATTAAATGATGAACGTAAATTGGTTCTGAGGGAAGCAGCTATGAAGGCTGGTCTACCAAGAGATATAGTATTGAAAAGGAAGAAGGCATTTCAATATAGCTCAGGCTTACAAAAACTCATAGTTAGTTTTGCAAAGGGTTGAAAATGTATTTACATTTTAGTTACATTAAAGTGGATGAAAATGGCTCGTCTTAATAGCATGATCACTCTTATAAGACCTATCAACTCTATCATGGTAGGCTTTGCAGTTATAGTAGGGATTGGTGTAGCCTCTCCTAAAATGATATTCTCAATTCATTCTCTATTAGGTTTCTTGACAGGTTTCTTCATATCCAGCTTCTCCATGGTAGTAAACGATTATTATGATATAGAGGTTGATAAGGTAAATAGACCTGATAGACCTTTGCCAAGTGGTGCTATATCACAAAATTTTGCTATAATATTGGCTTTAATTCTTCTCTCTATAGGAATAGCATCATCTATACTGATAAGCTTGAATAATTTTGTAATAGCATCAGTATTTGCATTTATTGCATGGTTTTATAATTTCTGGGGAAAGAGGAGAGGATTCATCGGCAATATTATGGTGGCAGCATCTGTATCGATACCTTACATATACGGTGGCATGGCTGTAGGAAATGCTGATAAACCATTATTGCTATGGTTGGCTTTAACATCATTCTTGGCTGCTACTGGAAGAGAAGTTATAAAAACAATATGTGATATCAAAGGAGATGAATTAAGAGGAGTTAGATCGATAGCAAGAGTTCATGGTTTAAGATTCTCATCCATTCTTGGTGCTATGATGTTCTTTATGGCTATAGTATCTAGCTGGATTCCTTTCATCACAGGCATAGTGGGTATGGTTTATGCTATTCTGATATTGATTCCTAATTTGATCTTCATATATGCATCTATCAAAATTCTTAAAGATTCATCTGAATTTAATGCTTTACATGTGAAGAGCATTTCTCTTCTTGGTATGCTCATAGGCTTGATAGCCTTCCTCATAGGAGGAATTATTCGTTAATTGATATAATTGAGTGATATTTATGCCTTTTACACCATTTCATTGGGGTCCTGCTCTACTCATAGGTATGCTACTCTTTTCGATATTTGATCTGCCCGCTCTCTTTTTATCGAGCGTAATCCCAGACTTAGAAGGGATCTACGTTTTGATGTCTGGCTCTCCATTACCTCTTCATGGTTTCTTCCACTCTTACCTTGGTGCATCAATTCTTGGATTTGTGACAGCAATTATTGTGTATTTCATTTATGGCTTGTTAAGCAAGATCATGAGATTATTCATGCTTGAGCAAAAATCTTCTTTTAAAAGGATTCTCTACACCTCTTTGTTTGGAGTATATTCTCATGTCTTCCTTGATTCCTTTCTTTATGGAGAGATGAAACCTTTCTTCCCCTTGGATGGCAATCCTTTTCTAGGTCTTATTTCAGCCAATGAAATTTACTGGTTCAGCATGGTCTCTTTTCCCTTAGGCTTGGCTCTATATGCCTATAGGCTTTTTGTAACTTTTCGAAAATCAAGCAGATAAATTGTTTCTACGTTGTTAGTAGAATCTTTTTCTTGGATTATCTATCAATAAATCTCTTTGTTAAAACTAAATGCTTTTTAGACTAATTTGCCACTAGATCATCAATGTGGGTTGAAAAGTACAGACCGAAGAGCATAGAGAGTATGGTTGGCAACGAAGAGAGCAGGATAGAATTCTTGAATTGGTTAAAGGATTGGAAAAAAGGATCAAAGCCAGCCCTTCTTATAGGAGCCCCTGGAACAGGAAAAACCACTCTTTTGCACCTTACTTCTAAAAAATTAAGCTATAATGTAATAGAATTGAATGCTAGTGATGTTAGAACAAAGGAGAAGATGATGCAGAAGCTAGGACCCGTATTGAGCTCTAAAGGTCTATTCGGTGAGAAATTACTCATATTCTTGGATGAAGTTGATGGAATGTATGATAGGCAGGATAGAGGAGGAATAGAGTTCGTAGAAGAATTGATAGAGAGTAGCTTAGTTCCAATAGTCATGGCTGCAAATTTAGAGGATGATAAAAAAATAATTAAACTAATAAGAAAATCCAGAGTATTTAGGTTCAGAAGAATTCCTCCAAGGCTTGTGGAGATTTATGTTGAGAATATTCTTAAAAAAGAAGGTGTTAAACTTAGCAAAGAATCCATTCGCTTGATGGTTAGAGAGTCTAAAGGAGATATGAGGGCAGCCATAAATACAGCCCAATCCTTCTCAGGTCTATCTACAGAAGAAATTAGCTCTATCATATCGAGTAGAGATTTGACTTACAGCTTAAGAGAAGGCTTTGAAAATTTCTTTAATGCTGATTCTCAAGAAAAAGCCTATGAAGCCTTAAGAATTTGTGATGCAATGCCAAGAGATAAGGTAAGATTAGCCTATACGAGCGTTATAAATAGCAATTTAAGTGAGGATAAACTCATAAAGGCTTTAGAGAAGATAGGAGAAGCTGATGAAATTGTGAAGATGATAGGAAAGACTCAGGAATGGAGGCTATTAAGATATTTTGACAGATTACTTGCTTACTCTCTCTTCAAAGCTCTTCCTAAAGGTGCAGTTAGTTATAGTGAAGATGATATGCCTTGGGATTTAAAGGTTAGGATGTGGAATGAAAGTAAAGCATTAAGAGATACTGGCAAAAGTTTATCTAAATTTCTTCATACATCTTCTCGAGAAGTTTTATCAACATTCATGCCATATTTATTGGTAATTCTAAGCAAGGATAAAGGTTCTATGGAAAGATTTTTTAGACTATTAGGCTTGGATGATAGTTCATTAAAGGTCATTATGAAGGAGACTGAAAGAATTAGCATAAAGGTGAGATGATTTGATAGTTGCAATAGGAGAATGGTTTAAGCTACCAAGGTTGGGAAGAGAGTTCTTCATTAGCCTCATGAAGGCAGGTTTGATGTATGATAAGTCTAAAGGCTTTAAGGCTGAAGCTAACACTGATCTGATTAAAATATCATCAATATTGAAGAGGGCTTTAGGAGAAGATTTTGAATTCGTTCCAAAGTGCTTTACATGTAATTCAATCATAGATTGCTACTCTTGTGCATATTATCTGATCTGTGATGTTAAGAGTTTAACTCCAAATTGCCTTTGTGATAATTGCATGAGTAATGAAGATGCTTTTGCCATTTATAGTAATGCTTTGATGAAGAAGATGAGTTGATAAATTTATGATAAAGCATATAGTTCTATTCAATCTAAAGTCAAACACTTTAAACCATTTCGATCATTTTGCAAAGATAACAAAAGAAACATTATCTAAAATTCCTGGAGTTCAGAACTTATCCATTGGATTATCTATCAAACTAGATGCAAGATACAAGTATTTGATAATAATGGAGTTTGCTGATGAAAATTTGTTGAAAGAGTATAGAGCTCATCCAATTCATGTGAAGTATCGTGATGAGCATTTCAAGCCAGCCATTGAGGAGTATATTTCTCTTGATTACGAATTAATTTGAACAAGGTTTAAAGTAAGGCTCACGATTCATTACAGATTTTACATAAGCCTTCAGAACTTTAGAATGATCGCCTTTAGCAATAGCATCACTTATGTATACTTTATTATCATTCCTCATCAAGCATGGCTTAAAAGCACCATCATTCGTGAGGCGAATTCTGTTACAAAAGGCACAAAATTCTGTATTGTCAACTGGATGAACTACCTCAACAGTAGAATTACCAAGGTCGTAGACCTTTCTCTTATGCATAGACTCTCTAACCCATGATCTTAAAGCCCTATCCTCAAGAATCCTTTCAATAGAGAATGGCTCTATGTGCATCTTATCGTAAAGTTCACTCTTTATCCTTATAGGCTCTAATTCAATTACTTGAATCTGTGCATTAACTTCACTTGAGAATTTTATGTAATCATCAAGCTCATCATCGTTTATTCCTTTCAACAATACCATGTTTATCTTTACAGGAGTTAATCCATGCTTTACAGCAGATCTAACTCCTCTTAAAACAGGCTCAAGTTTACCTTTTGTAACTTTATAGTACCTATGTGGATCAAGGGAAGGTATATTGATATTGACTCTATCTAATCCAGCCTTCTTCAAAGGCTCAGCCAAAGGCTCTAATAGAGATGCATTAGTGACCATGGACAATTCTTGAATGCATTGAACAGATGCTACTCTGTTAACTATTTCGACTATATCCTTTCTTATCAAAGGCTCACCACCAGTTATCTTAACTTTTCTAACACCGTAGCTTGTTGCAATTCTCACAATTTCTTCAATAATCTCTGGCGTGAGCTTATCTTCTAAAACATCATTTCCCTCTTTATGGCAAAATATACAATTAAGGTTGCACTTTGAGGTCACAGATATTCTTAAGTTGTAAGTTAACCTTCCATAAGAATCTAGAAGCACTTTTTCACATCCTTATATGATAGACCATATGGGATAACTCTGGTAGGATCAAGCTTAAAGCCAATTCTACAGCCTGTGGTGATCCAGGTAAGCAGAATATAAGTTTACAATTCAAAGTACCAGCCAAAGCCCTTGATAGATAAGATGGAGGACCTATCTTTTGATAGCTTATAGCTCTGAATAGTTCTCCAAATCCCTCTATCTCCTTATCCAATAAAGGCATTATAGATTCAAATGTTACATCTTTTTTTGCTAAGCCTGTGCCACCTGTTAAAATTACAGCATCAGCATCTTCATCATATAAACTACGAAGAACTTCTAGCCTTATCATCTCTTCATCATCACTTATCAGCTTTCTTGATACTATTTTATGACCACTTGCTTTTATCATGCTAACAGCTTTTGATCCGGATTCATCATCAACAGATATTCCTTGAGAAGCCTTCTCATACCTAGATGAGCTTACAGTTATTACTGTAACATTTACGCTCCTTGGGGCTAGTCTCTTATGCTCCTCATAAGTCTTTAACTTCTCTTCACCTTCCTCAAGACCTTTATGTTTGAAATCATAGTTGTAGGATATTGACCTTTATCGTCCTTCTCATACTTTTTAACTACATCCCAAAGATTAAGTAAAGCTATAGTTGTTGCTGTCAAAGCCTCCATTTCAACTCCAGTCTTGCTGTTAGCTATTATCTTCGATTTTACTATTATTCTATCATCTTTGATTCTTATATCAACATCAGTGCTCTCAATAGGGATAGGATGGCATAGAGGCATTATAGATGGTGTAAACTTTGCTCCTTGAATCCCTGCCAATTTTGCTATTTGAGTAGGGTCTCCCTTCTCTATCCTTCCCTCTTTTATCAGCTTTATAGTCTCAGGCTTTAGTTTTATCTCCCCTAAAGCTATAGCCTCTCTATACTGCTCTGGCTTCTTCGATATATCTATCATTTTAGCCATTCTAATCGCCTTTGCTCGTGAAAGAAGTTATCTTAGATTGAGTATAACCAGACTTCTTCATCCTTTTAGTCTTTGGAATATTCTTAAGGCTTTTGCTCAGTTCTAAGCCTGTCATGCTTATGATCCTTTTCACAACAGGGTTAGGAGATTCGAAGGATTTGTTGAGCAAGACCTTCAGCCTAGCCATCTTAGAGATTATAATATCTAGCCTACTCATTATCTCACTTTTTTCTTTTTTCAAAGTTAAATCTTGCTTTAAATCTGCTAAGAGTGAAGAAAGTTCATCATAAGCCTTCTCTGCTGTCACAGATTTCTCAGGCTTAAGCAATAGAATAGTCTTTGTAGCCTTATAGCCCTCATTGCCAGCCTTCCTGAGGAGGTTGTTTATATCATCAAGAATTTCGTTGAAGGGCTTGAATGATAGATCTCTTCTAAGCTTCTTCACATCTTCCATCATCTCATCGAATTTTCTCAGGTTCGAAAGGCGTTCCATGCTAATCTTTTCCAAAGTTATATTAAATGAAGATTTGATATCTGATAAGCTTTCCTCTTATTACCTCAAGATAAAAAATAAGCTTCATCAAAACTTATATTCTAATGAAATATTTTTATTATTGACCTATAGGGGTTATTATGCTGATGTTTTCAAAGATAAAAGATGAAGTCAAGAATATACAAAAGGAGTGTAAGATAATAGGTCGAGACGCAGAGCTAGAGTATGCTCTTACTGCAGTCTCAGCTGGCAAGAATGTCCTCTTTGAAGGACCAGTAGGGGTTGGTAAAACAGTAATAGCCATGGCTATAGCTAGGCACTTTAAGCGTGAATTTTACAGAGTTGATGGAGATGAGCGCTACACTGAGAATAAGTTGACTGGATGGTTCGATCCTGCAACAGTCATAATGAAAGGCTACTCTTGGGAGACATTCATACCAGGTCCATTGACTCAGGCTATGACGGATGGCGCCTTCCTTTTCATAAATGAGTTGAATAGGATGCCTGAAGGAACTCAGAACGTTTTACTGCCAGCCATGGATGAAAAGCAGATAATTCTCTCAAAGCTCGGCTCAATTAAAGCCAAACAAGGTTTCATAATAATAGCAACTCAAAACCCTGAAGAGTTCGTCGGTACAAGCAGGCTCAGTGAGGCTCTTAAAGATCGATTCATATTGATCAAGCTTGAATACCAGTCTGAGGATGAGGAGAGGAAGATAGTAAAAAAGGAAACTGGATGCAATGAAGATACTGTTATAGAGATAGCTGTCAAGATCATAAAGAAGACAAGAGAAGAACCTGAGATAAGGCGTGGATCATCTATTCGTGGTGCAATAGACATCGTAGACTTGATTCAGCGCTTATCAGGAAGCTTTACTCTAGACCCAGATATTTGGACTAAAGCTGCTATCATGGCTTTAGCCACAAAGATAGAACTTCAAGATAGAGCAACTCAAAGCATGAAAGAAGTAGTCCAAAAGATAGTTACATCGGTTCTTAAAGATTATTCAAAAAGCTCTAGTGAGCAATCGACTGGGGATACTGGCGCTAAAGGTGAGATAGATAGGTTTGATGCTTTAGTTCTATCTAGAAATTTACCCCTTCTAAAAGATGCCATAAGCAAAGGAGAAATTACTAAAGCCCTTTTCCTTATCCAAGAGTCTCCACAATCTATTTATGAGATTCTTTGTAAAGAAGGTCTTTTTGATAGCATGTTACAAGCTGCAGAGCACTCAGAATTAAAATGGTCAGCAGCTCAGCTTCTAATAACACTTCAAACAGCAAAGCTCGATCCTATGCATAAAAAGATTGCGAGAAGGATTCTGAATAGAACTATCATAAGAATAGCAGCCCAGATAGCTGGGAAAGGGATAGTCCCTAAAAAATGTATTGAAGTTCCGTTCGAACCCGGTCTAGAAGACTTTAACATTGAACAGACTCTTGAGAATAAACTTGGTAAGAATTTCATCGATTATCAAGATATAGTGTCCATCAAAAAACAAGAAAAGAAGAGTGCAGTCTCATTGATGTTAGATATAAGCAACTCTATGCAGCAAGAAAAGATAGCCATAGCAGCTTTAGCAGTTGGTGTATTGGCACATAAGTTACGTGAAGATCACTATTCAATCATAACATTCAATGATAATGCACAAATCCTTAAGCCTATAAACTATTGCCCAGATATAGAGAATCTAATCGATAATATGCTTGATCTTCAACCAGGAGGACTGACGGATATAAAAGTAGCTTTAGATAAGGGCTTGGAAGAATTAGAAAAATTAGATTTATCTGAGAAGGTAGGAATTTTAATAACAGATGGTTGGGTCACAAAGGGAGACAGTCCATTGAGTTCTGCTGGGAAGTATCCTAGGCTTCATGTTATACAAGTTCCTTTCACTGTAAGTGGGGATTATGATATGTGCAGAAACCTTGCAAAGGCTGGAAGAGGAAAATACTCCTATGTTGAAAACTTTCATGATTTGCCTCGTGCCATAATGAACATATTCAGATGATTTTTCTAAATTACTCTACAATGCGAATTTTAACTTCATCATTTGAATAAGGCATCTTCCTAAAGCGTCTTTGAACAACCTTCAGCATATCTTTTACTCTCTCATCTTTCGCCTCTTCAGCATATCTTTTAACTTCCTCGAACGTTTTCTCATCAAATACATTTTTAGTGAGCATATCCGAGAGGATGGACAAAGCCCTTTTGGACTCTTCACTAATCAAATCTTCTGCCTCTTGGGCTTTTAAGATTTTTCTAACACTTGTATTGCTTAATATAATCTCTAAAACATCTTCCTCATTAAGTTCAAAGCTTTCATCTTTATGCTCGACCAACCATCTTTCACTCAAAGGCTTAAAGGAGAATTCTTCATCTTGTTCTATTAAAGTAAACTGTCCACTTAAAGTATGACGTAATAGTTCGACTTGCGGTTTAAACTGTAGCAGGTAGGCATCGAAGTTTTGAATAGACTTTACGAAATTTAGCCTTCCTGAAGCCTTAAGGATATAATTTCTACTAATATCATCATTGCTAATTATGCTCATGGAAAATACTGTTCCCCAAGTCTCCCATCTATATATCATATTCTACATCTCTTATAGCTTGAAAAATCAGTTTTATAACTTAAAATTTTATATTTTATCCTCTTTATTATAAGGTAAATTCATATAGATAAAGATTTTTAAGATCGGCTTATTTATGCTGGAAAAGAATAGAGTATGTAAAATTTTAAAAATGCCTTGCCCTAAATCTTAATGTTGAGCAAATTTATTGAAGAGATGGATTGGTCAAGGTTTAGGACTCATAGTGCATCGAAGGCTCTAAACTCTAGAGAAGGAGAGTATGTTAGGCTATTAGGTTGGGTAGCATCGAAGAGAATCATAGGCAATATATTATTCTGTTTAATGAGAGATGGTAGTGGATTCATTCAAGTTGCAGGAAAGAAAGGAATAACTGATGACAATACTCTTGATATTATGAGAAGAGTTAGCTTAGAGTCTGCTGTGATGGTAGGAGGAGTGATAAGAGATGATGAGAGGGCTCCTGGAGGTAAGGAATTATCTGTGAAGGAGTTTCAGATAATAGCATTAGCAGAAAAATGGCCCATAACCAAGAGCGCCATAAAATCTCCATCCTTTCTTTACGATAATAGACATCTCTCAATAAGAGGAAGAAAAGCTATATCAATTCTCAAGATAAGGTCTGAATTAATCTACTCATCTATAGAATTCTTTACAAAGAATGGCTTCTTTTTGATAAATGCGCCTACATTGGTTCAATCAGCCTGTGAAGGAGGGGCAACTTTATTCAACCTAGATTACTTTGGTAAAATCGCTTTTCTTACTCAAAGTGCTCAACTCTATGAAGAGGCTGCCATATGCTCTTTTGAAAAGGTCTTTGTACTTCAACCTGCATTCAGAGCAGAGAAGTCAAAGACAGCCAAACATCTAACAGAGTTCTGGATGCTAGAAGCAGAGCAAGCCTTTGCTACTCATGATGATATAATGAGGCTTGAAGAAGATTTAGTATTTCATATAACAAATAGTGTAGTTGAAAAATGCTCTGAAGAGCTAAAGATTATAGGGAGAAAGTTCTCACCACCAAATCCTCCTTTTCCAAAGATAACTTATGATGAGGCTAGAGATATGGCTATTAGTAAAGGCATAGAGTTTGATTGGGGAGACGATATACCAACAGAGGCTGAAAATATTTTATCTAAGAACTTTGAAAAACCATTCTTCATAACTGGTTATCCTTTGAGCGCTAGAAGCTTTTACCATATGGCAGACCCTAAAGATGAGAGAATAACTCTATCTTCAGATCTGATGGCTCCTGAAGGCTATGGCGAGATAGCAACTGGAGGGCAAAGAATACACGATTATAATGCTTTATTGGATAGAGTTAGAAGGCAAGATTTGCCTACAGAATCTTTTTCATGGTACCTTGATCTTAGGAAATATGGTTTACCTCCTCATTCAGGCTTTGGCATAGGTATAGAAAGGCTTGTAAGATGGATCTGTGATTTAAAGCATATAAGGGCATCAACTCTATTCCCAAGAACTATAACGAGGATAAACCCATAATTTCCTTTCTTACTTATTTCGTTTAAATAAACATTAACATTAATATCTATGTATTAGAATAATTAGATGAGCATGAGCGAGGAAGATCTTGAGCTAGAATCCCTTGATGGTGTAGGACCAGCAACGAAGCAGAAGCTTACAGCTGCTGGCATATACAGTATACTAGATTTAGTATCTAGAGGACCATCAGAGATAGCTGATGCAGTTAACATAGATTTAAGCAGAGCGATTGAGCTTATCAACAAGGCAAGGGCAAAGCTAGTTGAGTTAGGAAGACTTGAGAAAGAGTTCATATCTGCTACTGAACTTTACAAGAAGCGCCAAGCCATAGATAGGATAAGCACTGGATCGAAGAATCTTGATGATCTATTAGGAGGAGGAATTGAAACTCAAGCTGTAACAGAGCTCTATGGTGAATATGGTTCAGGAAAGACTCAGGTATGCCATACTTTATGTGTTAAAGTTCAAACACCAAAAGAGCAAGGCGGGTTAAGTTCTGGAGCTATTTATATTGATACTGAGAATACTTTTAGACCTGAGAGGATAGTAGAGATAGCAGAAGTCCATAATCTAGAGCCTGAGGATATTCTTAACAAAATAATAGTGGCAAAGGCATACAACAGCGCCCATCAAGAGCTAATAGTAAGAGAGGTTGGAAGGCTCGTAGAGAAGGAGAAGATGAGGCTACTCATCGTGGATTCTGCCGTTGCCCATTATAGGGCTGAGTTCTTGGGTAGAGGAACTTTAGCAGAGAGGCAGCAGAGGCTGAATAGGTTCATGCATAACTTATTAAGAATAGCTGAGGTTCATAATGTAGCAGTAGTAGTAACGAATCAAGTTCAAGCAGCTCCTGATGTATTCTTTGGCGATCCAACAAGACCTACAGGAGGACATGTAGTAGCCCATACAAGCACTTATAGAATATATCTAAGAAAGGCTGGCAAGAATAGGATAGCAAGGATGATGGATAGTCCTTACCATCCTGAGAGAGAAGCTGTATTCATTCTCAATGAAAAAGGAATCGATGATCCACCAGAGGATACTCCTAAAAGAAAGTGACATAATGGGCTATGTTAGAGTCAAAGCTCATAGATAGCAGTAAGGCTAATGTGAGAGAGGTAGAGCTATTGGTCGATACTGGTGCCTTTTATACAGTTCTACCTTCGAGTCTAGCTAAAGAATTTGGGATTGTAACACAACTAACTACAGAGTTAACCTTAGCAGATAAACGCATAGTTAAGGCAGGTATATCCCTTGTCTACATGAAATTACTGGATAGAGAGGGAGTGCTACCAGTTGTGATCCTTGATACTCCTGAGGTTCTCCTTGGAACTACAGCTTTAGAAGGCTTAGGGCTTAAAGTAGACTCATCAACAGGAAAATTGGAGCGCTCGAGATCCTTCGGGCTTGGAGCCTTAAGTAATCTTAAGCATGATATAGTTTAAAGTTCAAACCCTGCTTTGCCTTTTAAGTGTATTGAAGATACTTTTAGCATCATAATCTTTTATAGAATCTTCTGCTGAATCCCAGAATTCTGATAACTTTTTCTTATCATAACCTTCATCCTCATACTCTAAGGCTTGAAAGACCATCTCAAGCTTATCCATTTCTCTTACGAGCTTTGCTTCCATAGATTCTTTATCTTGAAAATCCTTCCAAATCTCAGAATAATTCTTTTTTATATCATCTGGCAATAAGGAGAGGATTTGTATCATAGCGTTATCCTCTAATTGCCTCTTTTGTAAATCTTCTCTCTCATCTTTATAATGCATCAAATCTCCAATTATAGATTCACAAGCATCATGAATTAAAGCCATTCTGAGCATCTTCAATGTATCAATTTTCTTCATATCCCCAATCATCATGCAAAGAATAGCTGTTCTAAAGGTATGATCGGCCACAGATTCTGGCTCTTTAACACCGACTTTTCTTATCCATCCAGACCTTTTTATCTTCTTCAATCTGCCCATTAACTTAATGAAATTGATTATGCCTTCTATTTCGTTTTGCAAGTCATTTAATCTAATTACTCTAAACTCTTAAGATTTATCTTTACAAAATACAGAGCTATCAAGGACAATGTTTATCTTATGCATATTTTAAAAATAAATTGCTTGAAGAGGGCAATTCTCGTAACATACCCTGATAAATTTGTAACACAGGAAGCCTTGGGCTTGGCTGAGGCAGCAGACTATGAAGTAGTTAAGCTCATAACTCAAAGATACCTCTTTAGAGCAAAATATGGTGTAGGCTCAGGAAAGGCTGAAGAGTTAAAAGAGCTATCAAAGGATCTTAATTCTGATGTCATCCTATTTGATGAGAGGCTAAGATCAGTTCAAATTTATAACCTTGCAAAGCTTACAGGAGTAGAAGTTATAGATAGAGAGAGATTGATCCTTGAGATATTTCATAAAAGGGCATCTAGTGCTGAGGCGAAGTTACAGGTTCAACTCGCTGAGTTAAGGTATGAAATACCTAGATCAAGAGAGAAGGTAAGATTGGCTAAGATAGGAGAGCAACCAGGATTCTTTGGCTTAGGTAGATACGATGTAGATGATTATTATAGGATGATAAAAAGGAGAATGGCAACTATAATGAAAAAATTGAGGCAAGTTAGCAAGAGGCGTGAGCTATATAGAATTCAAAGGCTTAGGACGAACTTACCTTTAATCTCTTTTGCAGGCTACACTGGAGCTGGTAAGACAAGCCTTTTCAACATATTAGCAAGAGAGAGGAAGGATACAGAGAGAGGTTTCTTTACCACTCTTACAACTACTACAAGAAGCTTAAAGCTATCAGAATCAAGAGTATTAATATCAGATACAGTTGGCTTTATCAGCAGACTCCCAACATATATGATAGAAGCCTTCAAGGCAACTTTAGAGGAATTGACCTATGCCAACTTAGTTCTTTTGGTGATAGATGCTAGCGAGCATCTTCAAAACATGATTAGAAAGTATCAAAGCTGTGTAAGCATTCTTGCCGAGCTTGGCGTCTCTCCTTTAAATGTTCTGCCCATCTTTAACAAATTCGATCTTACAAATATGGATGAAATTAGAGAGAAAGTAAAAGCCCTTGGCATGATGCCTGAAGATGTTGTAATAACTTCAGCAAGGACTGGCTTTGGAATAGATGCACTAAAGTCTAAGGCAGATGAGATGGTCTATGCCCATGCTCCAGCGTCTTTAACTAGAGCACAATCTTAACTTCGATTTTTCAAATTTTAAAAGGAAGGTTTAAGCGAATCAGTCTATCAACATACTTTAAATAAATAGTGAATAAAAATGGCAGAAGTTGTAGTCTTAAGGTGGGGGCATCGTTTAAGAGATGAGAGATTGACTACTCATGTGATACTGACTGCCCGCGCCCTTGGTGCATCTGGAGTAATACTATCTGACGTAGAGGACAAGGATATTAAAAGTACTGTTGAAGAAATTGTAGAGAGATTTGGTGGTCCCTTCTTTTTAAAGATGGGAATTCCATGGAGAAAAGAAATAAAAGAATGGAAAGAGAAAGGAGGCATTATCGTTCATTTAACAGCCTATGGTGAAAATTTAGAGAATAGCGATGTGTTGAAAAGGATAAAGTCATCAGGCAAGGATATCATGTTAATAGTAGGTAGCCAGAAAGTCCCATCAGAATTTTTCTCTGAAGATGTATCTGATTTTAACGTTGCCATTGGCAATGAGCCTCACTCTGAATGCTCAGCTTTGGCAATATTCTTAGACCGTTATTTCGAGGGTAAAGAGCTATCAAGAGAGTTCAAAGGAGCAAAGGTAAAGATAATACCTCAGAAAAGAGGTAAAAAACTGGAAAAGCTTGCTGAGAACTAAAAATTGTTTCTATGGAAAGTTTTAAAAGTAAATTTTACATAATTGATAACATGCCTCTCCATAAATTGTTAAACTCTGAACAAAGCCTCTTCAGGAGGGAAAGAAGATGATGACGAAGCATTCAAAGATCGAGTATGAGGATGCCTTTGTAAAGATATCTGGTCTATTGGGTGGCGAAGAGTACGTAAAAGTGGCAAGGGCTTTGCTTAACAATGAGAATGCAACTGATGAGGAGATAGCCAGCGCTACAGGATTGAAGATAAATGTTGTTAGGAAGGCTTTGTACGATCTATTCGAGCGGTCTCTCATCAGCGGGATAAGAGTTCGTGATATGAAGAGAGGCTGGTTTGTGTATAGATGGAGGGCTCAAAGAGACCAGACAGATAGCTTCATAGAAATTCAGAAGAAGAAAGCCTTGGAGAGGCTTAAAGATAGGTTAATTTATGAGAGTACTTATGAATTTTACCATTGTGGCATGCTTACTTGCCCAAAAAGAACCTTCGAAGAGTCCATAGATCTATTCTTTAAATGCCCTAACTGTGGAAAAATCCTTACTCTAATAGACAATAGTGAAATAAAGAAGGCTCTTGAGTGGAAGATAAAGGAGATAACAGAAGAGATGAAGAATGTTAATGAGAGAAGTGAATCTAAGGGCTAGATTTAAGATCTAGAACAACTTATTAAGAGGATATCTTTTTGTCAGAAACATAGATGAGAAGAAAGCAATGAATGAGCAAGAAGCCATAAATTTGCTAAAGAAAGAGAAGAGTCCTGAAGCCCTTGTTAAACACAGCATGACTGTGAGTGAAGTCTCAAATATATTGGCATTGGCATTGAAAGAAAAAGGCTATGACATCGACCTAGAGTTAGTAAGGGTAGGTGGATTGCTACACGATGTAGGCAGAGTTAAGGTTCATTCAGTTCACCATGGGTATCTGGGTGGAAAGCTTCTGAGAGAGATGGGCATCGATGAGAGGGTAGCTAGGATAGCGGAGAGGCATGTAGGAGGAGGAATATCGAGTGAAGAGGCTAAAAAGCTTGGCTTGCCAGAGAGAAGATACATGCCAGAATCTTTAGAGGAGAAGGTAGTTTGCTTTGCTGATAAGATAGTTGAGATTGATCATGTAATCCCTCTTGAGAAAACATTAGATAAACTAAGAGAAGAGCTTGGCTATGAAAGTAGTTCTGTGCAAAGGCTAATAGAATTGAAAGATGAGCTAACAAGATTGTTAAATCGTGACCCAGAGGAGATAGTTAAGGAGAGCATCATTAAAGAGCTAAGATAAACAATTTCGATTTATGTTAATTGGTAGCGAGGGATGGATTTGAACCATCGATCTGCGGGTCTCTTTGCCTCGACAAAGCTTATGAGCCCGCCGGGATAAACCTGGCTTCCCCACCTCGCTACTAATAAAATAAGTTATATTCTAACTTAAATTTTTTTAAATCTACTTATTATATCTTTTCAACATCTATGGCTACTTTCTTTATTGCTTAAGTTATGGTATAAGGGAATATTGTTATTTACACTAATTTTTATATAAAAATTAAGTTTATTAAGTAGAATCAATCAAGTTAAAGTAAGAAGGTATGGATTATGGGCAAAATTGATGAGATGGATATGAAAATACTGGCTGAGTTAGTAAAGAATGCTAATCTCTCAGTCCCAAAGCTGAGCAAAAAGATCAACGTAAACCCCTCTGTAGTTTATAGCAGAATTAAGAGACTTGTGAAGAGGAATATCATCAAAAATTTTACTATTATAGTGAACGAAGAATTGTTAGGCTATGTCGTAACAGCCGTGATAGGAATGGATATAGATGCAAAGTTAAGGGATAGCGTTCTAAACGAGCTTTTAACTCTAAGAGAAGTCAAAGATGTTTCTGAAGTTACAGGAAGATTCGATCTTATTGTTTCGATCAGGGCAAGGTCTTTAGATGAGTTGCATAATCTTGTATCAGATAAGATAGGTAAGATAAATGGCATCTTACATACTGAAACCTTCGTCGAGATGAAGAAGAGGGCAAAGGAACCTGTATACTATTTGCCAAAATGACATAAATTATTTTACCAGTTTATAGGGCTTTACTAGCATTTTAGGCTTAAAAACCAATCTGCACATTTATATTATTGGGAGTTTTAAAAAGACTGAGGACGATTTGAACCCTTTGCTTAAGTTAGAGGAAGCTGAGAGGTCTGGGAAATTACCATCATCCATTCTAAATAAGATTAGGAAGAAAATGAAGTATGTAGAGGATGGCATTGCCAAGATCGAGCTAGCTTCAGGATTAAAATATCCGCCCTATTATATCGAACCTACCCTTCCTTTATCGTCAAGCCAAGTCGAAACAGGTCAAATAGGAGTTCTCTATGCGAGGACTATTCCTGTAGAAGGAATCTTAGGGCTGGAGATATTGGTTCAGCTATCAGCACCACTTATTGCCTTTGGGTTAAAGACCACTATACGAGCAGTTTTAGCCCATGAGTTTCTGCATTATATAGAGCTCGTGAGGCACTTTAGTAAATTGGACATAGTTTCGGATTCTCTCTCAACTTCCTTGTTTGAGGCTCTTTACTCAGATTATGAAAGACTCTTTGAGCCTAAACTAATATTCAATAATAATAGGTTAGTAAATCTAGTTAATAAGAAATTCTCCAATGGTCTTAATGATAAGGGACTGCATGAGAGGACTTTGAAGGAGTGGATAGAGAAGGGCTTGCCCACAGTAACTTTATCTCCTAATAATAACGTTATAAGATTGCCAGTATCATCGATCTTAAAAATGAAGATCGATTCACTTCTAAAGCTGAAGCTTGAGGAGCTTGAACGAAAGGTTTATGAAAGAAAATAAGAAGAGCGGAGAAGTCCATAGGCTGAAAGAAAGAGAGAGAAATCTCATAATTGAGGCTTTAGAGGAGATAACTAAAGGTAAGGAAATCTCAGCTATATGTGCTTATGGTTCACGCATCGCTGGTTATGCAAGAGAGGATAGCGATTATGATGTTATAGTTGCCCTTAAAAATTATAAGCCGAAAGTAAGGTATAGTTATATTAGAAAAGGGATAGATTTAGCCTCTTTAATCGTCGATAGCAAATCTTTGATTAAGGATGCTGAGGTAGCTTCTTTAGGTGAATTTGTGGCTGGTAGGTTGTTAAATGTCTATGAAGCCTTACTAGGTGGTGAGTATGTTAAAGATGTTGAAAGTAAGTTAAAAAGAAGAGTTACCTTTGAGATTCTTGATGAAGTAGCATTAGCCTACAGTGATCTCTCCACAGAATTTATCATACCTATAAGGTACCTTTTATTTGAGAAGCTCAAGAAAAGGGCATCTCTTTACCCTGTAGCCCTATACAGTTATGTGAAGACTTACACTGGTGCACTAGGTAAAGAGAATTTAAGTGTAACTCTTAGAGGCTTCACCACACCTTTAAGAGAGATGGAAAGTCATGGCTGGATATCATTATTAGATGAAGAATCTTTAAGAATCAAGGATGAATACTTTAAGTTGAGAAAGACTGGAAAGATCAAAGCAGCACTCTCATATACTAAGAGAGGCGTATTATCTTATGCTGTTCATGGATACGCAGGGCGTGTAGGTCTGAGTGTTATAAAGAGAGAAGTATTATCAAAGATTGGTCGCTCAAAAGAGATTAGTGATGTACCAGAAGAGATGGAGCAACCGAAGAACCTTTGGAGAATAGATGAGGGATTATTAATAGTTAATGGTGATGACTGGCTTTGGCAAGTAGTAAGTTATCTTAATTTGAGTAAAAATACAAAGATAACACAAGTATCTCAAGAGGAGCTTTATGAGACATTAAAGGTATACATGCTGGAAGATGGGGATAAGAAGATTACTATTGCTGTGAAAAACTTCAAAAATATTAAATCTCTAAAGTGGGCTTTTTTGAACTTATGGGCATTACCTACTAAATGGTTTGAGATGTCACCTCTTACAAGGCTCGGAAGAGAGTGTGTTGCAATAAAGAAACTAAGGGAGATTGGCTTGAATACACCAAAAATAATTTCAATTATATTGAATAAAAGAGTACTAGTTACAAGTTTTATAGAAGGGATAAACTTAGGTAAAATTATTAAGGGTATATTAGATGGGCATGATGTAGATAAATCTCCAATTTCTATGTATGGGGAAAGCATAGGCTATGCTCATAAGCATGGCTACTCTCTAGGTGATACGAAGCCTAGCAACGCTGTAATTTCAGATGGGAAGGTTTTCCTTACAGATTTAGAGCAAGCTAGTGAGCATGGAGATAGAGCATGGGATATAGCATTATTCATCTATTACTCTAACAAGCTCACTTTGAACGTTTCTGGGGCTAGGACTATAACTCGAGAATTCTTAAAAGGTTATCTTAAAATGGGAAGTGTTGATATAGTTAAAGAGGCTTTAAATCCAGATTATCTAGCACCCTTTCAAGCCATTCTTGCCCCAAATGTAATGAAAGCTATAAGAGATGAAATGAGGAAAGCTATTGCTTCTTCTTAAAGAGTATGTTGAATTGCCCACCTTCATCTTTCTTCCCTCTGCATAGCTGGTTTTGCTTTTCATATCTCAATTTAATGAAGGGAAGAATCTGACTTACGATTAACTTATTAGTCTTATTCAGAGTCATAATCTTGAGGAAATTGTCGCATGAATTTGCAAAGGAAGAAATAGAACGAGCTTTTGCTGAATATGATAAACATGGTCAAGAAACACGCCGATTCACAAGATTGAACATTGATCTCCTTGTTAGACCCTCTGATACATGGCAACTTTGGTTGCTTGCTATTGCCTACCAAGGTAAGAAAGAAATTAAATGTGAAGAATCCTTCCTTTCTCTTAAGAAGAATAATCTTTGTCGAAATCCCTCCAAAATATTATTGCTTGCACAAGCGTGTGGTTGTCCGCTACTTAGTAACTACCAATCAGTTCATTTCTGTAACTACCTCAAGAAATATCCTGACAAATGTAAATACGAAAATTACATCTCTAAATGCCCTATAAGATCAATCGTAAAAGAAGAAATTAAGGATCGTTATGCCAAGATTGCGTTTCCCGTAGTCTCCTCAGCCATATTCTTGCGCGATTATGATTTTGATATTCGTAAATACTATCAAACTTTGGAAAAGTCGTCATGTGAGGATAGAACGCATGACATGCTTGCTACATTTACTATTCTTGCTCACAGTGATAAACTGGCCCACCTTTTCCTTGGTTGGTTATCAAATCCACGGTATCCATGGTCCCACGATTGGCAGTTAGACTATAGAAAATTCATAGCCGTCGATACTAACATAAAAAAGATTCTCAAAAGTCGATACTTGTGCCATTCAGATCGAAATGAAGTAGCTAGGGCATGCCTATATCAACTAGAAAGGAGGTTTAAACTAAATCCAAAAGTCATAGAACTTGGATTACTTCATATGGGTCAAAAAATTAAACACAAACACACATCTAAAAAATCACAGTATTAATATATTCAATTTGAAGTTGTTGGATTATGACAATGCTTTTGAACTAGATTATCTTTTTTTATAAACAGTATATCCACATTTTCCACATGTTAATCTGTCTGCATGCTCTGCAAGAAAGACTCCTCTTCCGCACCTTGGGCACTCTTTCTTTGGTCTGACTAAAGATAAGCCACTAACTTGATAAAACTTCCATACTTTTGTATTAGCCTTTTTCTTAACCTTCTTCTCTTCAGCCAATTTAACTCCCCTTAGCCTTCTTTGCCTTTACAGGCTCTTTCTTCTTAGCTTCCTTTATCAACTTCTCCTTCTCCTCCTTTGGTAGCATCCTTGAAGATAGATATTTAGGAAGTTGTTTTTTAGCATCTTCAGGTTTATCGTAAATATAAAAGAGACCTGAGATATCTCTAGTGCCTGTCTTCGTCCTTAAAGAGATGAGGTAGACATTTTTAACATCGACATTAAGACTTTTTGCTATCATGTTGACAGCGTCTTGCCTTTTTAAGAATCCAGCCACAGATTTGAAGATGCCATCAACTTCCCTTCTTCCAAGCAAGTCATTCCTACTATCCTTGATCATCTGAAAGCTCAAAGTTGCTCCTCTCAAGCCGAAGGTTATACGTTATATTAATATCTTTATCATGTCAAAATTTGTTTATTGATCAGCAAAATCCTTAACGATCATTCTATCCATGAGTGAGATAACCATTCTTTTTGATGCTCTATTCACCTTTATGATAACTATTCCCCTTTTAGGTTGCCCATAAAGGACAGATGTTCCATTTGGAGACAATGCTACAGAAGGCAGTGTAAGAAGATCCTCCTCACCATCTATAACTATTCTAATGGGCTTCTTTGCTTTCATGGCTGATGATAATGCCATCAAAGCCTCTCTTGATATATGCCCTGCTGGATTTGATGCTTTAATTTGATTCTCCATACTCGATAAAGGTGCCCTATTAACTCTCATCTCCCTTCCATCTACTATTTGGACTGATGGAATTATGCTTAGTTGAATCAATCTCTCAGTAGTAGCATCTCCTACTGTAATTATCATCTCACTTTTATCTATATGGCGTTTTATCTCCTCATAAGTTAACTTATCGTTAGGAATTAAGAGCCCTAAAGGCTCTTTTAATGCTTCTCTTAACTCTTCTGTTAAAATATAATCATGTTCTATGATTTCCTTGCTTCTATAGCGTTTGCTTTGATACATAAATTGCTTACCTTTGCTTCATCTCACCTTTAGAGCATATCTTCCAAGCTTTGTGATGTTCAAAGTCTTAGCTACTAGAGATGAATCTACATCATTTATTATGACAAGCCCTGACCAATTAGGGCTTAAATCCTTAGACTTGCAGTTAGGGCATATGCGGACTGTAGTCAAAGTCTTACATTTTCTGCAAGCTAATTCTTTAACCAATTTTTTCACTTTTCTTTCTCAGCTTTTTCTTTTTTCTCCACCTCGATGACCTTTGACGCCTTCTCTAAATCCTCTTCTATCCATTCTAGTGCTCCTAAGAAAGGCTGCCTACTCGTTACGCCTATCTTACCTATGGCTGTCCCTCTTCCTAAACTCACAGCTGTTATTCTAACTCTAACCTTTGAGCCTATTCTGAGGGTCCTTTTACTCTTGCTTGCCAATATTATGCCTTGCTTCGCATCACTTGTCAGGAAATCGTCAGTAATCTGAGATAAGTGAAGTAAAGCATCTACAGGCCCTACCCTGACAAAGGCTCCAAAATCTGTAATTTCAACTATTTCTCCCTCAACTACCTCTTGAATCTTTGGGTAAAAACTAAGGACTGAAAACTTCACTTTATGATAAGTGCCTCCATCTCCAGGGATTATCTTCCCTACAAGACCTACAGATACATCTTTTACTAATATTACATAACCCAACTCAGGGCTTATAGTGCTCTCATACCTCATCTTTAGGATCTCTAAAGCTATCTCATCAAGAGGCTGACCAAACTTACTTGGAGGTACTCTTATAACATCCTCAAGCTCAACAATTTGGAACATAATTTGACTTCCTTTAAAGGGGATGAATAGTTAAATCAATTGGTTTAAGAATTTTTTGGTATAAATATTTCATGCAGATCAATCAAAAATAATGGGCTTTTTGAGCTTAGATAATAATACTACACGGCTCTCCTCAGAACTTCCTATTATTTTATATCCAGTAAGCTCAGATACTTGACTGCTAAATCTTTCTATTTCTTTAAAGCTAGGCATATTGCTTCTATTTAAGCGGTGCATAGAGTAGCCAAGATGCATGTAAGCTTTTATCTCAACATAAGTGCAATCAGAGAGGTTTATCAATCCGCTGAAATTCTTTGGATCATCCATGTTTATTCCTTTTATTGCTGTTATCCTTATGGCTACTGGGCATTTGAAGGTCTTCGTAAGCTCTAAGCTCTTTATAAGAGAATACCATAGCCTTGGCGATACTGGGCGGTTGACCTTCTGATAAGTATCATAGTCTGGTGCAGTTAGAGATAAATAAAGTTGAGAAGGCTCAGAATCTAGCCTCTTCAGAGCTTCTGGTAGAACTCCACTCGTCACTAAGAATACAGTAAAACTTCTCTCTTTGAATAGATTTATCAGCTCTCCTAGTTTAGGGTATAGAGTAGGTTCTCCTGAAAGGCTTATTGCAACCATGTTTGGGTTAAGAGCCTCTTCATACTTCTCTTTGCTCACCCTCCCTTTGATGACTTGATCATTATAGCCTGTAAGTATCCTTCTTTGCTCTCTAAGGCAACCTTCTACTATTTCTTCAGGTTCATCCCAATAGCTACCAAAGGTTTCATTCCATTTTATGCCTATATCTTCAGGCATAACTCTCCAGCAATAGATACAATGAGTTAAACAACTTAAAACAGCAGGAGTCATCTGAAGGCAACGGTGTGATTTTATACCGTAGAACTTTTGCTTGTAGCATACTCTATTGTAAACAAGACTATCATGTAACCACTTGCACTTTTTTACGCTGGAGTGCCTACCTACTATATGATATTTCTGCCTTCTTAATACATCTAGTAGTAAAGGAGGGTATGCCAATTCTATTCAAATCTATTACTGGCTATCATAAATCTCTATTTGTCACTATTGAATAGGAGTTTTAGAGAAAGTCTTATATAGAGTTCTCTTTACAAAACCAAGAACTCAGATGCCTTATTGTAAGAAGTGTGGAACAGAGTATGTTGAGGGAGCGAAATATTGCACAAAATGTGGGGCTCCTATAGCAGAGGAATGGAGATTCCCTAGAGAAGAGTGTTTTGGTGAGAGAAAAGCCGAAAGAGACTACTTGGGTTTGGTCTCCTTTGGTATCTTCCTCTTGATAGTTGGTTATATATTTTTAGCAAACCAATGGATTCCATCGGAAATTCAAACCATGTTTGAGAAGCTAGGTAAAGGGGTCTTTGAACCACCATCATCACAGCTTCGCTACATCTTCGCCATCTTCCTTGGTTTGATAGGCGTGTCTAACTTCGCTATAGCTGGTATAAGGGTTGCCTTCAGGCAATCTTGGAGAAAAACTTTGCGCGATGCGCTGTCAGGGGTTGGCTTGATATCAATTGCTTATCTCGTTTATCTCAACAGTCAAAGAGTTATGACTTGGCAAATCGTTGTAGTGCTAGGGATTGTAATCATTGGTATACTCGTAATCTTATATGGAATTATTGTGTCTTACTTTAAAGAGAGCCTAGAGGTAAAGACTTCGAAATAGTTCTACGTGACAAAAGAGTTTATATATTCAACTCTGACAAGAAGGGCGTAAATGCCATACTGTAGAAAATGTGGAGCTCAGATAGCAGAAGGAGCAGAATTCTGTCCTAAGTGTGGAACTTCTGTGGCTGAGTATAAGAGGGAGGAGGGGAGGGGTCCCAGGCAAGAGTGTTTTGGCTGGGAACGTGGTGGAGAGTTTTGGGGAGCCATAGCGGGCGGAGTGTTTTTGTTAGGTCTCGCAGTCTTATTCTATTTAGATAGCATACATGTCATAAGTTGGTGGCCTGGAATCCTCTTCTTGATAGGGATCATGATCATCATAGGTGGAATCCTCTCATATACTCGTGGAAGACGAAGGATAAGAAGACCCACTTCATCAGCATAACGTAGATATAAGTATAGGGTTTAATGGCTCCCAAGCAGATTAGCGATGAGAGTTCTCTTTATAGAGCCACCCAAGGACTTTTGGTTCATCATGGGAGAGTATCTCCCACCTCCATATGGAATCCTCCAACTTGCAGCATTTCTTGAAAGCAAGAACAAAGAAGTGGAGATAAAGGTACTTGACTGCCAAGCTGAGCGATTGGATTGGAAAGGATTGGAGAGGCGCATCGAATCCTTTGATCCAGATATTGTAGCTTCTAGCGGGCTTGCAACTTGTAACACTTACACTGTTGCTCAAACTTGCAGTATAGTCAAGAAGGTCAAGCCAGATGCTATAAATGTAGTTGGAGGTCAACATTTTACAGTTACAGCTCAGGAGAGCTTGAAAGCTTACCCTGAGATCGATGTAATCATCCATGGAGAAGGGGAACAGACCCTTTTAGAGCTAGTCAATGCACTAATCAAAAATGAATCTCTTTCACAGATAAAAGGTATTTCATTCAGGCATGATGAAGCAATCATACATAATCCTGAGAGGCCTTTGATTGAAAACTTAGATGATCTACCTTTTCCTGGTTATCACTTTGTCGAGGATTTAGTTCATAGATACCACTTTACAATGATGGCTGGTCCTAAAACTAGGTATGCTTTGATAGAGGGATCGAGAGGATGCCCACATCGCTGTACCTTTTGCACTCAATGGAAACATTGGAATGGTAAGTATAGAGCCAAATCTGCTAAAAGAATCACAGACGAGATTGAATTCTGCTATCGAAATTATGGAGGCAGGTTCTTTTGGCTGACAGATGACAATTTTGGCATGGGTAAGCATATGATGGATTTATGTGACGAAATAATTCGAAGAGGGTTTTCTGATGACATTATGTGGTTCTTTCAAGCCAGGTGTGATGATATTGTTAGACAAAAGGAAATTCTACCTAAGATGAGAAAGGCAGGAAACCGTTGGATACTTTTTGGGGCAGAAAGCAATAGTGAATCAACACTTAAAGCCTTTAACAAAAAGATCGATCCTGAAGACTCAAAAATAGCAGTAAAATTGCTAAAAGAGAACGATATATTTGCCCAAGCAACCTTTATCATAGGAGAAAGGGGAGATTCAGCTGGATCTATAGCAAGAATGAGGGAGTTTGCAGACGATATAGATCCTGATATAGCGATCTTTATGATACTTACACCTTTTCCAGGGACAGAGGTCTATGAGAAAGCTCGATTAAATGGTTGGATTGAGGATAATAATTGGGCTAACTATGATATGGTTCACGCTATAATGCCCACTGAACATCTATCAAGAGAAGAAGTTCAAGAAGAACTTTACGAATGCTATCGAAGTTTCTATGGATCCTTTAATAGAAGATTAAAGGGGATATTCTCTAAGAATAAATTGAAGAGAAGAACATATAGATATATGGCCAGTCAAAGTATTATGAGACAGTTAAAAAGTCTATTTTTAAGGTAATTTTTATGTCTAGGAAGATATATCTCTATTTTGATCTTTTGCCCCTAATAGTTCTTTCATTCTTAGGACTCTTTATATTTGTAATTCTTGTGTTTTCTCCACCTGTAAATTATGAATATTTTTTGTTTCGAAAAACAATTGTTGGTTCAGTATTTGGGCTGATCTGTATCTTGGGAATAGTGGCTGTTCTTTCACCAAAAGAATGTTCAAAGATATTTTATTACAGAAAAGAAAGGAGTAGTTTAGACAAAAAATATATTTCTCAAGAAAATTGGTTTTCTAATAATACTTCTCTCATTCTTGGTTTGAAGATCATGCATGGGCACCATCCTGGTTGTGAAAAATTTTCTTCTCATGAATTTCGAATAAAGGACAAGACCTTTTGTGCAGGATGCACAGGTTTGCTCCTTGGAGCGTTAATAAGTCTCTTTGGAACTTTTATCTATTTTTCTAACAATTTATACATCTCACCTTTTTTTATCAGTATTGGTCTTTTAGGGGTTGCTCTTGGCTTGCTTCTTCCCTTAATTAATCTTCAAAGAACAATTCTTCGCCTTTCTCTAAATGCCTTCTTCATCTTTGGAATATTTCTAATTTTAATTGGAATAGATACCATTGTTCAAAGTGTATTTATCGATCTTTTATTGATTTCATTTAGCATCTTTTGGCTCTTCACTAGGATATCCCTCTCACAATGGAATCATCAAAGAATCTGTCATGAATGTGGAAAAAAGTGTGGATTTGATAAAATAGTATGAATTATGCTCTAGAAATCTTTGACTGATCGCTTTAAATATTGCTTTGTAATTTATTATTTGAACTAGATGGAGCTATTTGATGTAGTGATTGGATTGGGAATTGGCTTCATTATAGGGTCTTTTATATTTTATATTTCATCAAAGTTTTCGAAAAAGCAACCCAAGGAAAAAGCTGAGACGCCTAGCATCAAACCCCCTCCAACTACTCAGGAAAAGCTCATTCAGATGCCTGAGCTTGAGAAAGCTCGTAAAGAGTTGAATGCTCTATTACTTGAGAAGGATTTGCTATCCAGCGCCCTTACACGTGTATATGAAGCTGAGGTTCAAAATAAAATAACAAAGGAAGAGAGGGAGCAACTCTCCAATAAATATCGTGAACAATTAAAGGCTGTAGAAGAGAAGCTAAGCAATGCAGAGCTATTGATAGAGGTTGGAGAGCTAGAGAACCTTAGAAATGAACTCATGAGCTTATTCGAGAGAAAGATAGGGCAGATAGAGAGCAGGTTGAATAGAGCCAAAGTCAGACTTGAAGAGGTTAGAGGAATTATCCCAAAGCCTCCTACGCCAGCAAAGTTAGAACCAAAAGAGGAAAAGCCGAAGATAAAAGCAGAAGAAGCAAGAGTTGAGGATAGGGTTAAGGCTTTGAGGGAAGAAGTTTTACAAGCCCTAGATAGGCTGGAAGAGATAGACATTGAGGGATAAATATACTTAAGCATAAATTATTAATTCTTTATTATTTCTTTAGAATAGCTGAATTAGGTGGTATTATTGGATGTATTTGAAGCTATAAGATTTAGGAGAAGCATAAGGAGATATAAGCCGAAGGAAGTTGAGAAGGAGAAGCTTATGCACATACTTGAGGCTGGGCGTCTTGCGCCTTCAGTCGCTAATAGACAACCATGGCATTTCATTGTGATAAAGAATCCTGAAATAAAAGAGAGACTAAGAGAATCCTATCCTAAAGATTGGTTTGTTAGCGCCCCAGTAATCATAGTTGCCTGTGCAGATCCCAGTAAGGCCCAGGTGAGAGCAGATGGAGAAGAGTACTGGAAGGTCGATGTAGCCATTGCCTTGCAAAACATGGTTCTTTGCGCAAAAGAGGAAGGTTTAGGGACATGTTGGGTAATAAATTTTAATGAAAAAGCCACAAAAGAAATTTTAGGGATACCATCAGATATACGTGTAGTTGCCATGACGCCATTGGGCTATCCAGACGAGGTAAAGGGAGAAGTTAATGATAGAAAGCCTCTTGAAGAAATTTTACATTTTGAGCATTGGTAGGCTATAAATTATGGATAATTAAAGCATAAAAAGGGTGGTAGAAGTAAAATCCGAAGAAATTTTAGATAAGATGGCTGAGGAAGCCCTTGAGAATGTAGAGGACAATATGATAATTGGCTTAGGGAGTGGCTTTGCAGTATCAAGGTTCGTTGATGCTTTAAGCAGATACATAAAGAAGAATAAAATCAAGGTCTTGGTAATACCTTCATCATTACAGATACAGATCTTTGCAGAGAGAGCTGGATTAGAAATAGCTCAACCAAATCTAATACCTCTCATCGATTTAGTCGTTGATGGACTGGATCAGATAGATAAGAGCTTTAATATGATAAAAGGGGGTGGAGGCGCTCTTCTAAGAGAAAAAGTATTGATGAGAGCATCAAAGAAAGTTGTAATATTGGCTAATGAAGATAAGTTCGTAGAAATTCTGAACAGAAAAGTGCCCATAGAAGTTCTTCCCTTTGCTCGAAATTTTGTTTCAAAAGAGTTGGAGAAGATTGGAGGGAAGCCTGAGCTAAGAGTGTTGAAGAAAGGCTACCCATTATTTACTGAGAATGGGAATATAATTCTTGATACAGACTTTGGGCTTATAAAAGACCCTCCTTTTCTATTGAGTAAAATAAAGGAAATACCTGGAGTCGTTGAGGCAGGAATCTTCACAGAAAGAATTAACATAGTCTATAAGGGTTGTAAAGATGGCACTGTAAAGAAGATAACTCCTAAGTGACATTAATCTCACGAAATTAGAGCATTAATAAAGTCCAAGTCCCCCTAAGCCCCATAAGAGTTTGAAAAAGCTCTTTTAAATAATAATCCCTTGCTCTCATAGGGCACAATGAATTCCACAAGATTTAAAAATATAATCCTAAAATTTTGTACTAAAATGTTGGAGGTAAAATGAAAATTGGCAATCAATCTGGACTTGCTGGTCATAGGCATAATCGTCAACACGATCATAGTTTCACCAGTTCTTTGGCTATCTGGAAGAGTACTTGTTGGAAAAGAAAAAGCAAAGTTCACCGACGCAATTTGGATAGTCATCCTTGGAACCGTAATTGGCACATTCTTTGGAGCTTTCTTCACGGGCATCATAGCCACTATAATCCTACTGATAATGTGGCTCGCTTTAGTGAAGTACTTCTTCGACTGTGGATGGCTGAAAGCACTAGCAATCAGCATACTAGCAGTAATCATCTTCGTAGCAATAATTGCAATATTAACCGTCATTGGAATAGCAGTCTGGACTATTTGGTTCTAATTTTGCTCGCAATAAACCCAGCCCTGCTTTTCATGATATTCATATAAATCCACCAGTGGTAGGAGACGGAGGCGTGTTAGTACGGAACGTGGCGGGTATCTGCTTGTAGCCTTCAGTGCGCTAGTCTGGGGGTCGAACGGTGTGCTGGTGAATTGGCTCAGCTTGCCCCCGACTATGATAGTCTTCTATAGGGTACTACTGGGCGGCTCTCTGATTCTCGGTGTCACCTTGGCTTCGGGTAGGGGTTGGCAGCTTAGAGTAGGCTCTGCATGGAGGAATTTGGTTGCCATAGGGCTTATACTCGCCTTCGGTTGGACTACACTATTTCAGGCTATGAGGATTCTTCCTATGAGTGAAGCCGTCCTACTAAACTACACAGCGCCCATATTTGTTGCAGCCTTGGCGCCTCTAACCCTAAAGGAGAAGCTAGATAGATACACTTTGGCTTCTCTTTCGATATCTGTAATTGGTATGCTCCTAATCTCCCTTCAACATGGGCTTTCAGTCGAGGAGTTCAGGCTTTTCGGTGTAGCTATAGCTGCAGCAAGCGGCCTATCCTACGCTTTAGTAGTCATACTGTCGAAGAAAACTCTTAGGGGTGTCTCAAGCTTGGCTGTAGCTTCATACTCTTACCTTATATGTGCAGTAGCCATGGTGCCAGTAGCACTTAACCAACTTGTGTTTGTGAATGTTAAGTTAAATGATTGGCTTATGCTCGCCCTATTAGGCTTCTTCAACACAGGGTTCGCCACCACCCTATACTTTTCTGGGCTTAGTAGGATTAGGGCTCAGGATGCAGCCATACTCAGTTACCTTGAGCCAGCCAGCGCAGTAATCTATGGAGCCATACTTCTGGGGCAGGAGCCTACTGCTGCTACATTGGTAGGGGGAGCCTTGATAGTATTTGGAGGGTATATTGTGGCTAGGAGAGGGTTAGTCGGCTAGTTATCTTAAGAGCTAAGATAATTCAGCAAAAAGCATGGTAAGCAAAGATTTTCTAATTTATTAATGCCATAAAAAAGAAGGATTAAGTAATATTAATCTACTCAAGTTATGGATGAGTTGAGATCATGAAGATAGTTGTTGCTATAACTGGAGCGAGCGGTGTAGTATATGGCAAGCGCCTTCTTGAGGTTCTCTTAGATAAGAATATCGAGACTCATTTGATAATAAGTAAAGGGGCTGAAGAGATAATTTCTAGTGAGCTATCATCAAAAAAGGATGATATAGAGAAATTAGCAACTCATGTCTATCAAATGGATGATTTTTCATCACCTTTGTCAAGTGGTTCATTCATTACAGATGGTATGGCAATAGTTCCATGTAGCGCTAAGACATTGGCTGGAATAGCCCATGGCTACTCAGATAATCTGATCCTAAGAGCTGCAGAAGTAGCTATTAAGCAGGGAAGAAAGTTGATCCTCGTCCCAAGGGAGACTCCTCTTAGTGCCATTCATCTTGAGAATATGTTAAAATTAGCAAGAATAGGGGTCATAATTCTTCCAGCCATGCCTGCCTTTTACCATAATCCAAAAAGCATAAATGAACTAATAGACTTCATTGTAGGGAAGATTCTCGATAGCCTTAACATAGAGCATGATTTATTCAAGAGATGGTCTGGCAAATAAATAATCCATTATGATTAGAATTGTCTAACCAAAGTCCAAGTAAGATCAACAATATCTTTTTAGTGATAACCATCTAAAAGTCATTATTTTAAAAGTAATATTAATAGAAACAAAACTCAGATTAAGTAGTTTTAACCACATCCTTATAGTATTCTTTGAGGGTATTGGTTATATCAACCTTGGGCGTGAAGGTTTTTATGGCTTTTAGCCCAACTTCATAGAACTTATCCCTATCTTCCTGATAAATTTTTATTATGCTTAGGAGCTTTGATTTGAACTCAATATAATCCTCTTTATTGATCTCCTCAGCCTTTGGATCTATGTAAATGTCTATCAATTCTCTTAAATCCTTCCCAAAGAACCAGCCGTTGAGACCATCTTCTATCAGCTCTATGGCTCCGCCATCACGTGAAGATAGTGAAGGTACACCATTGACGCCAGCTTTCATATAGCTTGTTCCACAAGCCTCCCAGCCTGAAAAGGGTGTGAAGATGTTCAAGTCTGAGCCTTGTAGGGTTAGCTTGGCTAGCTTTACATCATAGGTTGGAAGGAAGAAGACATTATTGTAATTTTTCGATAGCTCATGCATTCGCCTCATCCTCTCGAGCCCATCAGGGTCTTGAGGATGAGCCTTCCCGTCTAGCACGTAAATGACAGGTAGATCACTGTTCTCTTCAACAAAGCGTGTTATAAACTCAGGGCGCTTATACTTAACAACCCTTCTAGCGCAAGATATTACTATGCTCTCTTCATCTTTAACATTCTTTAAATGCTTTAAGTAATTTATGAGCCTCCCCTTAAGTCCTCCATGGATCCTCTTGAAGGCTTGAATGTCTAAGTCTCCATCAAAATATGACTTTCTAAGCTCTGGGGACATCCACCTCTCAAGATCAATGCCATTAGTTATTTGCCTGATCTTGGTTATATAGTGAGGGAATATCTTCTTAACTATGTCAATTTGTTTAGCAGACACTACAAAAGCACTCTGAGCTAGGCTCAAGCCCAATTCAGTTAGAACAACATGGGGAGATACGAACTTATAGCCGAACTCCTTCTCAATAAGTTCTCGAGAGAACATAGGATGGCCCCAAAAACCTGGTGTGTGAATTACAAGCCTATACTTATCGTTCATAGGAAGTATAAGGGGAAGGAAGGTAGCATATGCCTCTTGAAGGTCTACATAATCTATATTTTCTACCCCTATTTTATTCACAATGAACTTAGCTACTGCTCTAGTTAAAAAGATACATTTGTAGAACTTTTCATCTGAGCTACCCTCGATGTAGAGCCTATCTGTTAAAGCCTTAACCCAGTTTGGGCTTATAGCCTCAAAGAAAAAGGCCCTAGATGATTTATATGTGTATTCCCAAGGCCTAACAGAAACCTCTTCTCCCTTCAAATTAATGGTAAAAACCTCTAAAGGCTTAAGCTTATCTAAAAACTCTATAGGTTGCCTTTGTGCTATAGGAATAAGTTCATTATTATGTTGTACGTAGTCTACATAACCGCCCCTATAAAGAAGGGTTAGAACAGCGTAATCTATTCCCATTCTACCTGCTGTGTAGAACTTATCTCCTTCTAAGATGCCTAAGCCTCCAGCGTAAGTGTGCCCCTCCTCTAATGCTAAGTCCATCGTTACGCTAACTATCACCATTCTCTCCCAACCCTCATTAAAGGGTCTGATAAATAAATTTGATAAATAAAAATTAAAATAAATAGGATGTATTTTAGCGATTCGTTAAAGAGGCTAATTAGATGAGCATCATAAGCTCAAAGCAGGGCATCGTTGATCTTATTGAAGATAATGAAACTGATTCAGAAATTAGAGAAGCATTATATAAAAGCCTTGATGGGAGAGAGATTAAAAGAGAAGATGCTTATCGTCTGATAAGGAGTAATAATCTACAAGCACTAATGTCTGTAGCCAGCATGATTCGAGATGATAGTAAAGGAAAGTGTATAACATACTCGAGAAAGATATTCATACCCTTGACAAATATTTGCAGAAATAGATGTGGATACTGTAGCTTTAGAAAGGAGCCTGATGATAATGATGCAGAAATTATGAAGCCCAGCAAAGTTCTATCTTTTGCAAAAGCTGGTAATAAAGCCCATTGCACAGAAGCCCTCTTCACTCTGGGTGAGAAGCCTGAGCAAAAATATCCAGAAGTTAATGAAGAGCTGAAGAGATTAGGGTACAATAGCACACTGGAATACTTGAGAGATATGTGTGAGATGGTCATAAATAAGACAGGTCTTCTTCCTCATTCTAATCCAGGAGTGATGACAAAGAGTGAATTGGCTGATCTAAAGGAGGTGAATGCAAGTATGGGGTTGATGCTTGAGAATGTTAGTGATAGATTATGTGATAAAGGCGGACCTCATGAGTTCTCTCCAGGTAAAAGACCTAAGCTGAGATTGACTACAATTGAAGATGCTGGTCAGCTAAAGATACCCTTCACCACTGGTTTATTGATAGGAATAGGAGAGTTTCCTGAAGAGATAATAGATTCTCTCTACGCTATAAAGGAAATTAACGAAAAGTATGGTCATATTCAAGAGATAATAATTCAAAATTTTAAAGCAAAGCCAAAAACTCCTATGGAATCTTATCCAGAGCCAAATGTAAAAGATATAGCTAAAACCATAGCTTTAGCAAGACTTATCTTTCTTGGTAAGATGAACATACAGGCACCACCGAACCTTAGCAAAGAGTATAGTGCTTATCTATCAGCAGGGATAAACGATTGGGGTGGAATCTCCCCTGTTACAAAAGACTTTGTAAACCCTGAAGCACCATGGCCTGAAATAAAGGCTCTTAAGAGAATAACAGAGCAAAAGGGCTTTGAGTTAAAGGCTAGGCTACCTATATATCCTGAGTTCATATTGAATAAGGCTGGTCTCTTACCAAAATCTCTTAAAAGTTATATAATTTCTCTAGTTGATGATGAAGGCTTTGTTAAAGGAGGCTTCTGATTGAGTTTAAATTTACCTGATTCTAATCTCACTAAACTTCATTCTCTATTTGAAAGCTTACTTCATGTAATAGACCCTGTAATAGCATCTATCCTTGATAAAGCGATAGATGGTAAAGAAATTTCTGTAGAGGAAGGTGTTGAGCTCTTTGAAGCTAAGGGTATTGAGATGAACACTTTGATGCTTGTTGCTGATGAACTAAGGCGCCAGAAAGTTGGTAATATAGTCACTTATATTATAAATCGTAACATCAACTTCACGAATATTTGCATAAAGAGGTGTGGATTCTGTGCCTTCAGCAGAGGTTATAGAGATGAGGAAGGATATTTCTTACCAATAAAAGAAGTAGTTCATAGAACGAAAGAAGCATGGGAACTAGGTGCAACAGAGGTTTGCATTCAAGCCGGACTCCCACCACGTATGGATGGTTATCTTTACATAAATGTCTGCAAAGCCATAAAGAAAGAGTTGCCTGACATTCATATTCATGCTTTTTCTCCTGAAGAGATAGCATATGGTGCTTTAAGATTAGAAACAACTGTAGAGGATTATTTGAAGATGCTAAAGGAAGCTGGCATAGGTAGCCTTCCTGGTACATCGGCAGAAATACTTGATGACGAAATAAGAAGGATAATATCTCCTGGCAGGATAAGAACCAAGGATTGGATAAATGTGATCAAGACAGCCCATAAGCTTGGCATACCTACCACTTCAACTATAATGTATGGGCATATAGAGAATTCATTACATAAAGCTAGGCATATAGCAATAATAAGAGACATACAGAAAGAAACCAATGGTATAACAGAGTTTGTGCCATTGAGCTTTGTCCACTCTGAGGCTCCTATGTATAAAAAAGGTTTAGTGAGAGGAGTTAGACCTGGGGCAACAGGGGCAGAGGTTGTTAAGATGCATGCAGTATCTAGGATTATGCTGAACAATTACATGAAGAACATACAAGTGTCTTGGGTCAAAGAAGGAACAAAGCTTTCACAATTCTGCTTGAATGCTGGTGCCAACGATCTCGGTGGTACTCTGATAGATGAGAGTATATCGAGGTCCGCTGGAGCAATCCATGGACAACTTTTACGTCCAAAAGATTTTAGAAGGCTCATTAGAGATATAGGTAGAATTCCTGCTCAGAGATCGACTACATATGATATATTGAGAATCTTTAATGATGAGAAGAGTGAAGATATGCTAGATAAATTCCAATTAGATGAAAGCAAGCTTTCATCTATAAAAATCTAATGAAGCTATAGGTCTTTAACAATAGTGGTAATTTTATCTATCAGATAATCTAGCATTAGCCTTCCTTTCTCTTCTGATGCCTTGCTAGGAGCGCCAATCACTCCTGACTCACTTATCTCCTTTGTTCTCCATGTGAATGCAACTTCTTTCTTTGATGCTTCAAATGTTAGATGAGTTTGTAGTTTAGGAGGTTCATCTATGCATTTATTCATCTTCACCTTTTCTGGGCAGATGGCTAGCATCAAAGATGTCTCGATTTCATCAGCATGCCCTAATTCACCTTCTGGAGAATCTCTTATCTTATTGAAAATCTTCTGAACAATGCCCAACAATGTGAAGGAATACAATGATATGTTCAATTCACTCTTTATAAGCTGAATAGCACTCTCTATAGTAGCTCTATTTCCACCATGACCATTTATTATGAATACCTTCTTGAAGCCGTGCTTTGCTAAGCTTGAGCATACATTCTTTAAAAGAGCTGTCAAAGTTAAAGGGTCTAAAGATACTGTTCCTGAGAAGTCCATATGCTCAATGGAAAAACCCAAGCTTATTGGAGGGGCTAAAGCAATATCCAATTTCTCTGCTACTCTTTTTGCTACTTCAAAGGCTATTATAGTATCTGTGGATAGAGGCAAATGTGGACCATGCTGCTCTAAGCTTCCTATGGGAATAAGAACCTTATCAGTCCTTCTCTTAAGTTCATCTACTTCTTGCCAAGTTAGGTCTGGAAGATAATTCTTCAAAATCTCACCTTGATACTTTGTAAATTAAGACTACCTCATCCCCATAGTGCTCAACTTTATGAAGATTCACTTTAATGCTTTCATCTATTTTTTCTACACCATTGCCTTCAACCAAAGTTATGGCATCTCTCCCCCCAACAATAAAAGGTCCTATAGTAACCTGTAACTCGTCAAAAAAGCCTTGGCTTATAATGCTCCAATTTATATTACCACCACCTTCTACAAGAACCTTCTTTATTCCCATATCTTTAAGGGTCTTGAGCAAGATAGCCAGATCGACCTTTTCTCCTTCTCCACATATTATTATCTTTGCTCCAGCCTCTTTGAGCTTATTAACTCTATCAACTGGTGCTTTATTAGTGACAGCGATCAAAGTTGGAGCATCTTTATCTGAGATTATCCTTGATCTGATAGGAGTCCTAGCTTTACTATCCACAACTATTCTTATAGGGTTCTTTCCCTCACAATATTTGACCTTCAAAGAAGGATCGTCGATAAGAACTGTGTTTATCCCTACCATTATGGCATCTACAGATGCTCTTAACTTATGGACTCGAACAAGATCGTCCTTGCTCGATATCTTAGAATCCCCTTTCTTTGTTGCTATCTTTCCATCTATCGACATAGCTGCATTCAATATCACGTAAGGTCGATCATTTGTACGTTGGTAAAGAACCATAGGCTATCTCACCATTTACCATAACTGCTTGAATATCATCAGGTCTAACTCTATGCACTACTGCATTGATAGGGTCTTTTATTGATTCAAGGTTTTTTGCACTCATATTTATGAAAACAGCATCAGCCCTCTTTCCTTCTTCTATTGAGCCTATCTCTTTATCTAGCTTCAGAGCTTTTGCAGAATTAATAGTTGTCATCTTCATGATATCCTTTGATGATACTGCTGATGGATCTCTCTCTAATGCTCTTAAAATTCTTGATGTATAGTCCATTTCACGAAATAGGTCTGCTGAGTTGAGCATAACGTTATCTGTTCCAAGGGCAACTGTTATTCTTTTTCTCATCATATTAATTATTGGTGGGAATCCTAAGCCTAAAATCGAGTTGGCTCTTGGACAGCACACAACTGGTATATTTTTCTTTGAAACTGATTCTATATCTTCTTCTGTTGCCTGAGTCAGATGGATGATAAAATCTAAATCAAGATTTTTTAAAGCCCTCTCAACTTCACTTTGATGGAAATTCTTTAGAGAGAAATTCGTAGAGTATCTATCTTCACTCGCATGTATGGCACAAATCTTCTTCTTAATTTTGATCAATCTTGATAATTCATTCATAGCTCTATCTGTATACTCGTTTGGACCACTTAATCCTATCCCATCACATAGCTCTAATATCTCATCTACCTCTCGAATCTTATCTTCTGGCATGGCATGATTCTCTACAACTTCATCTTCATTAAAATAGTAATCAGGTCTTCCTAAAATTACGGTTCTTATCTTCAATCCTTCAATAGCTTTCTTAAGAAGCATAACCCCTCTCTTTCCTCCCTCACGAAAGTCAGCAAAGGTTGTAATCCCACATCTTAGCATGTCAAAGGCTGAATTCCTCATAGATTTTATGATCAAGTCTTCAGATGCTGATTCCAATAGCCTATGCTTTAAACCAGTTATTGGTCGAAAAAGCTCAATAAGAGATCTGCCCACTCCAAAATCCTTGAAAAAAGAGTCTCCTATATGTGTATGAGCATTTATCAATCCTGGTATCATGAGCATGCCTTTTGCCTTATACCTCACATATCCTGATGGATTTGAAGGGCTCTCTCTAAATTCTGTGAAATAGCCATCGTCTATTCTTATAAAGGCTCTCTCTATTAAATCAAGGCTATCCTTTGCTATTGCATTTACTTCTTCTATTACTGCCTTTCTCATCATGACAAATCAGAAAGTTCATGAATAGGACGATTTGCTTTATCGTTTCTAATAAAATCCAATCCTTTGGTAGCTAGCTCTATAGCTTTACGAGCAGTTTTTGCTATTCCTATTCCTGCCTTCAAAGTAAGGTTAAAATCATTGCCTGCTTTTTTAAGGATCTTCTTAACCTCCATCTCTGAAACGCCATTAGCTACTACCATAAAGTTATCCCCACCACAAAAGAATGTAAGCGCTTTATGATTCAAAAAGAGCTCTCCCAACTTTACATTCAATCTGTTTATCATCAAAGCAGTTTCATAGGCTGATAATCTATCAATGAGCCTACCTGTTACATTGTTTACATCTATATGGGCTATCTTTACACTTTTCTCATAAGATTCGTCAAATTCGCCTACTACTACTTTCTTTACATCTCTCGAGCTACTTCCATATCTCTGTAAGGCTTTTGTGGCTATCTCTAAAGCATCGTAAGGTTTCTCAGCGAGACCAATGCCCATGCTTATGGTGAATGGATAATTCTTACATACTTCGTCTTGGATTTTTAGATGATCTTCTAAGGAAATTCCGTTACTTATGGCTACCATCTCATCAAAGCGATTGTAAAATAAGGCACCATTTTTCTCTGCAAACAATCTTTGTAAATGGGCATAAAGCTGAGCTTGAATTATCTGCAATTGGTACTCTCTATCATTACCAAGCTCAAGAGTCCATGGACCATAATTATCTATTCTGATCAATGTTATCTTTAATTTGCCACTCATTTATTCCACCATGGCTGGGTATTGAGTTACTTTGATCTCTCCTAGAATCTTTGCCCTCTTCACCATCTTTACAGCAGATTCAATAGCTCTTTTTGCATATTCATCTATGCGCTCTATACCTTGAAGCCTAGTCATCCCTGGTCCTGATACACCTAAAGATACTGGCTTTCTATACTGGACTGATAAGTCAGCTATCTTTCTTGCTACATGCTGAGCTATGATCTCATCATGCTTTGTATCTCCTTCAACTATTGCTCCAAGAGTCACAACAGCATCTACATCCTTCTTCTCTAATAAAGATTGGATCAATAAGGGCATATCAAAGGATCCAGGAGCTTTACAAATGTATGTAATCTGAGCTCCTAAAAATGCTGCATGCTCCTTAGCTCTCTCAAGCATAAGGTAGGATATATCAAAGTTGAACTCAGAAACGATTAAAGCCAATTGTACCATATTTATTCACCTCCTATAATCTTATAGGACCAGCATCTGGCAAACCTTGGCGCTTGCCCATGCCAGCATCCTTCATGAGCTCTTCTGGCTTAAAAAGTATCTTAAGTAAGTTATGGGCATGCTTCTCAGCCCTATCTTTCGCTATTCTATACAATTCATTATCATTCTTTGCCTCATCCTCATGAACAAATATTTCTATCACATGCTTGTTTGTAATTATTTGAACTGTAACAAGACCTGTAGATGCAACTTGAGCACTCTGCTTATCTAGAGGATTTGGTCCAGGCATGCCTAGAGCTATTGCAATATCACAACTTTTCTCTTCAAAAAGCTTCTTTACTGCTACAGGCAGATCCTTTATCCCAGGGACTGTGTATCTTATGATTTCAACATTGCCATGATACTGTTTTAGAACATCTATAGCGAATTTAGCCATATCAACTCTTGCAAAGGTAGTGTCAGCGATTCCTATTTTTGCACTTGTCATTCTAATCCCTCATTATCTTTATAATAATTTACTATATCGTATCCTTCTACAAAAGGCATGTTATGAGTCTTGGCATAATTTTTTGCTGATAGGCTTGGTAAGGATTTATGAGTCTTATCATCCAGCATTTCACATATAACTGTAACAGGAATTAATCCTGCCAATTGAGCAAGATATACTGATAGCTCTGTATGCCCAACCCTTTTAGAGATTAGACCATCAGATGCTATTAACAATTGAACATGTCCAGGTGCCCTAAAGTTTGAAGCGAATTTATACTGAGCATCATCAAAATTCTTTATTGCAAGATCACAAAGCTTTGCTATTTCCTTAATGGTAAGGGCTCTATCTATATCTGTAATTCCTGTAAAAGTATCTCTATGGTTGATAGATATTGAGAATGCTGACTTACCATAAAATGCCTGAGAATTTATCAATTCTAATAAATTAGGATATTTTTTGCTTGCAGATTCAAGGACTTCTAGCATATAAGGCAATCCTAATTTATTTGCTATATCGAACCTTATGGCTACACATATCAGCCCCCCTGCATCCTTTCTCATTATTCTAACATTATCTGGAGTGATATGTTGAGCAGCTATAACCATATCCGTCTCATTCTCTCTCGTATTGAAATCATGTATAAGCACAAACCTTCCTTCCTTAAGATTAAAAATAGCATCTCTCAAAGTAGTAGGAATGTGCATCTTTGATAGCATACGAATCTTGCTGAAATCTCTATATTTAAGGATTACCAATAAATTATTTTCTACCACAAAAATTGTAGTCAAACTGGCGATTGAGAAGGCTTACTCTCTTTAAGTCCTTAACAGTTATAGCTAAATCTGCCATCTTATACTATGGTTTTCTATTGGGCTATAAGGAAATTGAAGGGATTAAAGCCACTGAGCCCTGCTATGATCATCCATCCATATATAACGCTTGATTTTTTGCCTATTTTTTATCTTCTCGAAGAATCCCACTACGATAAGCTAGGCTGGGTTTTATTTTAACTAGACCCAGTGTTAATCCCCATGCGCCGAATATTGCACCAGTGATTGTAGCCCCTAAGGCTATGTCGGCAATCCAATTTGGCGAAATAAGGAATAACTCCCCATGCCAAAGGTGATCCACTACTCCGAACACCGCACCTCCATAAAGTAGCAGGTTGAGCCAGAAGCCTGAAGCACCTTTCTTTGAAAAACCCCAAAGAATGGATAGCACCACAGCCGTTGCCAGAGGTATAATATAACACACCATTTTTCTCACCTCAGTATTACTAATCTTAAAATCAGTAATACTATAAAAGTTTTTCTAATGATAAGTAATAATTAAATAAAGATGAATTATGGCTAAAAAAGGAGTCTCAAGAATCAGCATTTCATTACCCCCTGATCTACTTGATGAATTCGATAAGATAATCAAGCAGATGGGTTACGATAGGTCTAAGGCTATTCAAATCTCTATTAGAAACTTCTTGACAGAGAATAAATGGATGCATGAGGAAAAAGGCATAGTTATGGGCGCCCTTGCTATGATCTATGACCATGAAGTTAAAGGTTTAGAAGAATCTTTGACAGATGCTCAGCATCTTTATAGCGATATAATTAGCTCATCTATGCATATTCATTTAGATGAGAGAAACTGCCTTGAGATAATTGCTGTTAAAGGAAAGGTTGAATCCATTCGTGATCTTACTCAAGAATTGATGAGTAAAAGAGGAGTAAAGCAGATAAGATTAGCAATAGTTACACCATAAAATCAATACACTAAAAAGATGGTTTTTTAAGTTATTAAACGCCTCAGATGATATGGGCTTGTATCAATTAGATAGGTTTGATGGTTCTTTTCTTTTTAGAAATTTTGCTGATGTGTGTGAGAGAATAAAGGCTACAAGTAAAAAGTTGGAGAAAGTTAGAATTCTATCAAGCTATCTTCAAAATCTTGATAAGAATACATTGCCAATAGTCTCTAGGTTCCTCTCAGGCACAATATTCCCAAAGGGAAGCGATAAGGAAGTTTACGTTGGATACTCTACATTAATAGATTTAATATTGGAAATTTCAGGTATTGATCAAAGAAAGTTTGAGGCTACATATTTGAAGTATGGCGACCTTGGTTTAACAGCAGAAGAGCTCTTCAATCAAAAAGCCCTTCTCCCCGTTATTAAAAGAGAGCTGAAATTGAATGATGTTTATCAAGAATTCGAGAAGATGGCATCTATAATGGGTAAAAAAGCAGTGGAGGGAAGAAAGAATATTCTAAGAGGACTTCTTCTTGATGCAAGCCCTATTGAAGCAAAGTATTTGATAAAGATATTGACAGGAGAATTACGTATTGGGCTTACTGAAGGGCTTTTAGAGGAAGCTATAGCCAAAGCCTTCAATTATGAGATAGAAGAGATCAAAAAAGCCCAATTGGTCATTGGTGATGTAGGCACTACAGCCCTTCTAGCCTTTGAAAGAAGAATTCATGAAGCAAAGCTGAAGCCAATGCAGCCTTTAAGTTACATGCTTGCTGATACTATGTCTAGTGCTATTGAGATAGAGCAGTATTACAAAAAGGAGCTTTATGCAGAGTTCAAGTATGATGGGATCAGAGTTCAAGCTCATAAGCATGGTGATAGAATAGCCATATACTCAAGAAAGCTTGAAGAGATAACTGAGAATTTTCCTGAAGTTTTAGAAGAACTTAAAAAGATTCCTCATGAATTCATCTTAGATGGAGAGATAGTTCCCTTCAAAGATGATGAACCTTTACCCTTTCATGAGCTTCAGAGAAGGCTTAGGAGAAAAGAAATTAGCACTAAAATAATGATCGAAGTGCCTGTAGCTCTATTCGTTTACGACTTACTTTATCTTGATGAAAGAATTCTTTTGGATGAGCCTCTTTATGAGAGAAGAAGAATTCTTGAATCTTTAAGATTCAATGGTTTGATAAAAACATCATATATAAAGCAAGTAAGGAATGCTGATGAAATAGAGAATTTATTCGATCTGAGCAAGAAAATGGGTCATGAAGGGCTTGTTATAAAAGACCCATCGTCTCCTTACACTCCTGGTAAAAGAGGTAAGAGGTGGGTGAAGCTGAAGAAGGAATTGGATACCTTAGACGTAGTAATTGTAGCAACTGAGTATGGTCATGGAAAGAGGGCTGGTCTCTACTCTGATTACACCTTTGCTGTAAAAGATAATGAAAAGCTAAGAATAATTGGCAAAGCTTACTCAGGCTTGACAGATGATGAGATTCTTGAAATGACAGATAGGCTGAAGAATTTAGCATTAGAGGATCATGGCTCTATGCTCATAGTGAAGCCAGAGATAGTTTTAGAAGTAGCCTTTGATAGTATTCAAAAGAGTGATCGCCATGATAGTGGCTATGCTTTACGCTTTCCTAGGATCAAAAGGATTCGTTATGATAAAGGACCTATGGACATAGATACTCTAGATAAAGTGAAGGAGATTTATCGAATGAAAAAGTAATTATTGATTAAAAATAGCCTCATCCATCACAGCTATAGGTCTCTTCATAAGCATTACTTTAGATTAATATCTTTAAAGGGCGATTTAAGCCTATCAGTAGAAAATTCGATCAAAATCCTTAACAACATATAAATTTCATAAATGTGAAAATTTCTGCAAAAAGAACAATAAAAGTGATGATGTGATTGTTGAGCTTATGAAGGCTTCGACTGAGAGGCTAGATTAAACAATGACTGAAATTCAAGAAGTAAAAAATTCTCGAATAATAAATTATAAAGCCGAAGTCATGTTCATAGCTTCAATTGCTTTAATATCACTGATTTATTTTTTAGCTCAATTCATACCAGCTCTCATTAGAATCATAGGACCCATGGGAGTCACAGTAATAGCAGCATTCTCTCTCATCATAACGATAAGAACTACTAAGAAGACTTATTCTAGCCCAATTTGGAGAGTCTTCATAGCCCTTACATTAGCTATATTGCTTTATTTTATAGGAGAGGCGACTTGGGATGCTTACTCTTGGCTATTCTCTGTAGATGTGCCTTACCCTTCTCTTGCTGATGTAGCTTGGATATCAGGATACTTTCCTCAAGCCTATGCTTACTTTATTCTTTTAAAGCTCTCTCCTATCAGTCTCTCTTCTCGCAAAAAGCTCATCTGGTTCATAGCATCAGGAGTGATCTTCTTAGCTCTAGCCTATACTCTGATAACACCCTTTCTTTCTATTGAAGAAGGAGTAGCTGTTCTTTTCTTCAACCTTGTCTATCCCTTAGGAGACATTTTTCTCTTTATTCTTGCTCTAACCCTCATCATATTCATACGTAAAGCATGGCTCAGTTTAGTCTGGCTACCTCTTGCAGCATCTTCTCTTATAGACTTCTTCGCCGATTTATCCTTTAGCTTTTTAGAAGCGAATGAAACCTATTTTGAGGGGCATCCAGTCGATATGCTCTTCACCTTCGGCTATGTCCTATTCGCTTATGGTGTTTACAAGGCTGGTGATTGCAGTATAACATTAAAAACATATTTTTCAAAGAATCTCACTAAGTTTGTTCCTGAGATGATCATGAATGATGCCTTCTCCAAGAGCTTAAAGCTGACTCATGAAGAGCTCTTAGGCAAGCGTCTCCTCTTAGAGTTCGATCCAAAATCCAAATATGAAGATGCTGTTGAAGATTTAGTAAATGAGGCATTATCATATGGTGAGTCTGTTATAGTCTTCACTCAGAAGGGGAGCAATATACATCAGAGGCTTGCTGGTAAGCATCATGTGCATCTAATTCTTTTAGTCGAAGGCTTCATCACACCTAAGCATACTCGAAAGGATGAACTCTTAATATTTGGTCATGATATATGGATGATAACAGAAACACTAAAAAACATGGTAAGGTTTGAAAAAATCTGCTTGATCTATGATAATCTTACAAACATGATCCTATCCATTGGTTTCCAAGAGACATATAGTTTTATTCGATTTGTGGCTGAGTTAATGGAAGGGAGCAAAACTGTCTCTTTGTTTCTTTTGAAACCACAAGCCCACAAAACTACTATTACATCCTTTATTGAAGGACAGTTCTCAGACCATCTTATCTATGATCAAAAAGGTCTTCGAGCAATTAAGCTTATAGCCCCTAAAGTTCTTTAAGAAATAAGGATTTAACTCAAAGAATTGTTAGGCCTTTCACTAGTTAATCTTGTTTAGCGTGTTTAAGAGCATGGTAAACGATGACTAAGCTTGCTATCACTGCTATTGTTGCTATGATGATGACCAAATACTGAAAAATGACTAAAAACTTCAAATTATCCATCCACTCACTAATAATGAAACTGGATGTGGAGGAACCTGTCGTCTGAACAGTTGAATCAGTAATTTGGGCATCGAATACCATCAAATATGTGCCAAAGGGTGCATTACTTGGTATGGTGTAACTTGCTACATATAAGCCAGTACTAATATGTTGAACTGTTAAAGCTGTAATAGTACCATCAGGCAGATAGAGATTAGAATTTATGCTCGTTACATTAACTGGTTGACCATTTAATGTTGTTCTTGCATAGAGTTTGGCTGTTTCGCCTCTAAAGAGGTTCGAGCCTGCCTCTACATCAATTATTATAGGTGTTGTATCGATCAAATTGAAAGATTCTTCAGCCCAAACATAACCATCTACATATACATATATAACCTTGATAACATGAGTACCAGGCTGTGAAGAAGGCGCTTGAATAGTGGCTTCAACTGATCCTACAGCATTTGTAATCTTGAAACCTAAATTCTCGTCATCAAACATTATCAGAACAGTTGAGAAAGGATCGAAGCCTGTAGCCTCAATTTCTATATTAGTGCCTATTGGACCTGAGTCTGGTGTTATATTCAGATCTACAGGCTCTGTAGCTATGGTGGCATAGTAAACAGTATCATCGAGTCCAAAGGCCAAGGATGGGTCAGAGAGAAGGTATATGCTGTTTATGCTTGGTAGCGATCCTTCAATCCATGTCTCACCACCATCGATGCTAGTGTAGTACCAAGCTTCATAAGGGCGATCACGAGAATCGTGTGCACCTACAACAATATTGTCTGGGTCTTCTGGATTCACAGCTATTGTTGGATCGTTCTGCATCGAAAAGCCTAATCTTGTTATGGGGTCTTGGTTGACACGTATATTATCGAAATCAGGACTCTCAGCTATATAGATGTCTTGATCGCCATCATTTCTCATATCTGTCCAAACAGCAAAGATTTGATTTGTTGAAGTAGGAGCCACATCGAAATAATCGCCTATATAGTAAGGATTCTGAATCGTTGGGTCAGATGGCATGGTCGAAATCTTTTCATCAGTACCAAGCCCTGGATCAAAGGGACCTGTAAAGGGCACGCTGTCATAATATATATTGTAGAGATAATTGTCCGGATCATCTCTTCTATCGCCCCAAATTATGTGAATCTTTCTATCTGGGGTTACAGTTACGCTTGGGAAGAACTGTGAGTTAGGAGTAGTATCATCATTCACCCATATAGGCAAATCCCATGTCTCTCCACCATCATCAGACCGGCTAAAGTAGATATCCTCTGCAAATATAGGATCATATGTAGTGAAGACAGCATAGACATAGTCCGAGTCGATTGGGTCTACAGCTATTATTGGAAGCATAGAAGACCAAGCCCTGAAGACTGTAGGTGGCAGATCATAATCTATCTCTAGCATAGTAGCTATAGCTACAGGAGAAGAAAAGGTTGATCCTCCATCCGTGGACTTTGCTATCATTGGAGAGAAGTATCCGGATAACCAACCATCGTCTAGACTGTCATAATATGCAACATAAACGGTTCCATCAGGTCCTATAGCTGGCATCGATCCTTGCACAACACGAATAGAGATATCGAACTCTGGACTGATTGAGATAGGTTCTGACCATGTCTGCCCTCCATCAGTAGACCTTGAAAGAACTATCCGAGCATACACTTTATCTGCTCTAAAAGTGAATCTTGTCCAGCTTACATAAACATTGTCTGGGTCAGACGGGTCTACAGCTATCCATGGTTTATCATTTAAAACACTTCTTGAGCCATTGGCTACAACCACTGATGGGCTGAATGTTAGACCACCGTCTGTTGATTTCCAAACTCTTATGTCTAAAGTTAATGTGCTTAGACTTGGATCTAGGTTTCTAGCTTTAAAGTATTGTTCAATGAACCCTGAAAAAGGTTTAAACGACTCTTCTGATGAGATCGATGAAGCTTGAGTAGCCATTGGCATTATTATTGTTAATATTATAAAAGTGGTTAAGAAAGCTGATCTGGCTTTATGCTTAATAAGCATGGCACGATATTTCTATTAGACCTTATAAGTTTATCTAAATATTTGGTTTTAAGAAAGTTCATAGAAATATTAATTCTAAATTCATAATAGATAAAAATTAAGCATTTAGGTAAACAGCTATCCTTTAATCCACTCTAGACTTCCACAAGAACCTAATAATTTAACTGCCTTCTTCCTCTTTCCTTTTAATTCCCTTTAAGATTCTCTGAAATCTTTTCGAGTAAGGTTTATGAACAATTTTATAATCACTTAGCCTCTCTTTCATGCCCTCTCTATCCTTTTCTAAATTCTTCTTAAGATTCTCTGAAATATTCTTATGAATCATTCTATACTTGCTTAACTTACCTCTTAAATCATTCATTATATCCTCAGTCCTTCCTCTATCCTTTTCTAGATCTTTCTTAAGCTTCTCTGAAATATTCTTATGAATTGCAGTATATTCTTTAAGCATTGCCTTCAACTCCCTCACCTGCTCTCTGTGCTTCTTTTTCATCCTCTCTATGCCTAAGCGGTCAAGCGCCAAAAAATCACCTTACTTTGTAATCTTATCAGCAAGTCTAAGGAGAGAGTAAAACATCCAGAATAAAGCAAACATCAACCAAATTATCATGAATGTAGGCTTGGCTAGATTTAACTCCCAAATGACCAAAAGAGCACTGACAGGAACTCCTGTCATCACCAAAGCTAATAGAGTGGATCTTAATAGAAAATCCAGAGCTCTACCCAAAATCGATTTTTGAGCCATCTCCCTCCATAAGCAAGACTCTATTTCTATATAAACTTCTCTTATTTACTATATATTATTATATTTATTAGTATAAGAGTATATTCCATTAAAAAGTTGTCATAGATAAACGGATAGTTAGAATTTTTACGTTAAAGATTATTCCTTACGGTAAGAAAGTTAAAATTCGAATTACAAAAATAAAAAATTATTAGACCAATTATATTGATTTAGACGGTAGGGTCTACTAGCACTTCGATTCGAGGATCCATTTCTTGCCCTAAAGCTTCATGCCATGAATTTATAGTAGATGGATATATGAAGCGTAATATGTAGTGCCCAGTTTTATGAAGGGCGTTCACCAAAGGTTCATAAAGCATGTAGTAACGTCTATCAAAACTTACTGCTAAAAGATGGGCCATCATTCCATCTTGATCTTTGGCAAGGTACACCTCGTTCCCTCTCTCATCGATCCACCTTTTAACACATGCTTTATCCTTCTTTAGCGATAGATTAGATGCGATTGATGCAGACATCAGGCCGACCACGCCTGATAGCCCAACTATAGCTGCCCATAATCCATCGCTCTGAATGCGCCTTACGTTTCTCAGACCTTTACTAACATAATCCTTGATCTCCATTAAAGCGTTTGGATCAAAGACCTTGTGGCCATTAGGTAAAGTGAGAATCTTGCCCCTTGGAGCTATAAGAATCGCCTGCTTCTCTCCCTCTTCCTCCAAGAGTACTTCTAAAGGTTTCAAAGGTAGAACTCGAAACTTGAGCAATGCTACGCTTAAGTCTATTGTTCTCTTCTTTTCCACGAGATGCTCAATGACTAGCTCTGGGTTATCACACTCAAATAACTCAGCGTTCATTCCTCTATTCATTCTATTCTATTTATTATATATAGTTTATAAACTTTTCGGCAATTCTCACCATGCTTCTCATTCAAAACACTTATCAGACATAGCGTCAAATATTCAGTAACTCTTTTTAAATTCCTCATCTCCTTCTGGAACCTTCATACTATACCCTCAGATTAGATTTTATTTTAGAAGCTTGCCCAAGATTTATTTTCGTCATTTAAATAGATAAGCTTACTCATACGTTACTATTCTGTAGGCCTTTGGCGTCCAAAAGTTGTTGTGAGGACTCGACGAACCTGACGAAGAGGCAGAGAAGGCTCCTTTTGGATCTAGCCAAGGAGTTGGAGAAAGCAGTTAAAGGATTTGTAAATGCAAAATACTGTAAATAAAGCAAAAAGATTAAAATATTTTCTAACTTTGCCATGTTTATCAAAATAATTTATGTATCAAAAACTTTAAATAAAAATACATGAAAATATTCTCATGAGCAAAGCTCCTCAGAAGAAAGAGATGATAGAGCACATTAAAAATCACCTAAAGTATCCTGCAACCAAAAAGCAACTGGTAGAGGCCTGCAATAAAATGGCTGATGTACCAAAGGCTGACAGAGAATGGTTCCAAAAGAATCTACCTGAAGGAACCTATAAAACTGCTGACGAAGTAATAAAAAAGCTCAAACTATAAAAAATTAGAATCAATATGACCTAACCTCAAAGAGCGCTGCAAGGTTCCCCCCTTTTTTGTTTATTACAATAGTCTTGGCACCCAATGGCTCCTAAGCCAATTTATAAAATGATGGATAAATATTAAACTCAATGTTAGGGGTATTTTGACACCAAAGGCCTTGAGCTTTTTGATGATCGGATTGGTGCATGGGATAAAGTAACGTTTCTAATGTTATGTTTAATTTAGTCTATCTTTTATTCTCTTTTTCATGACATTTACCTACTTCTGGTAGATTATCCCCTGATCCCACCATATTTTTAGGATGGCATAAAACTCAGCATCATTACTTTCTATATCTTCCTCTTGCTATAAATCTTACACCTATATTCAATATAAGGACCATGCTGACAAGAATAAATGCTGCCCCCCATGCTTGTGCTTGCCAACTGGCATATGGAGAAATTGCGTACTTATAGATGACTAGAGGTAAGGCAGAGATGGGCTGGTTCAAGCCTGTAGCCCATAAGTCGCTACCAAAAGCAGTGAAAAGAAGTGGAGCAGTCTCACCTGCAATTCTAGCTATAGATAGCATTATGCCTGTTATGATACCACTTTTGGCAGTGCTTAATACAATGAATATTATCGTCTTCCATCTTCTTATCCCTAATGCCATAGAAGCCTCTCTTATCGAATTAGGAACAAGCTTAACTGATTCTTCAGTAGTTCTAGTTATCACAGGTATCATCATAATGCCTAATGCTATACCGCCTGAAAGGGCTGAAAAGCTATGAGTAGTAAGAACTACTACAACATATACAAAGAGCCCCATTATAATAGATGGTACTCCAGATAATACATCAGCAATAAAACGTACTAATGATCCGAATCTATTATTCCCATATTCAGCCAAGTAGATTCCTGAGAAGATTCCTATAGGCAGACCTACCATTGATGCCAATCCTATAAGGATCAAGGTTCCTTGTATAGCATTGCCTATTCCTCCTCCAATTTCATCTGGAGGCTTTGGTAATGAGATAAAGAATTCTAGGTTTATGGCAGAGAGCCCTTTTGAAGTGACAAAAACTAATACACCAGCAAGAGGTATTATTGCTATGATAATGGAAAGCAGTGCAAGAGAAGCAACAAATTTATCAACTATCTTCCTCCTAGTAATGCGCTTGGCAATCATTCCTTAGCAGCACCCCTAAAAATTCTCATCATGCGCCAAACAAGAAGCCTTGCTAAAATATTCATCATCAAAGTAACTATGAAGAGAAGAAGACCTATCTCAATGAGAGCTGAAAGGTAAATTTCTTGGGTCGCTTCAATGTACTCTGAAGCTATAACCCCCGACATGGTATATGCTGGCTCGAAGAATGATAGAGATATTTGAGGTCTATTGCCTATTACCATGATTACAGCCATGGTTTCGCCTAAAGCCCTTCCTAAGCCAAGCAGTATGGCACCAAAGATACCTGTTCTTGCATATTTTAATACAGCAATTTTTATGACTTCCCATCTTGTAGCGCCAAGAGCGAAAGCAGCCTCTCTTTGAGTGTCAGGAACAGCCAGCATGACCTCTCTTGATATTGCGGATATTGTAGGTATGATCATTATGGCAAGAATTATTCCTCCTGCAAGCATCCCTATGCCGAATTTAGGACCCTGAAAGAAGGGTAGGAAACCTAGAGTTGATTCTAGAAAAGGCTCCAAAAAATCCCTTATCCATGGCACCATGACGAAGAGACCCCAAAGGCCATAGACTACACTAGGCACAGTAGCAAGAAGCTCTACCATAAAGGAAAGTGGGGATCTAAGGCGTTTAGGAGCCAATTCAGAAAGATATATGGCAACACCTAGACTTATCGGGACGGCTATTATGAGGGCAATAATCGATGAAGTGACTGTCCCATATATGAAAGGTAGAGCTCCAAAGATCTGATGCACAGGGTCCCACTTTAATTCAGTAAGAAAATTAAGACCGAATTCATTTATTGCTGGTTGTGATCTTGAATAGAGCTCGTAGAATATAATGAGGGCTAGTGCCAATACCAAAAGAGCGAATATTAATGTTAGATGCTTGAAAATAGAGTCGCCTGTGAAAAATTTTTTCACTTTCTTTGATTCCTTTTTACCAAAAAGAAATGGACGAGGAGACATGATTATTCGTTCTATTTAGCTTTTAATTATAGTTTCCCCATTGTAGGTTATTGAACGAAGCAATTCTTCACAGATCACTACCACTTCTGGAGGCAACTTAGCATAAAGCAAAGCTTCAGAGTAGTTCTGCCCTTCATGCACTGCCCACCATATGAAGTTCAATAATGCTTTGGATTTTTCAAAGTTTGCCTTTTCTCCATAGACATTCTGTTCTTTATAGAGAAGTATGTATGTGAAGGATGCTATTGGGTAAGCATCTGGGTCTGGAGAGTTCACTATAGATATTCTAACATCTTCTTTCATCTCTTCTAAGAAACCTTCTGCTGCCTTCGATACAGATTCAAGAGTTGGCTCTATGAAATTTCCTGATTTATTCTTTATCCATGCATAAGTTATGTTGGTAATTTTTGCATAGGCGATTTCTATATAGCCTATCGAGTAAGAGTTCTGGCTAATTAAACCTGCGACTCCTGGGTTGCCCTGTGCTCCAATTCCAACAGGCCAAGCGACGGATTTCCCCTTTCCAACTTCATTAGCCCACTCTTCACTTACTTTTGATAGATAATCTGTAAATATGTATGTAGTACCACTACCATCTGATCTATGAGCCACGAAGATATTTTCATCTGGCAGGCTTAATTCTGGATTTAAGTCAGCTATTTTTGAATCATTCCATTTCGTTATATTTCCCAAGTATATTTTCGCTATAGCCTCTCCATCAAGTTTCAGAGTTCCCGTCAATCCAGGTATATTATATGCAACTACTACAGCACCTATGGTCTCTGGAATATGGACCAAGGGTCCTAGGAAATCTTTCATTTCTTCATCCGATACTGGGGCATCGGTACCAGCAAAGTCTACCACCCTCTCCTTGATCTGTTGTATTCCTCCCCCACTGCCTACCCCTTGATAGTTTATCACCACAGAAGGATTCTGTTTATTATATTCGAATGCCCACTTCTTTATCAATGGTTCAGGGAAGGTAGCCCCTGCACCGTTCAAAGTTATTGTAGTTTGAGGGTTTGATAAGTAAGATACTCCTACTAAGACTACCGCAATCATATACAATATTATTATTGCTGCAATCTTACTAATTCCACTTTTACTTTGCAAATCCTTCACTTTCAGCATAAGCAATAATTGAATATATAATTTACCAATATAATTTCAGTACTCTAATTTACTATGTAGAAACTAGCAAGGGATTACAAACACTCCTTAATATCATAAACTCTCCAAGAGTTCCTTTACCTTTATCTCTATCTCAACATCTCTTGAGATTGTATTAAATCATCAAGTATGGGACAATTATCATCAATATCACTAATGATACTATTGTTATCGTTACACCATTAGTTATCCTTTTTATGCTTTTCTCACTTATTCTATTCTTCCCTACTGCTTGTAACAATACTTTAAAGGCTTGCCCACCATCCAATGGATATATGGGAAGAGCGTTGAATATAGCTAAGTTGATGTTGATGAACCATATCCAGAATAATAGATTAGCCAATGGATAGAATGCATCTCCTATGCTTGATGTGTAGAATCTGTACATAACATCAGAGAACGGTACATTATTTGGTGCCAATGTTGGCAATAGAAAGTAGATCAGGGGTGATGTTGAACTAAAGTTCGTGTATATGTTCAAAGGCTGGACTATGTTCACTAGGTTAACGCCAATTATTCCCCTTGAGGAGTTTTTAGGGTCTTGCGCAAGTTTTATAGTAAAATCCTTAAAAACTTGGTTGTGAAAAACAGTTAAATTTATTGTCGTACCTGGTGTTAGAGGTCTAAGAATTTCATCCATCTTAGAGATCGATTCTATATGCACTCCATTTATAGCTGTTATTATATCACCAGATACTATTCCTGCTTCGTGGGCAGGATAGCCTTGATAAACCCCAACTATGCCTACGCCTGTTGCAAGAGGTATCATGGTGCTTAATATAAGTAATAGTCCAAGGAGAGCTATGAAAGCTGTTATTATATTGCCCCCTGGTCCTGCTGCCAATACTCTTCCTGAATCTTTTGCCTTGGCTTTCTTGAGCTCCTTTTCATCTACATCTACAAAAGCTCCTATAGGTAGTATTAAGAATAATATCAACCCACTCGATTTAACTGGTAGTCCTAAAGATCTGGCAAGTACTCCATGCATTCCCTCATGAACTAACATGGCTATTATCAAGGCTATCCATCCATAAATTATTGGGAGATATGGGTTGATGCCTGGTAGCAATAGGTTTGCCAAGGGCGTTATCTGTCTTGCAAAGCCTCTTAAAGGATCACTTGAGATGAAGGCTATGACTGCCCTTAATACGAGGTAAAAGCCTATGGCTGCAGCTATAGGAAGCATGTATAATAAAATCCATCCTAGTTTTTTGATGAATTTTAATCGACTTAACCTTTCTATTATCGAAAGTCCTTTCTTAGTTCTTACTAAGATGAATGGGAAGCTTATCTCTACTGTTTTTACTTCTCCTTGATCATCTTTAGAGCTATTTGCCAATTGTATTGACACCAAACTATAGCTATGAAAAAGCATGTTATAAAATATTTTAATTTCCTTCTTTTACCTTTATCGAATAAATTTAAGTTTAGTTTATTAAATCATTTTACTAGTTAAATTAATATGGTAGGCAGTGATTGGTCTGTCCCGTATAGTGGAAAGTGGTATTTTGCGTATCGATATAGATTTAGAAGGCGCAGTAATAATCAAGTCCATAGTTGTAATATTAGGTTTATTCTTAATTCTCTCAGGTTTCTCTGATTTAGCTTCAGTAGTTCTGTTCGTGAGAACCATAGAAAGCATTTTCGGTCTAATAGGCACGGGAATACTGAAGATAGGTGCAGGTGTTATTCTTATCTTAATAGTCTTTGCCCCTGACACTCTCGAAGATTTTATTGATTTGTTTAAGAGGTAGTAAGGTATCTTTCACACCAAACAAGATAGAACAAATGACGCTATCGTAGAACAAGAAGTGGAAATGTATATAATTACAGCCCTCAAGAACGAGGGCTTATAAATCAAAAAGCATTACTTACCGTCGCAACTAAGGATAATTAATTTAACTTGGAAAATCCCATAAGTAAGTTTAGTTTAATGCTAATTATCATAGGAGAAAAATCTAACTTTGCCATATATGAAATGCATTAAGTGTGGAAATAGTGCCATATACCATAGAGCCTATTCTGGTGAGAAACTTTGTAGCTTGTGCTTCTGCTCATCTATTGTAGAGAAGGTGAAGAGAACTATATCTAAATATGATCTCTTAAAGCATGGCGATGCCATAGGTGTAGCAGTTTCAGGTGGAAAGGATAGCCTAACATTGCTAAGAATACTCAATAAATTGTGTAAGCCTCATGCATCAAAGATTTTTGCCATAACTATAGATGAGGGAATTTCTGGTTATCGTGAAGAGGCTATTGAGATATGTAAAAATTTGACTGAAGAGCTTGATATACCTCATCATGTATTTTCATTTAAAGAGCTTTATGGATTCAGCTTAGATAATGCCATTAAGCTTAGAAAAAGTAAGGTATCAGCCTGCTCTATCTGTGGAATTTTGAGGAGAAGAGCCTTAGACATTGCTGCTAAAGAGTTAAAGGTAAATGTCATAGCCACTGCTCATAACCTTGATGATATTCTTCAAACCTTTATAATAAACTTGCTAAATGGCGATATAGATAGGATAAGATGGCTTGATCCAATAATAAAGCCAAGGAGTGAGTTCTTTGTAAGAAGGATAAAACCTTTAATGGAGATTTATGAAAAGGAGATAGCTATGTACGCTTTTCTTAATGATACTCCGTTTCAGACTGTAACTTGCCCATACATGAGTGAAGGGATTAGATCAGAGATAAGGTCTATGATGAATGCTTTAGAAGAGGAGCATCCTGGAATAAAATATAGCACTTTAAATTCTGCCATAAATATTTCACAAAAATTAATTATAGATGAGAGAGAGCTAAAGATATGTAAATCATGTAATTTTCCTTCTTCTAGCGATTTATGCTCTGTATGTAAGATTTTAGAGATGATAAAAAGAAACATTATATATGAAAATCATCAATAGTAAATTTGCGGCGATAGGTAGGGCTGGGAGGATAGCCGTCTCCCATCCTGAAAACGGCTATACGCAGGGGCCAGTAACCGATAGGTAAAGCATGCTGATTGAGATACCTGCCAGTTACGCAGGAATGAAATCACGCCGTGGTGGGTGGTTACAAGAGGCAACTCCTTCGAAGGAAGGAGATTGACCTTCAACTGTTGAACTGGGCGAGGTCCGGGAGGGAGCAACCCTAAGGCAGGGTGGCTACGCTGCCACGTCTACGTGATGGACTCAGCAGACTGGAGATGGGGCTTGATCAGTGTGTGAAATCTGATCGGAACTATCGCCGCATGATTAAGATAAAAATATTAAATAATCCCATAATAAATTTTATAGTGCTGCGGTAGCCAAGCTAGGTAAGGCGACGGCTTGCTAAGCCGTTCCCCTTTGGGGATCGTGGGTTCAAGTCCCACCCGCAGCGTCTAAATCTTACTGCTAATATTGACATTCTCCGCTAAAGCGTGGAGCTTTCTCCGTTCTCACTATCCCTTATTCGTGTAAATTAGTTGATAATTTGAACACAACGATTTATTCGAGTTTGTCTAATAGAAAAAGGAACCTTGCATAGACTTCGGTGGAGAGGTAAAAGCCTCTTCTTAGCATGTTGTTCACGATGCTCTTCACCTCTGTCTTAGATTTTAAAATGTTGCGCTTATACGCTTCCAGTATTACGTATAAAGTGCCATGAACCTTTAGTTTAAAGTATTCAGCGGCTATTCTTGCTTCAGCATCGTCGATCATGACGTTTTTCTCTTGTCGTTCAAGTGCTAACGCTATTACAGCTGCTTCTCCTTCGTCTATCTCAGGGAACAACTTTGCGATTTGCCTCACCTTGTTTTCGGAAGGTTGCTCCACTGCCATCCATCCTTCTTGAATAGCATCCCTCAACTGTATAGCCTCAGGGCTCTCATTGAGTTTCATTATCTCCTCCTCTACCTCTGGAGGAATAATGATCTTTTCGAACATCACCTTCAGAAGATTAATTCTTCTCTTCTTTCCAAGATAAATAAGGGGGCCGGCATTAAGAACTACATTCAAAAAGTTTCACTGAATACGCTCTTGAAGTCCCTTTCCAAATCCTCCGTTGAGAAGTGTACAGGGATTTTCTTGGATGAAGCGATCTCAACCATTCTTGAAAGGGGAACCCCTGCCATACGTGATGCCTTCCACAACGTTACTTTTCCTTCTCTATAAAGGGCTAGAGCCTTTGTCAATCTCCACTTCCTTACCCCTTCCTTCGTCAACTCCCTCAGCGCCCTCGTTTTAGGCATGCCTTTCTCTTTTGCATACTCCAAAATCTTCTCATAGAGTTCATCGTCAAACCTTGCAGACATAGTTTTCTCAGGCAAATTCTGTTCACCAATTATATAACTTGTACACAAGCTAATAAGCGTATCACCAAGCTCATAGGTACAAAATAGAGAGCATAATAAGGAAAAAGTCAAAATGCTAGCTACAACAATTCTGCCTATGATCGATGAGCATCCTTCAACATCTCATCTTGGCTTGCTAAGCCGTTCCCCTTCGGGGATTGTGAGTTCAAGTCCCACCCGCAGCGTCCAAATTTTTTATTGGATACACTCACATAAACGCTAAGGATATAAGTTAAGAGCCTTGATTTTGTTTAGAGTTGAGTTAAGCTGGGCTACACATACGTTGATCTGGTAATTAGAGGTCAGGTTTCGAGGAAGATAAGAGCATTAGTGGACACTGGTTCAGCCTATGTAGTCATGGATTCGAAGACCATTTCTGAGGCTGGTCTTCATGAAACGCCTTTTGAAGTAGAGTTGACACTTGCAGATAAGAGAAAGGTTAAGGCGAGGCTTTATTTGGCTGAAGTCGAGGCTAAAGGCAGGAAGGGGCCTGCCTTTGTGGCTGAGTTAGACGTACCTACGCCCATAATGGGAACTTATGCTCTTGAAACCCTAGGTCTAAAACCAAATCCTGTTACTGGAAAGCTGGAGGTTGTGGGACCAGAAGGAGGATACCTGCTTTAATCTTGAAAAGGGAAACGAGTGAAAAGCGATGTTAAAAACCGATAGGCTTATAGAATTTCTTAAACATTATGTGTACGATGATCAATGTCTAAGGAGATACTGAGTAGATTTAAGAAGAAAATGGGTTTCACTCCAGAGATCATGAGTGTTATATCAGAGCTAGATCCAAAGATGGCAGAATTCTACAAATTCTGTGACTTCACAATACAGGAAGATGGTGCGTTGCCATCAAAGATAAAGATGCTCATGATAATGGCTATGGGTGCACAGAGGCACTGTGAGGAGTGTGTCATCTCAGCAATGAGGGGTGCTTACAATAAGGGTGCAACAGAAGCTGAAATATTGGAGGCTATAAGGGTTGTAGCAGTTGGAGGAGGAGCCCCTGCCATTGCCGCCTGCAAGGATGCTCTTCATATACTGAAGGAGAAGAAGTTCAAGAAGGGAAGTTGCTGAACCAACCATCTTTACGGAAATAACACTAATGAGTCATAGTCTCAATAGAGTATCTCATATGCTTCATTCACCTAATGCTTCTAATACGATCCTTCTATTTCTTGGTCCATCGAGCTCTAATAGGAAAATGTTCTGCCAAGTCCCTCTAACTAATCTTCCATCCTTAATTGGGAATATTCTTGATGGTCCAATAAATGTTGAGGCTAAATGAGCATCAGCGTTATCATCAACTCTATCATGGAGCCATCCTATGCCTTTAGGAAAATCCTTCTCGATTTTGTTTATTATATCTTGCATCAAACCTATCTCATGCTCATTTATTATTATGGCTACAGTTGAATGTAAGGCATAGGCTAAGCAGAAGCCATTCTTTATGTTACTTTTTCTTACATGATCTTCAATATAGTTGCTTATTTCTATCAACTCTTTTCTGCTCTTTGTTGAAACATTTATTTCATCAAAAAAGACCTTCAATCATCTTACCTCCTTTATTATAGTATTTTCCAAACAAGAAATACTTTTTCACTATAAAGATGGAGAAAAGATATGAGGAACTTTTTATACCATCATTATAATGGAAAGCTATCCAAGATACGTTACCAAAGACTTCAAACCCTTTGATCCTGTTGAACTAGCGAAGAAGACTGAAATGATAGTATGTAGAAAAGGTCCAATGGGTGAGGAGCGCAAGTACACAAGCTTCTATGTAACTGGAGTTTATGGAGGTATAGCAACAGGCTATGCTTGTGGTTGTTGCTTAAGATGTGTTTTCTGCTGGGTTGATTGGAGCAGAGACTTCCCTGAAAGGTTTGGAAATTTTTACTCTTCTGAAGATGTATTTAATAGGCTAAGAGATGTTGCTCATAAAGCAAAGGTTAACAAAATAAGGATTTCCAACTCTGAACCCACTTTAGGAAGAGAGCACCTTATAAAGTTACTAGAATACGTTGAAGATTCAGATTTTAAACTTTTCATCTTAGAAACTAATGGCATACTTTTTGGCATTGATAAGAGCTACGTTAGAGATATATCAAAATTTAAAAAGGTTCATGTAAGAGTTTCTTTAAAAGCTGGCAACCCAGAAGCCTTCGAAAAGAAGACAGGAGCATTAAAGGAGAGCTTTGAAATTCCTTTTAATGCCATAAAGAACCTTTTGGATTTTGGAGTAAGCTTTCATGTTGCTGCTATGAGTGCTGACCCAAGGATAATGAGCCAAAGTGAAAGGAAAGAATTAATGCTAAAGCTATTAGAGATAAATCCTAAACTATTATTTGAATTAGAAGAAGAAATCATAGATCCTTATAATACAGCATTAGCTCGCCTCAATTATGCAGGCTTAGACTTGAAGTGGCCTTTGGAGGAGGTTTATAAGCCTATAAAGAGAATTTTTACAAGTAATATAGACGAGTAAATTCGCTATTTCTGAGCAGATATATTCCTAGACTAGACCCTTTCTAACAAATTAAGGAACTCCTCTCTAGTCAAGCCAGCTTCAGCTATTATCTCCATGAGCAATCCTTTACCAATAGGATCGTGCCTTGGAACTGTTACCTTATGCTTCTTATTTTGATCTGCTAAGTAGATATGGCTTCCTTTCTGATGCACAACTCTGAAACCTGCCTTGCCCAATGCTTTGATAACTTCACGCCAAGATAGTGATGGAAGCTTCTTAAATGGAAACTTCGATCACTTCTCTCTTTACCTTTAACTTCTCTTCTGGGAACGCTTCTAAATAGCCTTCTATAGCCTCTTTGATATTCTTCAAAGCTTCTTCCTTCGTCTTGCCTTCACTCATGCATCCTTGTAATTCTAAGCACTTGACAACGTATCCTCCTCTTTGCTTCTTTAAAATTACATGATACTTCATGGTCTGCAAGGTAATTTATTAGATGATTATGTGTATTATTAAATGTAACTAGTTGCTTTTTTGGACCAGCATGGGCAAGAATTCAATGGCTTTAACCTTTAGTCCGAAAGGCTTGATTTTAATGTAACAGTAACCAAAAATTAAAACCTTGTATCTATCATATGCTCAACCATATGTAAATTGATAGATAAAGTACTATAAGGCTGAAGATAAATGAATAGGTTAACTTAACTCCTTTAGATATGTTCAATCCTCCTGCAAGAAGTATAGCACTCCATATCTGCATAGGAATGAGAATGATATTTGAAAATTGAAGATATGAGATGTATGAATAAATGTGGAGAGGAATAAAGCTTAAAGCTATAGTAGTAACAAGCTCCAATTCACCTCCAGTCTTCATTCTTGTTGTGATTAATGAGCATAATTCAGCAAGGATGAAAGTCAATAGCCATCCAGTCATAATTGTAGATATCAATGGGTTCATGATTCCATTGCTTGGTACTGAGAGTAGAAACTGATTTGAACTTGAATATAGGTTTGCAATTGAGCCAAAAGTCAGGGCTAATATAGTTACGATTATACAACTCCACTTTGAGTATGTTGCACGCTTGAAGATGGGTGAAAAGGTGATGATCGAGAGAGATTTTAGAGCAAGACTACTTTTCTCCTTTATCAAAGGCTTCATACCCAGCTTCTCCGATAAGCGCCTACCTTTCTCAGTTAAGATATATCTCCTATTGGCATCTCTTGCCACATAATCCTTTAGATAGCTAAGATGGTAGTAGATGGAGCCTGTGCTTAATCCTGTCTCACGTTTTATCTCTGTGAAGCTTACGCTCCCCTTCCCCCCTATTATCTCAAGGATTCTAACCCTTGCGGGGCTGGCTGTAATATCGGAGAGCTCGCTATTCTTCAATGTGCTCTTTCTTTAGAGAGGTTTTAAGGCAAAAGTATTTATCTTATATGATATACGGCTCAACCTAAATAGGTTAAAAATCCTTGCCTGAATCCAAGTATAGCTTTGTGGGTTATGACCCACTCACACAGGTGAGAGCGAGTGGGAGAGAGGTAGATATCTCTCCAAAGGCAGCTAGAGAAATTTGTGCAGTCATAAAGGGCATGAGTATAGCTAAGGCTAAAAAGTTTTTGGAGGATGTGATGGATAAGAAACAAGCAGTACCTTTTAAAAGGTATAAGAAAGAAGTGTCACATAAAAGTTCTCAATTCAAATTTTATGCAGGGGGCTACCCTGTAAAGGCTATAAAAGAAATACTTAAGGTCATCAAGAATCTTGAGGCCAATGCAGAGTTTAAGGGATTAGATACCGAGAAGATGATCATAATTCATGCTGCATCCATGAAGGGGATGAAGGTTAAAAGATATGTGCCTAGAGCTTTTGGTCGTTCTTCGCCAAGCTTTGATACTTTGGTGCATATAGAGATAGTAGGAAAGGAGGTCTTATAATGTCAGCAATTAAGAATATTATGAAGAATTACGCCAAGAATGCTGAGCTTGATGAATTTCTGCAAAAAGAGTTGGCTAATGCAGGATATGGAGGAGTAGACATTCTTAAGACACCCATAGGAACAAGAATAACCATCTTCGTTACAAGGCCTGGCTTAGTTATAGGAAGGCGTGGCATGGGCATTAAGGACCTTACCTCCATTATAGAAAAGAAGTTTGGTCTACCGAACCCTCAAATCTCAGTTTTAGAAGTGGAAATCCCAGAGCTCAACCCTACGGTCATGTCCAACAGAATAGCCCAGAGCGTTATAAGGGGTGGAGCCTTCAGAAGAGCAGCTCTTTGGGCTTTAAATTCTATAATGAACGCTGGCGCCATGGGTACAGAGATAATAATTTCTGGAAAGCTAAGAAGTGAAAGGTCACACCATGAGAAGTATAGAGCAGGGATTGTCCCTAAGAGCGGAGAGGTTGCATTAAAGGCTGTAAGAGAGGCTACCAGTCACCTACTGCTCAAGATGGGGCTCTATGGGATAAAGGTAAGGATAGCTTTAAAGGAAATTATACCTCCTGAAGTTGAAATAATAGAAAAGAAGCCTGAAGAGAGTATTCAAAAGGAGGAAGAGGTTGGTGCCGAAACTCAAGAGTGATGAATTAAGAAAATTAAACGATGAGGAGCTTCAAGACAAGCTATTCGAATTAAGGGCTGAGTTGGTCAAGCTAAAGAGTGCATCAGCAAGAGGCACTTTGAGGAAGGAGACTGGAAAGATTCGAGCCATAAAGAGAGCAGTAGCAAGGATACTCACTATAATAAATGAGAGAAAATTGTCAATATAAAATGACTATCATCTCATCTTAGAATTTTTTCATTATCCAAGCGCTTAACCAAATATCGACCCGATCAAATCGCCAACATAATGTGTTATAACTATAACTGCCAGAGCAATAACCAAATGTTCCATGATTACTTCCCAAGATTTTACTTTTTGCTCTTTTGCAATGTAGAAACTAAATATTCCCAAAAGAGATAACCCCCAAACAATACTCACGATAATAGCTGTTGTGAGTGGAAGCAACAGGATAGGAATAATAAATGTCATTGCAAAAACAAATTTAGATAAAAAAGTAGAGGCTGTTGATTCCCATATCTCCTTTTTAGTGTGCTTACACTCTGATTCTTCAGAAATATGAATACCTAATGCATCTGAAAATGCATCTGCTATTGCTATTGTTAATACACCTCCAATAACCGCAAGTTCTGAATGAGTACCAGAATGTAAACCTACAATTAGTCCGAGTGTTGTGATTATCCCAGAGGTTAAACCAAAACTAAATCCCGTTTTTAGTGGGTGTCTCATTATAGTTTAATACCCCCAATCCAATCTTGATAAATCTTTGTGTTTGCTGAGTATATATTTCTGTAGTTTTTATCTAATTTTACAAAACCACTCTTATTTTTTACCAATTAAATTGTAACATATTGGCTATAACCTGAGCATTTTAACATAATTTTTTTGAAAAGCATTAAATACTTCAGCATAAATGAAATAAGCAAGAAGAATTGCAAAATTCTCTCCATACTCTCGAGGGACAAAGCTTAGACAAGAAATATAAGCTCCATATAGATATAAGGCAAAGGCGCTATATAGAGCAGAGATACTTTGAGCTATTCTTGGATGAAGATGAGCATAGATTCCATTCACCAGTATTCACAGGCATCTATAGTTCTGGTCGCAAATCCTTAGGGATAAAGGGATGGATAGATGGAGATTACTACGAGAAGGTTTCTTCTGATAAAGAAACTCTAAACCTTTCAGAATTTGGTTTAGATTTTAAGCTCTTTAAAGCAATAGGCAGTTTGATCCCTTCTGGAGGTAGCTTGATGGTAGCCTATGGAATGTTCTGGGGAGAGAGCGAGGTGCATAAAAATACGTCTTTAGCTTTGGATTTAGGATTTCCACCAATAGTAACACCAATAGGCTACCTTCTTTTTCATGCTGGTTGTTGGGCTGGATTCAAGGACTGGTATATCGCTGAGGGAGGGAATGAAGGACCTAAGAAGCTTCAAGGTTTCAAACCCCTTGATAGGAATGATGCAAAAAGAAGAGCAGAAGAGATCATAAAGGTGCTTGAAGAATTCATCAGTAAAAAGCCTAGCATTCATTCTGATCTTGAAGAAACTGCTAAAGAGAGATCGAAAGAAATAATAGATTTCCTTTTACAGATTGAAAAGAATGTTTAAAATCTTTTATATAAGATAATAAGTCTGGTTACAAGATTGACAAAATCAAAGTCTCCTAAAGGGGAATTCGCTGGCAGAAAGCAAAAGAGGAAGAAGCAGAAGCTAAGATGGTCTGATAAGTACTATAAGCGTAGGCTATTGATGCTCGATAAGAAAGCAGACCCTCTTGAAGGTGCTCCTCAAGCTAGAGCCATAGTCTTAGAGAAGGTTGGAGTTGAATCTAAGCAACCTAACTCTGCCATAAGAAAGTGTGTTCGTGTTCAATTGGTAAAGAATGGCAAGCAGATAACATCTTTTCTACCTGGCGATGGTGCATTGAACTATGTAGATGAGCATGATGAAGTTGTAATTGAAGGAATAGGAGGATCTATGGGAAGGTCTATGGGAGATATACCTGGAGTTAGATGGAAAGTATTCATGGTCAACGGAGTCTCATTAAATATGCTTGTATTGGGCAAAAAGGAGAAGCCTAGAAGGTGATTCTATGGCTACAGAGAAGCTCTTACTATTTAGAAAATGGGATATGAATGAAGTTAAAGTTAAGGATAAGGGCTTGGAGAAAATACTTTCTCTTAAGCCCATTATTACACCAGTATCTATGGGAAGGCATGAACATCATAAATTTGCAAAGGCTGAAGTGAACATAGTAGAGCGCCTTGTTAACAATCTCATGCACTTCGGTAAAAAGTATGCTAAGAATACAGGCAGGATGGGAGGAAAGAAGCATAGAGCCATAAACATAGTGAAGACAGCCTTTGATATAATTCATTTAAGGACTGGTGGAAACCCTGTAGAGTACCTTGTTCATGCCATTGAGAATGCTTCTCCTAACGAGGATACAACGAGAATAAGCTATGGTGGTGTTATCTACCATCTCTCAGTAGATATATCTCCCTTAAGAAGAGTAGATTTAGCTTTAAGGTTCATCTCAGAAGGAGCCCGTGAAGCCACCTTTTCAAGCCCAAAGAGCATCGAAGAAACATTAGCAGATGAGATTATAATGGCTGCAAATAGAGATGTAAGCAGTTATGCTGTTAAGAAGAAGAATGAGCAAGAGAGAATAGCCATGGCATCAAGATAAAAGTCAAAGTTACACTTTTAACAATCTAAATTATTATACAATTATATCAAAGATAAAGTTGCATCATTTATGACCTTTATCTGCTTTCTATTTGTTCATAATATGCTTTAATGCTATCTCTCTTGATATTTTAGTGTTTAGTCATTTTTTCCTATAGCATTCTGGGATTTCAATTGCTTCTGAAAGGCTGAATTTGCGATTCAGAAACTTACTTATATTGTTCGATACAATTCCAAGTTTATAGCGACTTTTCAGTAACCTCATAAAGCTTAAGGCGATGTATTTTGACCGAAGCAAGAACTTCTTGGAAGCATAGTAGATCATATTGTAAATCTCTCTCAAAGGAACAGCTTTAGGAGAGATCTCCGAAGCATAGACTCCTTTCTCCCAGTACTCATCCTCGTTTAAAAGTCCTTGTGAAGACAAATCTGTCCATAATGGAGTCCCAGGATGAATCTCTAAAGGATGAAAGATCGGTATATCGATATCTAATTGCTGGGCAAATTTAAGCGTATTTTCAATCTCCTCTCGAGTCTCATCTGGTGCTCCAACTATGAACGAACCAACGATTATATCTATACCTGCCTTTCTAGTAGCTTTAGTGGCTGCTATAGATTGTGAGGGCACGATTCCCTTATTATAGAAATCTAGGATTCTCTGATTTGCGCTTTCCATGCCATAGTAAATGATTCTACATCCAGTCTTAGCCATAGCCCTTAAAGCATCTATAGATATGCAGTCAACCCTAGCATCACAGACCCAGTCCATCTCTATTCTATTTTTCCTCATCAAATGGCATAGCTTTATTACTCTATTTTGATTCAAGGCAAAGTTGTCATCAACGAATATAATTTGTCTAAATCCTTGGCTATAAAGCATTTCTAACTCTTCTAAGATATTTTCTGGAGATCTAGGTCTCCATCTACGGCGAGCGAATAGAGAGCAAGCACAATACGTGCAATTAAAAGGGCAACCACGAGAAGAAATCATGGAAGTAAACCTTTTCGTGGCAACATTTAATCCAGCCAAGGTTGATCTATATTCGTTTTTTAGTAAATTTCTATCAGGAAATGGAAGCTTATCCAGATCTTTGATTAGTTGCCTATCTGGGGTGAAGATTATTTTATCTCCTTCCCTGAAAGCTATCCCTCTAACATCTTTAACATCTTTTCCATTTTCTAAGCAATTTGCTATTTCTAGGCATGTAAACTCTCCTTCATCTCTAACTATCAAATCTATGAAGGGATATTTCTTTAAGATTCTTTCAGCGTTAAAGGTAGCATGATAATTTCCTAAGGCGATCTTAATGTTAGGATTCATCTCTTTGACCTTTTCAGCGATGATTGCAGCTGATCTGCCTGAGCTAGATAATGTTGAAAAACCTAGGAAGTCTGGGTCCTCTCTCTTAACCCATGAGAGAGAATCTTGAAGAGAGATTTGATTTGTAACATCAAGAACTGAAACATCGAAATCATTTTGCTTCAACATAGTAGCTATGTATAATAATCCTAAAGGAGGCCAAGATGCAGGAGCAGTAATAACATGTGTCCAAGCTTCACTCGATCCAGGGTTAATAAATGAAAACTTCATCCCTAATCACATACAATGGATCATCTATCCAATTTTTGAAATAAAAGATTTGCTTTTATCTTAAATAGAGAGTTGAAAGAATCAAAAATTAGTCAAGTGCTTAGAAGATAGGCTAGTTCAGGAATAAGAGAAGGGCAAAGTTTCAATTTTTTACTCTACCCACTTTCTCCTATCTCCTTCCAAAAGTCCCCTCCCTAAGTGCACATCATCTATATGCTTGCTTAAAGCCCAAATGTCAAGAAACTTTGAGCTACACCAAGGGCATCTTATCTCTTCTTCTGTCATTTTTACTCTTACCGTTATAGGATTAGCTGATGTAATATTTAAGTCTCATTTTGAATTTCTCGACATTTTAATAAAATCAAGAATCGAAATAGGTTAAATTCTGAAGATAATCGCCAAATCGATTCAGTTCCTCTATATGCCTTACCCTTCCCTTACTGGCTTTAGCCAGTTCTCTTCTAAAGAATAGATCTATCTTGCTATTCTTCTCTTGAAGAATTATGGCAGCCTTTTTTGTCAGCGCTCTTCCTTTTTTATCTAAATCGAGAAGAAGTATTATCTTTTTATATCTTTCAGCCTCAGAGGCTAATTTTACCAAGCTCTCATTATGGCATAGCAAAAATAGATCACCTTTAAATCCTATCGATTCAAGGGCTCTTGCATCACGTTGCCCCTCGACCACAACTAGAGCTCCGTTTTTACACTCATCGTTCAACTTACGTACGAATAGGATCAAGGCTTGAAGGGTATCTTGATTCAACTTAGCCTCTTTCATAACAATTACCTTTAGGAAGGGTAAATAAAATAATTTAAGAACAATAGGTTTCATTATGAATATAAGTATTATGAATTTGGTTAGCTCCTGTCTGTCGCACGCCTGGGTAAACCCCATACTTCATCTTTTATCTGCTAGGGCCGTCAGCGAGCTATGTGACAGGAGCCATAAAATATTAATTAGATACTATAGGTTAAGCTTTTTGTTTAAACTCCCCTAAGTGCGAAATTTTACCAGTATGGCTCTTTCATACTTATCCATGAACTAGTCACTAATTATAAAAAGACCATTTTATGATATAAGATAGGGTGGAAGAGTGGTAAAGGTTATCTATGCACCATGGGAGGAAGTCATAATCCACGAGCTTATACAATACTCGCTAGAAGATTTGGTAAAAATTCGAAGTCTTGGCACACCTCCAGGTGGTCTAAGTCGTAATTTGTTATGGGCAGAAGGTATTGCTTTCATTCATAGTACTATGCCTCCAACACCTGATGTCATAAAGGAACAGTTACAACATAAGATACACTTGTCTGCTGTAGAATTCGCACCCATGCCTAAGTTCAATGATTACGTCTTGATTAAGGAAACTAATGTGCGTGTGCCTATAATAAACGTAGGTAACAATCCAATCTTGAAAACTGTTGCTGAATGGCTGAGAAGCCAGTTAACCACCTAACTTACTCATCTTTTTATTTGTGATCGTGCTTTAACTTTTTGTTTTACTATGCTAATGACTTTACTTAAATTAACTTCAAAGATAGACACAGGGTTTCTTAGCCTAAAGTTCTCTAAAACTGAAGGATCTATCTCTCCTATTATCCCAAGCTCATTCTTTGCAGATACTATCTTTGCAACTCTGCCTGATGTAAAGGATGGATGATTAGTAGGGATTGTATCTATGCTAAGATTGAAGGCTTGTGAAAAGAGTGAGCTAAGTATAGATTTAGCCTCTGTATAATTTGCTGTAGAGTGAGAGATTGCTGTAGCAAGATGGTAAACTTCTCTAATGCCAGTAGGAGTTCTTAAATCCTTAGAGAATACTTTTGATATTTCGAATATTCTTTGTGGATACTCTTCATGTAAGTTCTTTGATAAAACCATAAGTAATGAGGAAAAGAGATCATCTCTAAGAATTTCATGCTCGATGGATTTAGGGTTCTCGACTTTGACTATGGTTTTAGGCTTTCTTTTGGTAAATTCATAAAGGACTTTTTGACTTGTTAAGTTGTAGTTCATGACCTCTATAAAGCCTAAGCCTATCATTGCATTTCTAGCCAAGCCTATCAGTAATAAATTCTCATCATGTTTTCCTGCCTTTTTAAATATGGGTAAAGTTGGAGTGAATCTCTCAAATCCATAGCCATAAGCTATCTCCTCAACCAAGTCTACTTGATGCAGTATGTCAACACGATACCTTGGTATTAAGGCTATCAATCCATCTTTTGATGTTAAACTTATCCTGCTTCTCTCTAAGCATTCAGAAATTTCTTGATCTTTAAGCTTTAACCCGAGAAGATCATTTGCCATTTTTCTATCAACTTCCATCTGTTGGGGACTCATATCAGGAGTGATTCTAATTGAATTACCAAGCCTAACTTTTACAGATTCAATTTGAGCGCCTATATCGTTCAAAGTTGCAGCTATAATGGCTAGGGCGTCTTCAGCAACTTTTAAATCAGTAGCTGTTATCTCAATAAGCAGGTTCCTTGTTGCTGATGTTAATCTAGTCAGCTCTCCGTTTATTATTGGTGGGAATGACAATACGTTGCCTAAACCATCTATCAACAAAGGGTAATTATTAAAGCCAGATACTATTCTCCCATATTCTCTACCAACATCTGTCTCATCTAATATTTCCTTCATGCTCATCTCTTCTTTTTGCCCTAAAGGAATAAACTTGAATTCTGGAGGGACTGTAGTGTATTTTATAGGAGGCTTTAATACATCGAAGTTATGGATGCCAATAGACATCTTTCTCCTATGCCTTCCTATGCCTTCATGAAGGTCTTCTTGCATTGAGATGATTTCTTCAATCAATTCATCACTTAGGGTTATTCCTCTACCAACAAGGCCAACAATGAATGGTCTAATGAGCTGTGTTGATTCATCAACAATTATCTCAACTTCTCCCTTATTCATTACATAAGATGGTGCACCTCTCTCAAAGCCCAGTATGCCATTTAAAGATCTGGCTATTCCATAGCTAGTTGATAGGTCAGGTCTATTAGGGTTATACTCTATCTTTACATACTCATCTGTAGCCTCTTCAAGAGTAACGCCAAGGTATGGTATTTTATCTACTAAATCTTTTGTAGATATTTCTCCTTTTATCAAACTCTTTAATCTATCATAATATAATGTAATTACGGGCATAGAGGCACCTTCCTAAGCCAGCCTAATTTGTTTTCATAAAGCTCTCTTATGTCATCTACTCCTAGCCTAGCCATTATTACACGCTCCAAGCCTCCTCCCCATGCCAATACTGGGTTCTTTATGCCTAATGGTAGGGTTACCTCAGGTCTGAATATGCCCATACCACATAGCTCCATCCAACCAAAGCCCTCCACATACACTATGGATTGTAAAGATGGTTCAGTATATGGGAAGTAAGTAGGCCAGAACTTCACCTTCTTCAAACCAAGTATTTTATAAAACTCACTTAGAATTCCCATAAGATCACGTAGAGTAACCTTCTTGCCAACTACTATCCCTTCTATCTGATGAAGCTCAGCAAGATGCTTTGGGTCGAGCTTTTCATTTCTAAATACCTTATCTACAGAGAATACCTTAGCTTCAGATACTTTATTATCGGCAAGGTACTTCACAGTCACAGCAGTTGTGTGAGTTCTTAGGACAAGCCTCTTTGCCTCATCCAAAATCCAATTGTATCTCCATCCCCTAGAGCCTGTATCCCCACCATCTATGTGAACTCTTGATACTTTTTCTATCAGATCTGAGCTAGCTATTTTTGTTTCTTTTATTTTAGATAGGTAAAAGGTATCTTGCATATCTCTAGCAGGATGGTCTTGTGGTACGAATAAAGCATCAAAGTTCCAAAATGCTGGTTGAATTATTGGACCTAATATCTCCTCAAAACCTAATGAAATAAATGCTTCTCTAACTTCATCTATAAAGCGTTGTACAGGGTGCTTCTTGCCAGGGTAAATAGTTGGAGCCACTGCCTCTACATCGAGAGAGCGAAGTTTATGGCCTCTCCATTTTCCACTTATTATCAGATCAGGAGTGAGGTAATCTATTTCTTTTACTTCCTTTATAGTCTCAGCAGTCTTCCTACCAAGCTCTGTGAGAGAAATACTGATGATCTTAAAAGGTTTCTTCATAAGATAGTTAGGTCTTCTCATCAAGATGTTTACAACTTTTTTCTTTTCTTCTGACAATTCTTCAAAGAGCAATTCTTTTTCACTAATTTCTCTTAGTAAAGATTCTTCCAATGATCTTTGATCAAATTCTGAGAGCTTTACGATTACCTTGTCTTTGATGCTGACTGTACTTATCCAGCCTTTTGATCTTGCATAGCCAAGAGCAGCAGAGAATTCTTGAGGAGTTGAGTTGAAGGCTTTGCTAATTTCATCAAGTTTAGCTTCTCCATTTAACTTCTTCAAAATCTCTATCAATCGCCTCTCTGGAAGACCTTGCTCTATTGCCCTCTTGCCTTCCTCTAAAATCTCAATCTTATGACGAACTTTTTCTTCAACTTTTATCATTTCTTTTGATCTTAGCCATTCTACAGCCCTTCTAGCCTGATCCATACTCATATTTGCTCTAGAGGCTACATCCTCAATTAAGCCTCCACCATTTCTTGCTAGTGATAAGAGGAGCCTTCTCTCCAATGCATGTAAGGGCTTCAATTTCAACTCAAATTTGGCTAAGACAGTTTTTAAGGGTTATTATGGCTTATGCTTTATCACAACATTGATGCTAATCTCTTAATATGAATTTCTCTATTATGCTCTTCGCTTTCTCTCTTTTCCTTTGATGCTCAGCAAGGAAAGATTTGACTTTCTTTGCCAATTTTTGCTTATGCTCTCCACATAGTAAACAGCAATTTTTACAACTTTGATAAGTCTCGGCAAGGGATTTATCGTCCAAATCGAACAAGAAATACTCATAAAAGTATACAGGGCATATGTCCGGATTTCCACCTTTCTCTTTCTGCTCCTTTATTGTTGCTTGCCCTCCAGTGAAGGCATTTTTTATCTTTCTCTCAGCCAACTCTTTTGAATCTGTTGTGAATATTGCAGTCTCTGGCTCACTTGCACTCATCTTTCCTCCTCTCATAAGGCTTGGGAAGAACTTTGAGTGAATCTCTGCTGGTTTATAAAAGCCTAGCTTTGGAGCAACATCTCTTGCAACTCTCCAATAAACTGATTGATCTATAGCAGCAGGTATCAAGCATGGAATGTTCTTACCTTTTAGGACTGATGGGAAGAAGCAAGGTGCAGCCTGTATTGAGGGGAAGAATATCAATCCTATATTCGTGCTTACATCGAAGCCAAAGGCAGCCTTTACTGTTGAGAATGTTACATGCTTTGCAAATTGAGTAGCTATTTTATAAAGGGTCTTCATGTATTCAGTATCTATAAAGATAAAGGTCTTCTTAGGATCAAAGCCACAAGCTATAACATCCAAAGCATTATCGTAAGCATAGTTAGTAGTTTCGTCAAGATTTAGTTCAGGATTATGAAGGAACTTCTCATCATCTGTCATCTGAAAGTATAGCTCAGCATCAAATTTGTCTTGAAGGTATTTTGTAAATATCCATGGTATGAGATGACCTAAGTGAGTGTGACCAGATGGACCTCTACCAGTGTATAAGAAGAATTTCTCATCTATTTCATATTTATCTAAAACCCAATCAAGATCTCTATGAGAGAAGAATATCTTCCTTTTTAATAAAGGATGTAACTCATTTGTATGCTTCTTGATTCTTTCAAGAAGATCATCAGTAATTGGCGTAGTACCAAATTCTCTTATAAGCTTCTCATAGTCTACTTCTCCTCTAACTTCCCAAGGAGTTACTATGAACTCTCTCTCATTTGCCATATTTATCATTCCAGACTGAGCATTATTACTGGGAGCTATATCCTTTTAATAATTTTCTAGATTGAAAAATTTAAAAAATAAAGGGTGCCTTAGAGCCATCAGTTATGCTCTAAGGTATTGTGAAGTTTACTACTATGAAGCTGTTTGCCTTTAGGGTCACTGATTGCTTTAGACTATAATCCGTTATGAGCACGTTCAATGCTAGAAAATTTTCACCATTTTATTCATTTGTCTATAATATACGCAAGAGGGATGCTATTTATACATGTTACTATGCATTTGTTATGAATGTTTACAACAAATTTAAATAATTATCAAATAATCTTTATTCGAAAGCAAAATGGAAATAATGAGTAAAAAGCTACTTTCAGTATTTGCTGGTGGAATTTTCTTAATATCAATGGCTGTATTCGCAGTACCTATCATGGCACACACAGAGTCTGATCCATTAGTTGCACAGTTGATAATAGATGGAGGAGACACTGGTACGGATATTGGAGAAGTCCAAGTCTGGAATGATGGAAGTTTTCTATATGTGAAATACGTAATCGATGTGGAACCATGGACTTTGGCCGAGACACACGTTGCAGTTGCAACTTCTTCTGATGGAATTCCACAAAAGAACGGTAATCCAATACCGGGCAAATTCCAGTATAAGGCCGAAGGTCTGTCTGGCACTGTGTATGAACTCCCCCCGATGCCCCTTGCATGGCCCGTTAATACACCACTCAGCATCGCGGCTCATGCTGAAGTGGGATACTATGAAACAGTGATAGTTGATGGAGTTGAAACACAAGTATGGATCGAAGAAACTGCTTGGGCTGCGGGGCTAGACTTCTCTGGAAGCAATTGGGCAACATACTTCACATACACTGTGCAATAGATAACAGCATAGAAATAAGATCAGAACTTAACTAAACTCCCCCCTTATTTTTTGATAATTTTAATTCAAGCTTTCTGTTTGATTTTATGCCCTTCTTCATCTATCTCTTTATTCCTAATTCGAGTCGATGATACTGGTAATCCATCATCTGCCAAAACTGTATCAATTAATATTATCTTCAATGGCTTAAGTCTCTTAGCCTTTCTCAATTCATTAGCCTCCTTTGCTTTGCTCAAAGTCTCTTCACTAACTACTATTGCATCTATATCCCTATCAATGATAACAGGTCCAAAGTGATCTTCTAATGAATTTATCTCATATCTTCTATTAGGAAAGCTAGAATTCAAGAAATTCTTCAATCTCTCAACCCTAACATCAAATTTTTGATCTAAGCCTTTACCTAATTTTTTTGCAAAACCATCTGAAGATACTCCTATCATCACAGATTCACCAGATTCAAAAGTAGTTCTCAACAAGGCTTTATGACCAATATGGAAATGATCAAAGGTTCCTCCTACTGCAACTCTCTTATACTTAAAATTCATTTTACACCATCAACATATTTAAAAAAGAATTTAATAAATATAATCAATCCTAGGTAATGATTTTGAATATTCCTCAAGAATACTTTAAGGCTGGTAAGATAGCATCAAAAATCTGTGAAGAAATGGCTAAAAAAATCTCTGCTGGAGATAAAGTCTTTGATATATGTAATAAAGTTGAAAGCATGATAAAAAATTTAGGAGGAGAGCCAGCCTTCCCTTGCAATATTGGAATAAATAGCATCACTGCCCATTATACTGCTGAGATAGACGATGAAAATATTATAAAAAACGGAGATGTTGTTAAGATAGACTTAGGAGTTCATGTTAATGGATACATAGCAGACACAGCCTTTACAATATCTTTCAACCCTGATTACGATTCGTTAATAAAAGCTACTAATGATGTATTAAAGGAAGCAATTAGCATGGTAAGGGGAGGAGTTAGAGTAGGAGATATAGGGCGCGCAATTGAAAATGGTGCAAGTAAAAGAGGTTTTCGAACTATATCGAACCTTAGCGGTCATCTCTTGCAACAATATAAAATTCATGGAGGAGTATCCATACCTAATGTATGGGTAGCGAATACTCCTTCATTAAAAGCCTATGAGGTTTATGCCATAGAGCCCTTCTTAACCACTCTGGATGGAGCAGGTTTAGTTGTAGATGATAAAAGAAGAAACATTTATGCATTGATTGGAAGGAAGAGGACAGGCGATAAGAATTTAGACTTTTTGGTTGAGCAGATATGGAAGCGCTTTAGAACTTTGCCCTTTACTACAAGATGGCTAATAGACATTTTTGATAAAAATGAAATCAAAAAGATTTTGGACAAACTCGTTCAAATGAAGATTTTACACTCATACCCAGTTCTTGTGGAGGCTTCGAAAAAAGTTGTTGCCCAGTTCGAGCATACTTTAACCCCAACAGAGAGTGGTGTAATAGTTCTGACTTGATAAAGCAAATAAGATATAAAGGTCGAAAAATTTTTAATGGTTAGAGAGAAGGTATAGCGAATTTAAAATTGGGCCGGTCGTCTAGCCTGGTAGTGATGCCTCTTTGGCATAGAGGAGGTCGTGGGTTCGAATCCCACCCGGTCCACTATAATACTTAACTCAATTCCTCATAGACGGTCTCTCTAGGCCCTATAAGGAGCACATGAATCTCTTTTTTATCGAAATAGACAGAGTATATCACGCGATAGCCTCCAATTCTTATTGCATAGCAGTTCGTCCCCCTTATCTTCTTGAACCTTATGGAGAAGGGATTACTGGAAAGTTCTTCTATTTTTTGGAAAATCCTTTTAGATGTATCCTTATCCAGCCCTTTAAGAGATCTTAAAGCCCTCCTTGAATAAATTATAGTGAACATTGAGCTTTAAAGCCCCAGCTCTTTCTTAACATCTACATGCAGAATGCTTTTCCCTTCCTCGATCTCCCTTTGAGCTCCCTTGACCTCTTTTAGCTCTTTTTCAGTAAGCTCTTCATAGCCCATAAAGTTCTCGATCATCGATCTGATGATCTTAAGTTCCTCCCTAATTTCTTTAAGCTCATCTTTCACGATATTCCTTATGACCTCAGAAACTTCCATTTTATAGCACCATATCCTTTTTGTGTGAGCTTATATAAATTCATAATTAACCTATGGTTTTAAAGGGTATAGAGCATAGGTGAGAGAATGAAGAAGATTCTTTTCGTTTGTGTTGAAAATGTAGCCAGAAGTCAGATGGCTGAGGGGTTTGCGAAACATTATGGGAAGGGAAAGGTCGAGGTCTATAGTGCTGGAACAAATATAGCCAAGAAGATTAATCCAACTGTTGTTAAAGTCATGGCTGAGAAAGGAATAGATATTTCGAGTAGAAGCCCAAGCTTTTGAATTTAAAGATAGCTGAAAAGGCAGATGTAATCATAACTATGGGATGCAACCTAGAAAATATGTGCCCAGCCCCTTTATTGAAGAAAGTTATCGATTGGGAGATGGAAGGTCAGAGAGATAAGAGATAATATACCTCTTTGACTTATCTATGATGATCAAGATGAAGATGATAATTACCACATACCCTGATCAGATGATTGCTGAGAAGATCGCTAAAGATTCAATAAAAGCCAGATTAGTTGCATGTGTAAGTATTACAAAAGTTAGATCGATTTATGTATGGAAGGGAAAGATAGAGGATACAGATGAATTTTTAGTGCTCTTTAAGACCACAGAAAAGGGTGTGAATAAATTGAAGGATTTCATCAAAAAGAACCATCCTTATGAGATTCCTGAGATAGTAGAAATAGCCCCGGAGTACGTTGATCCTGATTATCTATCATGGCTAAATGAGAACGCAAGCAATTAATTACACTTTAAGTAGTTATGTTACTTAGGAGAGAACCTAAGGAGAGAGACTATTCCTCCTAATGCCATAACTTGAGAACTAACCTCTGTAGTTGAGTCTATCATGTAACTCTTCCCACGAAATTTTTCTACAGAATTGAGAAGCTCTACAAGATCATCCTCATCTATGCCATAATCAAAAATCTTATCAGATATCAAAACTGAATCTACGGCACCTAAATTGCTCGCTTCTTTAACCTCTTTGAAGGTAAAGGCTACCCTTTTATCACCATCACTTATTCTTTTTATGGCTTGCTCTAATAGAACAGATACTTGAGCTAATTTGCTCTCTTCAATATGTTTTCTGAGCTGAGGAGAGCGAAGGATCATGTAAATCCCATCTTCACCTGTAACGTCTATTCCATCTATCACTTTTAAATTATCTTTTAAATCGATTCTTTGTTTTAATAAAAAGCTAGCAAAGGAGTTTTTTGTATGACCTGGTCCTGCTAAAAATATCTTAGTCGATGGCTCATATGCTGATAGGATTATTTGCGCTAATTGATCATAGTAGAGATTTGATGGCTTTCCTCTTATGTCGTAATGTTTTCCTACCAGCCCAGATTCTATTGTTGAAAGGATTTGAAGATGAGTACCTTTAATTTTTCCAATTCCAGCCTCTCTCCTATCTATAGCAACTATTATAAAGCGTTCTGCTGCTCTTACACTATCCTTCAATATGCGCAGATCTATATCTTTCCAGTGATCTTTCTTAAGGGATAAGCTATAATTCGGTGTAGCAACTATAGAATGAAAAGATCCTTTTGCGATTATATCTTCTGGTATTTCTATAATCTTACCAGATATCCTTAATCTTCCAAAGCTACTATCAAGCTTTGCGCTCTCAACTCTTATTACAACTCTAACTTTTACACGCTCTCCTTTATCAGGTCTAGAGTACATTCCCTCATGTTTTATGACTCTAGTTGTTTTGCCTGAAACTAAATCACCAGTCTCTATAATTCTCTTTAAACACCAAAGATCATCGACATCCTCTAGAGTGAGAGACACTAAGCCTTTGTTTTTGATGAACTTATGGATAATCATTTGATTTAAGGCTCACTCTAGCCCAAGTTCATCGAAGGTCTTCAACAATATATCAGGTTGCTTCCTTGTTATATCACCCATTCTATGTCCAACTACTGCACTTATTCCTATCTTTGAAGCTAAGTCTATTAAGCGCTGAGTTATTATGCCATCGAAAATTAGATACTTGGCTCCTTCAATGCTCTCTAAACGTTGAACAAGCTCGTTGACTGGAACCCTCATTATTTGATCAAATTTCTCATCCAATATCATGGCTTCTAATGTACCATTGATGCTAGGGAAAGATTCTTTGACTTTTGCTGATAATCCTTCTAAATAAGTAGGAACTTCTTCAGTAGGCTGTATTTGTGCCTCTCCTTTCAATATTTCAAGGATTTCTAAAGGTGTCAAATCTTCAACTTCTTTTCCTTGAGGCGCCCTTAAGACTTTATCAACCTTCATCATTTGAGAGAGTTCCTTTAATATCAAATCACCACCTCTATCTCCATCTAAGAAGGCTATGATCTTCTTATCCTTCGACAGTCTTATCACTGTCTCAGGGATCTTTACGCCTTCAACTGCAATGACATTCTCTATCCCAGCCCTTAGTAAGTTTATCACATCAGCTCTCCCTTCCACAACTATTATTGTATCTGAAGTATGAATTCCTGGACCAGCAGGTAATTCCTCCTTACCATAAGTGATGAGCTTTGAGCGCCTAGCAACATCCATTAAATCCTTTAGCAATTCTTCACTTTCGCTTATAGATTTTGAAGCCCATTCTTTTATTATGCTCTTTGCTCTCTCAGCTATAATCCTTCTCTTAGATACTCTTACATCTTCTATTCCTATGAGTGTGAAGCGTGCAGGACAGGGACCCACTTTTTCTACATTCTCCACAGCAGCGGCTATCAAGGCAGCAGTAGATATGTCAGTAGACATAGGGATCAAGACTTCTCCATGTGTTCTATCTCCTTTTGAATCTAAAGAAACTTCGATTCTACCTACTTTCCAAGACTTTTGAAGCTCATTAAGGTTCATCTCAGGACCGAATAGACCCTCTGTCTGTCCGAATATGGCTCCTATCAAGTCAGCTTTTTCTACTACACCTTCTATATCGAACTTGAGCCTTACATGGTACTTTACGATAGAACTATGCAAACTATCATCCCCTTTAATATTCATTAAATCGTTAAGAGTAATACTATACCTCTAACAAATCTACCATATAAGTCTTCTATTAGAAGGTTACGATGGCATCTGCATCTAATGTAAAATCGATTAAGGTTACTAAGACTAAAACTTTGCATCTATGAATCCTCTCTTCAAGCCGAGCAATTAAGTACTTTTTTGTGAATTTATTCAGCCACAGGCCCTAATCCGAACTTGGCAGCAAGCTCATCAGCATGAGATTGAATCTTTGCCAATTCATCTGGTTTGTCCATTATATGCCTAAACCTCCCCTGAGGCTTAAGGTATTCAGATACAGGAACTCTTTTAGGTACTTGCACTGTAAGTTTAGTGACTCCATCATAATACTCATAAAGAGGCCATAGACCTGTCTTAACTGCCAATCTACTTAGCTTGACCGTCAACTTTGGATCATACCTCCATCCTATAGTGCAAGGTTGAAGCCAGTGTATGAAGGATGGGCCATTCATGGATATGGCTTTCTCGACCTTATTCGTTGCATCTAATAAGTATGCTATTGAAGCTGTAGCGGCATATTTCACTCTATGAGCTATGGCTATTCCCATCAGATCCTTCTTTAAGGTCCTTTGCCCTGCAGGACTAGTTGTAGTCCATGCACTATAAGGTGTTGCTCCACTTCTTTGAATCCCAGTGTTCATATAGGCTTCATTATCGTAGCAGATATAGGTAATACGATCTCCTCTCTCAAATGCTCCACTTAAAGCTTGTAATCCTATATCAGCAGTACCACCATCGCCAGCAAGAACAACCACATTTACATCTTTGCCCAATTTCTTCTTCATGATCAAAGCATCATAAGAAGACCTTATCCCAGAGGCAGCGGCTGCTGCATTTTCAAAGGCTACGTGTATGTAAGGAGACTTCCATGCCGTCCATGGGTATGTAGTTGTTGAAACTTCAAGGCAGCCTGTTGAATTTATTATAATGCTGTCTTTTCCAACTACCTTTGTCACTATTCTTGCTATTTGTGCTGCACCACAGCCAGCGCACAGACCGTGCCCAGGGCTGAAGAAATCTTGTCTAACTATGATATCCTTTATGCTCTTGAATGGCATTTTCATCCCCTCAAACCAATGTAGTGTGAATGCTCCTTAACTATTCCAGTTTTAGCTATCCCTTTGAGCTTATCGAAAATGATTTCAATATCGTTCATCTTTACATCCCTACCTCCTAATCCTACAAAGAAGTTTGCAGCTGGTATGCTCATCTTCGATAGGTATAGGGCAGAAGTTACATCAGTAAATACTGGTCCTGCTATAGCTCCTGGCGAAAGAGCTCTATCAACAATACCTATTGCCTTTGCATTCTTGATAGATTTGATTATTTCATCAAAGGGGAAAGGTCTGAAGAGTCTAAGGCTTATCATTCCTACTTTTTCACCCTTTTCTCTAAGTTTCTTCACAGTAGCCCTAACTGTTGTAGATATGGAGCCCATAGAGATCAAAATTGTATCTGCATCATCACACTTGAATGGAGATGTTATACCATAACTTCTTCCTGATAACTTGCCAAACTCTTCATCCACTTTAGATATTATTGGAAGAGAATCTCTCAATGCTTTTGCAGATTGGTACCTAGTCTCAAAATAGTAATCAGGGTAGCAGAAAGCACCCATGGTTAGAGGGTTATCTGGGTCTAATCTTGTCGAGTATAGATTCCAAGGTGAGAATGAAGAAACTTCTGAATCACTAATGGGGTATATAGGCTCATAGGTATGGCTTAAGACTATGCCATCGATGTTAATCATAATAGGAAGTCTCACTCGATCATCTTCAGCTATCCTATATGCTTGAATAATTTTATCATAAGCCTCTTGAGCAGACTCTACGAATAACTGAATCCAGCCTGTATCTCTTTGTGGCATTATGTCTCCATGATCGTTCCATATGTTTATAGGTGCTGAGACTGATCTGTTAGCTACAGCCATTATTACTGGAAGCCTTAACGCAGATGTTATGAAGAGTATTTCATGCATCAAAAGTAGCCCTTGTGAGCTACTCGATGTAAAGACCCTTGCTCCACTAGCAGCTGCAGATAGGCATGCTGATATGGCTGAATGCTCTGATTCAACCAGTATATAATTCGCTTTTAACTCTCCTTTTGCAACGTATTCTGAAATCTTCTCGATAATAGTGGTTTGTGGTGTAATAGGGTAAGCTGCTACCACATCTACATCGAGTTGCTTTACAGCATAAGCTATAGCAAGGTTTCCTGATAATAGAAGTGGCTCAACTGCTTGCAACTTTCATTCCTCCATAACCATATCTATGCACCTAATAGGGCATTCCTCAGCGCATATGCCACAACCCTTGCAGAAATCATAGTCTATGACTACTTTACCGTCTTTTGTAGCTTCAGAATATATGCATGGCTCAGGACAGTAAACTATACACCAACCACACTTTGTACATCTTGAGTAGTCTATAACAGGCTTAAAAGTGCGCCAAGTACCTGTCTTGTTAATAGATTCAGATAAAGTCCTAGTTATGAAGCCTTTCTCCATTTCATTCCAATTGGGTAGCTTTTTCATCTTCATACCTCCAATGTGATAGTCTTATCAAAAGCTTCTCTTACAGCCTCAACGTTGATTTGATTGAACCTCTCAAGCACAACCTTCTCTACATTGCTAAGTTCTACGATCTTTGTTGCCTTCACAAGAGCGCCTAGCATAACAGTGTTGGTTATAGGTACACCTAATCTTTGTAGGGCTATCGATGTGGCATCAACGGCAGATATTCTAAAATTAGAAAAGGATTTCTTTAGCTCTTTTGGAGAGAATTTGGAATTGATAACTAGAGTACCCTTAGGCTTTAAGCCAGCTGAGACATCTACAATATTTATGATGGTTGGGTCTAATGTAACAACTATATCTGGCTCGTAAATATGAGATCTAACTTCTATAGGCTCTTTATCTATCCTAGTAAAAGCTACCACTGGAGAGCCACGCCTCTCAGGTCCAAACATAGCAAAGGCTTGAGCCTTTAATCCTTGCTTGACAGCAGCCTTAGCCAATAATTCTGTAGCAGTAACTGCGCCTTGTCCTCCACGCCCATGCCATCTAATTTCAATCATATCTCAACACATCGCCTATGCTCATATTTCTTATTTACTTTTTTATCAAATTATTTTTAATTTCTCTCAACTTTTTATAACAATAGTTATTATGAATGAACCTTTATTTAGATATTGCTATCTTGACCAAATCTCTCATCCTCTGTAAATCTTGTTAAGCTCTTTTTATTTAGCATTGTAAGCATATCAAATTTATCTTATCATCTTATATCCTCAGAACCCTTAAAATTTTCTAATAAAAAGCATCAAATAATATTTAAATATATTTCGATATATCTTATTAATATGTTCCACTTCTTCCCTAGAGCAAGATGATTGATGAAGAAAGGAGCCTTCAAGTACTTAGTGCTCCAAACTCTTAAGGATAGACCTATGCATGGCTATGAGATAATGATGGCTATATGTGAGAAATTTTCAGGGTTTTATACTCCTAGCGCTGGCTTGGTTTATCCTACTCTCCAAATGCTCGAGGATTTGGGATACGTCAGTGTAAAGGAGGAGTCTGGAAAGAAAGTATACTCTATCACTGATAAGGGAAGAGATTTCATCATAAAGAGAAAAGATGCTATAGAGGATATCATAAAGAGGCATGAGAGTTTTGGGCATGAGAGGATGGGTTTAAATAAGGAGATAAAAAGGCTTGCAAGATTAATAATAATGAACTATTGGGATCTTACCCCTGAAGAAACTGAGAAGATAGAGGGCATAATAAAGGAAGCTAGGGAGAAGATAGGAAAAATTCTCCTTGAAGGTGATTGAATTATGGCTATAATTGAGACCAAAGATTTAACGAAGGTATTTGGTAAGTTAATCGCAGTGGATCACATATCCTTTACTGTAGAGGAAGGGGAGATATTTGGCTTTCTCGGACCGAATGGTGCAGGAAAGACTACAACCATAAACATGCTCACGACCCTTATGAGCCCTACTGAAGGCACTGCAAAGGTTGCTGGAATGGACATAGTAAAGGATGCAAACAAAGTGAGGAGTTTGATCGGGCTAGTCCCTCAAGATTTGACTGTAGATGAAGATTTGACTGGTATGGAGAATATGTGGCTACAAGCAAGGCTCTATCATGTTCCAAAAGAAGTTGCAAAGAAGAGGATAGAAGAAGTGTTAAGCTTGGTTGAGCTTAAAGATGCAGCAAATAGGAAAGCTGAGACCTATTCAGGAGGGATGAGGAAAAGACTGGAATTGGCTGAAGGATTGATTCATTACCCAAAGATTCTCTTCCTTGACGAGCCTACTCTAGGGCTTGATGTCCAGACTAGAGCAGTAATTTGGGATTATATTAAGAAGCTGAGAGAAGAGCAAGGGATGACCATCTTCATGACAACCCATTATATGGAGGAGGCTGATGCCTTGTGTGATAGAATAGCCATAATAGATTACGGGAAGATAAAGGCTCTAGATGATCCGAAGAAGCTTAAGGATAGCTTAGGAGGAGATGTTATAGAATTGGCTTTATCAAATGATTTAAAGGATGTGACTGAGGCTATTGCCAAAATGCCTTATGTGATAGATGTTAAGAAAAAGAGTGAGATATATAGGATAAAAGTTGCTAAAGGAGAAGAGGCGCTACCAAATATAATTGAGAATATTATAAAGATGGATTTGAAAGTAAGCAAAGTCTCTCTGATAAAGCCTACACTAGATCAGGTCTACTTGGATTACACTGGCAGATCACTAAGGGAGACTGAAGGTAGTCGTGAGGAAGTAATGAGGATGATGAGGAACATAAGAAGGGTAAGGACATGATATCTGAGGCATGGGTTCTCACCATTCGTGAAGTCAAGAAGTGGATAAGAGAGCCTATATTAGTCTTCATGATGATAATTCAGCCAGTGATATGGTTAGGTTTATTTGGCAAAGCTTTCAACATTACAGGCTTGGTCTCGATACCACCACAATTATTACAGCAACTACCCCCAAACATCACTACTCAGATAGCTGAAATATTCAACAAGATGATAGGTAGTATTTTCGGGGGAACTGTAGACTATTTCACATATATGGCTGCTGGGATGCTTTCTGTCATAATACTTTTCACCTCAATGTTCAGTGGCATGTCCATAGTATGGGATAGAAGGTTTGGCTTCCTAAACAAGCTATTAGTAGCCCCTATAGCCCGTAGCTCCATAGTCATGGCCAAGGTTACTTCAAGCGTCATTAGAGGCATTTTCCAATCTGCTCTAGTATTCGCTATAGCATTTGCCTTTGGATTAAAGGTTGGAGATGCCTTTAATATATTAGACCTAATAGGAGTCTTCATAGGGCTCTTTCTATTAAGCTTAGGACTCTCATCCCTTTTCATAGCCTTGACGATAAGAGTAAAGAGTTGGGAGGGTCATATGGCAGTTGTAAATCTACTCAATTTGCCTCTTATGTTCGCCAGCAGTGCTCTATTCCCTATAAGCCAGATGCCAGATTGGCTACAATCGATAGCAAGTTTTAACCCTATCTCATACTCTTCAGACCTTTTCAGAGCTTTTATACTGCATAGCCATTCCACTGGTTTAGATCTTTCAAAAATAGCTCTAAATTTTGAAGTTCTCATAGGGTTTGCAGTCATCTTTTCATTTATAGGTATAATCTTGGCTGAGAGAGGTCTAAGAAAAAGCTAAAACCAGTAAAGATTTCTTGCAATTATATCTTCTTTTTCCATTTCACGCCTTGTGGGGTATCTTCTAGAATTATGCCAAATCCTTCTAATCTTTTTCTTATCTCATCAGCAGTCTTCCAATCCTTTCTTTCTCTTGCCCTCTCTCTTTCCTCTATCAGCAGTCTTAACTTCTCTGGTATTTTTTCTTCCATTTCTTCCCTTTGAAGTATGCCAAATATCCCACCCAATTCCTTAAAGGTAAATATGAGTTTATCTGCCAATTTTTTATTGATGCTCTTTTGCTCATCCAAAAATTTGTTCATTTCTTTAGCCAAGTCACATAGATAGGATAATGCCAAGGGTGTGTTAAAGTCATCATCTATAGCCTCTCCAAATTTTCTTTTATTCTCATCAATCTTTCTCTCTAAAGCCATCTCATCTTCTGTGAATCTTAAGCTCTTTTTTGCCATTCTAATATTGCCAAGAGTTTTGTAGAGTGATTCTAGAGTTCTTTTAGCCTGATCTAGTCCTTTTTCATCGAAATCAATAGGACTTCGATAATGAGTTGATGAGAAGAATAACCTTAAGGTTTCTGCATCATAGTCTTTTAATGCATTCTGAATAGTTATGAAGTTTCCCAAGGATTTTGCCATCTTCTTCCCCTTCACCTTTAAAAAGCCTGTATGAAGCCAATATCTAACCATAGGTTTTTTTCCTGAGACAGATTCCATCTGGGCTATCTCTGCTTCATGATGAGGGAATATAAGATCAACACCACCGCCATGAATATCATACTGCTGACCAAGATACTTCTCAGCTATAGCAGTATCTTCTATATGCCATCCTGGTCTACCTTCTCCCCAAGGAGAATTCCAATATGGCTCCCTATCTTTCCTCTTCTTCCAAAGGGAAAAATCTTGTGAATTTCTTTTACTTGGATCAGGCTCTATTCTATGCCTCTTCAACTCTTCAGGGTCTTGGTGAGAGAGCTTTCCATAATCATCAAATTTAGAAACATCAAAATAAACTCCTGTATGAGTGATGTATGCAAAGCCCTTCTCCATCAGCCTTTCGATCTGATCTATGATTTCTGGTACATGCTCTGATGCACGAGCATAAAGATTGATGGTATCTATTCCCAAAGAGGCTATATCTTGAGAGAAAGATTCTTCAAACTTTCTAGCTAACTTTAAAGGGTCTTCCCCTCTCTCCTTTGCTCTCTTTATGATTTTATCATCTATGTCAGTTATGTTCATCAAGTAGAATAGATCGTATCCTCTGTAGCGAAGCCATCTTGCTATTACATCATATGCAATGTATGTCCTTGCATGCCCCAAATGTGATAGATCGTAAACAGTCGGTCCACATACAAACATCTTCACCTTTCTCTCATTAATAGGCTTAAAATCTTCCTTCTTTCTTGTATATGTATTGTAGACCCTTATAGCCATCATTTATCACAAATCATCAATGGATAAATCCATCGTAAATTTGAAGTTTCTGTAAATGAGCTTTGCTAAGATTTTACGGATATCTTTTCTCTTAATTCCTTAACTTCTGCTTTAAGCACAGCAATATCATAGACCACATTAAATCTTTCTTCTAAAGCCTTGAACTTTGCATCCATCTCATTCCTTAATGACAATAACCTCTCTTCTATAGCCACAAATCTTGCACTCACGACCTTCTCTAAAGAGTCTATCTTTGAATCTAAAGAATCTATCCTAGAATTTACTGCTTTAAGCTCCCCTCTTATCTCATTTAAAGAGGGTATGAGTATTCTCTCTATCCATGAGGGTATCTTCTCAACCATTTCATTATATTATCAATAATATTCTCTTTTAACCCTTTTGCTAAAGAGAGCCGAGGAGGGGAGTTTCAGGTCATTAGCCTTTTGAACCCCTATACTCCGCTCTGCAGGCGGATACGTAACCAGATTCCGTCACCTCGGCATCTAAATATTATTCTACACACCCTAAAAATAACAGTTTCTATTTTCTAAAAGGCTAATAATGGATTCGAATAATACTTTTGTAATGATAAAGGAGATAATCGTATTAGGTAGCGGCGGAAGCAGGATAGTTACCATAAAGCAAGAGAGGAAGACTGGGGGATTAGCCTTTATCATTGATGATGGAATATTCATAATCGATCCTGGTCCTGGCTCCATATCTTACTTCAATCAACTTGGTCTCAATCCCTTCTCAGTAAAAGGGATATTGATCTCACATAGGCATCCAGACCATTACTGTGATGCTGAAATTTACATAGAAGCAGCCACAAAGGGAGCGAATGTGAAGAGAGGGTTATTAGTCGGAGCGAAGAGTGTCTTGGAGCATGTGGATGGTATGGGGCATCCTGCTATTTCCATTTATCATAAACGCCTACCTGAATCAGTAGCATCAATGATCCCTGGCGACAATATAGTTTATGATGATATCAAGATAACAGCTTTAAAGTCCCTTCACAGCGACCCTTACGCCATAGGCTTTAGATTGGATGATGGCAAGCACTCAATATCATATTTTCCAGATACAGAGTTCAGCGAGGAGATCATAAAGGGCGCAGAGTATCCCGATCTCTTGATCCTAAGTGTTTTGAGACCTGGCAACCAAAAGTTTCCTGGTCATTTATGCATCGATGATGCAATAAAGATGGTTGAGCTTATATCGCCAAGAAGGGTTTTAATCACACATTTTGGTTCTAGGATGATAAGAGCACCTCCTGAAAAGGAGGCTGAGAGGATGGCAAAGATTACAGGAGTTGATACTATAGCAGCCATAGATGGAATGAAGATTAAGCTTTCAGAGACTTTCACACCATTAGATTTATGGACAAAGAATTAATAGATTTTAGCTTTAGCTTATGACTTGCTTAATATTCATATAACTGTCAAGCTTCACTAGAGCTCTTCTCATAGATATTTTGGCTATGTCTGCACTGTACTCAGCCATGCGCCTTATAGCCCATAAGATCCTCTTGATATATGCTAAAGATTTTACATTCAAAGACATTAGCAACTCCTCTGTAAGCTCTTCTTGAACCTCTACATCTTTCATGATCTTTAACGCATCGTTGGCAAGCTTCATATCCCCTGTGTAAAAGCAGTCTAAAGCTTTACTGAATATGCTGTAAGCCAGCTTATCAGCGTTATAAATGGCTTCTAATACTTGCTTTCCTATCCTTTCCTTTTCATTATTAAGCCTTATCACATCTTCTGCTATACCCTTAAATTGGCTGGCTACTGCCTCAAGATTCTCCACAAGTAGCCTATAATCAAGAATTTCATATGAGTCCTTTATTCCTATCTTTTCACTTATAGTTTTAGAGCTTTGTGATAACAAGATTAACCTTATAATGAGCCAATATATCTTCTCAGCTTCATCTTTAAGATTGGCTATTCTATCTAAAAAGTCAGGTTCAAGTTCTGTTATTCCATCTATTGCTTCTTTATATATGCTCAAAACAATGGTAAAGAACCTTCTTATGAGTATATCTATAGGAAAGTTCTTCGGCTCAATAAAGCACTTTAATACTATCTTATTAGAAGTTTCTTCCATTATGTTTAAGCCTATAAACCTCTCTACCAACTCTTTAACTCTTTGAATATAATCTCTTCGAATTTCTTTTGCAGATGTTATCTCTATCGTATCCCTGCCCAGTACATAATTCCAGACGATAAAGCTCTCAAAAAGGTCAAGTTCATCAAATAAGTCTGAATTTATGGTAAAAGGACTTGGGACAATTTCTGGCTTAGCCAAAGAGCGTGGCATTAACTTTAGAGAACCATCTGGCTCAGGCATCATTACAACTTGATCTCCTTTTCTTAAGCCAGCGTCTCTTAACCACTCATTGGGTAAAGAGACGATAAGTGTTGAATAGCCAACCTTTTGCAACCTTCTATACTCCATAATTAACACCTCTACACTCGAATCCTTATCAGAGATTTTTCAGTATCTACTTTGCGCTTATAGTTGGACGGCCAAAGGAGTTCTATTTCAGTAGTTGTGCCTTCTTCATGGTAGATAGTTGAGTATACGTAAACTTTCTTTTGGGGATTTTGTCTTGCTATGTATGCAGCAATGAATATGGCTATAGGGCAAGGAGCATTCGTTGGGCCAAGCATAGTATGAACACCTCTTTTCCCTCCAGCAAGTAGACATTTTCCTATTTTGAAGACGATCTTGTTGCCTTTATGAATCAACTCTACATTCTGGTATAAGCCTGTCTCCTCAAGCTTCTTTATCACTTTCTCTAAATCATCGTAGCCTAATGAATCTAAAGTTTTAAGATAATTTCTTAGAAACTTTTTTGTCTCTCCAATGGCACCTTCCCAATCAAAAACTCCTTTCTCTTTCATTGCTGAGCAAAACGTTCCATAGAATGTTGAATGAAGAATACAAGCCATACCTTTCATTTCATCCAAGTAGTTTTCATGAATATCGAGATTGGAAATCAAGTCAAAATAAATAAATTTTCCATATATATACACCTTTTGAATATATTTTAAATACTAGATATATTTTATACTAATTTAAAGGATTCTGTCGATTAAATAGTGAGGAGTACTATTTCCATCTTCATCATTAATGCATTTTCTTATAATTTCAGGTTTCTTCAGATTCAACAAGATGAACTTGATAGTTGAGTTAGCTAGAGAGTTAACATTTCTGATGATAAGTCTATTCTGGCTCTATTATTACAGCTGTACCTGTTACAGAGATCACTACAACTCCTTCAAAAACTTCTGAGGTCTCTATGTCGAGACCTACAATAGCATTTGCACCCATTCTCCTTGCATTATCTTTAGCCCTTTCTATGGCTTCAATTCTTGCCTTTTCAAGCTCTGAAGTGAAGGCAGATACTTCTCCTCCTAGTATAGATTGTATACCAGCAACGAACTTTCCACCCATGCCTCTTGTCCTAGGAGTTAAGCCTGTGACAACTCCTAAGACCTTCTTTATACGATAGCCTGGCACATTAGGCGTAGTAACTATTATGAAACCTTCTCTGTAACTCATTTTCTCATTTTTAAGTCAACTTTTTGTTATATAAAATTTATCGTTTAACAAAAAATTTCATAAAAGCCCGGGCGGGTCTCGATCCCGCGACCCCTAGCTTATAAGGCACTCACAACCTCTAAACAGAATGAATATCGATGCTATCGATACTGCTATTGAGAATAGGTTAGAAGATTCTAGAGAATGGTTGTATAAAAAATACAGCAAAACTTGGGCTCCAATTTTGTTCTTGTATGCGAAGAAATATCATTGGATGCTAAATGGAAGCTTAATGGAACTTGATTCTTTCAGTAAAAGCAAAAAGTTCAGCCCTGAGAGACCAAAAGAAATTTATGACAAAGCTAGTTTGAAGGTTTTGCTTTAATGATACTGTTGACTCATTCGGGATAGACTAAATATGCAGAAAACGTTTTCTATTTGTAAGTTCATCACTTAACAACAACTACGGCTGCTATGATTATGCCTAATGCGAGCCACATAGCCTTGATCTCTTCAGGGCCAAAGTCTAACGCTTTCAAAGTTATAGAGAATGGAAATCCTAAGAGGAATAAACCGATACCAACATATAGTGCACTCCAACCTGCAGGTGGTATTACCACTCCCATTCCATATATTAAAATAATTAATCCCAGAATGAGACAGATAGAAAACGTTATTTCTTCCCTTCCAAACCTTGCCATTGTAAAACACCATCCCTTAACATATATATGCTTAAAAATTTTTCTATTGAAAGTTCTGTTAACTAACGGAGCTTCTTAGTATATTCTCAATTCTCAAATGTTAGATGGTTCTACATCTGAAAATAAAGCCCCGGGCGGGTCTCGATCCCGCGACCTACTGCTTACAAGGCAATCGCTATTGGATAAACTCTTCCAGCTGAGCTACCGGGGCTAATTTAAGGCTAAAAAGACTATGCTTATTTATTTTGCTTTATCATTTAATTACTGTTGATTGGTAAGTAGGTCTAAAGGTTGGTCTCCAAATCGAATTATGAGGAATTGTATGCTAAATATGGTCATTATGGCAAGAAGTTAGAAAAGGCTCTAAAACTTTTAAAAGATAAGAGTGTAAAGCTCCATAAGTTCTCTCCAAGTGGGCGTGAAATATGGACAGTAGTTGGAAAAGAAGGAGATCAACTGGTTGATGATTCACAACCTTACTGCTCATGTAGGCACTTTTATTATCGAGTACTCAGTGAAAAGGATGATATCTGCTACCATCTATTAGGTTTAAGGATGGCAAAGCAAATTAATGCATACGATATAATAGAGTTTCAGGATTTTGAATATTCATCCTTTCTAGAGTATCTTTTGAGAGATATTGTGAAGTTAAGTTAAGACTGATAGCAAACAAAATTGTTCATATGATTAAAACAATATAACCAGATCACTTTTATTCCGATCTTTTATCAAGATAGGTATATGCCTTTTGAGATAGTTTGCTATAATTGTAACACGTCCTTATACTCCACAGATCTAAAGCATGCGAGCAGAATCCTGAAGCTCAGTAATGGCAAGTGCAAGAAGTGTGGCGATTATCTGGCTCTTCGAGACTTTGTAGAAGCTATGGACAAGAACTAACGCTAACTTGCTAAAAACTCAAAGATAATGTCGTTATTTTCAGGGTTGATGGCGCTTAACAACACTTTTGCTACGATTCACTATAATTTACCTAAATGCATCCCATACTCCATAAGGCTATAAATTGCCCTTGCAGCCCTCTCAGGCATAGAATAGGAAGGTATACCACTCTTCTCGAACCTAACTCTAAATTCCTCTGCCATCTCTGTTCCACCCATGACACAAGCAACTACAGGCTTTGTCTGCCCTATTGCTACATAAGCAACCTTCTCTATAACATCATCCAAGATAGAGGGTGTTTGAGGTAATGTGATGACTAGCACACCATCTATGTCTTTATCATCGAGCAGTATCTTAAGAGCCTTAACATACATATCGCTCGTTGCCAGTGCTGTAAGGTCTACTGGGTTTGAGTTTGCCATTATAGGAAGTAATTCGCCTTTTTTCTTCAAATCTTCAAATTTATTTATGATATCATCAGAAAGCTTCACAACTAAAAGCCCAGACTCTTCACATGTATCTGTAGCCACGATGCCAGGACCCCCACCATTTGTAAGTATTGCAACTTTTTTGCCATTGGCTGGTGGTTGTAAGTTCAAGGCTCTACCCATATCAAAGAGCTCCTCTAAATTCATCGCTCTCACTACGCCGCTCTGCTTGAAGACTGCACCATAAATTTGATCTACACCACTCAATGCAGCAGTATGGGAAGCAGCAGCTCTTGCTCCAGCTCCAGTCTTGCCTGCCTTTAAGGTAACTATAGGCTTGAGTTTTGTGACTTCTTTTGAAGCTTCAAAGAACTCTCGCCCCTTGCCTATACCTTCTATGTATAATAAGTTGACTTTTGTCTTCTTGTCCTCAGCAAAGTAGAGTAAAAGTTCATGCTCAGCCACATCACATCTATTCCCAAGGCTTATGAAGCATCTTACTCCCATACCATGACCAGCCATATAATCTAATGCTGCAGCCCCAAAAGCACCACTTTGACTTATCAATAAAATAGAACCTGGAAAGGGTCTTGGAGTTGCTATAACTTCTCTCCCACTTGATAGTCTTTTCACTTCAGGCAAAAAGAGAGTATCCATGCCTGAATAAGGATCATACACTCCTAAGCAATTTGGACCTATTATTCTTATCCCTGATCTTAAGCCTATCCTCTTCACTTCTTCCTCAAGCTTTACATTCCCTACTTCGCTGAAACCAGAGGATATTATTATTGCTGCCTTTACGCCTATTTCTGAGGCTTCTTCCATAACGCTAGGAACTATATCTGCAGGGATTGCTATTATGATCGTTTCTACGCTTTTTTTAATGCTCTTTAAGGATGAGTAGCACTCTACACCTAGAACTTCAGAGTACTTTGGGTTCACTGAATAGATTTCTCCATCGAATACCCATTTCTCCTTGTTCATCAGAAGGTTATGCAAAACCACATAGCCAACCTTTGTTATGATTGGAGAGGCACCTATCACGGCTACTGATGATGGTTCAAAGAAAGATTTCATATGGTTTAAACTCATTAAACCCTCCCCTTGTAAATCTGAAAGCTATCTCTTATAAATTTGAATTTTTCAAAAAGGCTTTAACATCGAATTTATCTAGGACCTTTTAACCCAGCACAATGAACTTCTCCTTTTATTCTCCTTATGAAAGATTCACAGGCAAAGCATTCTAAGAAAGGTAATTCCTCATTTATTACAGGGCATTGGATTGATTCATGCTTCATTCTACTCATCATCTTACCACTCACAACTCCTTTAAGGCTTGCTGCAACTTCTTTTGATATATTGAATGCCTTCTCTCTTTCCAATATTTTAACGAAATACTTTGGTTGATTTGCCATTGCACCATCAGATTTTAAACAATAATTCTCTTAAGATATAAGACAAATGGTTAACTTAATCTGGGCTTGAATTTATACCATTTTGACCTAACGTTGAGAAGCGCTTTCTATGGGCGATTGCTATACGATCGGTGTCAATTCCACCCCTTCATCAGTAACTGAAATGTTGTAGAGCTTTGTTTCTGGCCTAACCCCATAGATGCAGATAGCTCCATTGACATTCTTCAAGACGAAATGCTTATCACACATGTGTGAGATTTGGTCGGTAATCTTCTGTTCCCTCTTCACTATGGAAATGTACACATCTCCCCATTCATTTATCGCCGAAAGGTTCATTGCAACGCCAAGCACTGTTACATCAGCTCCCAACGAGTACTCCATAAAATCTGCAGCCATCATGTGGACGATAGGTTGCTTTGCTTGTTCTCTCAATTTGGACCTTACCGCGAACCAAGATTCAAGGGTCTTGTTCAAGTCTCTCAGATAAACGAAGAATCTATTCTTGGGGATAGGTCGATCATGCATTGCCTTTTGGGCAATCATCACATTATCTATGTTCTTATCCACGATTTCGTGAGAACTCTTGAGATACTCCTCAACACTCAATCCTTCTAGAGGGGTTATCACTAACCCTCTTCCCAGTAACAAGGTGTTAATCATAGTAGGAAAGATCAGAAAGTGGAGATGTTCATTGCCTACTCCATGCTCTAACTCAAATATAGTTGATGTGCCTGTCTTATAACCGCCACCTAAAAGCTTGTCAAGGTCTGAAATACCGCTTGATATTTTGTCTTTTCCAGGATCAGGAATTATCCCGAATTTCTTGAGGTATACGGGCTTGAGAGGTGGGAAGTATTTAAATCGCCCTCCCTTTAAAGTGTAGGCGTAATTCTTCCTCTTTCTTCTGGTACCTCGAAGCTTGTTAAGCGTTATCTCCCTTGCTGACCGCCTCTCCAACAATCCACTCCAAGTCCTCCCATTGATTGCCTCACCTAATACATCTATATCAGAGAGAGTTACTATTCCATCTGCCAGATAATCTATGGTAGTTAAGTCAGGCGTCTCACTGACAAGAATGATGCTAACATTTTTGCTACTGATCAAGGTCTCCAAACGCCTCAATGCACTCTCTGCCTCCTCAGGTCCTAAGTCTCTCACGATGCCTTCCCAACTATCTATTACTATCATTGGATTGTTTACTCTCATGATAAGATTGTATACATGCTCGAACGATGTTAGATAACTTTTCATCTTTGTATCGGTGATTACGATGGCTTTCTTAGGTGCTTCTAAAACATGCTCTGGCTTGATTACATCTTTCAGCCAAGGAAACTGAGCAAACAACCTCTCTGATGTTACTCTTGTGCTCACATATATTCCGTTTCTATCTTCTTTGAAGTGATTCAGCAACTCAAGGCTTAAGATAGTCTTACCAGTGCCTGGGTTACCCTTGATTAGAAGGATGTTATTTCTCTGAGATATGAAATCTATCAGCTCTCTTGGAAGATTATTTGTTGATAAGCCTCTCACCCTCAAAAGTTAATTCAACAAAACTTTTCAAAGCATCTTTACCCTCCTTTGTGATATAGTAGTTCTTTTCCTTATTTTCTATCAACCCATCGTTCATCATATTACCAGAAACATATATAAAAAATATTATTACGATTTCCGATCGAGCGTGAGTACAATAAAGCAACTTAAACCAAATGATTCATAAAGTCTAATGTATAAGTCATATTTGGCAAAGTGAAAGCTCATGATAAAAGAATTCAGCTTTAAACCTATAGGTTACGTGAGAACAGATGCTGATGAAGACCAGATAAGAAAGGATAGTAAGAGCGTTATATCAGAAATAATAATATCAGAAGAATTGAATGAAGCTTTAGATGGTATAGAAGATTTTTCACATCTATTCATAATATTTTATATGCACAAAGCCTTTGCTGAGCAATTAAACCTTAAAGTCCATCCAAGAGGAAGGTTAGATTTGCCTTTAGTAGGTGTTTTTGCCACTAGATCGCCTTACAGACCAAACCCTATAGGTTTAACATTAGCTGAATTGATAAAAAGGAATGGGAATAAAATAAAGGTAAGAGGACTAGATGCAATAGATGGCACCCCTGTAATAGACATAAAGCCCTATGATCCTTTCGATTTAGCCCTAGAAGCTCGTACACCAGAATGGTGGATCAAACTTCATCAAAGAAATTCTTGAAATTCATATTAACCTAAAGTCTTCCTTAACTGTTGTTAGAACTATATGTGTATTCGTCCTCTCTACGAAAGGCATCCCTAGAAGGGTTTTTGTGAATCTGCTTAGCTCCTCTCTGTCATGGAATTTAGCTATTACAATAGCATCAGTCAAGCCTGTCACATCATAAACAGCGCATATATTTGGAAATTTTGCTACCTCTTTCTCCATCTCAATAAGTTTCCCCTTAGATACAGTTATCTCTGTTATGGCTGTTAATTCATAGCCTATCTTCTCATGATCAAGTATTACTGAGTATCCCTTTATCAGCCCTTCCTTCTCCATTTTTCTTGTTCTAGAAAGGACTGTGCCCACTGCCACACCTATCTTACTAGCTACCTCTCTAAAAGATGATCTTGCATCTTTAAGATATTCAGATAAAATCTTCCTATCTATTTCATCTATAGGCAAAATAAACCAACTCTGATCATTCTATAAATGCTATTATATATAAGTTGCACAAATATTCATTTTAAGCATCTCATACAATTTGATTCTCTCTATGATTGGAAAGAAATTATAAGGACTATATGCTCATTTTTGTTATGAGTATTGCGCACACAGCTGAGCATGTATTCATGGGCAGTTTAAAAAGATTGATGCCAGATATAGAGGTAAAGAAGGTAGAGACAGAAGAAGAAAAAGGTAATGCATTCATATCATCTAAGAATCTAGATTGGCAGATAATATTTGAAGCAGAGAAGATGACAAATAAAATAATAGATGAATCTAGGGCAATAAAGGAGCACTTTTTCGATTCTTTAGATGATGCAAAGAAAGTTTTTCCATCTCTAAGGGCTTATGATGAGAGAATCTCAGGTAAGACAAGAGTAATAGAAGTAGATGGATATGACTACTCAGCTTGTAGAGCAGAGCATGCTAAAAATACAAAAGAATGCTCTTTCTTCATAGTCACAAAGTTTTCAAAGGCTGGAAAGGATCTATTTGAGATAGAGTTCTATGTTGGTGAAAAGGCTAAGATAAAAGCTCTTGAAATTGCCAAGATATGCATGAAAGTTAATGAGATAGTTGGTGCAACTTTGGATACGCTTGAAAGCACTATTCAAAATCTTAGGGATGAATTTCTTGATCTAAGGAGAAGACTTACTCATTTAAGTGAGAGGGAGGCTGAGGATGTAAAATTCATAGAGAAAGATGGCATGAAAATTTACTTGAAAATCTTTGATGGGTTAGATAATAAGAAATTGATGGAGAGAGCTGGAGAATTGATAAAGAGTGAGAAGAGTGTTGCCATATTTGCCAATAAAGATGATAACGCATTCTTGATAATAGGTAGAAGCTCAGATTTAAGATTAGATTGTAATGCCATTCTAAAAGAGACCTTTATGAAGTTCGATGGTAAAGGAGGAGGAAAGCCAGATTTTGCATCTGGGATTATAGATAAGGATAAGGTTGAAGATGCCTTAGAGTTCATTAAGAGTAAGATAGTTGAATAGAATGATGATAAAAAAGAAAAAAGTGATGATTTTAGCGCTCCCTCTCAGCTAGTAGATATTTGTATATTAATGCAGCTATCAATCCACCTATTATCGGACCCAACCAGTAGACCCAGTGTGCTGTCCAGTTTCCTGATGCTAGTGCTGGTCCAAATGTTCTGGCAGGGTTCATGGCCGCTCCTGTAAGCGCACCGCCAATCCATATATCCATGGCAAGTACCAATCCTATTATTAAGCCTGCAAATCCTTGTGGTGCTCTCTCATCGACTGCTACACCCATTATCGTAAACACTAGGAAGAACGTTAGAATTAGTTCAATTATAAAGGCAGTAATCTCGCTTCCTCCTATAGCTGCTCCTGGAAGAGTTAAGCCAAAGTCTACCGCTTTTCCTTGGGGTAGTATGGTTGCATGAGCAAAGCCGGCTATGGCCGCTCCTATCAGCTGAAATATGATGTAAGGTAAAGCATCCTTAGCATCCATCTTCCTTGTAACTGCTAGACTTATTGTAACTGCTGGGTTTATGTGTGTTCCTGAGATATGACCAACAGCATATGCCATGGTCATGAGGGCTACGCCGTGAGCCAAACCGATGGCAAGTAAACCAGGCCCGAAGTAGAATGGTTGAGATGTTCCTAAGACGACTGAGTAGATAGTTACTGACACTGGTCCAACAAATACTAGAACGAATGTTCCGATAAGCTCAGCAACATATTTCTGCCATCTTTCGACCATTATTATTCACCAAAAATTATGCATACCAATTGGTAAGGAACCTAATATATTTTATCAGATAACTTGAGCGTTTATAGCTCTGATGTGATTTTAGATTTTTCTCTTTTTCACATATATAGCAACTTATCCTCCAAAGCTCAACAGAAAAAGTTGGGCAATGCTAAACAGGAAGATATTTACAACACCAAAGAATCATTATCAATAATTGATCACTATGGCTGAAAATGTAATGAATTGCCCTATATGTGGCTCTGAGCTATTTATCAGTGAAAAGGCAATTTACTGCTCTAACCCTAAATGTAATTATGTAAGTAATATAGCTCCCACTTACAGAGCATATAAGAAAGATCATCTTACAATACTTCTACCATTCGCCTTTCTAATTATAGCTATAGGATTGATCTTGATATTTATCACTATGATCTTTTTTACTGCAACTGTTTTCTTTCTCTTTATACCTCTCATATTCCCTATACCAATTCTGAGAAAGTTGTTCAAAAGGAGGAAGATTAATTCGATTCATAAGAGTGAGGCGTGATGTCTATCCTCGTACTTGAAAGAATACTTAGGGATATTCACATCGATCTAGAAGAGATGGAGAAGAAGATGCTTTACGATGATCTGATCAGATGCTTCGGGATAATAGGATCATATAGAGAGTGTGATAGGCTTGAAGAATTTTGGAAAGATCCAGCTTATAGGAAGGCTATAGAGCAATATATCAAAGCATGGCTAGAGTTTAGAAAGAAGAGGAAGGTAGTTGAAGTATATGCATAAAATGATGAGAACTTAATTAAAACTTAATCTATACATTCTAAGCAGAGATTGCTTAAGTGATAATTCTTTTTATTGGAAAAAAGTTTGAATAAAAAAGGAAATTAAGACCCTCTATCATATTTTCCTTGCCTTTTATGTTCAAGGGTTACAAAGCCTATGTAGATGAAGATAAGTGCAGAAAGTGCGGGTTCTGTGATTCGAACTTTAGATGCTACTCTAACCCTAGGTGCAGCGGCTGCCTTGCTTGCTACTTCGCTTGTCCATATGAAGCTAGGAGGATTGTGGAGAAAGAGCTATCAGAAGAAGTTAAGATATTTATAAATGAAGTTGAGCTTCAAGTTCCAAAGGAAATTACAGTTGCAAAAGCATTAGAGTTGATAGGCTTTAAGTTCGAAGAGCCTGGTTCTAAAGGAGTATCATTGGCGTGCAAAATAGGAGGGTGCTGGGCTTGCATGGTCTTAATAAATGGAGAACCAGAGAGAAGTTGCATTACTTCAGTGGAAGAGGGAATGAAAATAGAAACGAATGTAAATTCCATCGTTCCTAGAAGGATAGTACACGGACCACAGCCTCATAAAGTTGGAGGAAAAGCTACGCCTTGGATTGAAGTCAATGGACTTCGCTATATTGAGGCTGCTATCTGGGTGGCAGGCTGTAACTTAAGATGCCCTCAATGTCAAAATTACCACATAACTTACGATAACACTTCATTAGCTTTAACATCTGAGGAAGCTGCTAAGGAGCTTACTTGGTGCTCAAGAGTTTATGGAACTAAAGGGCTTGCCATAAGCGGAGGCGAGCCTACCTTGAACAGAGCGTGGCTAATAGAATTCTTCAAGCATCTAAAGAAGCTGAACCAAGATAAAAGCATAAGACTTCACTTGGACAGCAATGGAACTTTGCTGACTCCGGATTACATAGACGAGCTTGTGGAAGTTGGATGCAACAACATAGGAGTGGAGCCGAAGTCCTTAAGGTTGGATACTTATATCGAGATAACTGGAGTTCGAGATAGGGAGTTAGCTACAAGGTACTTAGAGACTTCTTGGAACGCTTTAAAGTACTTGGTCGAAAAATATGAAGATAAGGTGTACTTAGGCGTCGGAATTGCCTATAATGGAGCTTGGATGAGCTTAGAAGAAGTTGTCGAGATTGGTGATAGAATATGCTCAATAGACCCTAGCGTCCAAGTTACAGTTTTGGACTATTTCCCGGCTTTCAGGAGGAAGAACATAAGGAGACCTTTTTACGAAGAAATGTTCTCTGTGAAAAACTTGCTCGAAAGCCGAGGATTAAACAATGTAGTGGTTCAAACGAGTATGGGGCACATAACTCCTTCGAAAAGCAAAGATAGAAGTCATAAAGATTACTAAGCCATTAAAGGTAGGATATGAGAGAACCTGAAATTGCCAACCAATAATATCGACTACTTTATCTTGAAAGACCGAATTCCTCATGGATAGTCCTCACAGCTTCCTCACCATCTTTTTCCTTTACAGCAAATGAGATGTTGACCTCAGATGAACCTTGAGAGATCATTATAACATTTATACCCTTTTTAGCAATAGAATTGAAGACCCTAGCAGCAACTCCTGGCGTGCCCTTCATGCCTGCTCCTACTATTGCTACTATGCAGATATCTTCCTCAGCAGTAACTTCACGTACAATGCCTTGACCGAGCAAAGCTATTTCTAAAGCACTTATAGCCTTTCCAAGAGAACTCCTCTTTATTATAAAAGATATATTTGCTTCAGAAGCACTTTGAGATATCATCAATACATTCACATTATTCTTCCCTAGAATATCAAATACTTTTGCTGCAGTTCCAGGTGCTCCTACCATTCCTGCTCCACTAACATTTATCAATGAGACATTCTTTATGAGGCTAACTGCCTTGGCTATCTCTCCTTTCTTAATTTTCTGCTCATTACCTATTAATGTACCAAAATTTTCTGGATTGAAGGTATTTCTTATCCTCACATGTATTCCTTCCTCCATGGCTGGCTCTAAAGCTCTAGGGTGAAGACCTTTTGCACCGAAGAAAGCCATTTCTATGGCTTCTTGAAAAGATATCTCAGGTATCGTTTTAGCTGATGGTGCTATCTTAGGGTCTGCTGTCATCAAGCCATCGACATCTGTCCAGATACAAATTTCATCAGCATTTAATGAGGCTCCTATTATAGTTGCAGAATAATCAGAGCCACCTCTTCCTAAAGTTGTTATGAAGCCTTCTTGAGTAGCAGCTATATAACCTGTTACTACGGGGATTATGCCTTTATCTAGCATAGGCTCTAACCTCTGCCTTACCTGATATTTTGTCAATTTCATCAAAGGTCTTGCCTCTCCATAGTTAGAATCTGTTACAATGCCTACATCTTTTCCTGATAAGAACTCAGAGTTAAGCCCTATATCAAGAAGAGAATAGCATAGTATAGAGGTTGATAATCTCTCACCAAAGGATAGAACATAATCCAAAGATTTTAGTGTGAGCTCGCCAATATAGGCAATCCCTGTCAAGACCTTCTCAAGCTCTTCCACATTTCTTTTGACAATGTTCATTGCTTCTTCCTTTAAGGATTCAGTCTTGATTGTATCTTTAACAGCTTTGAGGTGCCTTTCTTTGATCTTGTAGATGAAATTGTTGATGTAATTTAAGTTGCCCTTCTTAGCCTCCTCAGAAGCTTCTAGCAACTGATCTGTTACACCTTCTAATGCTGAGACGATTATAACTAATCTATTCCCTTGGTCAACAAAGTCAGAGATCATCTTTGCAACCCTCTTTATGCAATCGCCATTCGCTACAGAAGAGCCGCCAAATTTCATAACTAGCTTCATATATTTCTACCTTACGCAATCAGTCTGGCAGATAAGTTTGTGTCCGCCGCATTATACCCTCTTCGATGACCTCGTCCTTTGATCTAACTCTATTTTGAGTAGCCTCCTTAACAATAAAGTTCTCCTAGCTTCGGTTTCTACTTCATTTATCAATTTTTCTAATTCTTGTGCAGAGTCAAAAATATCCAATAAATTTGCCGTTAAATCTTCAACTTTCTCTTCTTCAGTTGGTAACGTGGGAAATGAAGGCTTTCTGCCTCTGTAAATCTCGGATAAAGAAATAATTTTGCCTTCCTCTACCTCCTTTACTGTCTTATCCATGCTGTTAATGGATTTACTAAATTTGCTCTTAATATCTTCAAGCCTTTTCGTCCATTCTGGAATTCTTTCAGGTATTACATTTTCTAGGAGACCCATTTCTTTCTCAAGAACTCCTACTTCATAATTGAACCATTCATCAGCTTTTGTGCGTATAAGTGGAATACTAGCTATGAAAGCTTTGACAAGAGACGTTCTTTCTTTAGGTCTCTCTTTAAGTAGACTTTCAAGTTCATCTAAAGGGTTCTTTGACATTTTACTCCAGCAAGTAGTTAGATATCTTCTCCCATATAGAGTTAACTCTATTCTTTTTTACATTGATCCATGAGAGGACATCCGCACATTGCACTTTGCTTTTATCAACGTAAATGGTTATAGGTCTAAGGTATAAGGAATGTATTCTACCCTTAATTTTAAGGTCAAGTCCCTCATCAACAAATACAGTTAAAGTTGCTCTGGACTTGAAGACTTTTATAAAGTATTTACCCAACCAATCAAACGCCTCGTCTTGGTTTTTGCTTATCAGCCAAATTTTCTCTTCCATGTATAACTGTTCGATTAATCTCAAGAAGTGTCTTATAATCTTCAATTTTGTTCCAGCTTTGGACTCTCGCATATGAACAGGCTTGCCCTCTATCCTCTGCAACATTTGGTTGAGTTCTTTTATAATTTCCTCTTTACCCATTATAATAGCAACATGGTCGTTAGATTCATCTATGTAGAGGGCATGCATACCAAGGTTCTGATAGTGCATTTACTCATTCAGATAACATTCGAATAGCAAGTATTAAAGGATGCTCAAACCTTATGGAGTAAAATAAAAGGTGATGAGAACTAATTCCCTGCTCTCATAGAGTTGGAGGGCTTAGACTTTATATTCAGAATTTAGTAGATAAGTTTGCCTTTATATCTATTAAATCCCTCAAAATAGCGCTAGCAGTCTCCATTCCACCAGCACCTCGACCTATTATCGTCTCCTCACCGGCAAACTCAGAGACAAAAGTTACAGCATTAAGAGTCCCATGGACACATAAGACATCTCTTTTAGATATCTCTTTAGGCTTTACCTCTAAGCCTTCATTGATAGAACCTATGAGCTTTATTGTGTAACCATTTTTATCAGCATCTATTAGGTCTTTAAGAGTTATATGGCGTATACCATTTATTTTAACATCCTTCAAAATGACCTTCTTCCCCATTATCCAATTAGCCATTATAACCAATTTGCAAGCTGTATCAAAGCCATCTACATCTAAGGATGGATCCTTCTCTGCATATCCTAGTTCTTGAGCCATTCTAAGAGCTTCATTGAATTCAATATTCTTCTCATGCATCTCTGTCAAGATGTAATTCGTAGTCCCATTCAATATCCCTCTTATTGAGATAATTCTATCACCTGTCAAGCATTTTCTTCCTAAATCGAGTATTGGTATGCCCCCTCCTACAGTACCGCTGAACCTCAAGTAAACGCCATTGTAATCTGCAAGATCCATAAGGGCAGGAAGGGCTAATGCTAAGGGACCTTTATTCGTTGTTATAACATGCTTGCCACTCTTTATGCTAGCTTCTATGTGTGTTAACCCTGGCTCCCCATTTACAATATCTGTTGGAGTTACCTCGATGACCATCTCTGCTTCAGTCTTTTTTATTACTTCTTCAGCTGATAAATTAGGGAAGCCGTTATCAGGGGCTTTAGAGACGCTACCCATTTCCTTTTTAATCTTTAACATCTTTTCTGTATCAAGCCCTCTTTCGTTGATCGCTGCACCTCTCTTATCAACTATAGCTACTATTCTTGGGCGTAGTCCATATACTGAAGCGAGCTCATTGTATCTAAGGTTAAGCAAGCGAAGAAAGCTCTGCCCAACAACACCAAAGCCTAATAATATTATCCTCATCCTGACCTCTTCCATTACATAATTGGAAATTAAGCTCTTCTTTTTTGCTATTATATGATTTAGAGTTTAAATCCTATGCTTCTCACACACCCTTACCACATCATAGTAATAATTATAAAGTCCTTCTCTTCGAACTCTGTTATAGTACATGCAATTCACACATATTATCGCCTCACAAACTTGGCATCTCTCCCACTTCAAGCCTCGATCTTTCAATAATAAAACTCTGCCACAATCGCTACACTTCACTTTCTCTTTTGTTTTAGCCGTTCTAGAACTTGAGGCCATACATAAATCACTCCTTTAAAAATCCAGAGGAGCTTTAGCCAATGCAGAAGTTATATCAGCAGATGTCAATATTCCGACAAGCTTTTCGCCCTTTATCACAGGAAGCCTTCTTATCTTTAATTGTGCCATTATCCTAGCCGCCTCCTTTAAGTCGAATTCTGGGTTGATAAAAGTTAAGGGTGTGGACATATAGTCCTTGACTTTTATGTCATCAAATTTGAGTCTTTTTAGGACGACTTTAGATAATAAATCCCTTTCTGTAAATATTCCTACAGGCTTACCTTGACTTGTGACTATTAGACTACCAATGTGCTTTTCTCCCATTATTTTACACGCTTCAGCCACGCTTTCTTCTCCATCTATTGTGATAACTTCCTTAATCATGACGTCTTTCACTTTTACCAAGGCGAATCACTCATTCAACAAAAAGGCATAATATAAATTCTACTAATCTACTCTTTTACAATTCGCTCTTATAGTAAACCTTTATTGCAACTTATGAACAATTTAAATTAGAATTAAAGTGGCAGAGGCTAAGAAGAGCGTATTCTCTATGCTTGCAAAACCGATAAGAAGAGCTATTCAAGATAGGAGATTCTATGAGCCAACAGATCCACAAGCAAGGACAATTCCTTTGATAATGGAAGGTAAGAATGTTCTACTCATAGCTCCTACAGGAACAGGAAAGACTGAAGCAGCTTTCTTACCAATATTGGATTTCATATTGAAATTAGAGGAGAAAGATCTGGGCATAAAGGCTCTCTACATTACACCTTTGAGGGCTTTGAATAGAGACTTGCTAGAAAGGCTTGAGTGGTGGTGTAAAAGGCTTGATGTAAAGCTTTCAGTGAGGCATGGTGATACTGAATTAAAAGAAAGAAGCGCTCAAGCAAGGTTTCCTCCAGACATACTTATAACAACCCCTGAGACTTTGCAGGCAATACTTCCAGGTAGAGTCATGAGAAGACATCTTAAATCCATAAGGTGGGTGGTAGTTGATGAAGTTCACGAGTTAGCTACAGAGAAGAGAGGCAGTCAACTAGCATTAGGTCTTGAAAGGTTAAGGTATATAACTGAGAGAGATTTTCAAATGATTGGACTATCAGCAACTATAGGCACGCCAAAAGAGGTAGCAAAGTTCCTAGTCGGTAAAGATAGAACTTGTGAGATAGTACAAGTCCCTGTTTCTAGGTTCATACAATTGAAGATAATTTACCCAAAGCCTACAGATGAGGATTTTGAGCTTGCTAACAAGTTGTATACATATCCAGAAGTTGCTTCAAGGCTAAGAGTTATGAGGAAGTTGATAGAAGAGAATGCTTCAGTATTACTATTCACGAATACAAGGTCAGAGGCTGAGGTTTTGGCAAGCCGTTTTAGAGTATGGGAGATAAATCTTCCTATAGGAGTTCATCATGGCTCTCTCTCGAGAGTATCTCGTATGTCTGCTGAGAGGGGTTTGAAGGAAGGAAAATTGTTAGGGATTGTCTGCACAAGTTCTCTTGAGCTTGGGATAGATGTAGGAGCCTTGGAGATGGTAATTCAATATAACTCACCAAGGCAAGTTACTAGATTGCTTCAAAGAGTTGGTCGTAGTGGTCATAAGGTTGGAGGAATTGCAAAAGGAGTGATAATAACTCAGGATCCAGACGATTCCCTTGAAGCCCTTGTCATAGCTCGCCGTGCATTGATTGAAAAATTGGAACCAGCCCCTATTCCTGATAAGCCTTTAGATGCAATGGCTCATCAAATAGTTGGTCTGATGATGCAGAAAGGAAGATGGAGCTTTGAAGAAGTCTTGGGCATTTTTAACAAAGCCTATTCTTACAGGGATTTATCTGAAGATGATTTGAAGAAAGTTCTTGATTATATGCACACAAGATATCCAAGATTCTCTTGGGTATCTTTTCAGGATAAATTTTTCATAAAACCTCAAAGGATTAAAGAGTTCTACAACTACTATTTTCAAAATTTATCTATGATCCCTGATGAGAAGCAGTTCATAGTCATAGAAGAGGAGAAGGATGAACCCATAGGAGTTTTGGACGAGGCTTTTGTTGCAGAGCATGGTGAAATTGGGACAAAGTTCATTGTGAGAGGGTCTGTATGGAAGATTCTTCAAGTATTTCGAGATAGAATCTATGTCAAGCCTGAGGATGATCCAACAGGAGCCATACCTAGCTGGGTTGGTGAAGAAATTCCAGTGCCCTTTGAAGTTACAAACGAAGTAGGAGAGATAAGGCGTAAAGTAGAAGAAATGCTAAAATCAGGATCAAAGCCTGAAGATATTGCTTTGGAATTGAGCAAAATTTATCCCTGTGATTCTCAAACAATAATGCTAGCTATATCAGAAATATTAGATCAAGTAAAAATGAAGATCCCTATACCAACAGACAAGAGAATTACTATAGAGCAATGGGAGGATTTCATCGTAATAAATTGCTGCTTTGGATTATTGGTAAATCGCACAATCTCCAGAATATTAGGATTGATTCTATCAGAGAAGATAGGTTCACCTATTAAGATTCAGCAAGACCCTTATCGCATAATAATTCAAACAGACAAGGTAAGACCTGAGGATATAAGTTCAATATTAAAAGATTTGGTTCATAAAGATATAAAAGAAATGGCAACTCAAGCCTTTATTAGGACAGGGATATTCAAGAGAAGGTTTCTTCATGTGGCTAGGAAGTTTGGAGCCATTTCAAAGGATGTAGATTTAAGTGATGTGAATTTAAGTAACTTAATGAAGGGCTTTGAGGGCAGTGTTATCTTCGATGAAGCCATAAGGACAACATTGTTCGATGATGCTGATATAGAACTAACGAATTTTATCATCAACAAGATGGCATCTGGCGATATAGAAATTACTTTGATAAAGAATCTTAGTTTCATTACACCTATAGGAAGGGTTGGCATTGAAGAAATTGGTAGGATGAGAGATATAATACCTCCTCAAAGGATGAAAAATATACTGATAAGATCAGCCCATGCAAGATTACTCAATGAGAGCAGAGTCTTTATCTGTACAAATTGCTGGAATTATTCAGAAATATTGAGAGTTACCGATCTTAAAGAAAATATAATTTGCCCAAGATGTGGTTCATCAAAAATAGGCTTAGCAAATGAGCCTTTAGAAAAAATACTATCTTTATGTGATAAGAAGTTATCAGCGAGAGAGTTACCGGATAAAGAGAATATGATATTAAGAAAACTGGTTAAGTCAGCAGAATTGATCTCTGATTATGGACTTGCAGCAGTATTGGTAATGGTTGCAAAGGGCATCAGTCTATCAGAGGCTACGATTTTATTAAAAGAAGAGCCAAAAATGAATGATAGACTGATCGAACTGATACTTGAGGCTGAGAGAAGAGCCTTAAAAAGAAGGTTCTTCATTACCTCATGATTATATATTCTATTTTCATTACTTCAATGGAACGTATAGAGATGAGCGAGATGCTCCTATTCCTGGCGTACCATGAGTAACTCTCTTATTTGTTATCACGTACTCTCCAAGATAGTGCCCTATCATCTGAGGTTTGATCTCTATAGGGATGAATTCTTTCCCATTATGCAAATGAATAGTCAAACCAACCATGTATGGTAAAATCACCATATCCCTTGCATGAGTCTTTATAGGATTCTTCAATTTTCCATCCTTTGCAGCCCTAACTTCCTCAAGCAACTTCCTCTTTTCATCAGATATCCCTCTATTCAAAGACCTTCTCTGCCTTGAAGGCAAGAGAGATAAGAATGCCTCTAAAGATGTGGATTGCAATTGCTCTAATGTGTAGCCTCTATACTTGAACTCCCTAACCATAACTTCATCTAACCTCCTTTATCCTTTTAATTATTCTCTTCCTACCTGTCTTTCTTGACGCTATATCTCCAACTTTAGCGCCTGGCGGTGCAATCCTAGAAGCAGATTTAGACTTATGGATGGAGTGTTGATGCCTTCCTCCTCCAAAGGGATGATAGGCAGATATCATGGCAACCCCTCTCACTCGAGGATAAACCTTTACTTTAGCCTTCATAGCATGATACTTTGTGCCTGCCTTTAAGAAGGGTTTTTCTATTCTACCTCCGCCAGCTATCTCTCCTATAGTTGCTCTGCATCTTGAATCTATGATGATTGTCTTGCCAGATGGGAACTTTATAAGAGAACCTTTTGCTGTCTTTGAGAACAATATAGCTGAGCATCCAGATGCTCTGATGAGCTTACCACCATCACCAAAGTTTCTCTCTATATTACAGATGCTCGTCCCTTCGGGTATATTTTCCAATGGCAAGATATTTCCTAGCTTTGGATCAGCCTCAGGACCTATCTCTATCTTATAGCCCAAATATAGCCCATTGATTGCTGGCAGATAAGTTACTCTACCATCATCAAAGGTTATCTGAGCTAAAGGTGCACTCCTCCCTCTTTCATTAAATAGTCCAGTGACCATTCCCCATCTAGTCTCTAAGCTAGGGAAGTCAGGGTACTTAGCAGGGGCTAACTTTCCTTTCTTTGGTGCACGGAATTGCATGCCCCCACGACCCCTTCTCTGTTGAAGAATTCTTTTACCCAAAGCTATCACTAAAATTTTGTTTATTGCTACTCTTAAGTCTTTACATCAATTTATACTAGACCTAGCCTTGTAGCTAAATCTGTTGCTGGATTCTCCTTCGACAATTTCACGTATGCCTTTTTGCCATAAATAGTATTCGCAGTATTCAATGAATCAACTTTTACATCATATAAAATCTCAATGGCTTGCTTTATAGCCCTTTTACTAGCCTTCTCATCCACTATGAAAACAAGTTTATTCTCTCTCTCGATAAGGCTAAAGGTCTTTTCAGTGGAATAGGGTCTTTTTATGATTCTTGATGCATCTTCAACTCGCAAACCTTCTAGCAACCTCCATTAAAGGTTTATTGAGAGATTTTAGAGCAGACTCTGTCCATACAACAAGCCTGCCAGGATAAGAACCAGGTGCTAGGTGTAATACACTTAAATCCTTTGCCAATACAGAATCAACTCCTGAAAAGTTCTTTACAGCTTTTCCTATGCCTTTATCTTCAGCTACAACTATTAGAGGACCTTTTGCTTTTCTTTTTGCTCTACCACGCATCCTAGGCTTGCCAGAGATAGTCTTTCTCTTCCCTGCTGCTCTATCAACATCTTCATCTAAACCAAATCTTTCAAAGAAGGACTTAAGATTCTTCGCCTTATCTAAGCCCTGAAATTCATCAGATACTACAAGAGGGATATTTGGAACTTTATCTATCTTATGACCTCTTAGAATGATTAGCTCTCTATTAGAAGATGATGCTATAGCTGAGGCTATAGCCAACAATCTCTCTTTTTTATTTATCTCTTTTCTTATTCTCTTTTCAGACCTTGGGGGATGGGCTTGCCTACCTTTCACTACACTTGCTATTCCTGCTGCTTGCCCTGATCTAGGATTTCTTTCACCTTTGACTCTTGGGACTCTTGATATTCCACGGCCTGTTGGAGGGTTATAGGTTGATGCACTTGTCTTCTTTCCAGCCAAAGGGTCTCTGCCTTGAGGCTGAATATTATGTGATGATAATGCAACATAAGCCCTATGAATTACATCAGGTCTGAAGGGAGTAGAGAAGACCTCTGGTAGATCTATTTCACTTGCTTTAGAACCATCGAGATTATAAACAGGAATTTTAGCCATGATATTACCTTCTTATGCTTATCTCAAGAACTTTTGGTGGCTGAACCTTGGCTTTAGGAGACCTTAATGGTAAGCGTATCTTGATCAACCTTTTTGCTGGTCCTGGTACAGATCCCTTTAAGATTATGTAATCCCCTTTAATTACACCAAAGTGAGGAAAACCGCCTTTAGGTGTTATCTCTGCCTCTTTTGCATTAGATACCATGATAGCCTTCTTATTGTACTCAACTCTTTGATGATAGCCCATCTGGCCAGCTCTAGGGACTGTATACATGACAGAAGCAGGATGCCATGGTCCAAGTGTAGCTACAGCTCTTACACTCTTTCTTGACTTATGACTCTTCCTCTTTATGCCAAACCTTGTTACAGGTCCTTCAATGCCCTTTCCTTTCGTGATGGCTATTACATCAACATACATGCCAGGCTTGATTACATCATTGATTTTAACCTCTTTGCCCAATAAGCTCTTCAAGTATTCAAAGCGTGATTTCATATCTCCTCCACTGACACCGACTTCAAAAAGAATAGGCTTCTTTTGTGATAATCCCACATCCTTAGGATAAACGCTTACTATGGCAGATATTTGAGCTACTTTGTCTAAATTGCTTTCTATCTTTTTTAAAGCATCTTCTATAGCCTTTGGTTTGCCCTTTTCACTCAAACCCTTTGGCAATTTATCGCTATAAGCATCTCTGATTACAAATAGACCTTTATCATTCTCCCCATAGGCTCTTATACCATAAATGAAGATAGGTGGTACACTAAGAACAGTAGCAGAGTTGAAGATAGGCTTGCCAAAGTTGGGCGTCTTCTCTCTATCATCTACAGTTATTATATGTATAGAACCTGCCTTGAAGCCTGCAAAGCCTAGAAGTGAGGGCTTATCTATTGAAATTTCAGGCCAAGTCCTAACAGTAGGAACTATGCTAGCAGCCCTTCCCCTAGGCTTATATGCTAATGATCCTCTTCTAGGAGCGCTCTTCTTTCTATGACCCATTTTGCTCTGAAGCAAGTTCGTTGATGTTTTTTAAATGTTTATTGGTATGGCTTTAAGAAAGAATAAAAAGCAGAACTGATCTTAGAGAATTGAAAACTAACTGAGGTTTTTTTATGCCTTCAATAGTATCAGCAGAAAATTTGACAAAAAAGTATGAAGACCTACTAGCAGTTAATAGCATAAGTTTTGACGTAGAACAGGGCGAGTGCTTTGGCTTCTTGGGTCCTAATGGCGCTGGAAAGACCACCATAATAAAGATGATTCAGTGCGTCTCCCCAAAGACCTTGGGCAAGCTCGAAGTTTTGGGGATGGATGTGGAGTTTTACTCAAAGGAGATCAAAAGGAACCTTGGCGTAGTGCCTCAGGAGAACAACCTTGATCCTGACTTCACAGTATACGAGAACCTTATGGTCTACTCTCGATACTTCAACATCCCAAAGAAAGAAGCAAGGCAAAGTATTAAGAGACTTCTAAAATTCATTCAGTTGGAAGACAAAAAGGACACTGTCATCGATAGGCTTTCTGGAGGGATGAAGAGAAGATTGATTCTTGCAAGAGCCCTTTTGAACGAGCCAAAGATACTAATCTTGGACGAGCCCACAGTAGGACTAGACCCTCAGGCAAGGCATCTTATATGGGAAAAACTGAGAAGCCTAAAGAGAGAAGGGGTTACGATAATACTTACTACTCATTATATGGAGGAGGCATCACAGCTTTGTGATAGGTTAGTGATAATGGACTATGGTAGGATTCTGGTCGAGGGAAAACCTGAGGATATTGTGAGAGAGCAGATTGGAACCAGTGTTCTAGAGGCCAAGGCAGATCCAGAAGTTCTTTCCTGCCTACAAAAGATGAAGCTAGAGTTTGAGGTGGTTGAGGATACGATTCGTATTTTCACTGATAGGCCTTCGGATCTGATGTTTGTCCTCACGAATCAGTGTAAACTCGGTCAGACTACAGTAAGGTCTGCCACTCTTGAAGACGTCTTTCTTAAGCTGACAGGTAGAGCCCTCAGAGAGTGATGGGATGCACTCCTACCTGAAGCTCCCAAAAGTGAGTGGTTGGGCTTGGAAAGTTTGGATGAGGAACAAGGACGTATTCATGAAGACGTATAGGGTCAACTTTATACTACCCTTTCTTGAACCCATCCTCTACCTTTTGGCCTTGGGCTTTGGACTGGGTGGATATATAGGGGCAATAAACGGAGTTCCCTACGCAGTATTCATAGCCCCCGGGTTGATCTCCATCTCCATCATGAACTCGGCATTCTTCGAATGCACCTATGGATCATATGTAAGAATGTATTATCAGAAGACCTTCGATGCGATGATAGCAACTCCCCTCAACTTGGATGAAGTCATCACGGGAGAGATACTTTGGGGCGCTACTAAGAGCCTTATAAACGCCTCACTTATGCTTTTAGTGATCATAGCATTCGGGCTCGTAAGCCTTCCTACAGCTTTGATCATAATTCCCTTCTCTTTTATCTCAGGCTTCCTCTTCTCGACTATAGCTATGTGCTTTACAGCTATATCCCCCAACATAAACTCCCTTAACTACCCAGTCTTTCTGCTGATCACTCCCATGTTTCTCTTCAGCGGGACCTTCTTCCCCATATCCGTACTGCCCCAACCCGTCCAGTACGCCTCTTTTGCCAGCCTACCCTTGGTCCACGTAGTCAGCATATCTAGAGCCCTAGCAATGAACAGATGGGACGAGCTTCTGCCTTTAAATCTGATCTGGATAGCCATAGTCTCTTTCGTGTTCTATGTGCTGTCGGTTAATTTGATGAAAAGAAGGCTCATATCATGAGAAGCTCTCTATTGCTATCAGGAAGGCATCACGAGCCTTAAACTTTATCATAAAGCTTATTCCAGAGCTTTATTCATGTTAGTTAACGAATTCAATTTAGAAATCTTCGTCAGTTACTACTATCCGTTTGTAATAATAGATATAAAAAAAGGCAGAAGATAGGGAGAGTAAAAGACCCAATATTATAAAGAAGGTTGATGCTTCAAGATCGAAAGATCGAACTAAAATACCTAGAAAGATGGCAGAGAAACCCAATGCTATCAAAGATATAACAATAGATCTTATCGACATTCTCGATCTAGCAGGTTCCATTAAAGCCACTATCCTTGAAAAATTCCTATTATTGAACTTTTATCAAGGAGTATTATTATCTATAATTATGATTGCCCCGCAGTTATGGGTTGCTATACCAGACTCACTCGTATCAGATTCAGCCCATCTTAGAGAGAAGACATCAAAATTAGGCATGGTTGGTAGAGCTTGCTCCATCTTCAGAGTTTCAAAGATTTATCTCTACAAAGATAGTTCAGGAGATTATGAAGAGGATTGTGAAATTATAAAGACTATTCTCGAGTATATGGAGACACCACAGTATCTTAGGAAGAAGATTTTTAAACAATTGAAGGCACTAACATATGCAGGTCTTCTACCACCATTAAGAACTCCTCACCATAAGTTAGAAATTCCTTTATCTGATGTTCGAGTTGGAGATTTGAGAGAGGGTGTAGCTATAAAATCAGGGGAGAGAATGCTAGTGGATGTTGGTCTATCCTCCCTTATACCTTTAGAGGACATTGCAAGAGAAGGTGAGAGATTGGCAGTTATCTTCACATCACCTTTCCCAGATTTAAGATGCAGAGTAGCAAAAAAGGATGAGATAAAAGATTATTGGGGCTATAAAGTCAAAATTGCTCCATCATTAGGAAAACTTGTAAAGAGCATAAATGCAGATTTGATAATCTTCACATCTAGGAAAGGCAAACTAATAACTGAAGTCTGGTCTGAGTTGATTGATGAAGTAAAAAGAGCAAGGAGCATAATTCTTGTATTTGGCTCTCCTAAAAGAGGGATATTCGAGATTCTTTCAGATGAAAATATGAATCCTATGCAAATCAGCAAATTTACTATAAATACTATGCCTGATCAAAAGACAGCAACAGTTAGAACTGAAGAAGCGCTATTAGCATCTTTAGCCATTTTAAACTTGGCTATTCAACTATAGGTTTATCTTTAACATCAAAGCGTAAACAATCTTCAATCGATTCTAACAAATCTTGGCATAAATTAACTTATAAATAAGGAATAATCTTCTTAAATAAGAGACTACTAAGAGGTTAGAGTTATGACGATAATAACTATTGAGAAAACGGGGAAGCCATTATTTGGTACTATCAGAGTGAAAAGGGGCTTCGCAAAGATGCAAAAGGGAGGGGTAATAATGGATGTAACCAATGTTGAGCAGGCTCAGATCGCTGAAGATTCTGGTGCAATAGCTGTAATGGTCCTTGATAAATTACCAGTTGATGTTAGGGCTGCAGGAGGAGTTGCTAGGATGTGTGACCCTAAAAGGATACAAGAAGTCATAGATCATATAACAATACCTGTAATGGCAAAATGTAGGATAGGGCATTACATGGAGGCAAAAATCCTTGAAGTCTTAGGGATAGACATGATAGATGAGAGCGAGGTTCTAACGCCTGCTGATGATGCTCACCATATAGATAAGTGGGAGTTCACAGTTCCCTTCGTCAATGGCTGTAGAGATTTGGGAGAGGCTTTGCGTAGAATTGCAGAAGGAGCTTCTATGCTTAGAACAAAAGGAGAGGCTGGCACTGGAAATGTTGCTGAAGCTGTGAAGCACATAAAATTAGTCATGGGCAAGATTAGAGAATTGAAGAGCATGAGTGAAGAGCAATTTCTCGATACGGCAAAAGAGTTTAGAGTGCCCATTGATCTAGTTAAAGAAACAGCCAAGCTTGGTAGATTGCCTGTAGTAAATTTTGCTGCTGGGGGAATAGCAACGCCTGCAGATGCAGCTTTAATGATGCACCTAGGGGCTGATGGAGTATTCGTTGGCTCAGGCATATTCAAATCAAAGGACCCTGCAACAAGGGCTGAGGCTATAGTCATAGCAACTACTTACTGGGATGATCCAAAGACTGTATTAGAAGCAAGCAAGATGATATCTGAAGAGAAGTCTATGATAGGTATAGACATCAAGACATTAAAGCCAGAGCAGATGATGCAAGTTAGGGGTGTGTAATAAAGTAAAATTGAAGCCTTTAAGAATAGGTGTACTAGCTCTTCAAGGAGATGTATCGGAGCATATAGATATGGCAAATACAGCTTTAAAAGGGATGGGTTTAGAAGGAGAAGCAATAATAGTTAAGAAAAAGGATCAAATAGACGATATTCATGGCCTTATAATCCCTGGTGGCGAGAGCACAACCATAGGAAGAATAGCTGAACGTTATGAGATAATTCCTAAAATCAAAGATGCTGTTTTTGCTGGCATGCCCATGCTCGGTACATGCTCAGGCTTGATTTTGATGGCTAAAAAGGTTCGTGATGTGAAGATAGGGGAGACAGGTCAACCAACTTTAGGATTATTGGATGTAGAGGTTATAAGAAACGCCTTTGGGAGACAGCGTGAATCCTTTGAGATAGATATCAAGATACCCAAGATAGGAAAGAATCCTTTTCCAGGGGTCTTCATAAGAGCACCAGCCATAAGCTCGATTCTGAGCAATGATGTTGAAATTATTGCAAGTTATGAAGATAAGATAGTGGCAGTTCAGCAAAACAGCCTAATGGGTATTGCTTTTCATCCTGAGCTGACAGATGATACAAGGCTTCATGAGCTCTTTATTGAGCTTGTATTAAAGTCTCCTTTTAAGGATAGAATCTCTAAAGCTAATTCATGATGATTATAGGTTGATATTTATGGGAGAAGATAAAGAATTAGACTTACTGACAGCAAAGAAACTTTTAGAGCTAAAGAAGAAGCTCACTAAAAAGCCGAAAGAAGAGACATCTAGAGATTTGGTACTTAGTAGATTGGTAGATAGAGGAGAAGAAGTCCTTACGATTGCTGAGAAATCTTATCCAAAGAATACTGCCATTGTTGTGGATAAACTTGCTGAGCTTATCAAGTCTGGGGATTTGAAGGGCTACATATCAGGAGGAGAGCTTCTTTGGCTATTTAGAAAACTTGGTATGAATATACGTATAGAAACGAAGATAATGGTAAAAGAGGATGGAAGGCTCATACCCATAAAAGATAAGCTAAAGTCCGATTAAATTGTGTTAGGGCTAAGTATTTTAATCGATATTTATAATCCTTGGCTTGGATGGTCTTGTTGAGAAAATATGCTATCATTTTGGTCATAGCATTATTAATATTCCCATCAATCTCCTATCAAGCTAAAGCTCAGGAAGCTCAGGCAACAATAGACAAGATCTCATCCTTTAACCATCAAATGTTTGTGAGCGATTATGGCTTCATTCTAGTTAATGAGACCATCTTTATCAAGAATGATCTTGGAAGTCCTGCTACCTTACCATTAATCAATATAACTTATCCTTCTGAGCTTTATAATAAAATAATTCCACAATTAATAAGCCCTAGCGATTTTAATTTCAATATAGCTTTGACTGAAAATTATACAAGGCTTACTATAGACACAAAAGGCTACGAAATCCAACAAGATGAGAATTTTACTATTTCAGTTAAATTTTACCTTGTGAAGACATTCTCTCCAGCTGGCGATTCAAATTACAGTGCTTCAATCCCTCTCGTTCCAGCTCTAAGCTTGCCCATTGAGCAAGTCAATTCATCCTTAAGCATCCCACCTCTTACAATCTTCACTAGCCAGCATGAGAAATTCAAAGAAATAATTGATGATAGAACATATATACATACATTGATAGGAAACTTCTCAAAAGTCGCTCAAGGCTTTTCTATAACTGAGAACGTGACGATAAACATTCCTGTAGAGGGTATCTATTTTGCCCTTTTAGAGTTTACTAAAGCAAAAAGAGAGTTGATATTGTCTCCTCTAGGAGATATCAGGGTTAGAGATACCATAACTATGATCAATTACGACAATAGAAGTATAAGCAAATTGAAGCCAAGCCTATTAACCAATGACTTTAAGAGCATCACTATAATCCCACCTTTGACCAATCCATTTTCTAATCCTTTGAGTGATGCCAACAAAAGGCAAGTAGATTTAGGGACTAATTTGACGAGAGGGGAGATATACACAGTGACTTTAGAATACCCTATAAAACCCTCAGATTTTATCAAAGCAAAAGATGGTTTATTCGAGCTTTCTCTTACCTTAAAGAGCCCTATCGATGGTGTTGTATATGATTATACTTTAAAAGTCACTCTTCCAGAGGGTTTCTTTGCCTATAGTAAGACTGAGGAAAATAAAGTGAATGCCAGTCCATTAGATGGAGAGCAAAGGATAGAATTTAGATTTGGATTGGCTTGGGCTTCTAAAGACATCATGCCCATTGCATCATTTTTCTTCATAGCAACTCTAATAGCCTTTCTTATCGTAGGAAAGCCATTTATCAAAGAGGAATTAAAAGAGATAGTTATCAGGACTAAGGAGTATATCGAATCTTTTGAAGAAAAGATTACAGCAACAAAAGAGCTAATTGATCTATATAAGAAGAGGCAATCAGATCAAATCTCTAAAATCGAATTTAAGACGACACGACAATTGCTTGATGAAAGGATAAGCAAGGCTATCATTAAGATAAATGAGTTAAGACCAAAATTGATCTCTTTACAGCCTTCTCTTCAAGAACTTTTATCCAAGATAAGCGATCTTCATCGTGATTACGATCGTGCTGATAGAGAATTGATTAACCTTTATGAGCAATTCTTCGCTAAGAAGGTTAGAGCGGAGGCTTTTGATAGGCTTTTACCCATTCATCAGAGAAGAGTCGATGAGGCAAAAGAGGGTCTATTAAATAGCATAGATATGCTTCGGAGTGAGGTAGAATAGCATCAATTTATTTAGCTTAAACATGGACAGAATTTGATTTAAAGCAGGATAAATAATAAAAAATTATGAAGAAAAATCTGAAAAGCAAATCAAATTTTAATATGTTGAGTTTTTAGCAAAACTCATTTTAAAGCAAAGTTTAATTGTTTTTATTTAAAAGGGGTTGCTGAGCTCGTATGGTCTCTGTGGTTATAGATTCAAGTAGGTGTGAGGGACGTGGGGTTTGTGTCGATGTCTGTCCTGTAGCCGTATTCCAGCTCGACAATAATAACAGCAAATGCATGGTATTGAATCAAGATGATTGTATCTTATGCCAAGCATGTGTAACTCAGTGTCCAACTCAAGCAATAACTGTCTCAGAATGAAGACTTCAGAAAAGAGGTTACAAAGGAAACAGATAAGATAGAACCTAGGCATTTTTTCTATTCAGTAGTTAGAGAAAATTAACACTTCTGTTTATAAAAGACCGATGAAAGCGATGGCTAAAGACCCAATGATATGATGCCTCCTACGAGTAAATCACTATGATTTATGTTTGAATTTGAGGGTCTTTTGATGATTTTTAAGCTAATTAGCGCAAAGCATTCTTCACATAAGTTCTTCAAGGTAAGGAATAGCAGCTTTCACTGCTGATCCTTCCTTCATATCAATATTAACAGCTCTCAAAGACATTTCAAGGGCTGAAAGTAGTGCAACAGTCTCATTTTGAGTTATATTCCCAAAATGTCCTATTCTGAGTATCTTTCCCTTTAGATCGCCTAAGCCTTGAGCTAGATGAATCTTATAGCGTTCTCTCATTATTGAGTGAATATCAAAAGCCTTACCTTCAGGTGTGTAAAAACCAGTTACAGTATTTGACCTATAGCCTTCTTCAGTGACTATGCTCAGATTTAACGCCTCCAAACCAGCCCTTATGGCATCTGCTATGATCTTATGCCTCCTCCACCTATTCTCCAACCCTTCTTCTTTTATCATCAATAATGCTTCATGGAGAGCAAGTAAGATTTGTATGGAAGGTGTAGCAAGATATATCCCAGGCTCCTCCATGAACTTCCTCCATCTTGCCAAGTTCATATAATATGATTGAATGGGAGTCTTTCTGTTCTCAAAGGTATCTAAGGCTCTTTTCGATACAGCTAAAAGGGTTGCGCCTGGAGGGGCAGCTATAACCTTCTGGGAAGCTGTTACTACGATGTCTGCTCCAAGCTGATCGAAGATTAGCTCACATCCTCCTACACCAGCAACAGAGTCGATGATGCTGTAAACATCATATTTTCTTGCTATTTTCACTAAATCTTTTATAGGGTTTGATAAACCATTTGATGTCTCGACATGTGTAATAGTAATGGCTTTGTAACTGTCTTTTGAAAGCTTCTCATCCACAACATTAGGATCGGCATGCTTTCCTGTCTCAAAACATAATGCATCAACCTTTGCACCATGTATTGTAGCAAGGTCTATGAACCTTTTTCCAAAATAGCCTGTGTCAAGGCATAGAACTTTATCCCCAGGTTCAATAAGGCTAACTATTGCTGCCTCCATGCCTATAGTGCCAGAGCCTGATATGACGAAGGGCATGCCTGTATAATTCACAAATAAGTAGCGAGTCAGGTTTAGGGTTTCTTTAAAGCTTTCAAGGAACCTAGGGTCTAAGTGACCTAGCTGAGGTTTGCTCATAGCTTCTGCTACACGGTGGGCAAGATTAGTAGGTCCAGGGATCATCAATAACTCGTCGCTCATAAGATGAATTCACGATGATCATAACTAATATTCAGAATTTTAGTTGGTAAATTATCATTCATTATTTCCTCATCCCTGGACTTTAGCCTTTAGGAAAAAGATTCTATTAAGCGTTGCTTATAGCTCTTTTTAAATTATTTAAAAAATTAAGGTGAAGAAGGCAAAAACCAAGAAAATTGTTGAGTTTAGGGTGGAGGAGGAGGTGGAGGCACTGCGGTGGGAGGTGGTGCTGCACGTGGCTTGTAAATGATGGATGCTATGCTTATGATGGCGCCTATCCATCCTAAGTAGTAGCCTATGCCAAAGTATGAGATAGGTACGCCGCCTGTAAGAGCGAGTGCAGTATAGATAATTACTCCTACCAGACCTATGATACCGCCTATGAGCCCTTTAAGGAAAGACACAATACCGCCCACTATAAGTAGAATTAGAACAATTAGGATTAGTATGTAATCTAATGCAGCAGCAGCACCTAATGAGACCATGTCCAACAGACTAAACGAGAAAGTAAAGCCGTAGGCAGAGATGCTGATCCATGCAAGGAAGGGAGAGATTATTAGAATGATGCCACCTATAATTCCTATAGGGTTCAGTTTCATAAGCGTAGTAATTTTCTACTTCCTTTTAAAGTTTTATATCAAATTTGAAAATATCTAAAAGTCTTTTCTAAGGGTTAAAGATAATATAAAATATCCCTTAAACTCCTTATGGTTTTTACCCCTAACTTTGAGGCTATATTTTTTCTACCAAGATAAAATCCAAGCCCTGCTATTTGAAGAAAATTTGAATTATTAATCGAATCATCGACAGTTATACATTCACTTAAGCTCAAACCTAAAGATTCTACTAAATCTAACAAGGCTAAATGCTTGAACATTAGATCTACCTTCATTATACCGTCCCCAGTCAAGAATCCATTTTCATCTGTGCATAGCTCATTGGCATAAACATACTTGATGCCTAATTCTTTAGCAACTGAATTTGCGAGTAAGCTTATTCCTGCAGATATTATCGCAGATTCTATCCCTTTTCTATGAATAGCATCTATAACTTCCTTCGCTTCTTCTCTTAGATCAATCTTTGATAGTATCTCTGAGATTTTTGATATGTGCAATGGCTTTGGCCATGCTGCAATATCTCTCTTCATGAACTCTTTGTAATCTATTATACCTTTACAATATAGGTCATAGGTTTGCCTTGCTATCGATGTAGTGCCAAAGTACTCGTGAATAGCATTCCAGCTACTTTTTTGAACTAATAGTGTACCATCTAAATCAAAGGCGATGAGCTTATACTTAGCCAATGATCATACCTTTGAGCGAGTAGCTACTAATTAAGTTTAATAAAGAATTTTAAGTCGATAGGATTATGAGCGGGTGGTTCTCCCTCCGTTCCGCTATAAAAACCCCAAAAAGGGAAAGTAAATGAAGAGAAAAAATAAGAATATTTGGGATGGAAAAGAGTTAATCTGGGCAGGAGATGGTAAGACCTTCCTAAGAGGAGTTGGAGAAAATTTTCTAACCCATCCTTTCTTTGAAGAAGCCTATAGCAAGATATTATCAATTTATGAACCAAAGATTCATTACAAAATATGCCTCTTTCTACCTTGCTCTTATGGAAAACCTTACTCACAATCATACATTCATTATATGATAATAAAATCTTTAAGGAATTTAAAAAAAGATTATGAAAAAATTCATCAAATAATATTGACAAATGCTGGAATTGTTCCAAAAGAGTTAGAGGAGCACTACCCATTTTGTTGCTACGATTGGAACCCTAAGTTTGAAAATCCTGAAATAAAAGATAGATATGCTGAGGTGCTTTTTAATAGGCTAAAGGGCTACATATTAAAATTTAATGATCATTATGACAAATTCGCTTGCTATCTAAGATGGAACTCTGATGCCTATAGAGCAATAAAGAGAGTTGAATTTGATCTCGATTTGAAGATACCTAACTTTTCTTTAAATCCAATTAGCATAAATAAATCAGAGATCGATGAGGTCTCTTATGGCATTTATGATTACGAGGATGATCTAATCCTGATAACATCAAAGAACCTTAAGAACTTGATTCAAAGGGTAAAGGAGACTATAATTTGTGGCTTAAAGGTAGAGTGAGAGGTTCTTTAAGAACTTGGCAACCTTTCTACGAATCAGTATCTTATACTTAGACACTTTTAATTTCCTCTAGAGTTAAGTAATTACCACTCTTCATCTCATTGATGGATTTTCTTATCTCTTCAATTTCTATTTCGCTCAGCTTCACTTTTGGTAACTCTCTCACTATGACCTCTTCAATTAAGTCCTCTAGAAAATCAAGCCTCTCATTAATAGCTTTAACCTCCTTGTATATTGCTTCTAAGGTTACACTTTCCATGAAGCTCACTAAGGTTGAATAAAATAAAGAATGAATTTAAGTTTTTGCAAATAAGGCTTCATAGAATTATATGATATGGAATCGATATAAAATGAACTAGATAAGAATTGCTATAAGATAAGTGATTATGAAACCATAACATTGCCTAAAGAGTATGCACCACAAACACTAGCAGAAAAGAGATTATGTAAGGTATTAGGAATAGAATTCTTTAAAAGAGTAAAGTATTAAGTAAGGTACAAGCCTAGCCATTATCCCTATGATAGGTGTAATTTATGATGAAGAAGCAAAAAGAATCATAGCGATCTTAAAGGGTTTTGTCTGCTCTTGGAATAGATGCACCTTCTGTTGCTTTTATGAAGAAGCTGCAAAGGACCTTAACGATCTAATCTTAACAGCCAAAGAGATCATCACAAGAATAAAAGGTTTGATGAATGAAAAGCCTATAGATAGAATATCTTTCTTTAATGGTGGATCTTTCTTCGAGTTGCCATTGAGCGTAATTCATGATCTCTCACAAGTAACAAACAAGAAAATAATAGAGATAGAGAGCAGACCAGAGTTTCTTAATAAAGATAGCATTCTCTATTTGTATCATATATTGAATCCGAGCAAGCTTATCGTGAGGATAGGCTTTGAGTCTATTTATAATGATATAAGAAACGATCTTTTGAATAAAGGGATAATAGATTCTGAAGTAAAGAAGATAATAATGCTTAGGGATGAGATGAAGAAAGAGTCTGACGATTTGATAGAATTCATAGCTTATGTTCTATTTGGCATAGAAGGGATAGATGAGAAGAGTGTTATCACAAGTGTAAAAGAGTTCAAAAAATCTCTTGATGGTGTAATAGCTATAAAGTACAGAAGGTATCATGATTGGATGCCAAAAGAAGTAAAATTCTCTAAAAGATTGCTAGAATTTCTAAGAATAAATTGTCTTGATTTAGATTTGACAGAATCTGAGATATGGAGAATAAATTATTAACCTTAATATAACTAAAACACGCTATAGTAATTAGCGGTAAAATGAGCATAGATGTTGATAACAAGGTGATGAGTAAGAATCAGTAAATCCTTCTCCTTTTCATCTTCACTATCCACTCTCTGAAAATTTAGGCTACGACTTAAGTATCCTTACCCCTACCAAGTAGGGGTAGGGTTACTTTACTCTTCGGGAAGGGATTCCTTTTGGATTCCTGTTATGAGAAGCGGATCCGTAATATGGTACTGGCCATTTGATTTTGTGATGAGGCTGGTCTTTACTAGAGTGTTTAATATGTCCGTGATCGTGGGATTCGGCAGTGAACGACGTTCTTGCGCTTCTAAGATGGCCTTAATTTGTGCCCAGTTTGCCGTGCCCTTGGCGAGGAAGTTAAGGATGACTCCGTAGCGGCGCGAAAGGGCGGTTAACTTTAGCGCTTCCGCTCTGGCTAATTTGCCGCCCTTATGAACTACCTCGTCAACTAGATCCTTATTGCATACATTGTGGTCGCGACACTCTGCGCCAAATAGGGTGAGCCAGCCTACAATACCGTCTAACTTCTCTATCGCATAACGTATTACGTCAGTGGGGGCAGGGACAGCGATTTGCTGAAACCCAGCCAACAAGTAAGCTTCGGCTTCTCTAGGATCAAAATTACGCATACGAATTTCGGTGTAATGCCTGCCATAAAGTGGCGATTCGGCATCGTCAAATCCTAGAAAGTCGAAGAGCAAGCCGACCTCAGAGCCTGTCACAACAAGAGTTACGCGGCGGTTAGTGTCTACTATATGGGCAAATAGGCTTAGGATCTGCTTATCTCCGCGAATGAACTGTATTTCATCAAAGGCTACAAGGAACTTTGTGCCTTGCTTCAGAGCCCAAGCATTAATTTTATCAAATAAATCTGGGAGAACCACTCTAGTTTTGCTCCAGTCCAGACTAATGACATTGCCTAGAATCTTGACACCTTTCACTCTTGTTAACGCATTGCAAAGGGTATGCAACCATTTTCGGTTGATTTGATTAAAGGCAACCTCTAGCTTGCGAATGATGTCAGCGCGTGAAGGATTGTAAGATAACCCACGTAGATCTAAGTTAATATAAGGAAAACCTGATTCTGCGAGCGCTACGTTCATGAATGAGGTTTTCCCGGTTCTCCGAGGTCCAATTATGACAATAAGCGATGCATAAGCCACCGCGTCAGAGAATAGTTTAAGTTCCATGTCACGGTCGAATAAGTCAACTCTGTTCACTTTCGGTTGAGGATCAAAGTATATAGTAGAGGCACCCCTACTTAGTAAGGGTGGGGGTACTAATTAAGGTTTCGGTGATGTGTACATAAGCGCGTGTTTGTAGTATTCATAACCTTAACTTTATAATTCTTCCTAGCCGCTTGGATGAATCACGCTAACTATCTCTATGCTATCCCAAGGATTGTCTCCTACGAAAGCGCCTACATAATTATAAGCATCAGAAGTTGCAGGGTCTATCCAACCCTCGCCTCCAGGGTCTCCCCATGTAGCTTCGATAAGCCAGTATTTTTCATCATTATATTCGTAATACCAGTGAGAACCCCTCCCATAGTCAAAAAGATCATCAGGAGGAGAGGATAAGCTAACAGCAAGCATACAATGTCCGCCACCGTCAGCCTCGACAAGCAAGATTATCACATCGAAACCCCCAGCAAGCAGTATCGAGGCTGTTAAGACTGCTAGGTTATCACAGTCTCCTGACCCTTCAACAATAGTTTCTATAGGATACTTTGTGTATAAAGTAATGTTATAGCACATCTGGTGCACCAACTGTACAGCAAGGTTTACGAATACTTCTTCATCACCATGGCTCACTTGCCAAAGATCATTTGCTATCTCTCTTATCACATCGCTCTCTGGATCACTCCATGAGTTAGCTGTCTTCGATATATTCCCCTCAGTAGCCCTGTCCTCGAGAAGGGCTGGGGTATGAGTTTCTACGTCGAACCTATAATTGTAGTAATCACTGGACTTTACCTTATACCATACATACCAGTATTCATCGGTCTTGTAGTTATATAATGGAAGCATAGTAAAGTAAAAGACTTCTCTAGTTTGCTTTTCGAACAGACCTAGTGTATCATTTATCTGGTTATAATTATCCTGTAAATTGTTAAATTCAGTAACTTTATTCTCGTATAGACTTTTCCATCTGCTAACATCTGGAGATAGAGTTAAGTAAGCAAATCCGTAGCCTGTAACAGAACCAATTAATATGCCTAGAATTAAACCGATTACAATGTATTTACTAACACCTTTCTTCTTTACAATCTCTGGTGGTGGTGGAAGAGAACTCATAATAATCTAAGTTTATCGTGAATCTATTCAAAATATTTAACTATTACTCAAAATATTTACTATTTCTAATTGAATAATTTTTACAAAATTCATGGGATGCTTAATTCTTTAAAAGCTTGACTAGGGTCAAGACTATATTACGATGTGCTATACTTTTTTATAATAGATGGATTTTATAACCATTAGTCTTACTAAAGTGTGAAGAAGATTTAACTTGAGCGAGCTAAATAAAGAATCATCAGTAATAAGCTTTCTTAAGGATCATGAGATAGGCTTCCTACTTATCCCTGTCAAAGTTATCATGAAGCAAGATTTGCCACACATAGATATAGGCTCAATAAATTTGCCTGAAGCTCATGAAGGAGATGTGATAGAAGTCCCAAGATGGGTAGCTGAAATCATGGTGCAGATGGACTTTGCTGAGCTTCAAGAAGAGAGCTTTAATCTAGAACTATTTAAGGCTTTAAGCAGAGAACGAATGCAAGATCCTTCACAAATCTCCACTTTGAAGGGCGACTTCTACCTTAAGATGAAGAGACAAATGAATTTGATGAAAAGAGATGAGAGTTTAAAGGAATCATATGAAAAGTTTTCATCTTCAG